>Ga0169931_10009319_pt1 | contig 14174 bp, 18 predicted proteins | sample Kivu_15m_20L_FD_129675 | JGI IMG/M metagenome (GOLD analysis project Ga0169931, IMG submission 129675) | Freshwater microbial communities from Lake Kivu, Western Province, Rwanda to study Microbial Dark Matter (Phase II) - Kivu_15m_20L... | ecosystem: Environmental > Aquatic > Freshwater > Lake...
GGGGATTGGGGATTGGGGCCCAATCCCCAATCCCCAATCCCCAATCCCCACTACTCAAATAATTATAAATATAAATTATTTAAAATCAGCTTGTAAGTTAAAGAAGTACCTACTCAAATTTGATTATGAAATTTAAATAATATGTCATTGTGCCGAAATTATTGAATCTAAATTGTAATATTTAAATTTTATACAATAAAAAATTTATACATAAATTAAATTTTAGTACTTAAATTAGTAAGCTGTAAAAATGGGTTGTGGAGGGAGTCAAATGAAACATACTAATATTAGTTTAGAATATCTGTTCATATATCCCGAGAAGAACACTACTGACAAAATCAAAATTAAACGAAGAGCAAAAGAAATATGCAAAATTCAAGAAAATTTGAGTTTGTTAAAATATATTTATATCAGCGCTAAAGAAAATAACTTATTTAGAGAAATAACAAGAAACGAAAAAAGTTTAAAAAATTGTATTTTCTTAATTTCTAGAAAAGCTGCGAAAACGATTAAAGCATGTGATTATAAATATATTTTTTCCTATGTACCATACAGAGACTTAGAATATGCAGAATATTCCGATATTATTGAAACCTTGTACATACTTGATACCAGAACAGACCATCACCTAGAAATTTCAAATGAAAATATGATAAAAGTTCTAGAAAATGAAACTAAGATAGTTGACAAAATTGTGGATGTCTCTGAATTTGAATCAATTAAGTTAAATCCTAAATTGATTAATGTTTATAAAATTACGACTAGTAAAGAAATTATAGAGGACAATGGAATTGACGAACCAAAAATTAAAGGAGGTATGAAAATATCAGATATATATATATATTATCTACTAATTAAAATAGGAATTTCAATTGAAATACACTCAGAACTCGATTCTGATTTACTTGAAGAAGTTTTAAAAAAAATGAATTCAAATCAGAAAATAACATCTATAAGCATACAAAATACTAAATTCCTTGATTTAAAGTTATATTCTAAACTATTCGAAGCTTTAGACTCATGTAAGACTCTAACTACTTTAATCATTTCTGGAAACGTTGTACCAACCGGATTTGACACAGGGATTAATCTGATAATTAAACTCCTCAAAAACAACAAGAGGATAAGAAATGTAAACTTAAGTAATAATTTCATATATACGAAATATCTCATCAGAATTCTTCATGAAGGCTTAGTTGGTAGTAGGATTTATCAACTTGATCTAAGCCAAAATTTCATTACTTTTACAGGTTGCCAGAAGCTAGCTGAGTGGTTACATCATCATAGAACACTTAGAAGTTTGAATTTGCAGTTAAACTCGGCTCTCGACTTTAAAAGAGAAGGCTGTGAATTAATTTTGGAAGAATTGAAGTATCCTATCAATTTTCAATCCCTGGATTTGTCACATATGGTTTTAACTGGCTTTGGTCTGAAAATGGCTGAATTCATAAACAGTTGTAACACACTAAAAGAACTAAAGCTTAAGAATGTGAGTATAAATGCAGAAGATATGCTTGAAATTTCAAAAGCGGTTTCAGATTCTAAATCTATCGTTTATTTGAATATTTCTGATAATTCTAATTCAATAGATGTTTCTCTAATATATATTGCCAATATGATCATTAATAATAGTTCTATTAAAATTCTTGATTTAGATAGAATGAATATTAATAGCAAATCCTTTAACCTCTTTTTAAAAAATGCATTTGAAAAAAATGAAAAAATTGAAGATCTCTCCCTTAATGGGAATAATGAATTAAAGTTTGAAGATCTGTATGAAATATTTGTAAAAAAAATGAAATTCAAAAATTTGACTTTTACAGGCACCTGTTTGAGCAAAGATAAAAACGAAATTGAATTGCTGAATAAATTTAGAGAATTAAGAAAGGATGTTAGAATAATAGTTGATGATATATAACAAATTGTAAATAATTAAAGTAAATTTATCTTATCTTACTTACTTATTATAAATCATAAAATGAATGATGAATACAAATTTTTTAAAGAAAATAAAGTTAGTTTTATGGATAAAATTATCAAATATTTGAATAACTTTACAAGTTTGAATTTCTCTACAATTATCTTTACGAAAAATAAATACAAAAAGCTGGAAAAAGCCGTTGAAGAAATACAGTTGAAAGACATAAACGATTACAAAACTTTTGAATATGTTGGAAAATTTCAAAAACAAAGTGAAATAGGATATAAAATTTTGGAAATATATACAATATTCCAAATAATTAAAATGTTTTCAAAATTTAAATTCTACTCGGAAAATGATTACAAGAAAGTAAGGATGTACCCTTTTTTGCGTATATTTTGTGCTTGGAAAATTTTTTATTTGTACATGGTATATAAATTTAATTTAGAAAATTAAAATGTTTAAAATATAAAAACAAATTCAATTAATAAATTGTCTTTCCTAACGATAACTTATACCCTTATAGCACTTATTCTATATAAATATTCAATATATCATTATATTTATTTGAAAAAATATTTTATGATTATCAAATCATCATTTAAAAAATTTACTTATTCGATACTTTAACATTGATTATTTATACGATCATAATATGAATCCAAACTGCCTAGAAAGTGGAAGATTATTCCCCCTACTACCATAAGGTGCCAAATTTGATGGCTACTTCCCTATTTTAGTAATTTTACATAATTATTGTGTTAATTTTACCCATATACAAAATTTTCCTGGCCATTTTCTTTCTGGAATTCTATATACATAAATCAAACATCCTACAATATAACTGATACCCCCCAGTACCCAATTTATCAATGTAGGGTGAGGAATCATTCCGGTTATAGAACTCTTGAAAAATATTAACTGCCCCATAGGTAAGGACGTGGATAGCCCCAATGTTAAAAATAAAAATCCTCTCAAACTTCTTTTTTTAGGAGTTGCAAAATCTGGTTGAAATGTGAAAAGAAAAACAGCAACTGCAAAAATAGAAATGAATCCAAGGTATAAATACATCAATCCTAAATACATTAGTTTCATAAAGATAATTACTTGGACTACAATAAAAGCAGTAGTAGTACGGGGGGTAGCAAGAACCAGCAATCAGTAACGAAATACCTGCATAGTCCAATTTCCCTAGAAGTCTGGAAAGCCAAAGACTATGCACATGGAAAAGATGAAAAATTGAAGAACAAGATAGGCATACAATAGCAGAAAATAAAAAAATGAAAATAGGCCACCGTTTTATTTTTGTATTTTCATCTTCTCCTCCATAAAGTTTAATCCAGTCTACATTTTCAGTATCAAGCTATAAATAAGTAGATATTAATATATTATTTATAAAATCTTTAGAATTTAAAACTTACTTTTTCTAAAATTTCTTCTTTGAAATCATGTAATTTAGAATTAATCTCTTCAATATATTTTGCAATATCAAAATCAATATGTGTTATATTCACATTTTTCTCATATAAATCTTTCAATTTTTCCCTAAAGTCCTCGTAATTGTGATGTATTGAATTCTTCATTTGTGAAAGTTTAACACTCAGTGCTCTAAGGCACTCAATGCAACTAAAAATAATTTAATTTTTTATTTATTTACTGAATTTTTTCATCGAATTTTTTTTTGTATTCTCCCAACTTATCGTCAATCAAATTAATATAACTATTCGTTTTATTTTTAATTATTCCTGCATATTCATTCAAAACGACTTTGCTATCCTCATATTTAGCCATCAAATCAACCTGGAAATTATGAAAATTCGGGATACCGAAGCTCCAGTCCTGATTGAAATTCTCAAATTTCGTGTCAATTACCTCATAAATTTCAGATTTGTGTTGATTTATGTAAATAGTTGTGTATATGATTAAAAATATAACGAAGGTAACTCCTAGAAGATGTACCCAGACATTTACAAATTCGTTATGTAGCATGAATAAACTTTTTAAAATGTTTGTAGTTTTGGTGAAATTAATTCTGTATCCATGATGTATATATTCATTATCTCGCTGGTACTCCAAAGCTTGGTGGATTTTTCCGATGGTAGGGTTTTTCGAGTCAATTGGATTAGTACTTGTGTGTATTTCTTTAATTTCTTCTGATTTTTCATCTTGTAATATTTCTAGAGAATTATGCATTGATGTCTAGTATAATTTAAATATATTAAGTAATTTTCATAATATTAATTTTCTTATATATTAATAAAAATTTAACTATAAATCGTGATGGTAATGAGTTTAAAATATTTAAGTTTATTTAAATTCTCTAAAATCTTAAAAATTTGAAATTTATAAAATTATGTCTAATTATCAATCTTAATTTGTTAAAATCATTAAGCAAAATATTCTTATTATTGTTTAGCATAAAGTTGAGGTGAAATTTAATTTGTAAGCAATTTATAACATAAAATAAATACAATTTCTCAAATATTAAACGTGGATTAATAATTAAAAGATTTTTTCGCAAATTTTTAATTTTATTATTGTTATATTTATGATTTTTTTATTATATATAATTAAAGTTATCAAAGCTTGTAATAAATGGAGGGATATGTAAATCTGTGGGTGAATTTTTTTTATCAATACCAAAAAAAATACATAATATTAAAAGATTTCTTATTTATTATAAATGAATTCGACACTCATTTAAATTCTTTCAAACGAGAGAGGGAGTACCATGTGAAATATATGATCGTCGCAGAACACACCAAAGATCATTTCAAGGTAGACGTAACCTCCTTGAACAACTCTGTTATTTGTAGTTTATTTTTCTCTTGCGAAAATGAAGAAGATTCTACACATTGGGTAGATTCGATCAAACAGCAAAAATTAAAATATGAAAAATTTTTAGATGAATTTTATTTGAACAATAATACAGACAAACTTTTCATCGAGAATTATAACCCTAACGAATTTCTACTAAAAAATTCAAAAAATTTAAACACACAAAATTTTTCCTTTCAAGAATTTTTTGCAAACATAAGGAATTTCTTAAAAACAGCAGAATCAGATTTAGAATATGTAAATATAAATTACAGATTAGAAAACATTTTAAATCTTCAAGATAGTTTAATTAAAAAAATCGACTTTTATTTAAATGAGATAGAGAAAAATTGTTTTATAAATGAAGTTGTAGAATACGAGGAATTTCATATGAAATCGAAAAAAAATTCTGCCTTTTCAATGGAAGAAAACAAGAGGAATCATTTGAATAAATTTAAGGAGCTCAAAACACTCTTCGATGAATTGCGTGTTTACATGACAGATTGTACATTCAGTATAAATTCCACTGAGATTAAATCCTACATACAAAATTTTAAGGAAAAATATCTAGAAAAACTAAAAGAGGTTATGTTTCTTTTGGATCAGATTGAATTAAATGTCAAAGCTTATGTTAGCTACCATGTTGGAATGCATCAAATTAAGATGAGTGAACTTCAATACTTAAAAGTAGACGAAGATGAAGAGAAATTACAAAAATTTATGACAATTGAAGATGACGAAAATCAAAATCTGTTAAACAAGATTTTACAAAAGGAAAATATGAGGTATAAAATTACTGACTTAGAAAAAGAAAATGAGATTATCAAGCAGTTTATGTATGAGATGGAATATTAATATGCAAGAATAATTATGGATATTTTATTATTTTAAGTAAATTTTTATAATATTAAGTTTATTATTTAAATTACCCCCTAGTAATGTATTATTAACAAATTTAATTTAGCAATATATAGCGAATTCATATGTAAATTAGTTTATGATATTTGAATATTTATTATTTAATATCTAATTAAAATTTATTGCGACCTTTATATCTCACCGATATTTATAAAATTCGAATAAATGCAATTTCTAACTTTTAAATATACCGGATTCAAACTCCCTTCTAATACCAAATCTTTCTCCTCTAAAAATATTTTAAAATCCTGAGAAGCATTCGTTATAAAATTCTTAAATATAAAAAATTCTTCGTTAAGTAATTTTGTTAATTCCCTCTTTAGATTAATCAACTTTAAATCCTTGTTTGTATAAAATACATCCAGTTTTTCTTTTCGAGAAGAAGTTTCCAAATTCTTTTCACTTATAATTTTACTTAAGGCGTCATTTTGTTGTTCATCAACATCAGTAATAGTAATTTCTTGAATCTCGTTTCTTTTAGTTTTTATTTTCAAAAATTTGTTTTCTAATTCATAAACGTATCCATAATCCTTCACAAAAATCGAGGGCAAGGAATTTAAAATGGTACTATCGTATTTTAAATTTAATAAATTGTTTTTAACTTTGATGCTCTCCCTCTGAAAGTTGTCCAATGTTCTGATTTTTATGTTTGTAAGTTTGGACATTACCTTCTGAATCAAATCATTCCTGAAATTGTTATGTCCTAGAAATATGATTGTGTTCTTTGGTTTTATCTCAGATAGAATAAATTCTTTAGACGTCACATCTATAACATCAAACAAATCAAAAAATGAAAATTTGGCTGAAATTTGCAAAATTTTCTGAGTTACTTCAAAATGCGCCTTCGCAAATAAATCCTGACGTTTAAGTTTTAATCTCATGTCGCTTTTGGCTGAAGTCTCTTGCACTTTATTGTTGGTATACAGAAAGGCTTTGAAACTTGAATCGAATATTTCACTTTTGTCTTCTGCTGTTGATTTCATCAGCTTTATTTCCTTATCTGTAAGTTCTACTCCATAATCGTTTATTTTCTTCTTTTGATGATATGCAAAGATGGGGTGCGGAGCTTTAGCGAAGAGTTTTTTCTTGATTGACAAATCACTAAAAGAAATTTTATTGAGATTTACAGAATTACTCGGGGGTAGTTTAGATACATTTTCAGAAACAGAGAGGACTTTCTCAATATTCATAACATGATTAAGATCCTTATCTAATGGTAGGGGGAAGTTTTGACTTTGGCTGGTGTTAATTTTAAAACTTGAGTTCAAAACTAATTCAGCGTTCTTGCTATTACTATTCACTGGTATATTTTGAGAAGTGTAAGCATTCAAGTTTACAACATTGTTACTATAATTGCTTGTATCTAGGACTCTTTTGATTTCCTTGTAGTTGTATTCTTTCACCCCTGCCTTGATTTTTTTCAAAATTTCCCTTAACAAAGAATTTTTGTAACTTTTGTTTACTATGAAAACTTTGAAATCTGGATCTGGCAGAATTTCAGGTAATATTTTATAAGAGAATCCTGTGTTCAGTGAATCAAACGAGGAAATTACTATGACGTTGTTTGATTTTTTTATGTATTGGAATTCCTTTACGTCCTTCACACATTGAACGTATTGTAAATTGAAGGGGTTGTCATTATACGAATAGAACTGCTGAGAGATTGATGATCCAAAAAATTCTATTAAGGATTTTACACTTTCAACTACCTCTGTCGATGAATAGCCGCATAAAAGCACCTTATACATAGAATCTTTCTTGTCGCCTGGTGCTTCTTTCGATTTGTTGAAATAAAATTCATCCAGAATTTTTTCAAGTCTAATAAGAAGCTCTATGTTGATATTTGCTGTATCTGAAGGAATGAAAATATTTTTCCCCTTCTCAATAGAGTCTAGAATATTCTTCTTAAATTCGTTTTCGATTACAGTTTTGACTAAAGATATTTTATTAGAACAGATTGAATCTGTGATAACGATATCTATATTTTTAATAATTTCATAAGGAAACGGGTCACAAATAAATTTGTAATCAATTGAAATGTGCGGAGCGTAAAGAATCGAATGTAGTTTGTAATTAATTTTCCAGCAGCAACCCCCTAAAGAAGTTCCGGAAGGTAAGGGTGTTATCAGAATCTCATTCTTGTTATGTGGGAGCTTGACATTTTCCTTGAATTTCACTTCATTGATATTGAGGAAGGTTGAACTTATATCAGAATCAGTAATGGCTTGAAATTTGTCTGTCATTTCCATGATAGAGATATACGCATCCGCTATTATATAAAAACCTAATTTTGCAACTGGTGTTGTAGCATATATCTTTGCGTCTTTTACTTTTTCCTTCTTCAGTATCAAAGGCAGGGCCCCGATGCTACTAAGGCAATTGTTAGTCAGAAATATATAATCTATTTTATCAATGATTTTCCTAAATGCATTTATTTATTTCACATATGTTATTACTCATCGTAAATTTTTAAGATATCTTCGGAAAATGTCTCGTTCCATCCACAGTCAAATAACATTTTTATTCCATCTATTTCAAATAGAGTACAAGATGCATTATTTTGTGTCTGTGTAAGAATCGGAATAATTTCTATATTGAAGTATTTCATATTTTATTAAATAATAATTAATTCCTCTCATTCCAAAATAAAATTTTATTATTTACAATTATGAAAATTTAGAATAGAATATATAATTTATCAAATTGTCCTATTTAATAATATATGATCTTAATTTATTTAATAAATTTAATTTTGATTAGGATTTCTTTTAATCTTCAATGTTTTTCTAGGAACTTCAATTTTAGTTCCAGAATATTCCACTTTTATTCTTTTTGTGTGAATGAGATCATTCCACAAGTTTCTCTCTTGATCTCCGAGTCTTGTCAACCATTCATCAAAGAATCTATTGTCTAAAGAGTATAGTTGTTGTACTGTTCTTGAGAAAATGCTATATTCATCAAGATCTTTTGATGGTGTTTTTAATTTGGAAGTAATTTGAATAAAATCTTTGTCTTCTTTCATAAATTCGTCTGTGATATTTTTGTTCATGTGCTGAATTTTCTTTGATATTTTCCTACTAAATAAAGTTAAAGATATATATACTATTCCATAGCATGAGATACTTTATTAGACTCTTGTTCATCCTCCTCCTCTTCTGATGAATATCCTTCCTCTCCTTCTGAATCAATAAAATGACACTCAGTCTCTTCCTTCATTATTTTTTTGAGATTTTTGCTCTCTTCGCTTTTCTGCTTTGTAAGGAGATAAAACATGATATTAAGTAAGCTAGTTTTATGTGATTGAAGTCTGATCATAATTGTAGGATCGCTGAAGACAACACAAAGTCCAATTATTACTATCTAGATAAAGAAGTTAATGTATGAACTTACTTTAGTTTGATCAATGGAAAGGAAAGGTAGCATGTAAATAATTTGGGTCCATTTCATAAAAGGATCGAATAATTCTGAATCCAAAATTTTTAAAAGAAGTAAGGGATAATTTATAAAAAAGGAGTAGATAGATATGACTAAAACAGAGAAAATGTAAATATCCTCAGATTTCAGGAAATCAGCCATATCCTCATCCAGATGAATATTAAAGAGATTATTTGTTTCATTTACGATATAGAAGAACAGATTTTGTATGATGTCTTCAGGGATATTGGGGTAGTGCTGGACCATCGCTTGAGTCAACAAACTTCCGTAGATAGGACTATTTTCGTATTCTTCAGATTCCTCAATTGAAGTTTTAATCAAATTTATCATTTTTTGTAAATTTTCTTTAGAAGACGATACCCAGCGCTCATGGTCATATATAATGACTAAATTCAAATACTCAAATAATTCTTCGGTTATCCCCTGATTTTTGGCCATGTAGTTATACAGATAACCGAATATTCCTTTGGACAAATTTGTTAGTTTCCCAGCATTTTTTAAAACATTAATCATCAAATAAATTATCTCATCGTCAAAATCAATTTTAATAGGATTTTTGATGTACATTACTACTGGTTCGATTATACTTTCAAATTCATTTATCGTCATACCTGAAGGGACTACTACTACCTCACTCTCTCCAAAATTTGGGGTTAAGAATTTATTTTTTTCCAAAACAGTTCTTAAGATATGAAAACACTTATTCAAGAAAACTTTTTCAGAATTTCCTTTGGTTGATAAGTTAGGAGATTTTATTTCTCTCAATATTCTTGTAACCACTTCTTTGCAAAAAGGGATTAAACTATCTTCAATGTCAATATAAACAACAATATCCACCAAAACATCAAAATAAAGGGCAACATCGATCTCCTTTATAATTTCAATTAGTTTAGGAATTATCTTTCTAACCACAGCAGTGACTACATTCTTGTACTCCTTGCAGTAGATTAGTTGATTTAACGCATAGGCAGCTTGATAAGCCACGCCTTGATTTTCTTTAAAGGCAAATACGTTCATGAATAGGAATTCCATTACTCTTGAAAAATGTGCATAATAGGATTCGACTTCTTCGGGTTGGTATAATTCATCAAGAAATGTGCCATAAATTAGGCACAGTTTGTCTTTAATTATCACGGAATTTATATTGTAGAATTTGTCGATATGAGTTTCTAAAATAATTCTTAGAAGTGCCATATTAGAAGGATTTTTAGTGACATGTGCACTCAAAATTAATAAATTAAGCATGGCTGCGTCTATTAATGTCTCAGGAGAAAAGGATGTCATAATCTTCTCTACCCCCGTAGAAAATTCCGGTGAAATCGAATTTTTGTCTACGTAATTTAGCATTGGGTAGTTTTTTAAATCTTCTGAAACGCTACCCTTCATACAATAATCAACAACCTGTAAAGAGAAATTTACGAAGAAATTTCCTAACCCATCATATTTTTCACACAATTTGGTTAGTAAAAAGCCAGCAGCTGTTTTATATGTTTTGAATTTATGATTTTCTATTAAATCAATTATCATGTTGTGATAATCACCACCATCGATTTGCATTTTTATGAATTCATTTTTCGTTGAAATAAGAGAAGGAAAAATCACATTTAGTGCAAAGCTAAGTAAAGGGATAAAAATATTTATATTTAGACAAATTTACTTTTTGACCAGAGGACTAAACTGACTCATCACAGGTTCTCTTATTAACACCCTTGACAAAAATAGCATAATTTGAAATAACAAAATATCGTGATTACTATCTGGAAATTCTTTGCTATCTTTGTGCATTTGGGAAAGGTAGTCTAATTTTTCATTGATAAATACAGATAAACCAGTAATAGAAGGTAGTATAATTTTTGTCAAATGTTCTAAAAAGGTAACTGGTATAGTTGTTTGTTCGTTCTGTATAAGAAAACTTATAAACTGAAAACTTTTCGCTTTCATCGAATTTAAAATTGAATCGTATTCTTGGTTACCTGTAAATGAAATCAGGTTGTCTAGGCTCACCATTTCGATCGAAAATGGGATGAATTTACTAATGAAAATCTTCTTGCAATTTTCTAATACCTCCATGCGCTTTAATTTTAAAATGCAGAGGAAAAGAAAGTCCATAATGTATCTTGTCGACTCGACACTGCATGTAAATAAACATAAACTTACCATAAAAGAACAGAATTGTAATTCTCCTTATTGGAGATCAAATTAGATTTAATAAGTAATATCATCGAATCGACGATCTCCAATTCCTTGCCTATTACATCAAAAATATTTTCTTTATTAGTAGCAAGACTTGAAATAATGATCTGAAATACACAAATCATCGGTTTGAATTTTGAAATTTTTTCTATATCACTGCCTTGTAAATTAACCGTATAATTCTGTAGAAACACGAAAATTTTTTGAATTAAATCGTTATCTTTAGTGAAGTAGATTGAATTGAATATGTTAGTCAAGCAGAGAGTTAGGTTCTGTAAGAGATTATCACTTACTGTTGAATAAAGGATTAATTCAAGGAAAGATTGTGTAATGTCAAGGATATCCTCTTTTGAGAAAAGTTTTTGTACGAGTTTTGATTTCATAGTATTCTTTAGATAGATTACAATAGAAAGTTTTATATCGTCTGATAGGCCTGTGCCGAATTTAAAACCGGCAATGATATTTTTTAAATGTGCGAGGATGTCATTTTCTAATAGAAGGTTTAATATCATCATAATTTAAATTGTTTCTTTACCTAATTCCTTGAGTCGATTTTCTGATTTGGTTCTTTCTACGTTGTCCTTCTCGCTGAATGTTTTTATAAGACATTGAATCGTTTCTGCGACGATTGGATGATGGGGGTCGTATTGATTTGATAGTCCGTCCATGAAATTTAAATAAATTTTATATTAAATAAATATTATAAAAAACAGTGAATTATTTGAAAGCTAGTTAATTAATTTTTAATAAATAAATTTTATGAACATCGGTTACTCTAATTTTCTCTAATTCTATTTCAAAATCTCTGGGTCTAATTTTGGTTCGTATTGTTTGAATTTCTCTAATGTGGATTTCTTAAATTTAAATTTAAGGTAAGACTGTGCAGGCATTTTTTTCTGAGCTAGAATAGTATCCATTATTTGATTATCTAACTCTCTTTTATATTTCGTGAAATTTTCTGTAAAAATTGCTTCTGCAGCTAAATTATAATTAGGATTTGTCTCTATTCCTTCACTCGGGGTGTTTTTAACTTTGTGGAGAAAATCTTTTAGTTTGTGATTTTGAATATTATGGACCTAAAACCAAAATAATCAATTTAATTCATGAATAATTTATATGCTACCTTTATGTAATTTAGCGATTTGAGATTATCTTCATTGGCTAAATCCTTATTTAGATTTATAACAATACTGGCTCTTGCTTTAAAAATATTTTTCGTAGATTTAACAGGAGATGTAGATTGTGTAAAATTAATATGATTGTCTTTTAAATTATTCCCTCTCTGCGCAATTGTTTTATCTACATTTATCTGCTTGTTGTCATAAACTTCGTCTCTCGGATTATCAATTGTTTCTTTTTTATTTTTTCCTACTAAATTTATAGTTTTAAACATCCTATCTGCTCTAAAATTTTTCCCTGCTGTTTTTCCATATTTAGTTTGATTGTCTAATTGACTTATTTTAATTTTATGAGGGGATAAATTATTGTTTAATGGAAGAGTTTTGTTTGTTCTAAATTTCTTATTTTTAAGATTATCGTAGAAAGTTGTCATTAATTTTATTCTATTTCTAAGATTAAGAAGTGAAGAATAATTAAATATATTTCAATATGTTATTACTTTGAATTCGTGTTTTTTACCTCTTGTGATCCTATGTTGAAATTTTTTATTAAATAATCATTCATGCTAATTTGATTCTTAAAATTGTGTATGACCCTATTTGAAGAAGAGGATCTAAGTTTTTTAAGATTATCATCAATATTTCCTAAGGGTAATTTTGCAACATCCGTATGAAATTTTCTTGCTTTCTTTTCTGTGAATGGAATATTAAAGTTTACAAAATTCCCTTCTTCGTTTTTGTTATCATACTTGGATGAATTCGATTTAATTTTGTTACTGGGGTGATTTGAAAAGGAAAAAGTTTTTGGAATATTTTCTTTTTTTATATTTTGATTAAATTTCGTTAGTTCTTCGCTAAGAGTTTTGTTCTTCTGTATAGTCTTTGTTAGATATATTCTGTCGCGATCTTGTGTAAAATTTTTGTATTGAGAAATCTTTTTAGAAGAATATTTTTCCTCGTTATATGGAAAAAATTTCGATGATTGGTTAAGGAATAAATCAGAAAAATCTTTGTTTGAAGAGGTTTTTTTGGAATTTTTAATGGGATATTTATTTAAATTCGGAAATTTATCTAAATTGGAACTACTTGGTTTTATTGTGGATTCGCCGTTTAAATTTTGTTGATTATATGGAAACTTGTTAGATTTAGTAGATTTTGTAAGCATTTTGAATTTTTCTAATTGAGTAATTGGGATCCTCAAACTCAAACTGGTCTTAGAATTTTTTTCTGATGGATTTACCATAATCGAGCTGTTAATTGTATAAGCATTTGAATTATCCTTTTTTTGTTTTTTCCAAGGACTTTGAGAGAATTTGTAAGTTACCAGATCCGAATTGCTTCCTAAATCCATCTCATTCTCAGATTTTTTCAATTTAAGAAAATTTCCGATTTCCATTTATCTATAAAATATTAATTTTGTATTATGAATATATTTTAGAACAAAAATAAAAATATTAAAAATCCTTAAATCCAATTTCAATTGATTATTCTTCTTCTTAAAAATAAAAATTATCAAATATCTATTTTATGTTTGTTATACGATTTCGCTTTTTAATTTTCTATCAACAGGAAATCACAGCATAAAGAAATATGATCAGAAGGAAAATTTTCAGTGGGAATGTAACCTTCATCAAAAGCCATTTTATTAACATCAGGGATATTTAAGGTCCTTGCAGGGGTCATATTTCCTTCATAAAAGATGTAATCAACTAGATGCATAAATCCCTTACCGTAACATGACATAGGAGGTTCTAGGGTAAAATTCTTCACAA
>Ga0169931_10009320_pt1 | contig 14172 bp, 9 predicted proteins | sample Kivu_15m_20L_FD_129675 | JGI IMG/M metagenome (GOLD analysis project Ga0169931, IMG submission 129675) | Freshwater microbial communities from Lake Kivu, Western Province, Rwanda to study Microbial Dark Matter (Phase II) - Kivu_15m_20L... | ecosystem: Environmental > Aquatic > Freshwater > Lake ...
GATCTAATAGTAGTAAGAGTAGTTTACAAATTATCTGAGGAATCTCAGACAAAACTCTCACGTAATAACATTTGTGAGAAATAACAGCGAACAAATTAAAAAAGTTTTTATGAAACAGGCTCAAAGTAGTATTCAGAACAGTGCCAGTGAATATTGTCTCAAGAAATAAGAACTGAAAAGAATGGTGCAAAGGGCTAATATTACTTAGAAAAGTACTGATCAGGTCATTTAACAGTGTTTTCAAGACCTTAAGCTGAGGTAGGAAGGGCTGTACTACTATGAGTTTCTGTAAGTGTTGCAATGGCTAGCTTTGGCTACAATAACTTCTAATAATGAAGAATAACCTTAGAATTAGGACTAATAGGCTCAAGTTTTAGTGAAAAAACTTAAATTTTTGGTATAAAAATTACACGTCCTCACATGATCATCATCAATATCTTTGAACATAAATTATCATTAAAAAATATAAGTAATGATAAAAAAGATAATTTTTCATATAATCACACTATCAGACGACTAGATTGCAAAGGAATCTATTTCAAAGTACCTCTTTTTGTTCTAGCAAAGCATTTACAAGAACTTGATTTCCCCATAGACTTGTGTAAATTAGTTCTCGATGTTGATTTAGATGCCATTAACCTTGATTTTTACGATATTTTTGGTGTAAAAGGCATATTTTAGTTCATAAATTTCTTCTCTTATTCTTCGTGTCTTGTTCTTCTTTCCATTTAGTACTGCTGAAATCTTTAAAATACGCTTGTGCTTAGTTGACGTTAGAAACAATGTTTTTTAAAATAAACTTTACTTTATTTGCTTACAAATGGTTTTCCATTAAACTGTATCAGGGTATCTTACATGGCTCTTAGTTTTCGTGCATTATTTTTTTACTGCCTTGATTTTTCTCTGGCCTTCATATCTTGTACAAGATCGTTCAATTACGATCTACTATATCTATGCTATTTTTTCCTTTTTTATTACATTTATTTTATAATCTTTTCATCTTCAGCTAACTGGAGCTCTTACTTTGTCGGATACATAGCTTTTAATTTTTTGATTTCTTACTTTTTTTGTTTCTATATCAATTCAAGACGCATGTGAAGCGGTGGAGCTTTGTTTTGAGAATTGAGAAAAATTGTATGAGGATTGGTAATTTTGAATGGAGAACAAATTCTGTGCTATTAAAGTTGTTTCTATCTTTATTTTTATCTTCGTCTTTGCTATCTTTGATTGTTCTCGTCATATAATTTTTTAAAAGTATCATCGTTTGACTATGTAAAATGTACTGTATGTTTTACTACTTTCTTTTAGGGTTTTTGGTCGATCTGAGTGATCAGATTTTCTATCTTTTTTATTGAAAAAATACCTTCGAGAGGACCTAGCGACCTAATTTCATAGTCTGTTTATATAATAGTATAATAATTGATATCTGTTAGATGCAAATCACTTTTTCTGGTGTTATCTGAGAAATTTAACGGGCTTTTGAATAATGCGTAAACCTCGCTAAAGTTGATAAGCGATCGTTTTTTCGCGCTGCTAAAGCCTTTTTTCGTCAATTTCTCGATCCATAAGCATAATTTATTTGAGCTCAGAGCCAAAGTTTAGTGAATATTTAGGACAAGAACTTTCTTCAAATAATTTGTGTCTTTTGATTTCGCCGTCGTTGCAAATCGTATACACGAGTTGCATGTTGGTGCTGAACTAAGCAAGCCCTATGATTGCCTTAGCGATGTATTAGATCTCAAAAGGTTCCAGGTAAAAAGTGAGGTCAAGTCTCAGATAGCCGGGCTTACCTTTCAGAATGCCGACACTTACTTCTTATTATATGGTTTCAGCAGTTTCCTTGTCAAGATCGAGTAATGTCATTCCATATGGTCCAGCACAGAAGCAACCTGAGCGCAACTGTATGCCAAAAACATCAGTAAAAATAAGACTGGCATAGCTGTGTTGCACAAGAGCTCCTTTACTAATCAAATTAAAAGTGACGACATTTGCTCTTTTTTACAAATCCTGAGTGCCATAGACCACTATTCTGTGATTCATATTGTTTTGTTTGAATCTTTCGTTGGCTTAATTGATAAGTTTCATAAAAAGTTTAGTGTTTTTCTTTTATCTTTAGTGAATGAAATCGTATCCAATATGATTTTTCGCAAGTTCAAAGCATAAGGCAGCTCTATAGAAGCCGAAAAATGGCGGAGTTCCTGCGATTTATCGATTGAAAATGTCCATATCATACATAACATCTTCTTTTGTATAGCCTTTGACAAAAGACACAGTGCCTCCTCCAGGGAAGGTAGGCTTAGCTGACGATATGATGCTCTTACGAGCTATCAAGATTCCACAAGTTTAAGAGCCTCCTAAGTTTTTGTGCGGACTTAAGTAAGCGAAGTCAAGCTGATCGAGAATCTTAAAATTAAGCTCGTGATGGCAACAGTAGGCGGCACAGTCTAAAGCAAAAATTACATTTTTCTTCTTTCTAACGTTTTCTATATAAATAAAAGTTTACTGATAACAGTATTTAGGGCTTCAACATCAGTGAGCATAGAGGTCACATTAGAAGCGGCTGAGGCACTGACGATGATATTATGACTTTAATGCTATAGAAGTTCTCTTTATATCTCTCCCATATTCAAGGTGCCTTCTTTATCATGAGCCAGTTAGTTGATTTCGTCATAGAATTAGACCCAAGGTAGAATATTCGAATGATGTTCGTAAGGAGTGATGTAAACAGGTGGTTTTTTCGACATATTTTCTTGGAATTTTATGATTTTCATAGCTTTTTCTATGGCTCCAGTAGATCCACTTCCAGTAGGTAAAGCCACAAATTAGCTTTTAGACGCACTAAATGAGTTTAGCATGCTTTCCTGAGCATAGTGCATCATTCCTGTCGAAAACTCTATCTTCAAACAAAATTACTTCCGAATTGACTGAATTATGTATGGGGATTAGCTGCAAATTTTTTAGCGTAGGCCACCATATGTTCGACATCGTTGTAGGCTCGATTGGTGGCAGTGTGGTCCACATATACCGTTTCAAGTTAAATGTGAAAAGGTGACATATACCTTGTGTTGAATCCCACTATCTTCGATCGAATCGAGTCGATTTTGCTCATCACTTTTACGCTTTAATCAGAAGTTTTTCTGCTTTTTTCGACCTGGTATAGACCGAGTTATGGAGAAGTGTTGTATTTGAGAAGACTGGCAGTTTATGGCATTTCGATCACCTTAGACTATTTTTTGAGTAGAGCCTGCTTCATCTCGTTTCTGAGACTATCAAGCTTGGACATGGCGGTTTTGTTGCCATTTTAAGCATTTTAGCTGGATTCTGTGTATGTTTTAAAGGAGTTTTCTCTTTTCATAAAATTCAATTTAATACATAAGTTACCAGAATCACCATATACAACTATGTAACAGTAGGTTAATAACGTTTTCTAGACTATTTTTGAATAAGATATAAATATTTTGCCTATTTTAAAAATAATCATCAAAAAGCCTGGCCTTTCCTAGAATTGAATGACCTCCTTTATAAGTGCGCAGCCTTCTTTCTTGATTATATTAGAGGTAAGCTTATTTCTTATCTTTGGTTAGGTCTCGTAGTGAATCCTCCTGCTTTTTTGTTGAACGGATTAACTACTTGATACTAGTTTTATTGTTTAGTGTATCTGCTGCCGACTTAATCAAAAGATTTGCCTCCAGCTCTGTCTCTACTTATATTTTTTCGATGTGGTAAATGATATTATTTTAGAAAAACTTAGTCGTTGTCATCTTGGACTATCAATTTTGATAGAAACTGAACATCGACCATATCGTCGCTTTGTCTACCAAGTTTCAACGTAAATTTTGTCTAATCTTATTTTTAAGATATTGATTAATTGTAGCTGTTTCTACGCATTCCGATAGTTTTCTTTTCGTTTGTTTCGAAAGTCTATAGCTTCTATAGTCTGTATTTATCCTTTCTGTTAATGAGCTATTATCGAAGAGCTGATTATATTTTACCTGAATGAGCTGTAAGTTGTGGCACAAAAGGTCTTCCGAAAGGTGACTTCTATCTTCCCTCAGGGTCTCTCGTACTGAAAGGAAGATGATAATACTTGAGTTTTTATAGCAATTTGTTATGACCTTTTGAGCCTTACTATCCCAAACCTAATTTAATGAAAAGGTCTTGATCTCTTTTTTTTATTTCTTACATAATCATCAAAAAATTGTTAAAATTTATTTATCTACTGCCTTATGCGCATTTTTTGTATATGGCCATCAATTATTTTTTTTAAAACTTTCCCTAAGAATAAGCCTTTTCTTTAGAATGCAGTATTCCTGAAACTTTCGCAAAGCTAAGGAATTTTCCAAGGTCCATAGTTTGACATTTATGATTGATATTATCAAAAGTAAAAGTAGGACCTATGATTTGCTGCTGTTTACAATAGAATTAAAAAACGTTTTTAAGCTGTTTCTTTATCAGTTCTAAATTTTAAGTTTTAGGAAGGGGCTATTCATTGATCTAAAATTAATTTTAACAGCTAATCTATTCAGGTTACTTTTATTTTTTCTACTACTTTTATTCTTATACTTTGGGTGAAGGCTCTGGAACCTGAGGCTCTTATTATTATTATATTTTTACTTACAGCTAAGCTGGTAGTTGACTTTTTTGAAGCTATTCTTGATTTGATTATTATTTTTGCACTACTTCTTATGGCTTAGGTGCGGCTTAGGGTTTTTTCTTATCGTAGTGCACAGCGAACATTTCGTTATTTTATATGCAAAATCTTAAAAGTTCGATTGCGGTATCTCCTGTAAAAATTGCATTTTAGCTGACTTTTTGTCCCACTAACTTATCACAAAAAGAAAACAAATTGTTCTGTAAACTTTTTTATAAAGTGGCATTAAGCTTAGCTTTGGATTTGTATTTTCCGAAACTGAAAATATCGTAAATAAATGCAACAGCTTGTTTGACTCCGTTCGGCTATTTAATTTCGGATATAGTGAATGTTTCGCTAAAGTAAATTTGGTATTTTTCTAAAAGAAAGGCCTGATTGTTGTCTAAAAATCGATTGAATTAGTTGACATTTTTCTGAGGATTAGTTTTTGGTTACTCCTTGCTCATATGCAATAATTATATTTATTAATTGTATCATTCAATCAATAAAAGATTGAAAAATTGATCAATAAACAAAAGATGTTCAATTTTACAAAGAAAATAGATTAAAAAATAAAATCTATGATATTAAAATTTGTTTCAGTCTGATTAACCACTATTGAAGTCAAATATATTGATTAAGTATGTTACTTTTAATGTTTGAAAGCTATTATTTTTTTAAAAAATCAAATTTTTTATATTTATACAAGTAAATTTATACAAATTTGCATTAGTTTATAATATCTAAATAAAACTATTGACAAAATAATTATTTTATTGTAAAAAAAATATTTTTTGACAAATGCCTAAAAAGTTCAATTTCTTTTACAGATTAAATAAACCTATGCTATGAGATCTTTTTTTTTTACTATGATTTATAGCGTTACAAACGATTTCCGTTCGGTAATTTTTATTAAAACAGAGGCTGATCACAAATGTATTTTCGATAGCAAAATATCAACATACCTAAATCTTAAAAAATCATCAGCATTTATGTACGTCTGCACAACGGAAACGGCTGTCTACTCAAAGTCAACCCCTCAATCTCGATCATTTAGCTAAAATTAGCTATTCAAAATAGTGATCTTGAACTTCCTGCAAGATTCAATTTGATAGCCGGGGGTAGAAATTTATTTTAAACGAACAAAAGTCTTGCCTCGTAAGGAATCAAAGATTTAAGCATTATACATGTTCATGATATTGACGACATTTCTCCACAAAAATTGAAAATAGATGTGAGCATTTACTACTAGGGGTAGAAATTCACAGTTAGGATAAGAAGAGGTTAGACAATCAACGACCTGAAGCATTTGATCTATCCCTTGGTAAAGATACATCCAAAACATCAGATTTTGGTGTTTAGAGGGGATAAATTAGACTAGAAACAGAAATTAAATCACTACGGTATCAAAACAGATTCGCTACTTTGTCTTCACATCAGCAAGCATATCAGACAACTACCGTCATTATAATCTTAGGATCTTCCATAACAAATTGATGTAATTAAAAGAGCTTCTTCTTTCTATGATAATAAGATAGATTTCAGGCCTTTTCTTTACAGCTCAGAGCAGTATTTAACAGAAAATGACGAATCGAAAAACTTTGGTTACGAAGTCTAGATCAGATAAAACTAAGACGTTTAAGACTCGTCTTCATAAAATCTTGGAAAACTCGATTTTAACTTCAAAATGCTTGGAAATATGAGATATAACTAAGACACTCAAACTGCTCTTATATCGATTCCTAAGGTAGGCTTCAATCCTTCTTCAGGTTCGAGCGAGTTTAGTTCTATGGAAAAGATGATTATATAGTGATAGATGGATGTTCTCTATATTACCTTAAATACTATGTATAAATTAAAATGCAATTCTGTTAGTGATTACATGTCTTCTACCGACATATTGACCCCATAAGAAATATGCTAGCTCGATACGTTTACTCTCTAGGAAAAGATTTAGTAACTTTAAGCATTACCGAACCCTCAGTTATACGCTTAGATACTCAAAATTGCCAAATTGTAGCTTATCGATAGACTTTAAATCGAGTAATTCGGTCTAAAACTTGCAAACGACTAATACAAGATTGATTTCGATATAAAACTTCCTCCAATTTAACAACAAAAACAAATACAAAGACTCAATCCTCTTTCAAGTCAGGTCCGTAAAAAGGATATTATGAGTAAAATAGTTCAAGCAAGTACTAATTCTGCTGTTTGTTTTCTCACGATAGGCAAGCCGGCTGTCAATCCTCGATATAAACCTAAAGTCAAAAAATTATAGCCGGCTTTGCCTTCTGCGAAAAACTTTTTAAAGGCTAAAAGTCAAACTCAAGTAATAAGCAAATCTAAAGCAAAAACTATGAAAAAACTGCCTCCTACGGCATAGTGTATAAAAGTTGAAGCCTAAGAAAAATTGGTTGCAAAAGAATAGAAAAAATAAAAATAAGTAAAATAGTAGTTCAACTTGAAATAAAAATTGAAAAAGGAAGTCAAATAGATGAACGTTCCTTTTATATAAAACGATGTATATGAAGAGCTCAAGGTCATTTTGCCTATGCAAAAGCTAGTGTAAGTATAAAACTGCTAAATTATACACCAAAATTAAAGTATTCTCACTTAGATTGAAGTTTAAAAAGTTTAAAGATAAATATAATAGCAGAGAATCAATACTTAAATATAAGAACAGAAAATTTAATAAAAAATATAGTCTTTATAAAGCAATCAATAGTAAAAGCAATCTGAAACATAAACGAAAAAGATGTAACCTAGTTTTAATCCACAATAATTTAGTCATAATTTTGCCAAAGAGCAACTATAAACTCCTAAAATTTAAAAGAAATAAGCTGTAAGTGTAACTACGTTTGACTATGAGTCTAAAAATATGAGCATTTAACAAAACATTAAACAATCTGTCAGTCCTAAATCGATTGAAAGAACAAAATATCATCAAGCTCATGCAACAGAAATATATGTATAAATCCCAAAATAGCCTAAAATTGATAAAAATATATAAAATTCAGGTCAAAAATCTAAAGAATTCCGTTCAGTAAGTATGCGAAATCTTCCCAAAAAAGCTACGAAATAGCCTTTCGATTTTGTAGAGATACCTTCAATCAAAATAGAAGCTTCTAAGCCTAAATAAAAGCAACTTAAAGGCATTAATACTCATTATGGAAGTTTCAGACAAATGGCAAAACCAGTTTTTCCTTATCACTAGATAATCCCTTCTTTTCAAAAACTTTTTCCTCATTGTAAAAATTTATTGACTACTTTGAGAAATGTTTAGGATAATCTTCGTCAGCATTTTAGTAAAAATGTGGATTAAAAAAGTATTTAAAATGATTACCTTAGGATTAACTCAGATGATCTGACTTTTAGAGTCGTAAGTGAGTCATAAAGAGCTCGCAAGCATAGATCTTTGTTCGGTATTTAGATAAATTCTTTTATGCAAAGAGGGCAAATGATGCTTTAACGAATGAATTAGAAAGATAAAATTTAAGGAGGTTTATTCTATCGTGTGGTAAGAACTAAAGAAGAAGTTTATGATATAGTGAACTGTAGTTTTCATAGGACTAAAGAATGGCTATAACTTCCTCATGGGCTATAGCTCAAGTCCTCTTGGAACTTGCTGTGGACCTGGTCACGTCCTCAGATAGATTTTACTGACCTCCTTTATTTTCAAAAAGTCAATCATTTCATAGGAAACAAACAGATAGCACGGAAAGATTTGCTCAAGAAAAATATATAAAAAATACAAAAATTAGGTCCAAAAATGAAGCAGTTGTTTGATTTCATTCCTGAAACATTTTTATTGCCTGGAGAAAACATAGCTTTTATAAAAAAATACAGATAGCATAGTATAAAAGATAAGCTTAACTATTGGATTCTAAAACCAGTCGGAATGTCTCGAGGACGAGGCATTTAGCTCATATCAAAGCTATAAGACATAGTATTTTCTGAGCCAGTAGTGCTTCAAAAATACCTTTCCTACCCTCTACTCATCGACAACTATAAATTCGATATGAGAATATACGTTTTAGTTACTTCTATCAATCCTTTATAAGCTTTTATTTATCGCTAAGGATTCGCCAGACTCAGCACATAGCAATACTCGCTAGATCAATAAGATCTTTAAAATAAATTTATTCATTTGACGAATTTTGCAGTCCAGAAAGACAACGTTAAATCAAAACCAGCGAATCTTTAATAATAGCTAGGGGGATGCAAAATCTCTCTGAAAATGTTATAAAACAAGCTTGGATGTCAAAAATGGTAGGTGATTTACAGACAGATCTAAGAGATCGTTATAAAATCACTTGTAGCTTGCATGAACAATATCCCCCAAAACACAAATTGTTTTTAGTTGTTTGGTTACGATATAATAATCGATTAAAATATGAAATGTTGGCTACTTTAGGTAAATTCTTCACCGTCACTTTAAAAATAGTATCCTCTTGATTAGATAATCAAGCAGCAGTTGGTTGATGATTGCTTGGAAATAGTAGGACCTGTAAAATATGATCGAGAAAGATTATTGGAAGTTGTTTAAAGAAGAAGGAAGGAAGCTGAAGGACTCAAGAGTTCAATCAATACTCATAATAATTCGTATCAGCAACTAGATTAGGACCTTGACTATGTCTTGCATGGAAAACCTTTGAGAAAATACGGAGAAATACCTAATCATCAAAATTTTCAAATGATCGCGCCTTCAGAAAAGTACCATCAGATAGTTAAACAAGTACAGCAATACAAAATAGATCCGATAATCAAAGAACAGTGATAGTGTATTCTTGCATATTTAATATACAAATCTACTTTAAAAGAATCAGTTTTAAATATTTTTATTTGTTTTTTGTGCGCTTGAGGTTCTTCTAGTGTCCCCGAAATCAACCATTATATAATTGCTATTGAGATATGCTTCAAAAACGATTTACTATTTCGATAGCATATCTTGCGCGAACAAAAGTTGGTAAATCTTTCTATAATTTTCGCTCAAATTGCTCTCAATTTTATCTCCTTTTATTACTTTTTAAACATGTAATCTGACTGAAGGCTTTAGTTTAGATAGGGCCTACTAAGACGACAATAAGCATTCTGAGTGTAATCAAAAAAGTTACTATCCGATCTGCTATCATTTAAAAACTATGAAACGTTCTTGTATGTGTAACTTTGGCTGTCCTCGAATACTTTTTGTATAACTTTTTTCACGAATTATCTATCTTTGTCTGTTTAAAGATCTAAGTATTATTTGTATTGCTATAAAGTTTTGATTTATACAGATTTCAAGTGATTTTATCTAAGCTAAAAGTGGTCATCTATGACAGAGTTGCAGTTAGAATATATCTAAACAAGCTTAGTTTTGGCACTATTTTAATTTATGCATACACTTGCGATAAATAAGTTTCTTTTGTGTTTACGGTTGTAAGAAAAGAAAGCAAGGCTGAGTCTAAGCCTTGAAATGCTTTTTTGTAGTATGTAAAACGAGCTTTGGGAGGTGGCTAACGAGCTTTTTTATGTATGAGATCGCGCAAATAAATTGCTAGTTTCTGCTATTATTTTCGTAAAGTATTTAGTTCTTTGAATAAGAGCCTCATCACATGCAGATTCATTTTTACTATAATTAACATATGTACAAGGTATTTTTAAGATTTTTATCATTTTAAACATCAAAATATTAGCAAAATTTCCTTACTATTTTAATTTTTTGATTTTAGTATTATTTTTCTGCAAGGGTATTCTTTGTTTCAAATATCACCCTCGCGCGATATACTTTGATTAAATTTGAACAAAAATGAAGTCGAAAGGCATAAAGCGTATTTCCTTCGATCAACAAAAAACAAAATGCAGGTAATTCCTCGCACTTTTCGACGACTACTCTTAAAACACCAATTCGAACGATCAACCTATCCGAAAATATATGGCGCAATTGGTATTCAAATCCATAATCACAGCAAAATATAGCAAACCTTGAATCCAAGTCTCTAGAGATACTAATCGAAGATCTTTAAGGATTTTTCCGAAAAGAAGAGGACAGACAGTTTCTCGCATGCATCAGCAGTAATACAAAAAGATACATGGATATGTTCTATCTAGCAGCAACAGAAATCATGCCAAGCAGAAACACGAGACCAGACATATAAGAAGATACAAAACAAAAAATGTAGAACGCGCTCAAGTATCAGCGCAGATAGAACTACAATAACATCAACAGACCAATTTTTGAATAAAACGAAATCATCCCAAAAACATTAGAAAAGGATTTCGACGTATCGATTGTATACGGTCCTAACTCAAAAATTAAACCAAAAGCTATTTGCCAGTTAAGTGCCTAATAAATAGGTTCATTGATAGTAATAAAAGCTATAGTAGTTCGTGCAAGTTAGATAAAACCTTAGATTCTTGTGGCAACGTATGCATGTGATGTGTGTGGATGCTAGAATTACCAGGAGATTCATAATAATAATTATACGCCGCTTGATAGGTGTATGAGCAAAAGATGTGTTGAGAATAAAGTTGCAGGGAAATTGTCGTTTATTTCAGGGCATTCGAAGTTTCAGTCTTACCAGGAACTTAAAATACAATAAACGCCTGATCAACTCAGAGATGGAAGGATTCCCAGAACCTATTCTTTGATTTTGAAAGAATCGCAAGTAAAAACAGCAGTTCCAGGAGATATCATTCTGGTCCAAGGAGTTCTGCTTCCAAAAAGAAAAACTGGATACAGGCACTAGCATGACATTTGTTTTTAATGCAACATCGAAGCTGTCAAAGTAACAAAATAAAAAAGAAAATACTATTAAATGTCAGAAATCGCTAATATCAACGATCTAAACTAGATCGAAGGCATAAGAGCTAGTCTGACATAGAGCTAGCTTTTCGAAAAAATGGCAAAATCGATAGCTCCTTAAATTTTCGGTATGTAGACAGTTAAAAAATCGCTTTTGTTGATGATGGCCGGTGGAGTTACTAAACAGACTCATGACAATATGAAAATTAGAGGAGAAATCAACGTGGCTTTAGTCGGAGATCCGGGTATTGCTAAATCTCAGCTTCTCAAGCATATCAGTTATCTGGCTCCAAGAGCGGTATACACGACAGGAAAGGGAAGTACTGGAGTGGGTCTGACTGCAGCCGTAGTCACAGATATGAATAGCAAGTAGCTAGCTCTATAAGCTGGAGCTCTAGTTCTGGCTGACATGGGCATATGTTGCATCGATTAGTTCGATAAAATGTAGTAGTACGACCGAACTGCTATCCACTAGGTGATGTAGCAACAAACTGTTTCTATCGCCAAAGCAGGTATTACTACTACTTTAAATGCTAGATGCAGTGTCTTAGCGGCAGCCAATCCTCTATACGGTAGATACAACAAACGTTAATCTGTGCAAAAAAATATCAATCTACCAGCAGCTTTGTTATCTAGATTCGATCTGATTTTCATCTTGCTCGATTAGTCAGATTCTATAAGAGACATGGAGTTGGCCAGACATATAGGAAACGTTCACAAGAACGGTAAATTTTCAAATGAAAGTGAAGTATTTTCAGCTCGTTTTTTGAGGACTTACATATCCATGGCGAAAAGATACGAACCAGTCATCTCGTAATAGCTTCATTCGGTTCTAACACAGCATTATATAAATAAAAGGCAGGAACAGAGTGTTACTTAGAAGCAAGGAGAAAAATACACGACTATGCGAAGCTTACTTGCTATGATACGACTATGCCAAGCTAGAGTAACAATATTTTTATATAGGCGAGACTCAGATTTTCAGATAGAGTGAACGAACAAGATATAACTGAATGTTTGTAAATCCTTGAAGAAAGCCAGAAAAATTTAGGACTCTAGCAGAACGATCGACGACCTGTTCATGATTTTAAATCTAGAATATTCGAGATGATCAGAGAAGTATGTTCTTACTCGACTTCAAGAAGCGTAGAAATCGATATGATAAGAAAAAGGATTCTTGCTCGAGGCTTTTCAGAAGATAAACTTCAAGAAACGATAAAGAATTATATAGATTTATCGGTCATTATGGTGCAAGATCAAGTCATAACGCTCATACAGTGATTGTATCTTTGTTATTTATGTATTTTTATACAGGATATATGATCGAATGCCGTGCTTTCGACATGAAAACTGACTGAAAAACTTGAAGAAAGAGTGTATTTGCATATAAATATTGTTTTTTGATGGTCGTTGGCGGGGGTGATGGTACCTTAATAATAATTTGGAATGACGAGGGAGTTGAATAACCACGTAGGCGAGACTAATGTCTAAGAAGCGAATTCAACTCACTACTTCATTCTACGTAGGACAGGTGACTAGGCGGAGAAGGGATCGGAGGCTGGCTCCTTCCCCCAAGAGTATTCCGCAAACAATCTAGATGTCCCCAAAACATCACACTGCCCACCTTCAACCACGACTCACAGTACTACACTCCCGCCTTCCTCCCCCAAGGCGAACAAGTAACCCACAAAACACGCAGGTCTACCTCTAGTAACTCGATCAGCAACTGAAATAAGTATTCTCACAACGAGTGCACTAAGCCACATCCAAACGTTCAACGATCGTAGAACCAACAACATTCAGCTTTAACCGAAACCTTCAACATTTTTTTGCTCTGTCTGCAAAGAAAATTTTACAGATTACAACAAGGTACACTTTGACTAAGCGTAGCATATTCAACACCGCGTGCATAAGAAAATGCTGGCTAGCTCGCCCTTCGAGGAACGTATCGGGGAGCTTATCGAAGGGTTCAAGCGTAAACGAATGACTCCGATTCTGGGGTTGCCAAGCGTTCCTGATATTCCAAGAAAAATGAAAAAGATTGATTTGTGCGAGCCTCTGTCTTTGGCTGTTGGTTTTTTCAAAGAAACAAGCACCTGCTATACTTCTAAATCACCCTCGGGGCTGCCTGAGAAGTGATGTACTTCCATTCAATAACAAACACCACTAGTTTTATTACTACTAGATGTTTAATTGCACCATTGATTGCCATACTTTATCACTATCATCTTTTATCAAAGAATTCGTTTATGATAGCAGTTTGCATGAAATATGTAAACATTCAATCTAAAAATATGATCGATATATGTGATAAATATTTAAGTGAGATATCGTTAATCATAATCATTTTTATGCCCTCAGCACCCGATCCAGAGCGAATTGCACACTCTTCACTTCATTGCTAAATATTTCTTTGGCAGCTGGAGCGATATCCTACCTTCCCAAAACTTTCACTTTCAGCCTATTGAAAGCAAAACTAATCTACTTGATATTCTAACCAACAAACCTTTAAGTTGGATGCTCAGCTCTGGTGCTTATCAGTTTTAGAAGTTTGTTTTTGCTTGCATCGAAGTAATCACCGACCTTCATGTACTAGTTTGTATGGCCTCGAACGATTGTCATGTGATCTCTGATTGGTTTCAGGTAGTTTTCTTATGTAGCTGTGGCTTTCTATTTATCACCTAGAGATTGAGTCAATTTTTGAATACTAGCATTCAACTATAAATTTTTAGCTTAAAGGTCCTTAATATTTTTGCTA
>Ga0169931_10009322_pt1 | contig 14171 bp, 13 predicted proteins | sample Kivu_15m_20L_FD_129675 | JGI IMG/M metagenome (GOLD analysis project Ga0169931, IMG submission 129675) | Freshwater microbial communities from Lake Kivu, Western Province, Rwanda to study Microbial Dark Matter (Phase II) - Kivu_15m_20L... | ecosystem: Environmental > Aquatic > Freshwater > Lake...
GGATTGGGCCAGGCGGACCTGACTGCCGACCACGAGCCTCGCCGTCTCAAGGCCCGGATTCAAACGAAGCAATTCCTGCAGGGTAAGGCCGTATCGCTGGGAGATTTTTGCGAGGGTGTCACCAAAACGCACCAAGGCGGCGTCCTGCACCGGGGGCAGTGCCTGCATGGGGGGAGTCCGTCGCAGGTCACTGGGATCGATTGAGGCGATCTGCATTAACTGGCGTCCCTGTTGGCTAGGCACTACGAGCCAGTCACCACGGGTGAAGCTGTGGTCCTCGTTTACATCATTGAGCTTGGCGAGCTGCTCTTCTTCAACCTTCAGGGAGCCTGAGAGCTCCTCTACGCTGATTTTCTCGCGTACTTTGACCCAGATTCTGTCACTGCCCGGCGCAGGCAGGGCAGCCAGAAGGTGATCTACGGAATCGCCTTGAAATTCGTCTGGTGCAAGAGCGCACACCACCGCAGGCAAAGCCACGGCGCAGGGAATCAGGATTCTCAGACCGAATTTCAAAGGCTTCATCCGATTCCTCCGAGGGTTAGGCCCTGTGGAGAAGCCGACGCCCACAAGACGGCCAGAAGTTAGCGGACGAACCCGAACGGCACAAGAGGGCAGTGTTCCCTGCTGCTCAGCGACCAGCCCCTATCCCTGTGCTGGCTGGCGATCCCGGCAACGTCAGCAAATCCAGTTGACGCAGGGCTTCGAACAGCACCACCCCAACTGCCACCGAGAGGTTCAGGCTGCGCACCCCCGGCTGGCCCAAACCTGCTGCATGGACCATGGGAATTACGAGTTTTGCATCGGTGACACCCTGGACCGTACTGGGCAGCCCGTCGCTTTCACGACCGAACAACAACCAGTCATCCGCCTCAAAATTCCAGTCGCAGTAGGGAATTTCAGCATGACTGCTGAGGCTGATCAGGCGACCGCCCCTGCTGCTGCGATGGTTGAGGAATGCTTGCCACTGCCGGTGGCGTTCCAGATCTACGAGGGGCCAATAATCCAGGCCGGCCCGCCTGAGCTGGCGATCGTCGATCTGGAAGCCCAGTGGCTCGATCAGGTGAAGCTCGGTGCCTGTGGCGGCGCAAGTGCGTGCCACGTTGCCCGTATTGGGGGGAATCTGCGGCTGGTAAAGAACGATCCGCGGCATTATTAGCCCCAGCTGGTTTCAGCTCTCGGGTATCGCAAGGCTATGGGCGCGTAGGTCGAGGGCCCGCCCGGCGATCACCAGCCACAGGCCGCTGCACAGGGGCGTAAGTTCCTGCTCCAGGCTGCCAAGGCGGTCACGAAACAGGCCGCCGATTGCGGTTGGTGGCACCACCCCCCAGCCGGCCTGCTCGCTTACCAGCACGACTGGCATCGGCAGGGCAAGCAGGCAGTTCCGGAGGAGCGAGCAACGCTTCCGCCAAGCAAGGGCGTCCAGCTCAAGCTCGGCAACTACCCAGCTGCCCAGGGAGTCGACCAGCGCCAGCCCGGGGGTGGAGAGTTCGGCCAGGTTCTCCGGCAGGTACGCCCCCACCTCCCTGGTGCTCCAGCTCGCTGGTCGGCGCCGGCGATGGGTTGTTATGCGGGCATTCCAGGCAGGGTCGTCGCTTGAGGGCCCGGGACCGGTGGCTAGATAGGTAACCGACAGGCCTGACCGCAGGGCCAGAGTTTCTGCCCAGCGACTTTTGCCACTGCGTGCAGGCCCGAGAACAAGATGACAGCCGCAAAGTGCCTCAACCTCCACCATTCATATTGCGCAAGGTTGCTACGGAAGAAGGCGAAACACGGTTTAGATATCTGAAGATCCAATATTTGAAGACGGTGGCAAGCACCACTGGAAAGGTAGCTATGAACAGCATTATGAAATTTTCCCGAGCCGGCAGCCCGAGATGGTGGGCGACCCCGTCGAGCAGCACGGTCCATCCTTCTGGGCTGTGAAAGCCCACGAAAATGTCAGTCGCAAGGATGATCGCAAAAGCCTTGGCGCTGTCACTCAGTCCATATATCAGTTCATCGAGAAAACCTCGAAGAACCTGGATATCGCGTTGTCCGAATATACAAACCAGCACAAAACCCACCAGGCCACCCAGGTCTGAAAGCACATTCTTGATTGCGTGGGTGCTCTCCAGATCTGCTTCCTCCTTGAGTTGGTCGGCCTTCTCGGCCAGTTGGGATTGCAGCTCTTCGCGACTTGGCAGGGGTTTTCCCTTGAGCAGGGCATCAAACTCAATCTCTGCCTGGAATACTCGCAATTTCTCGACCGCCTGTTCTTCCAACTTTGGCTTCGGGTAGGTCAGAAAAGCGTTGTCTGGAGCAAAGCGATCTACAAGGGGCGAAATCACATAGGTGCGGCTGATCTGCTGAACCAGCACGGGTACCAGAATCAACAGCAGGAGAATGCGTAGTGAGACCAGAGTGGAATCGCGGCGGCGGCGAAAACCTGCAACCACATTTGCTTCTGCTTCTGGGTCCAATTGGCGCCTGACCTGGTCAACCACCCCGATCAGGCTGCGAGGCAGCACCTCCGGCGACCGGCTGATGGTGGGAAGGGGATCACGCTTATCGCTGTAGCGGGAGACCACAGCCTGAATCAACTGAAGTTGGCGAATTTCCTGACCCGCCATTTCACCTCGATGGGATTGCAGGCTTGCCAGGGCCTGGCGGCAGAGCTCAAGGGCTGCCCGGAATCTCCTCAGCAATTGGGCCTGGGAGGCTCGAGGTATACGCAGATCAAGCTCGGGTCTGACCGGGCGATCGTTGTAATGCTCCAGTTCAATACTCTGAATCAACAGGGCAGCTTCGTATCCCCGCTCCAGCTCGTTGCTGAGGTCAACGGCCTGGGCGCGCCCGAAGGTTCCCATCCAGTCGGTGAGTGCCATCGGTTCAGCGCGAGAAAACCCACCAGGTGAGCATCGGTACCAGCGTTCCTGCCACAAGCAGTAAAACTATCCAGGTGAAGGCACTGCTTGAGGCGGTTTCCTCCTTAGTGGGGATATTAGTTGATTGACTTACGACCTCTACAGCAACTGGTTCACCCGGATCCATACCTGCATCAAGCACGCTCAGCAGACGATTCATGGCGTCCAGGCTCCCCTGACGGTATCTTCCTCCCTCCCGAATCGGCAGGGTCATCGTGGTGCGCCCCGTGCTCCGAAGCAGGGTTGGGTCCAACTGACCGTTTAGTTCGGGCGAGGAAACCACCGTTGCACGGTTGGTCTGGCTGTCAATCAAGAACAAAAGTTGGTTCGGTTCGTCTCCTGCCTGCTGCCACTGCTCCAGAATCTGTGCCCCGAGCTGGGGGAGAGCTAGCCCGTAATCAAGTCGCCCCACCGTGATCAGGTGGGCATCAATTCGGTCCGAGCTGAACCGTTCCAGGGTTTTGCCGAGCTCGGCTATGGCTGCCCTGCTGAGCACGCCAGCCGTATCCAGAATCCTCTCCTGGGGCGGCGTGGCGGGGAAGTCGCCAATGGAGACCGCCAGGGCTGCACTGGCGGTGAGGAGACTAAGTAAAGTGCTTGCCAGAGCAGCAAGCAGAGCCATCAGGGGGAACCAACGGCTTGGTTGCGAAGATTTCGGCAACGGAGAAGGTCACGCTTACCCCTAGTTTGCCCCTGCTCCGCCCGGTCTCGCCTGCTGGTGTGGGAAAATGACAGTCTCCATACCCGCACGGGTGTGCATTTGGTCGGGTGGTCTGTCCCTGACCTTAGTGGTGCTTAACCAGACGACAGCAGCTTCGATCGATCCGCCACTGGAGCGGGCAGCTGTGCTTGCCAGCATCCTGGCCGTGGGCCTGATGCTGGTGGGAGTGCTGTGGACCCGGGCCGTACCCGAGGCCCAGGCCCGGGTCGCGCTCCAGGGCAGCCAGGGGTTGGAGCTGGCTGCCGATCTTCCAATGGAACTGGCTGAGGAGCTTGGCTGGGGCAGTCAGATGCTCCTCACCGCCAGTGCAGCAGCGGTGGTATTGGTGCTTTGGCAGGGACGCTGTCTGCTGCGCCGGGGCCTTCTGGCGGATTCGGCTTTTGAGCCAGGAGCGATCTGTGGCATCGCCCAAAGCAGGGGCAAGGTTGTCTCGCTTGTGGATCTTCGTCTCTATCCGGGACGTTCTGAGTTTGAGGGGTTGAGCCCGGGTTTGCCGGCAGTGGTGGTTCAGCCCTTCGGCTCCGATGGACTGGTGGTGCTGGGGGGCTGGGCCCCGCGCTGCTTCACTCGCAGCGACCTCAGCTGGCTGGAGGGCTGGGCCCGCCGCCTCACGGGACGAATGGAGGGGGTTGGGTCGATCGCCGAGGCCCCGATGCAGAACGGGATGGCACCTTCACCTGACTGCGCACCACACTCCCCGGATTGCTGAATTCGGCGCGCCCCTGCTTGCTGAGCAGACCAGTTAGTCGCTCGGCTCGAGTGGTTTGCTCGAGGTTGTCCCGGCGGAGCACCACATCACCATCGGCGCTTACTTCGTTGGTCTGCCAGTTCCAGCTGCACCTACTTGCCTCCAGGTAGTCTCCGGGCTGTTGGATCCGGCAGGACCGGGAAATCACCACGGTCTGGCTGCGACCCAACACCTCAAAGCCCTGGCCGCTCAAGCTTGACTGGTCGAGCTTTGCGGTGAACGGGTGCGGACTGCTGATGCGCTCGAGGGCCATTTCAATGCGCGTGTCCCTGGCATCGAGGCGAGCCTTGCGGCTCGGGTCGAGCAGTTGCACAGGCGCAGCCAGATCGATCACCCGTGCCAGGGAATTGCCGCTTAGGCGTGGCGAGGTGAGGGTCTGCACGACCTGGGCCGGGAGACGACGCTCACCCCTCACTGGGCCCGTGCCCACCATCTGGCCCGTGCGGGCATACCAGTCCACAGCCTTCAGGGCCAGGGTCAGCCGTTCGCCGCCGCTGCGCACCAGCAAGGGATGGTCGCGCAGTTCCAGTTTCTCCTGCTGCAGCAAAACAAGGGCACGCTTCGAGCTGAGATTCAGATCCCCCTGGCTTGCCTGGGGGCTGTGATCAATCACCATCCGCTCCTGGCGCGGGTACCAGCGCAGTCTGCGGGCGGTAATCAACAGGGGTTTTGGCCCCACCCTGACCAACCTGGTCAGGCCTTCGAGCTGCACCACCTCGCCGTCATTGATCACTGTGCCGGCGGTTGCATTGAGGCGATAGGCGGGCTGGCCCTTGACATAGATGGTGCCGCTCAGGCCACGGGCCTGGGCAATCTTGCGGCCGAGGTCGTAACGGGCTTCCGGACTGGTCAACTCCCAGAGGGGCTGACCGGCGCTGTCCTTTTGGCGCAGGTTGAGGGAGCGGAAGACAAATGGCTGAGGAGGATCCTCCTTGGGGGCCTCTGGTCGACAGCCGATCAGTAACAGGGGCAGGGCAGCTGCGCCCATGGCGAGAAGCAGCAAGGGTCTGCCCAGTGGGGCTGAACCAGCCTTGCCAGCTGCATACCCGATCACAGGGGTGAATCCAGATCGAGCCGTCGCATGACCGGCTCAGGTTCGGGCAGGGGCAAGCCAGGCTGGAGCCCTCCCCACTGCTGGGCTGCAAGCCAGGGGGATGGGCTCGCTGGGGGGCTGCCCTCCCTTAGCCGGCCGCTGCTGAAGGGCTCCTGCCCGAGCTGCAGAAGCATGCGGCTCGAAAGGTCGGGCAAGATCGGGGCCAGCAACACCGCCAGCCAGCGGCTGGCTTCCAGCACCGCGTAGAGATCTGCGCCCACCTGGTCCCGTTGGTCTTCGAGCTTCATGCGCTGCCATGGGGCCTGGTCGTTGAGATAGCCGTTGGCGGATATGGCCAGCTGCAGGCTCGCTTCGGAGGCCCCCCGGAAATCGAGCGTTGCCATTGCTTCATTGACTTTGGCTGCCGTCTCAAGGGCGACTACTGCCAAAGGATGGCTGGCCGATGCGGCAGCGCCAGAGGGTGGGACCGCATCGGCAAACCAGCGCCTTGCCATCGATGAAGTGCGATTTAGCAGGTTGCCGATCGTGTTGGCCAGGTCGTTGTTCACCAGGTCGACGAAACGCTGTTGTTGGAAATCTCCATCGTCGCCGAAGGGAATGTCTCGCAGCAGATACCAGCGCACCGCATCCCGGCCGCAACGCTCAAGCAACACCTCCGGATCGAGCACGTTACCCAGCGACTTACCCATCTTCTGGCCTTCCCGGGTGAGAAAGCCGTGGCCGAAAACGCGCTCCGGGAGGGGCAGTCCCGCCGAAAGCAACATGGCGGGCCAGTACACAGCATGGAATCGAAGTATGTCCTTGCCGATCACGTGTAGCTGGGCGGGCCAACCCCGCTTGATCACTTCCTCCAGCTGAACGGGCTTGCCTGGTTCGAGCAGGGCGGTGAGATAGCCCAACAGGGCATCAAACCACACATAAAAGGTGTGGCCCGGGTGGCCGGGCACGGCAATCCCCCAGGGAAGGTCGAGCCGGGAGATCGAGAAATCGCGCAGCCCCTGGGCAACGAAATTTTCAACCTCCTTCTGGCGAGTCGCCGGCAGGATGAAACCTGGCTTCTGGATAAGGGCCTCCACCTTCGCCTGATATCGGGACAGGCGGAAGAAGAGATTGACTTCGTCGCGCCATTCCAGGGGTTTGCGGTGAATGGCGCATTCCGGATCCTGGCTGCCTGGGGCGTCGTCCTTGAACTCTTCACAGGCGACGCAGTACCAGCCTTGCTGGCGCCCCTCCACCACATCGCCACTGGCCTGCACCCGGGCAAAGAATTGCCGCACCAGCTGCTGATGCTGGGGGCTGGTGGTGCGGATGAAGCTGTCGTGGCTGATCTGCCAGCGGTTCCAGAGATCGCGGTAGCCGGCACTTACCGAATCGCAGTGGGCCTGGGGACTGAGCTCGGAGGCTTCAGCGGTGCGCTGGATCTTCTGGCCATGCTCGTCGCAGCCGGTGATGAACACAACCCGCTCGCCTCTCAAGCGTTGAAAGCGGGCAATCGCATCGCAGGCCAACGTGGTGTAGGCGCTGCCTAGGTGGGCGCGATCGTTGACGTAGTACAGGGGGGTCGTGAGGGTGTAAGCCATGCCATCCACCCTGCCACGCCTTGTCGCACCAAATCGGAGTGTCCATCCTGGCTCATCTCGAAGCTGCCACCAGCCGCAGCTGATCCCGCAGCGAATCCACCTGCTGCACCCGCAGGAACAGGGATGCGCCAGGTTGGACACCCTGGGGGCAGTCTGCAGCCAGATCCATTGCCAGCTCCTCAATCCGCACCAGCCCCAGCTGCTCCTGGGGCCGCAGCCAACGCAGAAATTCCCCTTGCCACTGGTCACTTTTATGGCTTTCAAACCACACCTGCTGCCAGTGGCGCTGATCTTCGCGGGATATGCCGATGCCTTCGCGCATGGCGCCGTCAAACTCCTCGATCAAACTCTTCATCTGGGACTCGTCGAGCACCGGTCCGCCTCTGAGCTGAGCGCCGATCTGGCGCTGCACCACCAGATCGCTGTAGCGGCGAATCGGAGAGGTGGCCTGCACATAGGCCGCCAGCCCCAGGCTGAAGTGGGGAGCCGGCCTGGTACCGATCACTCCACGACTGAGGCAACGCTTGATTGCTGCGAAGCGCACGGCACCCTGGGGAAGGGCCTGAAGCTCAGCGGGCGGTGGCAGGTCTGCCTCGGGCTGGCTGCGGTAGGGCAAGGCCAGAGCTTGCTCGATGCCGAAGCGGGCGGCTGCGGTTCCAGCCAGCACCATCGCCTCGGCCACCAGCTGGCGCCCCTTAGAAACCTCGCTCACTTCCAGCACCGGTTTGCCGTCGCGGCAGCGAATGCGCCCTTCAGGCAGGTCAAGCAGCAGGGCTCCCTGGCCTAAGCGCCAGTTCCGGCGCCGCTGGAGGAGTTGCTCGAGATCGGCCAGGTCTGGCTCCTGGGGCGGGGCCAGCTCAATCAGCTCGTCGGCATCGGCGTAACTGAGCCTGAAGGTGGGTTTTATCCAGCTGCGCCCGATTCCGTATGCAGCGATGGCCCCGTCCCCATCAAGCTCCACCCATGTGCTCCAGGCGGCTGAGCGGCACCCCTGGCGCAGGCTCATGGGACCGGTTGAGAGAGCCTCTGGAAACATGGGTTGGTTGCCGCGGGCCAGGTAGAGGCTGCTACCGCGACGGCGTGCCTCGAGATCCAGCATCGAGCCGGCCTCGATCAGCCGGTCAGGGTCGGCCACGTGGATCCACAGACGCACGGTGCCATCGCTCCGCCGCTCCAGGGCCAGTCCGTCGTCGATGTCCCGCGTGCCATCGTCGTCGATGGTGACGCAGCGCTGGCTGCTCAGATCCAGGCGCACCTCATCCCCGGGCCGGGGGGTTTGGTCTAGTTCCAGCAATCTGCTGGCCTCGGCCTCCTGGGCAGCACTGAAGCCGCTGCTCCAGGGGGTTCCTGCCATTGCGCGCAACTGGTGGGGATCCCATTGGCCCAGCTCAACCAGCAGATGGCGCAGGGCTCCGTGATCGCTGCCCAGGTGAAGGGCCGTCAGGCTTTGGCGCAGGGGCGCAGCCAGTTCGCCGAACTCGATCATGCCGCCGGCCAGCTGTTTGAGCAGCTCCAGGCGCTGCCGATGGTCTGGATTCAGGCCCGGTCCAGGCGGCTGGCGGCGGCGCAGCAGCTCCATCCAGGCCTGCTCCTGCTGCTCGATGAGGGTTTTGCGCCGGCGATCGCGCCGCAGGTTGCGTAGCTCGACGCCGCTGCGGGGTTCAATCTGACCCTGACGCAGGCGAAACCAACTCTGGCCGCCCGCCAGGGCAAGCCAGCAGGCCGCCACCTGGGCGGGCTCGATTCCACCGGACACCAGCTCGGTGAAATCAGTAATATCAACGGTCTCACCCGATTCCAGCAGCAGGAGCCAGGCTGCGCCCCAGGCGCGACGCTCGGGACGAAGTCCGTCGATGGTTGCGGGCTTCAGGCACCAGGGCTTATCCCCAATCCGCTGTGGTGGGGTAATGGCGCCCCTGAGAGGGCAGAGCAGTACGAGCTGGCGTTGCGGCAGCAGCAGGGTTTTAGCCTCGAAGCCAACCCTCAGACGGGCCTTACTGCCCTGCAGGCCCTCCACCACAGCCAGCTGGGCACTCTGCAACTCCAGCAGGCCGACCAGGTCGCCTTCGTGGAGTGCTGTGGTGGCCAGCGAATCAGCCCTCTGGATTTACGAATGGCAGCAGGGCCACGATTCTGGCCCGTTTGACCGCATTGGTGAGGTCGCGCTGCTGCTTGGCGGTGAGCCCTGTGAGCCGGCGAGGCAGGATCTTGCCCCTTTCGGTGATGAATTTCTTGAGAAGATCCACATCTTTGTAGTCGATGGGATCACCCGGTTTGATCGGAGATAGACGCTTCTTGAAGAAGGAACTTGACATGGTTTAGAGAACGGCGGGTGACGAGGATCAGGGGTGCATCACGCACTCACTTGATTTCCTTGTGCACGGTGGAGGCGTTGCAGTGGGTGCAGAACTTCTTCAGTTCCAGCCGTTCAGTGGTGTTGCGTCGGTTCTTTTCGGTGGTGTAGCGGGAGACACCCGGAGAACGCTTGGCGGGGTTGGACCGGCATTCGGTGCACTCAAGTGTGATCACGAGCCGGACGCCCTTGTTTTTAGCCATGAAGGACGTTGCGCCGCTGATGCGATGCGGAAAAACAGCTTCCACCCTACCTTCCTGCCGGAATCCCCTCCCGACCGATCACTAGGATCTGCTCCATTGATGCATTTGCTTGATGCGCGTCTCGCTCCAGTGGCTGCAGGAGCTGGTGAGCGCCCCTAGCCAGTTCCTCGACGCCGCTGCCCTGGCCGAGCGCCTCTCCCTGGCTGGCTTTGAGGTGGAAGCCATCGAAGATCTGGGTGCCCGTGCCCAGGGGGTGGTGGTGGGTTATGTGCGCGATCGCCAGCCCCATCCCAACGCTGACAAGCTCAGCGTCTGCAAGGTGGATGTGGGTTCCATCGAACCCCTCCAGATCGTCTGCGGTGCTGCCAACGTGCGCTCAGGAATCCATGTGCCCGTTGCCCTCGTCGGAACAAGCCTGCCTGCAGTCAAGCTGACGATCAAAGCTGCCGAGCTTCGCGGTGTGGCCAGCAGCGGCATGATCTGCTCGCTGGCCGAGCTTGGGCTTGAGGACCCATCCGATGGCATCGCGGTGCTCGATGATCTGCTCGGAGAACTGCCTCCCTTGGGCACCCCGGTGGGACCAAGCCTGGGCCTGGACGATCAGGTCCTGGAGCTGGCGATTACAGCCAACAGGCCCGACGGACTGTCGATGCACGGCATTGCAAGGGAGGTGGCAGCTCTGGTGGGGGGCCATGCCACGCTCGGCTCCCCTCCCCTTTCCATCTCCAGCCTCCCTCTCCCCGTTGTGGAACCGGCCAGAACCGCCATGGAGGGGGGAGGCCTGTTCAGCATTACCGGGCTTAACTCCCTGACAGTCGCGCCGTCGCCGCCATGGCTCAGGCATCGGCTCGAGAAAGCCGGTCTGCGCCCCATCAACAATGTGGTTGACATCACCAACCTGGTGATGCTGGAAACCGGCCAACCCCTGCATGCCTTTGACAGCCAGAGGCTTGACTCCACGGCCGGGCCAGGGGATCCACAGGTGGAGCAAATCGGTTTGCGCCCAGCCCACAGCCGCGAGTCTTTCACCGGATTGGATGGCACCCCGCACCAGCTAGGCAGTGAGGCCCTGGTGGTGACCTACCGGGACCAGCCGATCGCCTTGGCCGGCGTAATGGGCGCTGCTGGATCAGCTGTCCATTCCGACACCACGTCCATCTGGCTGGAGGCAGCCGTCTTTGCTCCCCAGGCCGTGCGACGCTCTGCCAGGAGCGTGGGGCTTCGCACCGAGGCGAGCATCCGCTTTGAGAAAGGCCTGCCACCTGAAAACACCCTGCCGGCTGCCGATCGCGCCGTGGCCCTGTTGCAGGAACTCTGCGGCGCCCAGGTCACCTGTCGCTGGCTCCACCAGAGGCCTGAGCCTCCCGCCCTACCCATCAAGCTGCGTCGGGATGCGCTCCACAACCTGCTGGGACCGGTGCAGCAAGACGGGGAGTGGGCCGAGCTGAGTGATAGTCGCATCTTTTCGACGCTCTGCGCCCTGGGCTGCACCCTGGAGGAGCTCGAACACGGCGAAGGCTGGCAGGTGCTCGTGCCCCCATCGCGTTCGATTGATCTCCAAAGAGAGGTGGATCTGATAGAGGAAGTGGCTCGCCTGGTCGGCTACGACCAATTTGCCTGCCACCTGCCCGATCCGCTCGAACCCGGTGGGCTGGACCCCACCCAGCAGGCGGAATCGAGGCTCAGACGGAATCTGGCCGCTGCAGGCCTGCAGGAGACCTGCAGTCTTTCCCTGGTTGCCGCTGCCCCTGACCGTATCCCCCTTGCCAATCCTCTATTGGCCGATTACGGGCATCTTCGCGACAATCTGCATGAGGAGCTGCTTGCCGCTGCACGGCGCAACCGGCAATGCGGTCAATCCGGCTTCTGGGCCTTTGAGATCGGCCAGGTCTTCCACTCCGAAGCAAATCAAGCTGCCCGCCAGTTGCTGGCTGGGGTGATCAGTGGTGAACGTCGTTCTGAGCGCTGGAGCACCAGTGCCAAACCCCAGCCGCCGACCTACTACCAGGCCAGGGGGGTGCTGCAGCAGGCCCTTGGAGCCCTGGCGATTCCCACGGAAGATCGCCCCCTCTTTGACCATCCCCTGCTCCATCCAGGCCGGGCCGCCCAGCTGTTCATCGAGGGGCGACCGAGCGGCTGGTTCGGGCAGCTGCACCCCGAGCGGGCTGGGGAATGGGATCTGCCGCAATGCACCTTCGTATTCGAGTTGGAACTGGAGGGCTTGCTGACTTCAGCCATCCGGCGTAACCGCTGGCAGCCCGCCTTCTCCCCCTTCCCTACGGTGCCTGCATCAGAGCGGGATCTGGCGGTAGTGGTTTCGGCCGACCTCTGGGCAGGTGACCTGCTCAAGCTGATCCGCAAAGCGGGCAAACCCCTGCTTGAGCAAGCTGAACTGGTTGACCGATATGTGGGCGAACAGTTGGATAGGGGTCAATGCAGCCAGGCATTTCGGCTGCGCTACCGCGATCTCAGGCGCACCCTCACCGATGAGGAGGTGGACCTCGCCCATTCCCGTATTCAGACAGCCCTTGAAAAAGAGTTCGGCGCCCAGTTGCGCCGCTGATGATCGCCTCAGCAGCGTTTCAGCACGGCCAGGGTTTCTACGTGGCTCGTCTGGGGGAAGAAATCGAATGGCTGCAGCAACTGCAACTGGTAGAGCTCCCCGAGTAGGAGCTGGCCCAGGTCGCGGGCCATGGTGGCGGGATCACAGCTGAGATAGATGAGGCTTGCAGGAGGATGTTTCCTGATCACTTCAAGCGTCATTGGCTCCAGTCCCTTCCGGGGGGGGTCAAGGAAGAGGGCGTCGCAGTTGCCTAGATGCCCGGCCAGACATAGCGCCACCCCACCGGTTTCAAAGGAAGCCCGCCCTTCCAGGCCATTTGCCCTGGCATTGGTCCTTGCCTGCTTAACAGCCTCCTGGCTGAGCTCTATACCGTGCACTCGCCATCCTGCGGCCGCCACTGGCAGGCTGTAGGTGCCAATACCGCAGTAGGCGTCGACCATCACTCCGGTTGGTATTTCGGCCAGGGCAGCCAGCAGCGGTGTCAACACCTGTTCCGCCTGCTGGGTATGCACCTGAAAAAAGGTGTCCGATCCAATCCGCAACCTGAGATTGCAGAACCGTTCCTCCAGCCAACCCCTCCCTGCGACCACCCTGGTCTCAGCTCCCATCAAAGTGTTGGTGGCCTCGGGCTGGAGGTTCAGGCATACCCCCACCAGCTCTGGCCAGCGACCCATCCATTCATCTGCGAGGAGCTCCAGCCCATCAAGCTCGGCGTGACTGCTCACAAGGGTGATCAGCTGCTCGCCGCTGTGGTGTCCGATGCGAAGTGCCAGGTGGCGTAGCCCACCCCCCTTGCGGCAATCCCGGTCAATGGGCCAGTCACTCTTCTCCAGGTCTGCCTTGAGTGGGGCTATCAGGCCATCCAGGCGTGGATCCAGAACGGGGCAGTGATTCATGTTGACGATGTCGTGACTCCCCCGGCGGTAGTAACCTGCCCGCAGTCGGCCCTCTTTGCAGCGCTCCAGCGGGATGATCGCTCGATTTCGATAACCGAGGCCCTCAGCCGAGGCAAGCAGCGGGGCCACGGGCTGATCCAGGTGGGCGATGCGCCGCATGGCATCCACAACCTTCTGGTGCTTCCAGTGCTGTTGACTTCGATCCTCCAAGTGCTGCAGGCTGCAACTGCCGCAGTTGTCGGAAAGGATGCAGGGTGGGTGTTGCCGTTCTGGCGCAGCGGTCTTGATATCCTCGAGGTCTGCGAGCCAGTGGCTCCTGGCCCGATGGGTGAGCCGCACCTGAACCAGCTCACCCGGCAGGGCACCCACCACAAAAACGACCTGATCGTCAAGTCGGGCCACTCCCTGGCCATCATGGGAGAGGCCGGTGATCTTTACTGCCAAGGTTTGGCCGGTGGTGAGGCGTTCCAAGCGGGCAGACCAATCCATCACCCTACGTCGTGCGAAGGGGAGTTACACCTTTGCATGCCGAGGCTTTCTGGCGCTGCTGAGTCGATACAGTGAAAACTGCACGTGGTCGCTGCAATGAGCGTCGTTCGGGATCTGATCCTCCAGGCAGATGATCAGCTGCGCTATCCCAGTGGCGGTGAGCTGAGATCGATGGTGGAGTACCTCAACCGGGGCGCCGAGAGGCTCACGGTGGTGAGGTTGTTGACAGACAACGAAAAGAAAATTGTGGATGAGGCTGCACGCCAGCTCTTCCAACGCAAGCCTGATTACGTGGCCCCCGGAGGAAATGCCTATGGTCAGAAGCAAAGGGCCCAGTGCCTGCGGGATTACAGCTGGTATTTGCGGCTGGTCACCTACGGCGTGCTCGCCGGCAGCACCGAGATGATTCAGCAGATCGGTGTGGTGGGTGCCCGCGAGATGTACAACAGCCTGGGAGTGCCGATGCCGGGCATGGTTGAGGCGATGCGAACCATGAAGGATGCGGCCATTTCCCTGCTCAGTGCAGAACAGGCTGCCTTGGCTGGTCCCTATTTCGACTTTCTGATCAAGGGAATGCAGACCAGCACCTGAATCACAGTCCATCCTCACTTCTTGCCCAGATGGACATAGGTCTCATCTGGGTCTTTTTATGGGACCCAGA
>Ga0169931_10009323_pt1 | contig 14171 bp, 11 predicted proteins | sample Kivu_15m_20L_FD_129675 | JGI IMG/M metagenome (GOLD analysis project Ga0169931, IMG submission 129675) | Freshwater microbial communities from Lake Kivu, Western Province, Rwanda to study Microbial Dark Matter (Phase II) - Kivu_15m_20L... | ecosystem: Environmental > Aquatic > Freshwater > Lake...
ACCGCAACCCCTAGATTGACCGCATGACCCCCACCGAGCGTCCCGCGATCATCCTCGACTGCGATCCCGGCCACGACGACGCCCTCGCCATCGTCATCGCCGCGCGCAACGCCGACCTCGTGGGCATCACCACCGTGTCGGGCAACGCCCCCATCGAATCCACCACCCACAACGCCCTCGTGATGAAGGACTTGCTCGGTCTGACGGTGCCCGTGCGCAAGGGCGCCACCCGTCCCCTCGTCGCTCCCCCGCAATACGCCACCTTCGTGCACGGCGAGAGCGGCCTCGACGGTGCCGACCTCCCGGAACCCACCAGCACCATCGATGGCGACGACGCCGCCGAGTGGATCATCGAGACGTGCCGCGCGCGCGAGGGGATCTGGTTGGTGCCGATCGGTCCGCTCACCAACATCGGCCTGGCGTTGCGACTCGCCCCCGACCTCCGTCACCGCATCGCCGGCATCTCGATCATGGGCGGCGGCACCTTCGGCAACCGCACCACGGCGGGCGAGTTCAACATCTGGGTCGATCCCGAGGCGGCCGACATCGTGTTCTCGTACGGCGGCCCCCTGGTGATGGCCGGACTCGACCTCACCCACCAGTTCCGCGCCACCCAACCCCGCATCGACCACGTGAAGTCGATGCCGGGACTGCTGGCCCACGTGCTCGGCGACTTGATGCAGTTCTTCACCAACACCTACATGCGCCGCCATCACGGCATGGACGGAGGAGCCATCCACGACCCGTGCGCGGTGATGGCTCTCACCCATCCGCATCTCTTCACCAGGTCGCGTCGCCACGTGGTGATCGAACTCACCGGCACCCACACCCGCGGAATGACGCTGGTCGACCAGCGCGATCTGCGCGAGGTGAAGGACGCCAACTGCGACGTGCTCCAGACGATCGACGCCGAGGCCGCCTTCGCGGTGCTCACCGAGGCCATCGCCCACTTCTCGAAATAGGGCGACCGCCTTTCCACGCGACGTCGCCGTCTAGGGTTCGCCCATGCGCGCCGCCGTCATGAAGAACTGGTCCCTCCGGGTCGACGACATCCCCGAACCCGTGCCCGGCAACGGCCAAGTGCTGGCCAAGGTGCTGGCCTGCGGCATCTGCGGCAGCGACCTGCACCTGCTCGTGCACGGCGAGGAGAGTCGCCGACTCAACGAGGAACTCGGAGTGGGTTCCGAGCCCGATCCGTCGCGCCCGGTGATGTTCGAACCGAATCTCGACACCGTGATGGGTCACGAGTACTGCCTCGAGGTTCTCGACGTCGGACCGAACGTGTCGAACCTCGCCATCGGCGACACCATCGTCAGTTTCCCGGTGGCCTTCGACGAGAGCGGACTGCACGGCGTGGGCTTCTCCAACAAGTACCCCGGCGGCTACAGCGAACGCATGGTCGTCAACGAGATGATGTCGATCAAGGTGCCCAACGGGTTGTCGCACGAACTCGCCGCGATGACCGAACCGCTGGCCGTGGGCGTGCACGCGGTCGCCAAGAGCCGCATCGCCCCCGGCGACGCGGCACTGGTGATCGGACTCGGACCAGTGGGCCTCGCCTGCATCGCCGATCTGAAGGCCCAGGGAATCGGCCCCATCATCGGAGCCGACTACTCGCCCAAGCGCCGCGCTCTCGCCGAGCATCTGGGCGCCGACGTGGTGGTCGATCCGCGCGAGACACCGGCCATCGACGCGTGGCGCAAGGCCGACGGCAAGAAGCCATTGGTGATCTTCGAAGCGGTTGGAGTGCCCGGCATGATCGAGCAAGCCATGCGCATGGCTCCGCGCGACGCCCGCATCCTCGTGGTCGGGGCGTGCATGCAGCAGGACTCGTTCCACCCGATGCTCGGCATCGGCAAGGAACTCTCGGTGCAGTTCGCTCTCGGTTACACCCCGCTCGAGTTCGGCGGAGCCCTCACCGCGATCGCCGAGGGACGGGTGGATCTGGCGCCGCTCATCACGGGACGCGTGGGCATCGACGGTGTGCCGCAGGCGTTCCGCGATCTCGGCGATCCCGAGGCTCACGCCAAGATCCTCGTCACCCCCTGAGGACGGAGCGATGAGCCCCGACAACGACAACGACATCGACAACGCCAACGCGAACGACAACTCCAACGACACGTTCCCCCGGCAGTACGCGCGCACGCAACGACTCTCGCTCGGCGAACCGCGCAACTTCACCATCGCCCCCGACGGTGATCGCATCGTCTTCCTGCGCAGCAACGGTGGCAGCGACCCGGTGAACCGACTCTGGACGCTCGACGTCGAGACCGGAGTCGAACGACTGGTCGCCGATCCCCTCGTGTTGTTGGCCGGCGACGACGAGGGCGACCTCCCGCCCGAGGAGAAGGCCCGACGCGAACGGGCCCGCGAGGGAGCCGGCGGCATCACCTCGTACGCCGTCGACGACGACGTGCGCACCTTCGTGTTCACATTGGCCGGACGACTGTTCGTGGGCGATCTGGTGCACGGATCCGCGCGCGAACTGCCCGTCCCCGGGCCGGTGTTCGATCCGCGCCTCGCTCCCGACGGTCGACGCGTCGCCTACGTGAGCGGGCGCGCCCTCGTGGTGGCGTCGATCGACGACGCCACCACGATCGAGATCGCCGGACCCGACGTGTTCCCGAGCGTGGCCGACACCGTGTTCTGGGGTGCCGCCGAGTTCGCCGCCGCCGAGGAGCTCGAACGGATGCGCGGCTTCTGGTGGAGTCCCGACGGCAACCGACTCGCGGTGTGCGAGGTCGACGAGGAACCGGTGGCCGTGTGGCACATCGCCGACCCGGCGCACCCCGACCGACCGGCGCGCGAACACCGCTACCCCGCCGCCGGAACCGACAACGCGCTCGTGTCGCTGCTCGTGATCCCCGCCGAGGGCGGTGCACCCGATCGCGTCGAGTGGGATCGCGGGCGCTGGCCCTACCTCGTGCGAGTGCAGTGGGACGACGACTCGGCCCTGGTGGTCACCGTGCTCGATCGCGAGCAACGCGAGATGCACCACTTCCACGCCGAGGCCTCGAGCGACTGGACCTCGACGCGGGAATGGACGCAGAAGGACCCCGAATGGGTCGACGTCGTTCCCGGCGCACCCGACACGATGGGACCGGAAACCTTCATCACGGTCGAAGCGCGCGACGGCTGGCATCGGGTGTGCGTGAACGGCGAACCGGTGACACCGAGCGGTGCCGATGCCCTCGACGTGCGTTCGCTGATCACCGTCGACGACGAGATGGGCATCGTGTTCCTGGCCAGTCGCGCCGCATCACCCGAGGACGTGCAGGCGTGGGCGTGGGAGTGGCGCGAGGATCACCATTGCCGATGCCTCACCTCCGACACCGGTGTGCACTCGGTGTCCGTGCGCGGCGCAACGATGGTGGTGCGACGAGCGGCGGTCGATCTGCCGCGCGCCGAATTCACCGTGCGCCGGGGCGACCTGCTTCGGACGATCACCAGTCACGCCGAGGTGCCACTGGTGGAACCCGCGCCGCACTTCCGCCGCTACGGAACGCTCGGCATACCGACCGCGGTGCTCTTCCCCACCGGCCACGTGCCGGGCACGAAGTTGCCGGTGCTCATGAATCCCTACGGCGGGCCGCACGCCCAGATGGTGCTGAACTCCCGCGGCGTGCACTGCACGTCGCAGTGGTTCGCCGACCAGGGTTTCGCCGTCGTGGTGGCCGACGGTCGCGGCACGCCCGGACTCGGCACGCGCTGGGAGCGCGAGGTCAAGTGGGACCTCGCGCGCAAGGTGCTCGAGGATCAGGTCGACGCCCTGCGCGCGGCGGCCGACGAGTATCCCGACCTCGACACCTCGCGAGTGGGAATCCGCGGCTGGAGTTTCGGCGGCTACCTGGCGGCACTCGCGGTGTTGCGTCGCCCCGACGTGTTCCACGCCGCCGTGGCCGGCGCACCGGTGACCGAGTGGCGCCTGTACGACACCGCCTACACCGAGCGCTACCTCGGCAACCCGACGGTGGATCCGGCGCCGTACGACGCCACGTCGTTGATACCCGACGCACCGAAGTTGTCTCGACCCTTGCTACTGGTGCACGGCCTCGCCGACGACAACGTGGTCGCCGCGCACACTTTGCTGTTGTCGTCGGCGTTGCTGGCCGCCGGCCGACCGCACGAGGTGTTGCCCCTCTCGGGAGTCACGCACATGACCCCGCAGACCGTGGTGGCCGAGAACCTCTTGCTGCACCAACTCGACTTCCTGCGCCGCTCGCTCGGCTGATCGCCCACTCAGCGGGCGACGAGGAAACGGGGACGGCCCGCGAGATCGGCACGGATCTCCGCCTGTTCGAAGCCGGCCCGTCGGGCGATCTCGAGCACCGCGTCACCCTGACGGTGGCCGATCTCGACCAACAACCATCCACCGGGCGTCAGCCAGCGTCGCGCCTCGCCCACGATCGCGCGCACGTCGCCCAGACCGTCGTCACCGGAGAACAACGCACCGGCCGGTTCCCACTCGCGCACCGAGTCGTCGACCTCCGGGTCGTCGAGCGCGATGTACGGCGGATTGGCCACGATGCAGTCGAAGGTGCCCGCGAGTTCGTCGGGTAGTGCGTCGAACCAGTCGCCGGCGGCGAACCGCACGTTGGCGGCCGACCGGCCGACACCGGCCGCGTTGGCCCGCGCCACGTCGAGCGCGTCGGTCGACACGTCGGTGAGCCACACCTCGGTGCCCTCGATCGGCGACTCGAACGCCAGCGACAACCCGATCGCCCCCGATCCGGTGCCCGCGTCGAGGTACCGGCGCGACGACGCGCCCCGCGTCGCCCGCAGCGCCATGTCGACCAAGGTCTCGGTCTCGGGTCGTGGAATCAGCACCCGTCGATCCACCATCAACTCGATGCGGCGGAACGACCAGCGACCCATCACGTACGCCAAGGGTTCGCCCAGTCGATGCCGGGCCACCATGCGATCGAGGTGCGCGACCATTCGTTCGGTGGCGGGTTCGTCGAGTGCCGCCACGAACTCGTCGCCGTCGAGTCCGCTCGCCGTCTCGCACAGCCAACGCGCCGCCGGCCGGTCGCCGAGCACCCCGGTGGTCTGCGACCAGAGCGCGCGCCAGGTGAGCGAATCGGACATGACTCAGTCGTTCTCGCCAGCCAACTGTCGCGTGCGTTCGTCGGTGGCGAGAGCGTCGACCACCGCGTCGAGATCGCCGGCCAACACGTCGGACAGGCTGTAGATCGTGAAGCCGATGCGGTGATCGGTGAGGCGATTCTCCTTGAAGTTGTAGGTGCGGATCTTCTCGCTGCGACCGCCACCACCGACCTGCGACCGTCGCTCGACCGACATGCGCGCACTCTGCTCGTCCTGGGCCAACTGCAGCAGTCGCGAACGCAACACGGTCATGGCTCGGGCGCGGTTCTGGATCTGACTGCGCTCGTCCTGCATGCTCACCACGAGTCCGGTCGGAAGGTGCGTGACGCGCACGGCCGAATCGGTGGTGTTGACGCTCTGGCCACCGGCTCCGCTCGAGCGGAACACGTCGACCTGCAGGTCCTTGTCGTCGATCTGCACGTCGACCTCCTCGGCCTCCGGCAACACCATCACCGTGGCCGACGACGTGTGGATGCGACCCTGACTCTCGGTGACCGGCACGCGTTGCACGCGATGCGGACCACCCTCGTACTTCAGTCGCGACCAGGCGTCGTCGCCGCGCACCACGAACACCGCTTCGTTCACCCCGCCGAGGTCGCTCGGATCGAACGACAACGTCTCGACCTTCCAGCCCCGGCGCGCCGCGTAACCCGCGTACATCTCGTAGAGATCGCGCGCGAAGAGATTGGCCTCCTCGCCACCCTCGGCGCCCCGGATCTCGATGATCACCGGTCGACCGTCGTTCGGGTCCTTGGGCAGCAGCAGGAGCCGTAGTTCCTCCTCCAGTCGCTCGACCTCGGCCTCGGCCGACTGCTTCTCGACGCGCAAGGCCTCGCGTTCGGAGTCGTCGGCCATCGCCAGCAGGTCGTTGGCGGCCTCGGCATCGTTGCGGCGCGCATCGATGGCGCGGATGCACTCCACCACCGGGCCGAGTTCCTTGTAACGGCGCGACACGTCGCGGAGACGCTTCTGGTCCGACAGAACCGCGGGGTCGGAAAGCAGCGCCTCCATCGAGGCGAACTCGTCGAGCAGGGCTTCCCGGCGTTGCGACATGACGTTCCGAGGCTACGGAGCCACGGGCACGACCGAAGCCGGTCGCCGCAACGAGGCGGCCAGGCGTTCGGTGAGCGGCACGGCGTCGCGACTCGGCACCGCGAGCAGGAGTCGGGCGTCCGGATCTCCCGCGGCCAACCGGGCGTCGGCGGCGAACGGCACGAGATCGAGGTCGATGCCGACCGAACACACCACCACCGCCGAACGACCGTTGGAGTCGACTCCGGTGGCGACGCAAGGGACCGGATCCTTGAGGTTGGCCCGCGGCACCGGTGGCGCCGTCGCCTCGAGTCGCGCCAGACCGGCCAACGCGGGTTCGGCGATCAACCTCTCGCGCAGTGCCCGTTCGGCGCCCAGACGATTGAGCGGATGCGGGTCGGCACCCGGCGCCCGATGTCGGCGCACCACCTCGACGATCCGGGCCAACGACTCGGTGGTGGGAGTGTCGCCGTGCAACATGCCGAAGGCCTCGCGGTCGTGGGCGCCCACGCCCACCTCGAGTCGATGCGCCCCGGTGTGCGGGTCGGTGACGGCTCGACACACCTCGAGGCCCACCACTTCGCCCGCCAACACACCGTGTTCCACGCGCACCTCGGCACCGGCCGAACCGATGACGTCGACGAAGACCAGATGTTCGTCGGGCACCGCGACCCGTTCGGGAAGCGGCTCGGCGATGGCTTCGACCACCAGTCGCTCGTCGACGTGCCACACCGAGACGTCGAGGGCGAATTCGGCGGCGCGTCGCGCGAGAACTCCGGTGGAATCGGACGCGAGAACTCGCACCGACGACGCCTCGTTGCGCAACGCCCAGGCCAGCGCGGCACCGAGTCCCCGCTCGGCGGACTCGTCGACGAGCACGTAGGCGACACCATCGTGCGCGCCGGCCGCACCGCGCGACAAGCCCACGGCGGCCGAGAACGAATCGACCCCGAAGTTGTCGCGAACCAGTGCCTGCAGAGCCAGCCCTCTCAGTCGCGCGCGACGATCGGGATCGCCGGAATTCGCGGTCGTCGACATCGTCGACGGCTCGGACGAATCAGGCCTTGGCCTTGGTGGCGCCCTTGGTCTTGCGATCGCCGTAACGCTTGTTGAAGCGCTCGACGCGTCCACCGGTGTCGACCAGCTTCTGCTTGCCGGTGAAGTACGGGTGGCACTCGTTGCAGAGTTCGATGCGCAACTCGCCACCCACGGTGGAGCGGGTCTCGAAGTTGTTGCCGCACGAGCAGCGAACCGTGGTGACGCTGTAGTTCGGGTGGATGTCAGCCTTCATGACCTGCGCCTTTGCTCTGAACGGGTGGAAACGACCGAAACGGCCGGCGACGGAGTGTACCGCCGGGTGGAAGAGCCCCCACCCGGCCGGAACCCCGTCGTCGGGCCTACATGGTGGGGGTCTTGCCGATCTCCACCAGGAACTCGTCGTTGTTCTTGAACTGCTTCAGGCGGTCCATGAGCAACTCGAGACCCGGTGCCGGGTTGCCGTCGGCGGCCAGCCCCGACAGCACGCGGCGCAGACGCCAGACCTGCTGCAGCTGCTTGCGATCGAACAACAACTCCTCGTGGCGGGTGCTGGAGGCGTCGACGTCGATCGACGGATAGATGCGTTTCTCGGCCAGTCGACGGTCGAGACGCAACTCCATGTTGCCGGTTCCCTTGAACTCCTCGAAGATCGCCTCGTCCATGCGACTGTTGGTCTCGACCAGAGCCGTGGCCAAGATGGTGAGCGAGCCACCCTCCTCGATGTTGCGGGCCGCACCGAAGAACTTCTTCGGCGGATACAACGCGCCGGCGTCGATACCACCGGAGAGGATGCGACCGCTCGCCGGAGCGGCGAGGTTGTAGGCGCGACTGAGACGCGTGATGCCGTCGAGGATGATGACGACGTCCTTGCCGGCCTCGACCCGACGCTTGGCCTTCTCGAGCGCGAGTTCAGCCACGTGCGTGTGCTCGTCGGACGGACGGTCGAACGTGGACGAGATGACCTCGCCACGCACCGTGCGCTTCATGTCGGTCACTTCCTCGGGACGCTCGTCGATGAGCAGCACGATGAGTTCGACCTCGGGATTGTTCTTCTCGATCGACGTGGCGATCGTCTTCATGATGGTGGTCTTGCCGGCCTTCGGCGGCGACACGATGATGCCGCGCTGACCCTTGCCGATCGGCGAGATGAGATCGACGATGCGCGCCGTCATGTTGGTGGGATCGAGCGGATTCTCGAGCCGCAGCCGTTCGTCCGGGAAGAGCGCGGTGAGATCCTCGAACCGACGGCGGTCCTTGGCCTTCTCGGGCTTGTCGCCGTTGACGCTGTGGATCTCGAGCAGGGCCGGGTTCTTCTCGTTGCGACCCGCGCCCCGAGCCACGCCGGTGACGTGATCACCCTTGCGCAACCCGTACTGACGGGTCTGCTTCACCGACACGTAGGCGTCGTCGCGACTCGGCAGATAGCCGCGCACGCGAAGGAAGCCGTAACCCTCGTCGCGCAGGTCGAGGTAACCCTCGACATCGACGTTCTCGACCGGCTGGTACTCGCCACCACCGGTGTTCTCGCGACTCGTGTAGTCGCGATCGTCACCCTGCGGACCCTCGTCGCGATTGCTTCCCTTGCCGCGTCGGCGACGGCGACGGCGCGCACCTCCGTCGCTGTCGAAACGATCGCGTTGCTGGAAGTCGCGCTGGCCGCGATCGCCACGGTCGCTGGGCGAACGATCGCCCCGGTCGCTGCGATCACTCCGCTCACCACGGTCGTTGCGGTCGTTGCGGTCGTTGCGACGCTGCTCGCCGCCCTGACGCGACTCGCCGGACGACACCTCCTCGGTCGCCGTCGAGATGCCCTGACGCACCAATTCGGCCTCCCACTCGGCGAGCGGCTCGCCGTCGGGACCCACGATCGGTTCGTCGACCGCCGGCGCCGACGTCGCGGCCGGAGCCGGCTTGGCGGTCGTCGCGCCACCGTCGGCGTCGCGATTCTTCGGCGGACGGCCGGGGCCGCGCTTGGGCTTCTCCTCGGCACCTCCGACGGTCTCGAGGATCTTCTTGATGACGTCGTCCTTCTTCAGTCGCGCCACCGACTTCAGCCCGAGGGCCGATGCGATGGCAACCAACTGCTCCTTGTCCTTCGACTCGAGGACGGACTTTTCGAGGGCATCTGCGGCCACGAACTACCTGCTTTCCGACGAGGCTGCGAGGGGTCGTGCGCGGGGCACGGCCACCGGCGATCCCAACGCCAGTGAAGGGGACACTCTCGACGCGGATCACGAACCGTTGAATCGGCTCGACGATCGAGGATCGGAGCGGTCCGGGAACCCGGACTGGGGCGAAACTACCACCGTCGCGCACCATCGCCACGGATGGTGCCCCACGAATCTCAACGGGAGCGGCGCACCGATCGGACGAAGTCCTGCACAGAGGCCAGATCGTGACCGATCGGATTCGTGCGTTCGGGACGTTCGAGAAGGTCGGCGAGGTGCTCGGGCAGGGCCGGACGGCGGCCGGTGGCCCGCTCGACGGCGTCGGGGAACTTGGCCGGGTGGGCGGTGGCGAGGGTGACGACGGGTGCCTCGCCGGTGGCCCGCTGCCGGGCCGCCGACACGCCCACCGCGGTGTGCGGATCGATCTGGATGCCGGTTGAGCGGTAGACGTCGGCCATCGTGGCCAAAGTGGCGTCGTCGTCGCAACGCGCCCCCTCGAACACGCCCTCGATCCAACGCGACCACTGATCGGGTTCGACCACGAGACGGCCCGACGACCGGAACAGCGACATCTGTTCGGCGGTGGCTCCCCCGTCGCGGTCGTTCATCTCGAACAACAGACGCTCGAAGTTCGACGACACCTGGATGTCCATCGACGGGCTGAGCGTGGGCACCACCGTGTCGGCGTTCATCGAACGCGATTCGAAGAACCTGGTGAGGATGTCGTTGGTGTTCGAACCGACGATGAGTCGATGCACCGGAAGTCCCATGCGCGAGGCGATCCATCCGGCCAGCACGTTGCCGAAGTTGCCGGTGGGCACCGAGAAGTCGATCGGCCGGCCACCGAGCGCATCGGATGCCGACACGTAGTAGACGATCTGGGCCATCACCCGCGCCCAGTTGATGCTGTTGACCGCCGAGAGGTTCATCTCGTCACGGAAGGCCGCGTCGTTGAACATCGCCTTCACGAGATCCTGGCAGTCGTCGAACGTTCCGTCGACGGCGAGGGTGTGCACGTTGGGTGCGTCGACGGTGGTCATCTGACGCCGCTGCACCTCGCTGACGCGCCCCTCGGGGTACAGGATCACGATGTCGACGTTGGCGCACGACTTCACGCCGTCGATCGCGGCCGATCCGGTGTCGCCGCTCGTGGCCCCCACGATCATCAATCGTTCGCCGCGCTCGGCGAGCACGTGATCGAACATGCGGCCCACCAACTGCAGGGCGACGTCCTTGAAGGCGAGCGTCGGACCGTGGAACAACTCGAGCAACCAGTGACCATCGTCGATCTCGACGAGGGGCACGGTGGCCGGATGACGGAAGGTGGCGTAGGCCTCGCGACACATCCGACGCAGATCGTCCTCGGCGATACGACCGGCGACGAACGGGGCGATGACCGCGGAAGCCAGGTCGGCGTATTCGCCGGGTCGCCGATCGGGCAACGACGGATACGACTCGGGCACGTAGAGCCCACCGTCGGTGGCGAGTCCGGCCAACAACACCTCGTCGAACTCGAGAACGGGAGCACTCCCCCGGGTGGACACGTACCGCACGGGTTCAGCCGCCGATCACGCGCAGGAGTCCGCCGATCTGCTTCACCGCATCGAGATCGCGCAACTCGCGCATCGTCGCCTGCACGTCAGCCTCGCGAGCCTCGTGGGTGATGAACACCAGCCGCGCGTCGGCGTCGATGCCTTCCTGTTCGGCCGCGCGAATGCTCACTCCGTGCCGAGCGAACACGCCGGTGACCGCGTGCAACACACCGGGTCGGTCGGTCACCTCCAGCGACAGCAGGTACTGGGCGCTGGTCTCGTCGATGGCTCGGATGCTCGCCTTGGCGAACGTGCCGATGGTGCCGTGCGTGCCCTTCGAGAGGTTGACGGCCGCATCGATGACGTCGCCCAACACGGCACTGGCCGTCGGGAAACCGCCCGCCCCACGCCCATAGAACATGAGCGAGCCCACCGCGCCACCTTCAACGAACACCGCGTTGAAACTCTCGCGAACCGACGCCAAGGGATGAGTGACCGGGACCATGGCCGGGTGCACGCGCACCGCGATCTCGCCCGATTCGGTGTCGCGCTCGGCGATGCCGAGCAGCTTCACGACGTAACCGAGACGACGCGCCATCGCGATGTCGGCCGCCGTGATGCGACTGATGCCCTCGTGGTACACGTCGCCGGCCACCACCTTGGCGCCGAAGGCGATCGACGCGAGGATCGCCGCCTTGGCACCGGCGTCGAATCCCTCGACGTCGGCCGTTGGGTCGCGCTCGGCGAAACCGAGTCGCTGCGCCTCGGCCAGCGCCACCGCGTAGTCGGTGCCCTCCTCATCCATCTTGGTGAGGATGAAGTTGGTGGTGCCGTTGATGATGCCCAACACGCGGTTCACCGGTTCGCCGCGCAGGCTCTCGCGCAACGCGCGGATGATCGGGATGCCACCGGCGACGGCGGCCTCGAACAACAGGTCGACTCCGCTCTGGTCGGCCACCGCGAAGAGTTCGGTGCCCACGTTGGCCAGCAACTCCTTGTTGGCGGTGACCACCGGCTTGCCGGCACGCAACGCCTCGGTGATGAGTTCGCGCGCCGGCTCGATGCCGCCGATGACCTCGACCACCAAATCGACCGACGGATCGGCCACCAACGCGTGCGCGTCGCGGGTCAGCACACCGTCGGCGAGCGTGACGTCGCGGTCGCGCGACAGGTTGCGCACCGCCACCTTGGTGACCGACAGGCGCACCCCGGTGCGGGCCTCGATGGTCGGACTCCGGGTCTCGATGAGCGACACCAGGGCGGCACCCACGTTGCCGCACCCCAGCACCCCGACGCGCACCTCTCTCGAGCCACCCTCCACCGTTGTCACGCCGTCAGGCTATGGGCGGGCTCACGGGAACGACTCGTGGTTTCGAGCGTCGATTCAGTCGACGTCGAGCCGAACGAGGTCGTCGAGGGTCTCCCGACGAACCACCAGCCGGGCCACGCCGTCGGACGCGAACACCACCGGGGGGCGCGGCACCTTGTTGTAGTTGCTGGCCATCGAGTGTCCGTAGGCGCCGGTGACCGGCACCCCCACCAGGTCGCCCACGGCGAGACCGACCGGCGCGGCGGCCTCGAAGATCAGCACGTCGCCGCTCTCGCAGTGCTTGCCCACCAGACGCACCGTCTGCTCGCGACGCGCACCCACGTCGCCGACGGCGAACATCTCGTAGCCGCTGCCGTAGAGCACCGGTCGCGGGTTGTCGCTCATGCCACCGTCGACCGACACGTACCGACGGCCACCCGGAACGTCCTTCACGGTTCCGACGCGATAGAGCGTCACCGCGGCATCGGCCACGATCGAACGACCCGGCTCGACCATCACCTTCGACGTCACGCCGAGCGCGTCGCAGGCATCGAGCAACACCGAACCCCACGCGCCGATGGTGGGCGCCTCCTCGTCGGAGGTGTACGCCACCCCGAGACCACCGCCGAGCGTGAGTTCGGGAAGGTCGTAGGTCGACGCGAACCGGGCCATCACATCGGCGGCCTTGGCGAAACTGTCGACCGCGAACACGTTGGAACCGATGTGACAGTGCAACCCCACCAGTTCGACCGCATCGCCGTCGAACAACCGCCGCACCGCCCGGGCGGCGTCACCGTTGCCGAGATTGAAACCGAACTTCGAATCGTCCTGACCGGTGGCGATGTACTCGTGGGTGTGCGCGTGCACCCCGGGCGTCACGCGGATCTGCGCCCGCGGAACGGGCAGACCACGCCGACGCAGCGTCTCGAGTCGATCGATCTCGTCGAAACTGTCGATCACCACGTGCCGAACACCCGGCCGTTCCTGCGACTCGGCCCCGGCGGTGAGCGCACGCTCGAGTTCGTCGAGGCTCTTGTTGTTGCCGTGCAGCACGCAGCGTTCGGCCGGAACCCCCGCCGACAACACGACGTGCATCTCGCCGCCGGTGGCCACGTCGAGCAACAGGCCCTCGTCGTGGGCCAGTCGCGCCATCGCCCGGCACAGGAACGCCTTGGTGGCATAGATCACGCGATCGGCACCGAAGGCCGACACGGCGTCGCGGCATCGAGCGCGAAGATGCGCCTCGTCGTACACGAACACCGGCGTCCCGAACGTCTCGGCGATCTCGTCGAGGCGACAGCCGCCGATCGACGACGAGCCGTCGGCGTTCACCGAATGGTTGTCGGGCAGCAGTCGGGTCGGAAGCGGATGTCCGCTCACATCTGCTCCGGTGATTCGATGCCGAGCAAACCGAGACCGGTGTTCAGCACGCGGGCCACGAGATCGCAGAGCACGAGACGCGACTCGCGCACCTCGCCCTCGGCCTTCAACACCGGACAGTGCTCGTAGAACGCCGAGAACGCGGTGGACAGGTCGTAGAGATAGGTGCACAAGCGGTGCGGGCTGTGGCGCTCGAGCGTGTCGGCCACCGCGGAGTCGAACCCGAGGAGCACCAACGCCAGAGCCCGTTCCTGTTCGGCTTCGAGGCGCGGTGCGCGACCGGCCACCGACGAGCGTTCGACGCCCGCCCGACGGAAGATGCTGCAGATGCGCGCGTGCGCGTACTGCAGATAGGGCGCGGTGTTGCCGTCGAACGACAGCATGCGATCCCAGTCGAACACGTAGTCGCGCACGCGATCGGTGGAGAGGTCGGCGTACTTCACCGCGCCGATGCCGATCATCCTGGCCACCTCGGCACGATCGGCCGCCGGCAGATCGGGATTCTTGTCGGCCACCGCCGCGTCGGCGCGCGTCACCGCCTCCTCCAGCAGATCGATGAACTTCAGCGGTTCGCCACTCCGACTCTTCAGCATCTTGCGATCCGCG
>Ga0169931_10009325_pt1 | contig 14168 bp, 12 predicted proteins | sample Kivu_15m_20L_FD_129675 | JGI IMG/M metagenome (GOLD analysis project Ga0169931, IMG submission 129675) | Freshwater microbial communities from Lake Kivu, Western Province, Rwanda to study Microbial Dark Matter (Phase II) - Kivu_15m_20L... | ecosystem: Environmental > Aquatic > Freshwater > Lake...
ATATTAGAGTTAAGTAGGGAATTATATGGCGCTATTGTTACAGCTAGGGAAAACAGACTTTCATTCAAATTGAAGGGGATTCTAAATCAGTTTCAAAAAAGGGATAACAACAATTTCCAAAAATTTTTAGAAATCGAAAATTACATAAATAATAATGTAAAAGATATCCTTGATGAGAGCGATGAAATTTTACATCCAAATTATCAACTAATTTACGGAGTAGGTGTTCAAAATTTGGTTTCAGGTGGGTCTTTAAGATGGAGGGTACTCCAAGCAATCCTAAATTTAATAAGAAATTACATTTCAAAAACAGATGAAAAAAATTTACAAGAAACAAATGTTGAGTTTATAGAAGATAAAATATGCCCTTGGGCCTTTCCTCATATAAGGTTTTTAAAACAAGAGAATAGTCTCCAAAAAAATTTATTTTATCAAGAATTATTCAAGAATGTAGCAATCGAAATTTTAAAAGGAAACACAGGTTCAGATAAAAAATTTAAATCTATGCCTGAAGATTATCGTAAAAATGCATTAAAATATATTTTTCAAGAAGAAATTGAAACGGGATCCCATAATTACATAGAGAATTTAAATAAAGAAGATTCTTTTCTTGTTGATATAATTTACATTCTAAGAGGAGTATTTAGTTTTAATATAATAGAAAATATTTTCAATAAACGATGGAGAGTTGATTACGGAGTTAATGAAAATCATGAAAGGAAAATAATGCAAGCTGTTCCTTACAGGGCAAAGGACATTCCTGCAGAAAAAGCTCAATTTGCTCATCCTGATGTTTTAATATTCTTAACTTACCTGTCTTATTATTATTCTGGCTTAACTGACGAACAGATAGATAAAGTCTTTAAAATTCTCGATAAAGATAAAAATAAAAAAGATGAGTACAGAAATTGGATTTTAGAAGTTGAGGATAAAATTATGTATAAATTAGATGAATCAATCAAAGAGTATTCTTTTATAAATTTACAAGATTCACATCAAAAATTTCAAATTCTTTATCCCCTCTTAAGAAAAAATCCTCAAGTTATAAATTTTTGGTTGAGTAAAATCGTTTTTCCTCAAGAGGCGAAAACTCTGGACTTCAGAATCGAAACATCTGCCTGGGATTTATCAGAAGAAGGTCTAAACCCAACAACAGGTTTTAGTGGAACTAATGATACCCGAATTCTATTGCCTCTGACTATGAATTACTATGACAACCCTCAAGTTTTACATACAAATGGGATGTTGATTGACTGTTTATTGGCATCTGAAAATTCTAAATATGAAAATCTACCAAATGCAACAACTGCAATGGAATTGATTTTAAAGATGTCAAAGCGATTAGACAATGAAAATATACGTGTATTAATAGATGTAGGTTCATTGCTTCTTGAGATGAATAATCAGCAAATCATTCAAGAATGGCTTGATAGGACCCCATCTGAAAAGGTCGAAGCAGGAGTTTATTTTGACAAACAAGATTTTTTATTCGTTCTCGACAGATTTGGTAACAAAATTAATTTCGAAATGTCGCCTTATAAATACAAACTGGATAAATGCGTCATATACCTAGATGAAATACATACGAGAGGCACCGATTTAAAATTTCCTAAAGGATTTAAAGGAGTCGTAACTCTAAGCAAAAAAATGACAAAAGACAAGATCCTACAAGCTTGTATGAGACTAAGGATGCTAGGTAATGGTCACTGTGTGGAATTTTGGGCTTCTAACGAAGCACATATCAGCATTCAAAATAATAAAAATTTTATTTTTAAAGAAGAAAATATTAAGAAAAATATCGAAATATCATCCAAAGAGATAATTTTATGGGCATTATGTAATACAAGGAATTTGATTATCGAAAATTTTATATCCTGGGCTTCGAATGGTATCATTTTCTATAAGAAAAATGTAGTACTACATCAATCTAATGAAAAACTTCAAAACGAATCGGATATCCTAAGAGAAAAAATTTCGAATGGGTTGAAATCAATTTATGGTATAAGTATAAAAGAGGTCTTAGTATTGGAGCACATTTTCATAAAAAAGAAATTACACTCTGGTTTAATAGACAATTATAATAATATTTTGAGCAACAAATATGATGAAAAAATTCAAAAAATTTTGGAATTTTTAGAAATTTTTGCAAAAGATGTGAAAAAGATTAGTGGGAGCCTTGATGAAGAACTAGAAATAGAACTAGAGATTGAATTTGAGCAGGAAAGAGAAAATGAAATGCCGAGAGGGGGAAAACCATTTAAACCCTATTCCTCTAAGGAAGTAGAGGATTTTATTAAGTACGGGGCAATTCAAAACAATTCATCTGAAATACTTCCTTTAATTGATTCATTTAAGTCTTGTTCTTTCATAGATTTGGTTGAACCACAAGCCTGGAGTAAAGATATTTATATAACTAGAGATTATTTAAATACAATTCAGTTTCACGAAACCTTTTATCAAGATGATCATTTAAAATCTCCTAAGTGGGTTGTTATCAAATCATTTAAGTGTTTAGTTATATCAGCTTTTGAAGCGAATCATTATATGCGACATTTCGACAATATCGAAAATAGTGATAGTTCCTATTTAACTATGTTAATTCCTAGACTAAGACCTAATCAACGCTCTATGATTATATTCTCTAGATTTAAAAATGAATTTAAACTCTCTTTCAACAATTTAATACAACTTTTAACTTTTGGAGGTTCTCTTTATTTTAAAAATTCAATGGAAGAAAAAGAATTTTTAGATTTCATTGGTTATTTCCCTTTTCCAAGGGATCAAAAAGAGGAAATTTTATTTAACCAAGGAATCATAAAAATTTCTACATTTATAGAATATAAGGATCGAAAAAAAGCAGAGGAAATTTTACATAAAGAAATAGTTTGTAAATTCATTAAAAACCCAGTGAAATTGATAAAAAAAATTTACGAAATTAGAAATTTCAAAAATTTTGCTGAAATGTCTCATGTCAACCTGAATTTAGAATACGGAAAGAAAAATATATTTCCTTAATTAATTTTAAATCTAAATACCATTCCATCATATAGATATTATCCAAACCACAATTTTTATATTTTCTTAATATTATCAATCCTATAAAAGGAGTATCAATATATTTTGATGCGATTATCAGGATGTCAAAATTAGTTAAATATTTTAATTTTATATGTAAAGTTTAACCAAGTTAATTTATTTCGATCTATCTTTTTCTTTTTAGTTTTAATTAAAATTGTTTATTGCATATAATTAATATTTAGATATTTTAAACTTCAATTTTAGTCAATCATATTTATGTAAACAAACATGTGTCAAATTTCTTTCTTTCTTTTTTAAAAATTCTAAAATAAAAAATTTAAAATTAATATATAGTTTTTTAACAATTATATAAAATAAAACAAAAATTAAAATTAAATTATATTAAAATATTCATGGATATCAGAGGAGATAGTGGGGACAGATTAAGAATAGCAATTATCAATCCTGACAGATGTCGACCAAAAAGATGCAAACAAGAATGCAAAAAGACATGTCCAATAAATAAAGCAGGAAAGCTTTGCATTGAAGTCGAAGCAACAGACAAAATTTCTAAAATTGCTGAAAATCTGTGCATAGGATGTGGTCTATGTACCAAAAAGTGTCCATTTGATGCAATTAGAATTATAAATCTTCCAAAAGAGCTCGAAAAAGAAACAACTCATAGATACGGACAAAACACATTTAAGTTGCATAGATTACCTTATCCTCAACTTGGGCAAGTTTTGGGATTGGTTGGAACAAACGGAATTGGAAAGACAACTGCACTTCAAATTCTCGCAGGAAGAGAAAAACCAAATTTGGGTAGGTTTACTAATCCACCAGATTGGAATGAAATTTTAAAATTTTTTAAAGGAAATGAACTTTACAACTATTTCAAAAAATATCTCGATGATGAACTGAGCGTTGCAATTAAAATTCAACATGTTGATGTCATTCCTAAAATTGCAACAGGGACAGTTATAGCATTACTTACAAAAAAAGACAAACACGGCAGAAAAGAAAAATACGCAGCTGAATTAGATTTGCTTAACTTATTAGATAGAACTATCGATACCCTCTCAGGAGGAGAATTACAGAGATTTGCGATTGCATTTGCATGTACTCAAAAGGCCGATGTTTACATGTTTGATGAGCCCACAAGTTATTTAGATGTCAAGCAAAGGTTAAATGCCGCTGATGCCATAAGAACACTTTCTACCTATGATAATTATGTTATAGTAGTTGAGCATGATCTTAGTATCTTGGATTATCTTTCTGATAACATCTGTGTTTTGTATGGTGTACCTGCTGCATATGGTGTCGTAACATTACCTTATGGAGTCAGGGAAGGAATTAATGTCTTTTTAGAGGGATTCATTCCTACTGAAAATATGAGATTTAGAGACTTCGGTTTAAGTTTCAGGGTAATTTAAAAATTATTTATAAGTGTTTAGATTGCTGATAATACAATTCTCTTAAATGAAAAGGATCACTTGTACAGATATCCCTCTATGACGAAAACTTTGGGAAGTTTCAAATTGAATGTTGAGGAAGGCTCATTCACTAATTGTGAGATTGTTGTTTTATTGGGAGAAAACGGAACTGGTAAAACTACCCTTATTAGATTAATGACTGGTGACAAAAAATGTGAACCTGACGAAAAAACATTTGATGTACGTTATAAAATTTTTAAAAATTTAAGATTCCGGAATTAGTCGTTTCTTACAAACCTCAAACAATCGCTCCTAAATGGCCAGGAACAGTCGAAGAGCTTCTTCACGAAAAATTGAAGGAAGTCATTACACATCAACAATTTTTATCTGATGTAGTGAAGCCTATGAACGTCCATAATCTATTTGATTTAGAAGTACAAAAACTTTCAGGAGGAGAATTGCAAAGAGTCGCCATCGTTTTGGCACTTGGAAAGAAAGCAAACATCTATCTAATAGATGAACCTTCTGCTTATCTCGATTCCGAACAGCGTATTATTGCTTCCAAAGTACTAAAGAGATTTATAATTAACTCTAACAAAACTGGATTTGTTGTCGAACATGACTTTATTATGGCTACTTATATAGCAGATAGGTAAAATAAAAATTTTAACTTATTATTCAGAGTTATCGTCTATGAAGGTACTCCAGCTGTTGAAACAACAGCAACATCACCTAAACCTTTGATCGAGGGAATGAACAAATTCTTGAAAATGATGAATATCACATTCAGAAGAGACCCTGAAAATTATAGACCAAGAATTAACAAGCAAGGATCTGTCAAAGACAAGGAACAAAAAGAAAAGGGATTGTATTTCTACTATGACTCTATTGAATAAACGATTGTTCGTATTCTAAATCATAAATATAATCAAACTTCGATTATAACTTAATTTAAAGGATTACATATGCTTTTAAATTTATTAAATTGAAAAATATTTTGTGATAATTACTCATATCTTAAAATAAAAATTTTGTTTAATAATTTATATAAAACTAATTTAAATACAGTTTATTAATTAATTTTTATATTAAAAATGAATAAACTGTCCCTCTTTATTGGTCTATTTTTCATTCAAAGCTACATCTCAATCATCGTAGAAACAGACGGGAAAAAAGATTTATATTGCTTCTCCAAATTTGTAGAGGAAGGAGATAAATTAAATTTATCTTACGTAGTAACAGGTGATGAAACATCAGAAAAAGTAAATACATTTATAAAAGATGATGATGAAATTACTATCTTCAACAGTACTCAAGAATCAGAAGGAAATTATTCCGAACTCGTAAAAAAAGCAGGCAAGCATAAAGTATGTTTCTCAGCTTTAGAAGGAAAAGAATATTATATTTCTTTTGAATATTTCACTAATAATGAAAAGGGACATACTCTTGATTTAGCAAAGGATAGTAATCTCCACGATTTGAAGAAAGATACTACAGAGATTGCTTTACTTCTGGAACAAATTGAGAAGAACACAAGATTCATTATGGATAGAAGAAACAAACATAGCGATGTCATTTTCCAAATTATCGGATATATTAGGAAGATGAGTTATCTTAAAATATCTCTTGTCGTTATCATCTCTCTTTTACAAGTATTTTTGATAAGAAGATTTTATGGGGCAATGATAAAAGATCTGCTGGATACAAGCCTAGTACTATTTACGACGTCCAAGGGTTATAAACTAAAATTATAATTAAATATGATATTTGAAATCCCTTAATAGAGAATATTTTATAGTTTAAATTAAATTTCCTAAATTTATTATAAATAGATTATAAATTGATCAAAAAGAATAATGTTAAGATTAGATTAGATTATTTCTTTAATTAGCAGAATGCATATAAAATATTTCTTCATCTAAGGGATTTTCGAACGGACCAGGTACAAATGGAATAACTTTTATTTCTTTGAATCCTTCAGCTAAGGACGGTTCCTCCAAGTTTTTAAACCATGTATGAATCACCACATCAGGGACTGATTTTGAGTGATGCTTTCTTCCAATATTTATGTCTCTTAAATTGTTCAAATGAAATACCAAGCCTTTTGTATATTTAAAATAAAAACATCTTACTGGAATTTTGTATTTTTCATCTAAAGAAATGTAGGAAGATCTTACAGCTTTTGTTGGATTAGTGTTATCTATCACAACAGATTTTCCAGAGGCTAATGTTTCTTCAGATCCTTTTAGGCACTTAACAGCTGATTTAAGTGTGTCATTATTAATATGAATGTAATTTGAAAAATAAGATGAATAAAATGAAGTTTTCCCACTTCCTGGGGATCCTACAAAAATTACCATTTCTTGTTGCTTGTCATTTATATTAAAATCTTTCTCATCATGTTTTTCACTTTTATAATCTTGCGGATTGAATGAAAATTTTTTAGGAACTGTCGAGTTTTGTCCTAGGAAAAATTGCTCAGGTGTTTCGAACTTCCCTCCTATATTTATTGCAAATTTATGATCTGAATCAGAAAAATCTTTTTTCCCTTCGTAATTCTTCAGCCTTCCAGCGGCATCTCCCACAAAAAGGAAACTTTTAGGATCTAATTTATTTTTCTTTTCATCTACCTCATTTTCTAACAATTTCCACATTCCTATTGATGGTTTTCTATAATAATCAGATTCAACTGCAGCCATAACTAATAAGGGAATCCCTAGTTTGACAGCAATATCATCAATTTTTTGTTTCCATTCATTTTCATCTGTTGTTCCTTTACTTATACCTTTTTGATTGCTGAATATAACTATTCTATATCCTTCATTATGATACTTGCTTATAGCTTTCTTGATAGTCTCTACGTTGATAAAAAACCTCCAGTCATATTTATCTTTAGCGAATTTGGCGCCACTGATTCGTACGATTAAAGTGTCATCTAAGTCAAGGCCTAATATTTTTTCAGAAGGAATTGATCCATAATTTTTAAAAATAACAGATTCTATTTTCTTCCAATTGGATGTACCATCAATATTTTTCCCAACTTCCTTATGAGTATTCTCTAAATTAATTTGACTTTTCTCATTTTTATCTACAGATTTCTTCTTGTTGATTGTTGGTTTGCTAACCTGATCCACCGCTTTATCTTCAATATCTGAAAAAATCTTTTCTAAAATCTTACTCGATTTGTTCCTTTTATCGATAGTATCACTATCTTCTAATTTTGATTTTCTTTTACGAGTTTCCATTAAATTCTAATTAGAAATCAATCAAACCTTTATATACGATAATTATTATAAAAATGGAAAGTGAAAATAGTTTAGATGCCATTCATCCGTATGACATTTTTTCTCTCTTAGTAGATGACAAGATACAAATATTTACAGAATTATATAAAAGCCCCGAAGAATATAGCAAATCCTCATATTTTTTCTTTTTTAAAGGAATGCAATATGAATACGGATTGAAAAAAAAAAAGGATTTGTCAAACGCATTAGAATTTTACAAGCAGGGCAGCAATATAAATAATTTTCTTTGTTATTATAAACTTTTCTTAATCTACTCGCTTTCCGATGAAAATGAATTCAATAAATATTCAAATGTTAAAAGTGGCGAAAAATTAAATCAAAGTCTTTATTATTTACTCAAATTTTTTGCTTATCTAGACGAAGATTGTATCATTTCATACTTCACAAAATTTTTAAGCATTGAATCAAATTATTTTGCTAGATTGAAGAGTTTATTTATCAATCATCAAAAAGACTTTACCACTTACCTAATAAAGAACCAATATGAGTTATGCTTAGATGACAGAGAGAAGGATTATTTGTTGATTAATTTAAATTATTTTTGTGATAACAACATCAAAGAATATTTTACCAAACTTTTTGAGCTTTTTAAAAATTATTATTTCCATGAAGAATCACAATACATAATATTTTGTCATCTGATTAAAAATAATCAAATGGATTCATTAGAAAATTTCTTTCTTAATAAAATTTCAATTAATGGGAATTTGAAAATTTACCCTTTTATAATCAAAACCTTTTTAAATAATTTACAAAAATCTAAACGTGAAAATAGTTCTATAAATCAGATTATAAATCTTATTAGTACTGAGAAAAAATTTTGGACAAGAAAATTGAAATTTTCGTGTCAATACCAAATTTATGCTGAATTAAAATTATACGAGATTGAAGTTGAGAAATTGTACGATGAAATAGTAGATAATTGTTTTAACTCTAAATATTATGAAGAATCTCGATCATTAAATGAAAATCACAATAAAAAAAGTCAATCAAATTCTTCAAATTCAACAGAAAATTTTATCAAAAAAATAAATAAGTTGATCAAGTATCTTTATAGAAGTTTAGTTCTTGGAAATTTAGAGTCGATAAAAAATTTATTCTATTTGAATTTATTCGCGAATAAAAATCTTCTTCCACATGGGGAAGAATCGGAAGAGAAGGTAAGGATATTCATAAAGATATTTGAGATTTTGGACAATTTATTTAGAAATAAATATAAAAGAAGATACTTGTCAAATGATATTATAATTATCCTTGCAATTTACTATTTAAAAGGAATAAAAATAAAAAAGAATTTTAATGAAGCCAAAGATATCCTAAATTATTTGATCCAGGAACGATTAGACAGCTTGAATTTGGAAGAGAAAATTCTGGTAAACTTTTATTTGAACAAATGCAAGGAGAAATTGAGAATAAAACAAGAAAATATTAACGATAATAATAATCCATTAAATATGAATTATTCTCATGATTGTTTGAGTAAGGTCGCCTCTGAAATCAGAACAAAAAACAAAATAGACCCTGAATACACTTTCCACTCTTTATATCATTTAATCAAATCTGGTCTGTCTAATCATATGCATCAAGAATCTAAAAATAATCAACATGACAAGGGGGTATTTGGGGAAGCTGTTCAAATAGTGTTATTTTTAGGCAATTATTATTCGAATATAAATAGAGCGACTAATATAAGCACAGCTAAGATATCATTTAGTATAATAGACAAAATATATTTATGTAAAATTCTGAAACTACTTAAAACAAGGAAAGAATTCTCCTTTCGTGAAAGCTATTTAAATAATCTATCTAGATTTCAAACTTTCAACAATATTTCGATCGTTTCTAACCCAAGTGATAATTGCTGCTCTTGTTCGAAAAACCCTAAAGAGGCTTTGGCAGTTCCATGTGGTCATAAATTTATTTGCTTGGAATGTTATGAAGTATTGAAGGATGATGTTTATGATTTAGAGTATACATGTTCTAAATGCAATGTGAGAGTAGAATCTGTAATTGAGAAAGTGTATAAGTAATAAATATCTAGATGATAAATTTTGCATTATAAATTATAATTATTCATATTTAATAAAAGTAAAAATTGAATCAAATTATTTATTTTAAATAATAATTAAAATATTAAAAATAAAATAAATTGCCGTCAATTAAAAATGATCTTCAATCTTAATAATATCAGCCATGTTATCGTTAGATTCACATAAAAATTCGTTTATGGAAGGTTTTAGTTGATAACTTTTCGAATCTGTGTTAGTAATTCTTTTTTGTGTAGACTTAGTTTTTCTTAAAGTAAATTTTGGTTCTAAAGTAAAATTAAGATTGATTTCCTTACCTATTTTATTAGCTAATTCTTCAATTTCTTCTTCACTTCTAGGGTTAATCTCAATTAGGATGTTTAATTCTTCCAGTTGTTTAAAGGGATATGTTGTGATCAAAGAGGACATAAAGTTTTGAATTGCTTTACCCACCGATGTTATTTTAGTCATATTAACAAGATATTCATTCTTTACATATTTAGGACCCTCCTCTAAATGTGCTAACTCCATAAATAAAGGAACAGGATATGGAACGAATGTTTCATCTATAAATTTCGCCATGTGAGCTCTCAAATTTGAGTAATTATTTTCATATTTACAAATAGCGCTTAATCTCTGCAATGTTTCAAATGATTCAGAGCTGATTTTAGACCAGGTTTTATGCAGGTTTTTTATAATATGATTTTCAAGAGTAGTTAAGATATTTACCATGTCATTGAAATTCCCGAGCTTTTCACATTCGACTGCTACTTTTATAAATTTCTCAACACATTTAGCACGCATTTTCTTCTTATCATATGATAAAATTTCTTCTGCTATCCAATACGAAAGTTTATTGAATCTTACTATTGCCTTCATGACATTAGGGGCTTTTTGATATTTGTCTGATTTTGTCCACCTCGCTCCAAGTAATTCATTATATTCTATTTTAGATAATAATTGGTGTGAAAATAAAGTAAGTTGTCTGGCTATCTCTACTTCAGACCACTGTAGTATGTCGAAAATATCAGAAATCTTTTGGGGAAGCATGGATCGATGATCTAGTGCAATATTTTTGAACCTTTTTCTTTCTTTTACTCTTTGTATATTATATTTTATATCGTGTTCGTTATCTAATTCTAAGAGTTCCATGATTATCTCTATAATGGAAAAATCGAAATTTTTGTATGTTTCTGTGTTGGTTATAATGATGTCATAAAAGTTTTTAAATTTATTAACAGTCTTTTTCTCTAATTTTATCTCATCAGCGTATCTCAACAAAACCCATTCATTTACAAACTTGACAATTCCAACAGGATAAACTAAACGAAACGTAATTATTTATAATAATTTACTCGAATTAATTTTGGATACTTGTGAAATCGAATCAAAATATTTGTATAGTGATATTGTTTTATCAATAAGTACATCTGTCTTCATAAATAAGGTGTATTGTTTTATGAACGCTCTAACTGCAAAGATATTCCTATCAATCAAGCCCTCAACAGCAATTTTTTTGAGCAAAAGATCAACAGAAATGTACAAAATTTCGCCACTTTTTCTATAGAAAACATTATGATTTTCTTTTTCTTCCTCAAAACTAAAAGTTGGTCTAAATAAATAGCATAACATTAATTAGGAAAATTACATAGTAACACTATTAGGAACAGGATATTTATGATTTATATTTTCCAATAGTCTCATGCTCTACATAATAAAATTTATGATTTTTACAAGATATTCTGCATTCTCAAAGAGCACAGATCCCCTTGCATCTCCACCTTGTGAATCGAATGTACTTATTTTAGTCTAAGAATGGAAGATAAAATTATTTATATAAATTACTGAACTTTTAGTACTTATCTCAGTTTCTCTTTTAGAAAAGGTAGTATCATTGAATTCTATATTTATTCCTCTTATCAGTTTTTGGTTACTCAAAACATTTGAGGGCTTATTTACAGAATTCTCTATTTGATCTAACATTTTCTTTGTAAATTTCGAAGTTTTGTTTAGATTTTGTGTATCCTTCGCTTTTTCTTTTTCTATTTTGGGACCGCCACTATTATCCAAAATTTTGGTACTCCTCTTAAATTTTGAACCTACTACATTCACTGTTTTATTCATTTCTGAATCGCTTTCATCACTGTCATTTTCAGAAGAATTGCTGGAATATACATCCATCGTATTCTTGCCCAGCAAATTGTCTATCTCTGCTGAAATTATATGAATTTGAGGATTAGCATCCATAGTTAATTTGTCTTTAATTTTTTTTGTCCAGTGAGTTTTTAATTTTTCTATATCGTAATTATATTGCACTTGTTTTATCAAGAAGAATTTCAGCATTGACAGGAACTAAAAGTCCTTAATAGATATAATTACCCTGAATTTTCTTTCATCTGAATTCAATTGGCTATTTGATAGTAACTGTTCATAAACCCTTATTATTGCATCGCTAAGAAATCCTTTTTCTTTTCTTATTTATATAAAATGTTTTACATTATGATTTGGAATTTTAGAAAAAAATTTTCATCGATATTTTCTTTAGATTTTAGCATGTATTCCTTTATTTGATTTTCCAGTTTATCTTTAAGATCCAAATTTTCCATATTTCTTAATATAATTTAAATTGAAAAATATTTTATGTATTATTTAATTGTATTTACATTTGATTTCTTCAATTAAATTCGTAAAACTAATTTGATACATACTGTAAATAAATAATAGATTTAATAAAGTTTATTTATATATTCTTACCCTTTATTTTTATAATTATTTTACTAAATAAGTAAAATGAATTTTTCATTGATGGTAGTATTTTTTAAATATTAATTTGATTATATCTAATATATAAATGAAAGGGTCAGCCTTACGAAGAATTCAAACCAATTTAGGTTTTTTTAAGCAATTTTCGAGAAACTTTTGTCAAAATAATACCTCGAATACAATAGAAGCTGAAAAGAAGCCGAAAAAAGCTCCTTATGATGGAGTTTTATTTCAAAGACACAATAACAATTTGACAGAAATAATCTTAAATCAACCCAAGAAGTTAAATTCACTTGATATAAAAATGATAAAAGTTTTGTTAAGAAAAGTAAGACAATGGCTACCTGAGAATATTTCATCTTCTTCATCTGACGAAGAAAAATCAGAAAGAGAAAGAGGCAGAAAGAGTGATACAGAAGAGGAAGTTCCAAGGGTAGTATTAATGTCCGGAGCTGGTGGAAAATCGTTTTGTGCAGGAGGGGATGTGGCTACATTAGTAAAAAATAGAAAGCCAAATGATGAAAAAAGCGACAAAGAGTTTAAGAACTTTTTTAGATACGAATACCTATTAGATTACTCTCTCACTAGAATGAAACCAATACAAATTGCTTTATGGAATGGATACTGCATGGGGGGTGGTGTAGGATTGTCTATTCATGCACCAATTAGAATCGCAACTGAAAATACATTATTTTCTATGCCAGGTATTAATAATTTTATATTCTATTTATTTTCAATATTATTCAGAAACTGCAATCGGATTATTTCCTGATGTTGGTTCCACTTACTTCCTTCCAAGAATATTCAATAACGATCCTAAAGTAGGATTGTATATGGGATTAACAGGAGACAGATTAAAAGGAAAAGAGATTACTCAATGTGGACTTGCAACTCATTTTGTTACTCAGGAAAAATTGGATAAATTAAGAAATGTTTTGATTGAGAAAGTAAACGAAGAAAGTGACGTCGAATTTTTAAGAGAATTAGTAAGGGAATTTTCTGAATTGGAATACAAGCCTGAAAATTTCGATTTCCCTAAATATGAGGAAATCAAAAGAAATTTCATGATAGACAGTCTCGATGAGTTATTTGGCAGATTACAAAACTTGTCTGATAACGGAAGTCAGGAAGAGTCTAAATGGGCAACAAACGCTTTAAATGCAATGAACTATTCTAGTCCCATCTCATTAGTTGTAACATATGAACAAATCAAAAGAGGAATCAAAATTAAATCCTTAGAAGAGGCTTTCAATTTAGAAGCACAACTGATCGCAGCGTAAGTAATAAATTTTAAACCCTCCCATTAGATTTGCTGATGAATCTGACTTCTTTGAAGGAGTAAGAGCTCGCCTATTAGACAAAGACAATAAACCTAATTGGATCTATAAATCTTACAAAGACATAAACCAAGCTGAATTAATAAGAAGATATTTCGATAGAAGTGAGGAGATAAATGTAGATCCAGATGAGGCTGTTGCTGAAGAGAAAAAAGGAGAAGCTGAAGAAACGACAGAAGATAAGAAAGCAGAAGATGTAGAACCAAAACACAAAAATTAAATTTATATATTGATAAAATAATTTAGGATTATTATATTAATAAAAATATTTAATTCTACTCATAC
>Ga0169931_10009326_pt1 | contig 14165 bp, 5 predicted proteins | sample Kivu_15m_20L_FD_129675 | JGI IMG/M metagenome (GOLD analysis project Ga0169931, IMG submission 129675) | Freshwater microbial communities from Lake Kivu, Western Province, Rwanda to study Microbial Dark Matter (Phase II) - Kivu_15m_20L... | ecosystem: Environmental > Aquatic > Freshwater > Lake ...
ATCCGTAAAGGATCCGTCGGCCGCAGACATCGCCAGATTCTGCCCGAGCGCGTCCGCGGTGAAACTCTCGGCCCCGCCGCCAACGCCGAGTGCGCGTAGGGAAATGGGGATTGGAGATTCGCTTTCGCCACTGGAGTGGCGGCTTGAAGCCGCCATGGTTGGCAAAGACGGCTGTCCGGCCGTCGTCGTGCGGCTGGAAAGCCGCATCTGCGATTCATGGCTGCCCGGAGGCAGCCACACCAATCCTTCGGAAATCCGAATCAAATACATTCCGTCGGGTTTTTGTACTTTCTACGCAGAGGCCCGTTTCACCTTGTCCACCGGGGCCGTTGGATCGAGAATCTTTACTGAATATTGCGTCCATGCATCGCGTCGCTGCATGCCGCCAATCAACCGAAAGTCAACCCCACCCATGAAAACCACTACAAACCCCGTGAAACTCGCCTTTCTGGCGGCGGCAGGATTGCTGCCGTCTTCGCTGATGGGCGGCACCATCCCCGCGCACCCGAGCGATGCGCGCTTTGAAACCAACAGCAGCGGCTCGGTCGTCTCGTCACCGTCCTCCGGAAGCATCGTCTTCGTCGGACGCGACTACTACTCGAACAATCTGTCGCACATGGTGGTGCCGTTCCAATTGCCCGACCTCGGGGACGGCACGTTCTCGGACGTCAGCGTCACCTTCCGCACCATCGGGCCGTCCAGCGATCCGGATGAAGCCGCGGTGCCCCGCAACATGAATCTCTGGGCGCTCCCGGGCTCGCGTTCCTTCAGTTCGCCGCTCACCACCGACGTGAACAGCGGCACCCAGAACCACACGGCGCTGGGATACCTGGTGAAGCAAAATTTCCTCGATGAACTCACCGTCACCTTTGACCAAGTGGTCAGCACCGACCCCGCGGGTCCGGAGGCCGCGATTCTGTCCAACTGGCTCAACGAGGCCTACCAGGACGGCGTCAACAGCGACAACTTCGTCTTCATGCGCATCAGCCCGCCGGGCCTCGCGCCGTCCTCGGTCGGCGATGACGACGGTGCCGAGTACGGTTACGGCTACAACCTCGTCAGCGGCAACGGTTGGTTCGGCTCCACCGGTCCTGTTCTGAACTACACGTTCACTCCGGCTGCCGCCGACAAACCGGTGATCCTCAATCTCGCCGCATCGCCGACATCCGTCAGCGTGGGTGGCAGTTCGGTCATCAGTTGGTCGGTCACCGGGGCGGACACCCTCACGCTCAACCCCGGAGCGATCGACGTGACAGGCCTCACCACCTACACCGTTAGCCCGGGGGCCACCACCACCTACACGCTTACCGCCTCCAGCAGTGGCGGCGACCGCGTCCGCAGCACGGCCGTCACCGTCCAATCGGGCATCTCGGTGCGCGGAGAACCCACCAGTGTCACCCAGGCAGGAAACGTCGGCAACCAGCTCGTCTTGGCTAAGCCCGCGGGCGTTTCCACCGGCGACCTGATGATCGCAGCAATCACCAAAAACAATGGTGGCACCACCAACCCCTATAACATGCCGACTCCCTCTGGATGGACGCTGATCAACCGGGGGGTGCTTACCGGTAGCGGCACTCACCGGGCAGACGCCTATGTCTTCTACAAGGTGGCCACAGTCGCCGATGAGTCAACGCCAAGCTACACGTTCACTCTGACGACTAACACCAACCTTGGCAACAACGGCCAAAACGGCGTCTCCGCGGCGCTGGTGGCATTCGCCGGTGTGAATTCGGCTTCGCCCTTCGCCGTGACTCCAGGAACTCTCAGGCTCACGACCACGGCATCGACGACCTCCACCGCCAACAGCATCACCACGACCTCGTCGCAAAACCCGATTCTGTTCATCAGCATGACCAATGCCGGTTCCAACCAAGGAAGAACCCAATCCAATTTCGCCACGGAGACTTCGCCGGGAGCACTGACGCAGATCGTTCAAGCCAGCAAGAATGGCACCAATGCCAGCATGGCGTGGGGCGTGCAGCCTGCCGCCGGTGCGACGGGCAACGGCACCGCAACCATCAACAACAGCGCCACATCCGGTGCCATCCTGCTTGCCCTCAACGAGTCACCGAAGCCGTCGTTCCCTTCGTTTACCGCCTCTCCCGGGGTGATTCGCAGTGGTGAAGCTGCAACTCTCAGTTGGAACGCCATCAAGACCACCGGCGTGACCATCGATGGCATCGGAAGCTACGGTACCACCGGCTCCGTCACGGTTGCTCCGTTAGTGACCACCACGTACACGATCCGTGCCTCGAATGCCAACGGCGAGAGTGTCTCGACCGCGACGGTCACCGTGCTGTCGCCGGGACCCTACCTACCGCTACTACCGCATGACCCCGACCGCGATCCGCGAGCCGGTCTACAACTTGCTCTACATGTCGGCGTTCCATTTCACCCGCGACGGGGTGAGGGTTCCTGCGACTTCGGTCACATCGACCAACACGGGATCCAGCGTTCTGGATAACGATTCGGCGAACGCGTTCTATTCTGACAGCCCTGGCTCAGGCAGGCCGTTCCGGGCAGTGACTTATGACATGGGTGCCGATTCGGCCAATTGGATTGTCAATGGCGTGCGTGTCGGCAGCAACACCGTGAATTTCCCCGGTGCCGACTTGGTCAGTTGGCGTATTGACGGTAGCCATGATGGTGTCAACTGGATCGGGGTCACCCAGCAGGTGAACTACCGGACGCCCGTCAAGAGCAGCACGCTTTCCGCGAACATCCCCTTCGACTTCGCCCCCTCCGTGGCCTTCAGCGCCACCCCGTCGAACATCGGCTCGGGCGAAAATTCGACGCTCACCTGGTTCGTCGGCGGCGCGCAGAGCGTCAGCATCGCGGGCATCGGCGATAATCTGCCCTTCAGCGGCTCGCAAGTGGTCAGCCCTGGCGACGGCAGCACCACCTACACACTCACCGCTTCCAACGGCGACTACGGCACCACCGTCGCCACGGCCACGGTGATCTCCGGCGCGACCGCGCTGCCGGTCGCACTTAACAACGCCAGCTTCGAATCGGACGTGAACAGCGATGCAGGCGGCTCTTTCGCTGCAGGTGCCCTCGACAACCTGAATGGCTGGACGGTGGTCGCCCGCTCGAACAGTGCGTACCCGGACACCCAACAGGTGGCCGTCGGCTCGGCAAACCTCGCGGCCGCGGATGGCGGTCAGGCCCTGATGCTCATGGCCGGAGCCGCCGTCGGCCAGCTCACCGATCTCAACTGGTCGGATCTCAACGTGGGCGACCAGCTCAAGCTGACCATCGCCGCCGGTGACCGCGCCTACAACCCCGACGGCAACCCGCGCTGGGCGGATGAATCGTTCATCGGCTTCACCAATGGCATGGCCGGTGTGGCCGCGGGCGACATCAGCAACGTCGTCGGCCGCTCGTCGGCGGTGATCGAGCCTCCCACTGGCTACAAGGCAGGCACCATGGGGGATGTCACCTACACCTACACCCTCAGCGCCGAGGAGTTCCTGCTCCCGGGCAAGGTCGGCATCTTCATTGCCTCGCTCGGTTACCGCGACAGCTCGGCCGACGGTGCCGATGCCCCGGGTGCCCAGAGCTTCTGGGACAACGTCCGTGTTGAGCTGGTCCGCGCGCCGGGTCCGCGCATCCTGTCCTTCACCACCTCCGCCACCAGCATCATCGCCGGTGCCGAGGCGACGCTGTCTTGGAATGTCGAGAATGCCGACACGGTGACGATCACCGGACTTGGAACGGTCGCCGCCAGCGGTACAGCCAATGTCTCGCCGACCGGATCAGGCGTCTACACGCTCACAGCCACCAACTCCGAGGCCACCAAGACCCGTGACATCGAACTCTATGTCACCGGTCCGGTCGTCTACCGCTACTTCCGCTTTACCGCGCTCGCTGTCCGCGTGCCGCTCCAGTTCAACCAGAATATCGGAGTCGGCATCTCGGAGTTCGAGATCTACAACGGCAGCACGCTGCTCACCGGGGCCACCGCCAGCACGCCGACGAGCAATGTTTCTTCCGGTCGCGAGCCCGCCAACGTCCTGGATGGCAACTTCAACACGATCTGGTTCGACCAGTACCGTGAACCGCTCGTGCTCGACTACGGGACCGGCGTTCTCGCCACCAGCTACCGCTTCGCCACCAACGGCGACGACACCAAATCGGACCCGGTCAGTTGGAAACTCGAGGGCAGCCTCGACGGCAACAACTGGTATTTGGTCGACCAACGCCTCAATCAGGCCGTCACCGAGACCCGCACCGCCTGGATTGCCCCGCTCAATACCAACTTCAACGCCGAGTATCCGGTGGTGGAAGGCACTCCTGTGGTCAACAGCTTCGCCGCCAGCCCGGGATTGATTGGTGAAACCGAAAGCAGCACGCTCTCGTGGGATGTCAGCGGAGCGGACACCGTCGAACTGGTCGGATTCGGTAACGTTGATGCCGTCGGCAGCCAGTTGGTCACGCCGCGCAGCAGCGTCAACTACTACATCCTCGCCCGCAACGCCTCCGGCTTCACCTTCGAATCCGCCAGGGTTCAGGTCGATCGCCTCCCGCGGGGCGGCATCATCGCGGAGTTTGACGACGCCACCTACGAAACCGACATCCTCGATGGCTCGATCGTCAGCGGACCGAACGGTGACTTCTTCCCCATCCTCGATGTCGGCCGTATCACCGGGTTCGACACCGTCAACCACATCGTCATTCCCTTCAAGCTGCCCGACCTCGGTCCCGGTGGGTTCCTCGAGGCGGAACTCACTGTGAACGTGATCGGCGGCGAGAACGGTGCCTCAGGCCGCATTCCGGTCCAGCTCTTCGCCATCCCGGGTGCCCGCGCGGATTCGCTCACGCAGGACTCGGACGTGGTCAATGGCGCGGACAACGCGTTGAGCAACGGCTACCTGCTCAAGTCCGGCTTCCTGAATGCAACGACTCCTCTTGGTGTCGATGCGGGCACCGGCGAAACCGGTGCCACCGCCAGCGGTCTGGGCTACTGGCTCAATGAGGCCTATGCCAACGGTGCCAACGCCGGTCAATATGTCTTCATCCGCCTCAGCCCCGACGCCCTTTCGATTCCCGAAGGCTCGGGCTTCGGCATCAGTGCCGGAGACGACGAGGGCAACGAGCCGATGCTCAGCTATGTCTTCAACCCCGATGGTATCTCCGGTGCCAAGCCGATCATCAGCAACTTCGCCACCAACACGGCGATTCTGACCAACGGCAACTCCGCCAACCTACAGTGGACCGTTCTCGGTGCCACCAGTGTCGAGATCGACGGTGTGGCCGTGGCCAACAGCGGCACACTTGCCGTGTCACCCAGCGCGAACACCACCTACACGCTCGTTGCGGAAAATGCCAACGGCACCAGCACCGCGGTGACCCAACAGGTCGTCGTCGAGCCCGGCAGCTACCGCTACCTGCGCTTCACGACCCAGAAGATCCGTGAAGTGCCCAACGTCAACGTGATGGGCGACGTCGCCCTCTCTCTCAGCGAATTCCAGATCATCGGTCAGGATGGTGAACCGATCGCCGCCAGCACCGCCGGTGTCATCGGATCCAACGACTTCGGCGGCGGCAGCGTGCTCGTCGACGGTTCGCTCAACAATGCCTGGTACGGCAGGTCGAACGGTGGATTCACCATCGACTACCGCACCTTCGTCCTGCCGATCGCCTACCGGATCGGCACGACCAACGGCATCGACGCGGTCTACGATCCGGTGTCCTGGCTGCTAGAGGGCAGTCTCGACGGCAACACCTGGACCGTGGTCGACCAACGCACCGATGTCGCAGCGGCGATTCCGGAGACCAAGTCGACCTACTCGGATCCGTTCTACCTCTACACGGTGCCCGAATTCACCAGCTTCGCGCCCGCCGCCCGGGTGATCGCCGTCGGCACGTCGACCACCCTGTCCTGGGAGGTTGCCAATGCCGAATCGGTCTCGATCGACAATGGCATTGGCCCGGTCGACGCCATCGGTTCGATCGAAGTCTCTCCGGCCGACACCACGATCTACACGATCACGGCCACCGGCAACGGAGTGACCCGCACGTCGTGGACCCGCGTTGACGTCGATACCGGCGCGGGCCTTGTCGCTACCGTGTATGATGACTTGGCTGCAAATCCTGATGGCACACCGCGCACCTCGTTCTACGAGTTGATCAACCCGATCAGCAGGCTCAGCTCCGAGCCGGTCGCGGCGACCTTCATTCAGAAAGGCAACATCGACTACAACCGGCTCACCACCTACGACCGCAAGCCAACCGACTGGCCGGGCCTCACTTCGCACAACTCGTATGCGGTCCGCTTCGACGGCTGGTTCAACATCACCCTCGATGGTCCCGGCGACTACACGTTCGGCACCGCCAGCGACGGCGGCAGCACGATCTTCCTCGACCTCAACGACGATGGTGACTTCGACGACGCCGGTGAGCTGATCGTGAACAACAACCTGGTGGACGCCATCCAGTCCGATGGCAAGCGCGCCACGGTGAACCTCACCGGCAACCGCGTGCGCATCGCCATCGGCCACTGGGACAACTACGGGATCAACGACAAGATCCAGGTGCGGTTCAAGAAGGGCACGCAGGTCGGCTATACGCAGCTCAACCCGGTGAACGGCACCAGCGGCCACTTCACCACCTTCGAGCCGACCGGCCCGTGGGTCGCCGCTTCGCTCTCCACCACCCGCATCGTGCGCACCCAATCCGCGACTCTGTCGTGGAGCGTCACGGAGGCGGACTCGGTGAGCATCGACAACGGCATCGGCACGGTGGACGCCACGGGCAGCCTCGAAGTCTCGCCGGTCGAAACCACCACCTACACCGTCAGTGCTACGGCGGGCGAGGTCACCAACACGCGTTCGGTCACCCTCCAGGTGTTTGCCGGCGGCCTCAATGGCTCGACCTTCGATACCCGCACCGGAGGCGAACAGATCAATCCGATCTCCAACCTGATCAACGCCACCCCGAGCGCCAGCTTCCTGCAGACGGATGACATCGCCTATGCGGACGGCACCATGGTCACTCGCCTTCCCGGTCTCACGGATCCCGACGATTTCTCGGTGCTCTGGACCGGCTGGATCGACGTCACCAAGGACGGTCCGGGCGTGTACTCGTTCGGTTTGGATTCGGACGACGGCAGTGCGATCTACATCGACCTCAACAACGATGGCGATTTCGCTGATGCTGGTGAGCAGGTCTGCACCGGCAGCTACGGCGGTGCCCGAACCGGCAGCGCCAACCTGACTTCCTATTCGTACCGCATTGCCATCGGCTACTATGAAGGCGCGTGGAACGATCTGGTGTACGCGACCTTCAAAAAAGGCTCGAACGTGCCGTTTGCCTCGCAGGATCCGATCGGCGGATCGTCCGGCCACTTCCTGCCGTACCAGCCGACCTCGGTTCCTGCTTCGGCGATCACGGTGGGGGGGGCGGTCTCGGGCTTGTCGACGACCTACGGCAGCGCATCGTCCGCGGGCAGCTTCACGGTTTCCGGCGCAGAAATCTGGGATGGCATCACCGTCACTGCGCCGACCGGATTCGAGGTTTCGACCAGCGAAGGCAGCGGCTACGCCTCCAGCATCAAGGTTGGTGGCTTCGGCACGGTGGATGACACCACGGTTTACATCCGCCTGTCGCCCACCGCAGCGGTCGCCAGTCTGAGCGGCGATGTCTCGGTCACCGGTACCGGTGCGGAAACCAAAACCGTGGCGGTCGAAGGCACCGTGTCGGCCAAGGACATCACCATCACGGCCAACGCGGTCGGCAAGACCTATGGTGCCTCTGATCCGGCGCTCACCTACACGGCCGATGGTCTGGTTAATGGCGACACGCTCAGTGGCACCCTCGGCCGCGATGCCGGCGAGAACGTCGGGGTCTACGCCATCGGCGTGGGCACCTTGGCCAACTCGAACTACACGGTCGCATCCTTCACCGGGGCCGACTTCACCATCACCGCGAAGTCGATCACGATCACGGCCAACGCCCTGTCCAAGACTTACGGCGATGCCGATCCGGCACTCACGTACACTGTCAACGGACTGGTCGGCGGTGACTCGCTCAGCGGCGCGCTGACCCGTTCCGAAGGTGAGAACGCCGGTACCTATGCCGTCACCCAAGGCACTCTGGCCGCAGGCTCGAACTACTCGATCGACTCGTTCACCGGAGCGGACTTCACCATCAATCCGAAGGCCGTCACCGTGACGCTCACCCGCAACGGCAACACCTACAGTGCGAGCGCTGATGGAGTCACTGCCTTCACCTACAGCTACAGCGGCCGTGGGGAGACGAGCTACGGTCCGTCGGCGGATGCTCCGGAAGAGCCGGGCGACTACAGCCTCACCGCCACGGTGGATGATGCGAACTACACCGGTTCGGCCAGCGAGGACTACTCGATCGTCATCGAGAATCATCCGGCCTTCAAGGTGACCAGCATCACGATGGCAGGCTCGGTCTGCACGATGGTGTGGGAATCGGTGGAAGGCGCGACCTATACGGTCGAGGCGACCTCGAACATCGCCGATCCGCAGTCGTGGACGCCGGTGATGCTGTCCGTCCCGTCGCAGGGAGCATCGACCACCATCACGGTGGATCTTGCCAACACCGCCCACGGTGGCTCGGCCAAGCTCTTCATGCGCGTGAAGACCGGCACGGCACCCAACTGATTCGCGCAAGACGAATCCCCTCGGGCGGGGCTGCGGTGCAAACCGCAGCCCCGCTTTTTTTTGGTGGCGAACGCCCCCTTCGCCAAAATGCTAGGGACGAACGATCCGATTTCGCGCAGCGCTTTGAAGGGCGAGCAACTTGTCGCCGCTGGAGTGGCGGCTTGCAGCCGCCATGGTGGGCAGAGACGGCTTTCCGGCGGTCGTTGTGCGGCTGAAAAGCCGCATCTGCGATTCATGGCTGCCCGGAGGCAGCCACACCATGTCTTGCGCTTGTCCGACTCTTCTCCAGAAAGAGAACCACGGATGGACGCAGATGAACGCGGATGCGCTGCCGCGGATCTGCCTGATCTGTCGCGCTTCAGCCAAGCAGGATGCAGGACAGGAGAGTGGGGAAAAGTTGCAAGTGGTCAGTTTTCAGTTTCAAGGGGAAGAGGGTGATTGGTGATTGGTTATTGGGGAAGAGCAGGAGGGAAGAGAAAGAAACGCGCGGAGCCGGGGAGCGTCGGCATCCTGCCGGCCCCGCACGGCGTCTCGCCGGGCATGTGAGGCCAGGGATATTGGAAATGGGGGATTGGAGATTGGGGAAGAGAAAGAAGATTCGCGGAGCACAAAGGGGGGCACGGGCGGCCCGCCCGTTCTGTTCTTCACTTGGCTGTCCCTCGCATCCGCGATTGATCGCTTTCACGGCGGACCACGATCTGTCAGAGTCGACACATGACAAGGAGCGATTTCCGGCCGCCGGTGGATCACCCGCTGGAATCCCACGCGGGCATCCTGAGAGTGTCGCCTCATCCGTCGTCCGCGGCGCTCGATGTCGATTTTGATCCGTCGGTGCTCACGGACGTCGAGGTTCGCAAGCTGCTGCGCGAGCATGTTTCCCAGGTCGAGCGGACGCTGCGTCGTCAGACGTATCGCTTGGAAGGCAATGCCTGCGAGGCCTGCGCCGCCAAGCTCGAGCGCCGGGTGGCGCGCATCCCCGGGGTGAGGCGCGCGACGGCAACCTATCTCGGAAAAGTGCTCTCGGTCACCTTCGACAACACGATCGAGCCTGAGGAACGCATCGAATCCGATCTCAAGAAAACCGGTGCCGACATTCACCCGCTCATCGTGCCGGATGGCGGCCCGGAGCCATTGATCCAGCGCTTGCGATCCGGCGAGTTGAACCAGGAATGGTCCTGCGCTCTCGGGCTGCTGTTCCTGCTGGCTGCGGCGGGTGTTGATCGCTGGGGCGCTTCCACCTCCTTGCCCGGCTGGTTGTATCTGGGTGCTTATCTGTTCGCCGGTCAACAGGGGGTGAGATCGGCGGTGGCCTCGTTGCGCGAGCGAGTGCTCGACGTCGATGTACTCATGGTCCTGGCCGCGCTGGGTGCGGCACTGATCGGCGCGCCGTTCGAAGGAGCCTTGCTGTTGTTTTTGTTCAGCTTCTCGAACGTCCTTCAAACGCACGCGATGGAGCGCACGCGCCGCGCGATCGCGTCGTTGCTCTCGCTGCGCCCGAGGGAGGCCGTCGTCAGGCGCGGACCGGATCTGGTCACCGTGTCGGTGGATCAAGTCCGCGTGGGTGACCTCGTCGTCGTCGGTCCCGGCGGGCTGATTCCGGTCGACGGCACGCTCACCGAAGGTCGCACCAGTGTGGACGAGTCGTCTTTGACCGGAGAATCGATGCCGGTGTCGAAAAGCGCGGGATCATCGTTGTTCGCCGGGACGATGAACCAGAGCGGCGGGATCGAGATGCGTGTGGTCCGGCCGTCGGAGGACTCGACGCTCGCGCGGATGGTGAGGCTGGTCGCCGAGGCGCAATCCGAAAAATCGAAAACCCAGCGGTTTCTGGAAAAGGCGGAGCAATATTATGCGATAGGGGTGATCGGCCTCACCGTGTTGGTGTTTGCCCTGCCGTTCGTGGCGGGCGCGGATTTCGCGTTGGCTTTTTATCGCGCGATGACGGTGATGGTGGTCGCTTCACCGTGCGCGTTGATCATCAGCACGCCGGCGACCGTGCTCTCGGCCATCGGCGGTGCCGCGCGCAAGGGCATCCTCATCAAGGGCGGATCCCATCTGGAGCGTGCGGCCGCGGTCGATATTGTGGCGGTGGACAAGACCGGGACGCTCACGGTCGGCAAGCTGTCGCTGACCCATATCGTCACGGCCACAGGGATTCAGGTTCCCGACCGCGAGCTGTCGGCGGATGCGGCTGCCGTGTTGCAGACTTGTGCGGCGATTGAATCGCGCTCGGAGCATCCGTTGGCGCGGGCGATCGTCAAATGTGCGGCGGATCTGCAACTCGTGCCGCAGGCCGTCACCGATTTCCAATCGCTGGCTGGCAAGGGTGCCGAGGCGACGCTGGGGACGTCGCGGCATGTGGTGGGCAGCGGGCATTGGTTCGATGAACTGGGAGCGGCGAAGGATGCTGTGCTGCGCGACGAGGCCGCGCGTTTGCAGGCCGAAGGGAAAACCTGCATCTGGCTGGGTCGGCGCGATGGCGACAGGGTGACGGCGCTGGCGGTGTTCGCCTTGTCCGACACGATTCGCCCGCAGGCGGTCGAACTCGTTTCCTCGCTGCACCGGCTGGGGGTGCGGCGGGTCGTGATGCTGACGGGCGATCACGAACTTGTGGCGCGCGCGATTGCGAAGCAAGCGGGTGTCGATGAGGTGCGTGCCCAACTGCTGCCGAGCGACAAGCTCGAGATCATCCGCGAGCTGCGCAAGGAGGGCACGGTGATGATGGTGGGCGACGGCGTGAACGACGCGCCCGCGCTGGCGATGTCGGACGTCGGTGTCGCGATGGGTGCCGTCGGCACGGATGTGGCGATGGAGACGGCCGACATCGTGCTCATGGGCGACCGGATCGAGAACATCCCGACGCTGCTGGCGCACACGCGCCGGGCGAAGCGCGTGCTCGTCCAGAACCTCGCGTTCGCCGCCGCGGTGATCGTTGTCCTCGTCGGTGCCGCGCTCGGTTTCTCGCTGCCATTGCCGGTCGGCGTCATCGGCCACGAAGGCAGCACCGTGCTCGTCTGCCTCAACGGCCTGCGCTTGCTGATGATCGCAAAAGGATAGGGAAAGTAGGGAAGGGGGATTGGAGATTGGAGATTGGGAACATTCACGGAGGGATGATGGCCACACACATCTTGCCGACGACGCATTCTCCCATCTTGCGTCTTGAAGTCTTGCGTCTTGCGTCTTCAAACTCCATCCCCATGAGCCTGCAGGTCGTCGTCGATTTCCGCGTCGTCGACGAGTGCGCCGATTGGATCGTCGTCGACAAGCCGGCGCCGCTCATCGTGCATCCGGCGAACCGCAAACCGGAGCCAACCCTGCTCGGCGGAGTCGAACACCTGCTTGCCTACGAAATGGAGAACGGCGCGCGGCCTGCGGTGGTCAACCGCCTCGATCGCGAGACCAGCGGACTCGTGCTCGTCGCCAAGCATCGCGATGCCGCGCGCGAACTCGGCATGGCCTTCGACCGACGCGAAGTGCACAAGGAGTACCTGGCGATCGTGCACGGATGGCCGACGCGTGACGTGTGGATCATCGACGAGCCGATCTTGCGCGCGGGCTCGGTGGCTCCCTCCGATATCTGGGTGCGCCAGATCGTTCATTCGCAGGGAAAACCGTGCATCACCCGCGTTGCGGTCGAACAGCGGTTCGAGCGCGACGGATGCGCGTTCGCATTGCTGCGCTGTATTCCCGAGACCGGCCGCATGCATCAGATTCGCGTCCACCTCGCGCATGCCGGACATCCATTGGTCGGCGACAAACTCTATTCGGGCGACGGAGCGGAGTATCTCGATTGGATGGCACACGGATGGAGCGCGGAACTCTTCGCGCGACTGCTGCTGCCGCGCCATGCGTTGCACGCGGCACGACTGGAATTGCCCTGGCGGGGATCGAACTGCCGTTGGTCGTCGCCGTTGCCCGCGGATCTTGCGGGCTTCATCGAAGGCCGCACGCCGTGCGAACGCCCCGATGTTGTCATCTGGAGCCGACACGATTAGATTCCCTCCATGGCCGAACTCGATGCAATCGTCGCGTTTCTCGATCAGTCGCTCCGCACCGCGGAGTTCACCGATTACCCGGGTGCGGTCAACGGACTGCAACTCGCCAACCGCGGTGAGGTCCGCCATGTGATCGCCGCTGTCGATGCATCGCTGCCAATCGTCAACGCCGCCGTCGCCGCGGCCGCCGGACAACCGGCCTTGCTTGTCGTCCACCACGGGATGTTCTGGCAGGGCGTGCAGCCCGTCACTGGCGCGTTGTATCGGAAACTCAAGACCGCGATGGACGCGGACCTCGCCATCTACTCCAGCCACCTGCCGCTCGACGTCCACCCGCAATGGGGCAACAACATCCGGCTGGCCCGCGCGATCGGCATCGATGCGCCCGAGCCCTTTCTCGACGGGCGCGACGGACCGATGGGGCTCAGGGGCACTTGGCAGGGGACCCGGCAATCGCTCGCCGATCAACTATCCGACGTTTTAGGAAACGGTCGTGTTCACATTTGTCCAGGAGGACCGGATTCCATTACCCGTGTCGGGATCATCACCGGTGGTGCCGGCAGCGAAGTGGCGGCCGTTGCCGCGTGCGGAGTGGATACGTTCATCACCGGCGAAGGCCCGCACTGGAGCTATCCGCTGGCCGAGGAATTGGGGGTCAATCTGCTCTATGCCGGACACTACGCCACTGAAACCTTCGGGGTGAAGGCGTTGGCGCAGGAAATTGCGGAAAAATACGGGATTTCCTGGGAATTCGCCGACCACCCGAGCGGCCTGTGAGAGGGTTGTGCCTGCCTGCGCCGCCGACTGTGATGATAGTTTTTTGTGCGATTCCCACCAGTCGATCGACATCATTTCATGAGCGGATTTCACTCATTTTCACCCGGTTTTTTGCGGCCCCTACGGGTGGCGGGAATCGAACCCGCGTTTCAAGCTTGGGAAGCTCACGTTCTGCCATTGAACCACACCCGCGTTGGCGTAGGCCGCGAACTCAGTCTGGGTATTTCCAAGCTCGAATTCAAGGCGATTTCGACACGTTCGGGCAGAAAAAAAACGCGGTTTTTGATGAAAATCAGCTTGCTCCGGCTGCTGAAATCGGGTGACATACTTGTGAGCGCGGGCATAGCTTAATGGTAAAGTTCCAGCCTTCCAAGCTGGCCATGCGGGTTCGATTCCCGCTGCCCGCTCCACCGAGCACGCACCACGTCGTCGACCCATGAACTCATTTGCCTCGATCCTCCTGTTCCTGTTCACGCTCACGCTGCTGCCGCTGCAGGCGCAACGGCCGACGCGGCCCGGCAGCACGCCGCCACCATCACCGACAACCCGCGATTCGTCCGCGCGCAATAGCATCGACTACAACCGCGCGTTCTCGCAGGTGAAGGACAACCGCAAGAAAGTCGCCGACATCGTTTCGCGCTTGGTGAAGGAGAAACCATCGGCTTCGCGTGAAATCATCCGCGGTGCGATCGACGCGTTGCGCGACGATCCGGAATACCTCACGCTGCTCGACGGCCTCATCAAGTCCGCGATCGCC
>Ga0169931_10009327_pt1 | contig 14164 bp, 7 predicted proteins | sample Kivu_15m_20L_FD_129675 | JGI IMG/M metagenome (GOLD analysis project Ga0169931, IMG submission 129675) | Freshwater microbial communities from Lake Kivu, Western Province, Rwanda to study Microbial Dark Matter (Phase II) - Kivu_15m_20L... | ecosystem: Environmental > Aquatic > Freshwater > Lake ...
GAAAAATCGCTCACCCCATCGTCCTGGCTGACGCGGCGAACGAATCATCGGGCTCGATGCAATCACTCCGCAGGGCATAGCCCGCTGGCGAAGCGCATAATTCAGGACAAGGTTGCCCCCCATGCTGTGTCCAAAAAGGACCAGTGATTGAGGCCGGTAAAATGAATCGATCCAGCGAAGAACGGATTCGATGTCCTGGAGTAAATCGGCGTAGGAAGTAATGCAGCCGCGTTTCCGTGCGTTCAGTCCGTGTCCCTGCTGGTCGAACGAGATCACGCTGACCCCGGCCGCGTTCAAGTCCTTTGCAAAGCGCGCGTACCGTCCACCATGTTCACCGAGCCCATGAACGATCAGAACCATGGGAGGATTTGCTCTCTCCACGAGCCACTGATGCACGAAATGGTGCGAAGCCGCGTCCGTCTTGATCCATCGTGCTTCGAAAGGCATAGTCGAGTGTCTGGAAGCGATTACGAAAACTGGCTTGTACAATAGGAGGAACGCTTCATCATACGCAGGCCGGCTCAACTGGGCAGCGGGCAAAGGCTCCGTTAAACTGGGTTTCGATCCGGTAGACGGCGCGGCCTCGGCTTTCCTGTCTTTGAATTCCCCCGAGAACTCTTGCCCGAAGCGAGATTTCCTAGTTGTTGCTATCGAAGCTCAGAGCCTATCCGAAAAGGGGTCTGACCCTCTCCGGCAAGGCCCAAAAACCAATGAAATCAACTTGCCTCCAAAGGGTCAGACCCCTTTTTCGGATAGGCTCTCAGTGAAGGAAGTGATTTTGGGCGCTGGAATCTTGCGAAACTTTCGTCTCTCTCTCCTATTCTGCTGCTTCTTGATCCCTTGCGGCCCTTTGTCCAGCCAAGGAATTGACAAACAGCAGATCCTTCAAAGTTTTTCGTTTTGGGATAATCAAGACTGGAACTGGTACATCGACAATATACCTTTTCTTGATACACCCGATCGAGAGCTGGATGCGACTTATTACTATCGCTGGGAAGTTGTTACAAAGCACAGGACCTACGGTTCTCCGAAAAGCGGATTTTCCTTCACGGAGTTCATCGATCGACCCTTTTGGTCGGGAGCGTATGGTGCGATCAGCTGTCCGGCGGGTCATCAGCTCTACGAAGTCCGCTGGCTTCGCAATGCAGATTATGCCAGGGATTATGCGAGGTATTGGTTCCGGACACCTGGCGCACAGCCCCGCAATTACAGCACTTGGCTGGCCGATTCCGTCTGGGCGATCTACCAGGTCCATGGAGATCCGACATTTGCGACCGACCTCCTTACGGATTTGGTCCGGAACTTCGAAGGCTGGGAGGAGCGGCACTATGATTCGCAGGTTGGGCTGTTTTGGCAGACAGGGCATGATGATGGAATGGAGTTCAATATCAACAGCCGCCAAACGCAGGACATCCTTCGCGGAGCTCCCAGTTTTCGGCCATCATTCAACGCATACATGTTTGCCGATGCGATGGCAATTTCACGCATCGCACGATTGGCAGGTGACGAGCCGTTGGCAAAAGAATTTTCTGAAAAAGCAGCAGGCATCAAAGCTCGGATGCAGGAATTGCTCTGGGATGCAAATCGACAGTTTTTCTTTCCGATGTTTCGCGACGACGAACATCGGGATGGGCATACGATCAAAGCGGGAACCTTGACCTATCAATCGGGGCAATTTGCTGGAAATCCCCATGGGCGGGAATTGATCGGTTATGTCCCGTGGCAATTCAATCTTCCAGACCAAGGATTCGAGGATGCTTGGGCTTTCCTCATGGATGATCGATATTTTTCTGCTCCCTATGGTCCAACGGTTGTCGAGCGAAACGATCCATTGTTTCTTGTTACGGATCATTGCTGTTGGTGGAGTGGGCAATCGTGGCCCTACGCGACAACCCAAACTCTTGTCGCGATGGCGAACCTTCTGAATGACTACGACCAGCAGAAAGTGGATCGAAAAAGTTATTTTGAGCTACTCAAAAAATATGCGTTGACACATCGAAAAGATGGTCGTCCTTATATTGCCGAAGCGGTCAATCCCGATACCGGGTCATGGAAGGGATACGACAATTACAATCACAGCGAGCATTACTTCCATTCCGCGTTTTGCGACCTTGTTATCTCGGGATTGATTGGTATTCGTCCGCATGGCGACGACAAGATTACGATCAATCCGCTGATTCCCGATACATGGGATTATTTCGCAATCGTCGATGTGCCCTACCATGGTCGATCCGTGAGCTGCTACTGGGATCGAGATGGGACTCGATATGGTCTCGGAGCGGGATTGCAGCTATGGATCGATGGCCAGAAAGCTGCGGCGTCGCGCTCGCTGGAAAAGCTGGAACTCGATCTATCCCCGTTTCCACGCGCAAGTCGGCAGCCAGAGCGAAGCGAATTCAATTTTGCGGTCAACAACGATGGTGGATTTTTTCCGGCATTCCGTACATCGTCAATTGGCCCAGGAGAATCGCCCAACGTCCTTCAGGATGGCAACTACTGGTATCATCGTTCGCCACCTAATCGATGGACGACCGAAGGGGTTGATGGACGAACTCACGTACTGGAAATCGATTTTGGCACTCCGCGAATCATCGATCATGCAGTGCTCTATCCAGTGCATGATGAACCGGTGGTACTGCCTCCTTCGACGATTGAAATCCAGTCGAAGCAGGAACAGGGTTATGTTCCCGTCAAGATGATTCGCCAAAGTCATTTGCAGCCGACTGGCCGGACGGCAAATCATTTCTGGTTTGAACCGTTGTTAACGCAGCACCTTCGCGTCGTACTAGGCGCAGCAGAAGGGGCCGCGGTGGGCCTGACCGAGGTTGAGATGTGGGGCAAACCGGGACCGCATGGTTTGGATCATCCACGCCGACCACCGAATCGAGCCACGCGTCTGCCTGAACAGGATTATCCGCGGGCGATCGCCTCGTACACATCGCGTTTTGACCAGCTTGAGCACGTTCATGATGGTGTCATCAGTTATCGACCGTCTCCCCATAATCGCTGGACATGCTACGAGTCTCCATCGAGCACCGATTGGCTGGAGATTGATTTTGGCAAAGCAACCGAGTTTCGTCGGCTTGAATTACACCTTTACGATGATCGGGGTGGGGTCCAGGCTCCGCGCTCCTACGCGATCCAATTCTTCGACAACGGGGATTGGCGTGATGTCGCCGATCTGGAGCGTTCCCCGGAGAAACCCGTTGGAGGTGCTATGAATACGGCTCGATTCCGACCAGTCACATCCACGAAAGTGCGTGTCGTGCTCGAGCATGCAGGTGGAGCGCGGAGTGGCCTGACGGAGATCGAAGTCTGGAATGACGCTGGCTGAACGTGGAAACCCTGTTCTATGAATGATCGCGATCATCGGATGTCGTCGGAGACGATGCCACGGATTGCCGCGATGTATTGGTCATCACCCAGCACGCCGCTCCGCACAGATAGACGGCTGCAAAGAGCAGCAAGATCAGATCCCAGTTTCCTGTCTGTTTGACAATCCTTGCTACGGCAACTGGGCACACAGCTGCCGCAACGTTCCCACACATATTCATCATCCCGAATACTTGAGGAACTTTAGAACCGCCGATATCAATCGTCGCAGCGAATGCGCATGGACCGGCGAGCGCAGCGAAAAAAGCACCTGCGGCGATGAGCCCGACAGCAAACCGTGCGTCTGCCACAAACCACGCGGAGCCAATCAGCAGTGAACATGTCGCGAGCGCTGTGGCGCCAACGCCACTGCGGCTGATCCGCAGGTTCTTGGTCCTCCGCCAAACCCAGTCCGTCACCATCCCCCCGACGATTGCCCCCAGCAATGAACCCGCGAGGACCATGCCTTGCTGGAATCCCGACTGTGCGATAGAGACTCCTCGAGTCTGTTGCAGGAAAGTCGGAAACCAGCTTGCAAAAAACATGTATCCCGCCGAGCGGAAAACTTGTTGTCCGCAAAGCAGCCACATTGTGGAGGTGAGAAAAATTGCCCAGTCATTCCTCGGTGTTGCGGAAACGGTGATTGCACTGGACTTGTCGGCGGTCGGTCGCGCAGGGGGAGTGCTGCGAATGAGTGCCAGTTCGGCAGGATTGACGGCGGTGCTTTCGTGAGGGTGGTTGCGAAATCGGATTGCAAAGATGATTGCCCAGATGATTCCTGGGAGGGCAAACAGTGCGAAGGCGCTCCGCCAGCCAAAAGCAAGGAGCAGCGGACCGGTGAACGTGCTGGCGACGATGGCGCCCACTTGCATACCGGCGGCAAGTAATCCGCAGGCGAACGAACGCGAAGAAAGCGGCATCCAGTGACCGATCGAATTGCATGCTGCGGGGAAGATCCCTGCCTGAACGACTCCCATCAGCATTTGGGCGCCGCAGAGAGTCCAAAACCCGTATCCGAAGGATATTCCCAACGTCGCGAGTGACCAGAGGAAAGCAAAGCACGCAAGCGAAAATCGCGTGCCACAGTACTGAGCGAACCAGCCGCTGGGGATCTGAAAGGCGGCATAAGTCCAGAAAAAGGCCCCCATGAACCAGCCCGACTGCTCAAGGCTCAGGCCAAGATCAAGACGAATCGTACTCTCGGCAACCCCAACAGCATTGCGGCACAAATAGGACAAACCCGCGGCAAGCCCGAGCCAGCAGAGGACACGAAAACGAATCGAGGTTGCCGCCGGTTCCACGTTACAGAAGCGCCATCATGCGTGAAAAAAGCCGATCCACTTCCTGTGCCGTCTCCTCGTCCAATTCCCAAGCGACTGGTTGACGTTGCAGCGTATTGATAAAAATACCTCGCTTTTTGAGTAAGTACTTTTCGATACCCAAGAACCCATCGAGTCCTCCCTGCAACTGGAGCGCAACCAGTCCGCTGATCGGGAGGGAAAGCTGATAGATGCGATCTTCATCGCCGCGTTCCAAGGCTTGCCATAGTGCGATGATCCCATCGAGCAAGTCGGTTCCTGGCATCGTCCCGACAATCCCGCGTCGGTAACAATCAACCAAATGAATACCTCCCGACCCTTCAAAAATTCGCGCTTCTCCCCGACTCGCATCGCGGAGGCGTGTCAGATTCGGACCGAGCGGGCTCGCCTCCGGTTTGAAATAGATCCGGTGCGGGCCGAACCTCTCGAGCAACTGCAAGTAGACCGACAAGTCGATCGCTTGTCCCACATAACCCGAAGCGTCCTGGACGATCAGCGGGATGGAAATACTCTCGGCAATCACCGAAAAGTACTCGAGCGTCGCGCGGGAACCGAGGGTGGTCGCAACGGGTGGGATCGCCATCACCGCACTTGCATCGATCCGCTCTGCATGCGACGCATAGGAGAGCGCTTGATCGATACTCTCGGCCCCTGCACTGATCACGGTAATTGCACGCCCATCGACCGTGGCAACGACCGCTTCGGCCAATTCCCGCCGCGCTGCGGAATCGAGCCGAAGAATCTCGCTGACCATCGCAATGACGACGCCGTCAGCAGCAAGCTCCAAAGCCCATTGAATTTCATGCTCAAGCGTCGCGTGATCAATGCTCCCAGAATCCTTGAATGGGGTTTGAAGCACCGCCAAAACGCCAGAGAGTCGCTTCTCGTTAATCTTTGAGGACATGATGAATCGCTTCGGTCATAGTATCGACGACGAGTTCCAAACTGCCACGATCAAACGGCGTCTGCCAGACTGGATAAACATCGGTTTCGTACAGCGATGCCGGAGGAAGATATCCGATTGAACCATTGATCAGATTCATCACCAGTATCGTCTTTTCGCGAAACCGCTGCCGAAGCTCTCGCTGAAGAATGCTGTAGGGTTCTGCACAGCAACCGACCAGCACCACATCCCCCAGTCGCCAAATATAGATTGGTAAGGGATATGTTTGACCATCGCCTAACCCGCGTCGAATGTCCCTTTTTCGACGCAGCCGTTCCTCGATGGCGCGATCCGTACACGAAGCGCGTTCCATTTCGAGCTGATCGGCGGATGGCCAATTCTTCAGTGGCACAGCGGCGTGCTTGAGAGCCGCTTGAAGGCAACGGGAACCCTCGAAAACGTGATGCTGCCAAACGGCCAGTGGAGCGCCTGATTCCACCGTGCTGCGATAGGCGAGAAGCTGTCCTGGAGGTTCCATCGCAAGCAGTGTCGCGAGGGTCGCATATCCCAAGCAACGCCCATGTCGATCAGCCACAGCGGTATCACCGACATATTGATAACGCGGCGCGAGATCTCCGCATGCGCCGAGCAAGAAGATCGCGGGAGCTTTGGTAAAATCCTCAATCGTCTCCCGCATTGCCCCAACGTAGTCTGGCGAAATCGCCAAATTATCCCACGCAAGAGTTGTTGGATGGCAGGCATAATTTGTCAAGGTCGCACGGATTTCTCCGCTCTGGTCGACCAGTCTCCCGACGTAGAGCGTCTCGTCGGCAGCGATCTGCGGGTTAAATCCACAGATTGTACGGCGATGAATGCCCTCTGGATCGGGGAGATCCCGATTGCTGGCGAGCGAACAATGCCCACGGTGCCAATCCAGGCGGCCAGCAAACATTTGATTACGAGCAGCGCGAACCACGTTCACCGCCGCAGCGTGCAAATGGATCATCCAGTCATGAAGCAATTCACTTCCGGGAAGATTCTCCTCGGCATCCATGAGCGGCGGACCGGCATGTGTATGGCTCAGCGCAAAGAGGAGCTGCGGAGTGTCCACTGCGAGCGCCGAGCGGAGGTCTGAAATGAACCGATGGAAGGTGGCAGGCGTTTTCCACCAGCCCAAATCGGCATCGAGCAGCACCAGTGGAGTCTCTTGCGGTGTAGACTGGAGAACCAATGCGGTTAACGTCAGCGGCCGATGAATCGACTGAGCCGTATCGTGATCTGCAGCTCCCCAGTTCCGGCTGTAGACTCCGACCGGCGGCGTGATATCCGTACGGGCAACACCCATCCAGCCTTGAAAGCTCGGATGTTGCCATTTGAGCGAATCATCATGGTCGTTCAATTACCAATCTCCGATAGCGCCATCGCGATAGAAAACGCGCTGTAAGGTTTCTTGTTCAAAAGGATGTTTGCGAACTTCGTGTTCATTGATCGAGATTCCCAATCCCGGCCGTTCGCTGGGTCGAACCGTGCGAGTACGCGGGTCGCACTGGAATCCCTCTTCGACAACATCGTGACGCCATGGGACATCATTATGGACCGATTCGCAAATGATATAGCTCGGTTGCGAGAATCCAAACTCCAGCGACGCGGCGGTGCTGACCGGTCCTTGGGGGTTATGGGGTGCAAGCGCGATCCGGTGGGCATCTGCGAGGGCTGCAATCCGACGCGCCTCAGTAAAACCGCCACAATGCGTCAGATCCAATTGACAGACTTCACAACCACGAACTTGAAAGAGGTCGCGAAACGCAGCAAGGCTCGTCATTCGTTCCCCGGTGGCGATTGGGGTTGCGACGGCTTGATTGATGGCAGAGAGGCTCTCAAGATTCTCTGGCCAGCAAGGCTCCTCGAGAAAGTACAAGCCATAGGGTTCAAGCGCTTTTGCAAACAGCATTCCCATGGCCGGAGAAGGTCGGGCATGGCAATCGACCATGATATCCACGGTTTCTCCCACCATCTCCCGCATCGCCCGTACGCACTGCTCGGCAGCCTTGACCGCTCGAAGACCCTCCACTGGCATCGTCGGCGGTACGGCCATGCTCTTGAATGCAGTAAAGCCCTCAGCCACAGCCTCAGCGGCCAGCTCGGCAAAGCGCTGCGCGTTTTCAACGGGGGTCGCGTAAAAACTCTCCAGATTTCCGCCACCCAAATGGCAATAAAGGCGAATCGAGTCGCGTACCCGCCCGCCCCAAAGCTGGTGGCAGGGAACACCATGTATTTTTCCAGCAATGTCCCAGAGCGCTAAGTCAATGCCAGCGATCGCCGTGGCACGCGTAATCCCACTGCCATGCCAGAAATGCTGCCGCCACATCATTTGCCAAAGGTGTTCGATCCGCCGCGGATCTTCGCCAACAATCAGGGATGCGAGGTCTTCAAGAGTCCCGACGACACCGCGAGTATGCCATTCGAGCGTGGCTTCTCCCCAGCCAAACAGCCCCGGCTGGTCCGTGAGCACTTTTACAAAAACCCAATTTCGCATCCGGGCATGACAAACCAACGTTTCCACCGCAGTTATTTTCATAGAGACCTGCGAATCGGTTATGATAGAGGACGCAGCGGAGAGACCGAAACGGTTTCGTGTGCCACCGTACTTTTTTGGACTATCGAAGTCAACTAAGCTGGGGAAATGATGATCTCCACGAAACGACTGTACGATGCCAATCACTCTTTCGAACTTTGGTATCGACGATTTCTCTTTTTCGTTTGCTGGTCCCTTGTCGTGCCTGCTCCGGTGGGAGTGTCTCGCGCTGGGGAACAGGATTACTTGGAAAAAATCAAGCCGCTGCTCCAAGCTCGATGCTATGCGTGCCATGGGGCACTCAAGCAGGAAGCTGGCTTGCGGCTCGACACCCGAGCTTCGATGGTTGCGCTCGACGGAACAGAGCACGGTGAAAGCAACGGAGTCGTCATTCCCAGCAAGCCGGCTGAGAGCGTTCTCCTGGCACGCATTTCGGCGGAGGGGGCCGAGCGAATGCCTCCGGAATTTGAGGGAGAAGCTCTCACTGAGGGACAGATTGCCGTCATTTCCCAGTGGATTAGCGATGGAGCTGTCGGACCGGCCGACGAGACGCCGGAGCCGGATCCTCGGAACCACTGGTCATTCCAGAGGATCATTCGTTCCGAGATACCTTCCACCAAGGACCGATGGCCGACGAGTCCGCTGGATGCTCTGGTCGCCGACCAGCACCATCGGCATGGTCTACAGCCGCAGGGAGACGCGCCTCGCATCGTGCTTCTCCGGCGACTCTTTTTCGACCTCGTCGGAATTCCCCCATCGCAGGACGAGATCGATTCGTTTTTGCGCAGTGATCGCCCCGACTGGTATGAACGTACGGTCGACCGGCTCTTGGAGGACCCACGTTATGGCCAGCGATGGGGGCGTCACTGGATGGATATCTGGCGCTACAGCGATTGGTGGGGCCTCGGGGATCAGCTCCGAAACAGCCAAAAGCATCTCTGGCATTGGCGTGACTGGATCGTCGAATCATTGAACGAGGAATTGCCCTATGACGAAATGATTCGGCAAATGCTCGCTGCGGATGAGATCTACCCCGGGGACCTGCAACGCCTTCGCGCTACCGGCTTTCTGGCACGAAATTATTTTCTTTTCAATCGTGCCCAGTGGATGGAAGAGACCGTCGAACATGTCAGTAAAGCGATGCTCGGCCTGACATTGAATTGTGCGAAATGCCATGACCATAAATATGACCCGATCAGCCAGGATGATTTTTACAAACTTCGTGCCTTTTTCGAACCCTACCATGTCCGCCTCGACCTCGTTCCAGGTGAGGTCGATCTGAATCGTGATGGTGTCCCACGAGCCTTCGATGGATTGCCGGATGTGCCTACCTATCGATACATCCGTGGCGATGAGCGGATGCCGGATACTTCGCGAGTCATTGCTCCTGGCGTTCCAGACATCCTTGCTTTTGAACAACTCACGATTCAGCCTGTCCATCTTCCACCACCGGCATGGCAACCGCAGCGGCAGCCCTGGATCATCGATGCTCAGATACAGGCCGCCGAGCAGCGACTTGTTGCCGCCCAAGCGAACGTCGTTCAGAACGAAGCAAGGCTTGCTCAGCTCTGCAAGACCGAAGCGGAACTGCGCCGTGCACAAGCGGAGCAAGCGCCCAAAACTGTTTCGGCAACAACGCTTGTTCTCGGGAGTATTGAGGAGAATTTCGAGCACTTTGACGACCATCGCTGGAAAACCTTTGGCGGAGTTTGGACGCATACTCCCGGTGCTCTGACGCAGAGCGGAATGGTTCCCAATGCGCGAGCCGTCCTGAAGCTATTGCAAGAGGTTCCTGCGGATTTTGATGCAACGCTCGAATTCACGATTCAGGGGGGCGAGATCTGGAAGAGTGTTGGACTATCCTTCGACGCAACCGCTGCCGATCCGAGCGCGGGGATCGGAACCGAGGATTCCGAGCAGAATGTCTATGTCAGTGCGTATGCTGAAGGTTCCAAGGTTCACGCAGCTTATCAGCTCGCTGGTGCCTGGCATTACCCCGATGGAGACGCTTTCCGCCCGCTTCCGATCACCGCCGGGGAACGATACAAACTGCGCGTTCAAGTCCGTGGGCAGTTGTTGAACGCGTCGCTCGATGACCAGCCAGTGCTTGCCGTGAATCTGGTCGTGCCGCGGAAACCTGGGTCGATGATGATTACATTCTTCGATGCACAAGCGGTTCTGCACCACTTTCGCTTAAGTGCTTTAGACCCGACGCTTGAGCTACGGCCACCCAGCAGCCTGATCCGCAGTGACGAAGCTCCCACCAGTTTGCCCGCGGCCGAAGTGGCAGTACAGAGAGCCCGTTGGCAGCTTCGCATTGCACTAGCGGCACAGGAGGCCGCACAACTGGAGAAGGCCAGCACTGAAGCGCGTGCTCATGCTTTTCGGTCCCTTTGGGCAAAGGAGAAGTTGCCGTCACCGGTCAGCGAAGCAGCAGTGGAGCCAGAAGTTGCTTTCGTCGATCAGCAGCGAGAGTTGGCGATCAGGGCCGAGCGAAAATGGCGGGCGGCGGAGGCTGCACTGAAGGTGGCCGAGAACGAAATGGCACTCGCGATGGCAGCTGGAAATGCCGTCGCAGAAGCGGAAAAGATGCTCACCAGTTCGCAAAAAACACTCGCCGACGCCAACGCCGCGATCGAGAGTCTGATTGAGTCGACTGAGATGATGACGCCTTTTGTCGGTGCCGTATGGACTCCGACTCGATTCTTAAGTTCTGGTGTCGACGATCCTCAAGTTTCGTTCCCTTCAACGAGCACAGGCCGACGTTCTGCGCTTGCTTCTTGGCTCACTGACAGCGCTAATCCGCTCGCAGCAAGGGTGGTAGTCAATCATCTGTGGAATCGCCATTTCGGCAGACCGCTCGTCGCTACGGAGTTTGATTTCGGCCGAAAAGGAACGATCCCGACGCACCCTGAATTACTCGACTTTCTTGCTTACGAAATGATCGAGAATGGATGGAGTCTCAAGCACATTCACCGCCTCCTCGTCACTTCGAGAGTTTATCGGCTGAGTTCCTCCGCTGCTGACAATGACGCGGCAAGGGGTCAGGATCCCGACAATATTTATTGGTGGCGAAGGGAACCGCTCCGTGTGGAATCCCAAGTAATTCGCGACGCGTTGCTTGCACTGGCAGGTCAACTGGACGAGCAGCATGGAGGACCGTCCGTTCCGAACGCCCAGCAGGAAAATTCACGTCGACGGAGCTTGTACTTTTTCCATTCCAATAATGAAAGAAACCAGTTCCTTTCGGTTTTCGATGAAGCCCTGGTGACGGCATGTTATCGTCGCGAAGCCAGTATCGTCCCTCAGCAGGCGCTGGCGCTCAGCAATAGCTCAATTGCGCTCGACGCGTGCGAACGGATTGCCGAACGATTAACGCTCGGCACGTATGCAAGCGACGACCAATTGATCGCAACGGCTTTCCAATTCATCCTCGGTATCGAAGCCAGTGAGGATGAAATCATCGCTGCCCGGGAGGCGCTGGACCAGTGGCGTGCGGTCGAGGGTATGCCAACCGAGAAAGCGGTGGCTCAACTGGTGTGGGTACTGATCAACCATAACGACTTTGTTGTTCTCCGTTAGCCTGAAGAGGGTCCGCCTGGTGAGGGCGAAATCATGAGCAAAAGACGACGATGCGACCCGGCGGACGGAACAAATCTCGAGGCGACGCCGCAGCGCGCACGGCGAGGTTTTCTAAAACATTTTGGAAGCGGTCTGGGCTCCATTGCGTTGATGGACTTGCTCCAGCGTGAGGGATATGGCGGTGAACAGCCATGGCAACCTCCAACTGGGGAACCCCACTTTCCAGCGCGGGCGCACAGCGTGATCTGGTTGTTTATGAACGGTGGCGTCAGCCACATGGAGACCTTCGACCCCAAGCCAATGCTGAACCAGTACGCGGGGAAGACAATCGCCGAAACCCCTTTTGCGGCGGCACAGGACCCTGCGAAGCTTGCGCTCGAAAGATTGGTTGTGCCCGATGGTAACGGGAACCAGCGAAACGTGCTCTATCCGTTACAAGTTGGGTTTTCTAAATGTGGAGCTAGCGGGATCGAGGTAAGCGACTGGTTTCCACGAATCGGCAGTCAAGTGGATAAACTGGCGGTGATCCGCTCGATGTGGACAACCGACAGCAATCATGGTGCGCAGACCCAATTCCACTCGGGGCGCCATCGAAACGATGGGGAATTCCCGAATCTCGGGGCATGGGTTCACTACGGTCTGGGTTCCTTAAATGAGAATCTGCCGCAGTTCATCTCCATTGGGCACCGTGAGTACTGGAACAACCGTGATGGCCATTACTTGGGTCCCGCACATGATGCAGTACCGCTGCGAATTGACCCAAAAAATCCACTTGATTTCAGTGTCGCTGCTCGCGAGCAAGCACCTCGCTCTCGTGAAATTGGGATTCGTCTACTGGACCGCCTCAATCGATTGAGAGGTTCGCAGTACCCCCATGATACAACCCTCGAAGCGAGAATTGCATCCTATGAGCTTGCCTATCGAATGCAGCGATCGGTGCCGCAGATTGTCGATTTCTCTCAAGAAACAGCCGAAACGCAATCGCTCTACGGACTCGACCAACCGCACTGCAAAGATTTTGGGATGCAGTTGCTTGCTGCCCGGCGGTTGGTCGAACGAGGTGTTCGATTTGTCCAGATTCAGCATGGCGGTGGTGGGGCAGGAGCATGGGATGCCCATGGGGGACTCAAAGCTAATCATGCCGCCAATTGCCTCGCCGTCGATCAGCCGATCGGAGGATTGCTCGTGGACCTCGATCGACGTGGGCTCCTGGATCAAACGATTGTCGTTTTTGCGAGCGAATTTGGTCGCACCCCTGGTACGCAAGGTTCCGACGGACGCGATCACCATATCTTCGGATTTACTGTGTGGATGGCTGGCGGAGGATTGAAGCGAGGAATCGTGCATGGGGCAACCGACGAAATTGGTTTTCACGCCGTCGAGGACCGGCACTATGTGACTGACATCCATGCAACTATTCTCAAACTGCTTGGACTCGATTCCCGCAAGCTCGAAATCCCGGGAAGAAAGCGACTGGATATCGATCATGGGAAAGCGATTGATGAAATTATTGCTTAAGTATTCACTCGTGATTTTTTTCGGTCTGGAATATCTCTTTCCCAGCACTCTCGATGCGCAATCGATCGTCGGTCTCGAGGTCGTGCCCCATTCGGTGTCTTCGGAGATGCGGTGGCGGCGACCTGCAGATGACTCCTTGGGGGCGAAAGTTGAACTCTTTGTCGTGAATTCTTCGTCGGAGCCTTGGGAGATCCCCCATGACGGCACTGTCCTTTTTGACGATTCTTCGCCAGCGCAATTGCTTCGCGAGGAAGCATGGGCATGGCATGATACGCCGAGTGTTTGGGGTGCAGCAGATTCGCGGACGATCGTTCCCTCCGGAGCGCTTGCGGTCTTCGCGTGGAATGGCAAGACATCACTTTGGAGCGTGGGGAGCTCCCATCATCTGAGGTGCGGGGAAGCGAAGGAGCCACTTCGTTTCGATGTGAAAACTCCCGGGCGCTGGCTCTCGGCGGTGACTTTTCTCTGCGTTGATGCGAAGGGGCAGATCTGCGATGGAATTGACCCAAATCGGCTGGTGATCCATGTTGTTAATGACGCCGACACCACCTTCCAGATTCAAGATGTGCGGCTTTGGCTCCCGACGATTCCCAAGGAAAGTCGTGCTTACAGTGTTGCCCGCGAATTCAAACCCCAAGTTCGTTTTCCTGCGGACGGCCTCATCCCCGCCGGGGAACGCGGCGGGATCCTCGCGGACCTGGACCCGTTGCCGCGAGGTTACTGCGTTGTGGAGCTTCGTGGTAATAGTCTAGACGGGACGCTTGAATCGATCTGGGGGCATTTGCGAATCAAGCCTGAGCGGTTTGACATCAGCGGCGGTTGGATCGCTTCGAACGTGCTGGGACGCAGCGCTCTTACTCTGGAGCCCTATCTGAAAACGCTCCGCCGCATGCACATCAATACCGGCCAGATTGA
>Ga0169931_10009328_pt1 | contig 14164 bp, 11 predicted proteins | sample Kivu_15m_20L_FD_129675 | JGI IMG/M metagenome (GOLD analysis project Ga0169931, IMG submission 129675) | Freshwater microbial communities from Lake Kivu, Western Province, Rwanda to study Microbial Dark Matter (Phase II) - Kivu_15m_20L... | ecosystem: Environmental > Aquatic > Freshwater > Lake...
AACGGCAGGATCGAGCGCGCGGAGGTGCCGGAGTCGCTGCACCCGCAGTTTGACCGGCTCGATCGCAGCAAGGACGGCGTGCTGACCGCGGATGACTTCGCGCGCTGAGCCGGCGAACGGCGGCGCTCAGGCCATGCGCACGCGGGCGGCAAGCTGCGCGCGGTTGCGGACGCCGAGCTTTCGGTAGATCGACTTCGAGATCGACGCCACCGTGTGCGCGCTGAGCGCAAGCTGGCGCGCGATGTCCGGGCGGCTCAGGCCGCGCTCCAGGAGCCGCGCCACCTCGAGTTCGCGCGGCGAGAGGACGCGGGCTGCCACCGACGTGAGTGCCTCGCGGTCCCGCGCCATGGCGCCGGACTCCATGACGAAGAACTCCGCCATCGGGAGTGGGGTGTCCGCGATGCGCTGCAGGTCGAAGGACACGTGGTACGGCCGAGCGTCCACGGCCGACTGCCCGGCACGCGCGCGCGCATCCGCTTCCGCAAGCATCGAGTAGATCGCCAGGAGCGCCTCGCGCACGCGCAGCGCGTCGGCATCCGACAGCATGACGGAGGTGGCGGAAGCGCAGTCGCGTTCCATCGAATGCTCCGCCCCGGAACGGTCACGGGCCTCGTCAATGATCCGCCGGCTGTGGTCGCGCATGAAGCGCCCGAGCGATCGCCACGCCGCCGCGCTGGACGGGTCGCCGCGGTCCCAGCGCACGAACAGCCGGTCCATCGCCGCCCGGTAGGCCGGTGCACGGCCATGGTTGGACGCATGCACCACGTCCACGAGGCGGGCGTCGATCAGGAGCGTGAGCGACGAATGCACGTCGTCGATCGATGCACCGGCCAGCTGCGCCAGTTCGTCGGCCGACACGGGGCGCGCCGCGCGGCGGAGGATCTCCCATCGCTGCATGGTCTCGACGCTCTGCAGCGCCGCCAGCACGCGCGGATCCTTGAGTTCGACCGAGGCGTCTGCCATGGCGGGGCCGGGCAAGGTACGGGCCTGCGGCACGGTGCGTTCGGGTCGGGGCGCGACCCCGGGCATCCCCCGATTGGGTGATGCCGGACGGTCTGGTCCGGGGAAATCGGGGACGGATTCGATCGCCATCCTTGCCAGCACGGGCAGTGGGTCGGATCCTTGGACACGTCTGGAAATCGTCGATCGCACCCGTCGTTTCACTTCCGTGATGAGGCTTCGCCTGGCCACGCTGCATGCCGTCGCCACCCTGCTCGGGTGCGTCGCACTCTCGGCGACGGCCGACGCCCAGACCAACGTCCGCGCGTGGTCGGCCGCCGGCCAGGTGTTCATCGTCTGGCGCGTGGACGCCACGGCACCGCTGACGTACGACGTGTACCGCTCGACGACGCCCATGACCTCGACCGGCCAGGCGACGCTCGTCGGTCGCGCCCTCGAGCCGGAGTGGGAGGGACTGCGCCTGAAGCTGGTCAGCCAGACCGCCACCTGGCGCATCCCGGCCGCAGGCGGCGGCACCTACCAGCTTGCCGCGAACGAAGGGCTCTTCGTCCACACCCCTCGCGCCGGGGCGAGCGAGTACTTCGCCATCGTTCGCAATGGAAGCACCGCCATCTCCGCATCCAACCGGACGACGGGGCCGGTGACCGTGACCCACGACCCGGCCAACGCGCCGGTCACGTGCCACCTGCAGGTCGCGGGCGTGACGACGCGCGGCTACCCGTTCAAGACGTGGGCCATGTGGGTCGACGGTCGTGATGACCACGCGGACGCACGGCCCGACTTCCCCGTGATGGCCAACGCCGCCAAGCACGGCGCACCGCACGTGTTCACGGTCTACGAGCCGACGGCCGGGCTTCCGGCCGGGCCGTACCCCGCGACCGTCTGCCTCCATGGCGGTGGGCCATCCGGCACGCACTGGTCGTGGGCGCCGGAGTCGGTGCACTACGCCAACGACGATGCGACGCCGGTCGGAGGCATCACGGTCGGGATGGACGACCGCCTCTTCGTCACCACCAACGGCACCGTGAACGTCGACCGCCCGACCAACTGGTTCGGCTGGTGGCCGGGCATGGATCCGTTCGGCAGCAACCTGCCGCCGGGCGGTGCCGTGGTGGTTCCGTACACCCTGCGCCGCCTCGTCTGGACCATCGACTGGCTGCAGACGCGGTCGCCGTACTCGATCGACGCGCAGCGAACCTCGGTCATGGGCAACTCGATGGGCGGTGCGGGGACGCTCCTCCTGAGCCGGTTCCGGCCGGAGCGCTTCAGCGCGGCCACCTCGTTCGTGCCCCAGCACTACACGCCGGAGACCGGCCAGCGCCTCTTCGGCACCACCGCGCAGAACCTGGCCACCACCGAGACCGGGCCGGACGGGACGCCGCTGCGCGTGAACGACTTCTTCGACGCGAAGGTGCGGCTCTCGGCACAGCAGCGCGACTGTTGCCTCACGCGGATCTTCCGCGGTCGGCGCGACGATGCCGTCGAGTGGGGACCGCTCACGATCGGCCTCTTCAACGACATGACCGCGGCCCGCTGGGGAACGCACCTCTACTGGGACAACCGCGACCACACCGCGTCCGACTGGACGACCGACGAGCCGACGAGCCCGGGCGTCGACATCGGCGAGTGGGTGTCGCCGGTGCGCACGCAGCGCTCGGGCGCGCCGTACCAGGCGCGCTTCCGCGCGGACCAGTCGTACCCGGGGTTCTTCGGCGACGACCAGCAGACGGGAACGCCCGGGCGCCAGCCGACGCTCGGCAACGGCTCTCCCGACGACGGCACGCCCTGGGGCACGTGGGGCGGCTACTTCGACTGGGACACCGAGACCATCTTCGACACGGCGCAGGGATGGGCCTGCACCATGTACCTGGTAGGACGTTCGACGACGAGCGTGGACAACTTCCCGGGCACGTCCGCGACCACGAGCCTGACCGTCCGCAAGCCACGGCGCCTGGTGCCCGCGGCCGGCGCGACCATTTCCTGGACGCTCCGCGACGACCGAACCGACGCAGTGCTGCAGTCGGGCACGACCGCCGCCGAGGCGAACGGATTGGTGGCGATCACCGGGCTGACGATTCCCAAGGACCCGCAACGCGTGCGGCTCGAGCTGCGCGTGGGTGCGGCGGCCCGCCCGGGCGACCTCGATTCCGATGGGTCGGTGGACGAAGGCGATGTCTCGGCGATGACTGCGTCTCCCGTCGACCTCGACGGCGACGGAATGGCCGGCGCGGCCGACGTGGCGATGCTCGAGCGCTACGTCCGGCGGTACTCGTGCCCGGGAGACCTGGACGCGAGCGGCACGGTGAACGGCGTCGACCTCGGGCGGCTGCTTGCCGCATGGGGCACGTGCGCGTCCGCATGCCAGGCGGACCTGAACGACGACGGGGTGGTCGACGGCACGGACCTCGGCACCCTGCTCGCGGGATGGGGAGCGTGCCGATGAGCGCGGGAGTGCGACGGGCAGCCGCCGCCCTGGTGGCAGGGGCCATCGCGTCGGCCGCCGGGGCGCAGGACCTGCGCTTCATCCCGCTGCCGCCGAACGCCTCGCCGCGGGACCTCCTCTACAACCCGATCAGCAACAAGCTCTACACGGCGAACACGCCGCAGACGGGGGCACCGTCGGCGGAGAGCGTGACGATCATCAACGGCGCGACGGACAGCGTCATCGCCTCGATCCCGGTGGCCGCGGGCCCGCGCGACTTCTGCCTGAACACGCAGCGCAACCGCGTCTACGTCGCGAACTACTTCGCCGACAGCGTCACGGTGATCGACGGCGCGACCGACCAGGTCATCGCGGTCATCCCCGTCGGCGACGGGCCGCGCGCCCTCTGCTACGGGTCCCAGGACAACCGGATCTACTGCGCCAACGAGTTCTCGGCGAACGTCACCGTCATCGACGGCACGTCGCACGCCGTCGTGGCCACGGTGCCGGTCGGGTCGACGCCGCGGGTCATCTGCTACAACCCAACGAGCAACAAGGTCTACTGCCCGAACGCGGGAAGCCAGACGGTGTCGGTGATCGCCGGCGCGACGAACGCGGTGGTGGCGACGGTGCCGGTGGGCACCGTGCCGCGCGGCATCCTGTGGAACCCGCAGAACAACCGCGTCTACTGCTCCAACTACGGCTCCGACACCGTCAGCGTGATCGACGGCGTGACCAACGCCGTGGTGGCCACCGTTCCGGTGGGCGATGGCCCGACGGCGCTCGGCCACAACCCCGTGGGAAACAAGGTCTACGTGTCGAACGTCGGCGCGCCGGGCCCGAACACGCCCCCGGCATGCAGCGTGTCGGTGATTGCCGGCTCGACGAATGCGGTGGTCAAGACCCTCACGGCAGGCGACGAGCCGACGGCATTCTGCCACTCGCCCAACGACCGGCGGATGTACTGGGTGAACGAGTGGAGCCACTCGCTCGCGGTCGTGGATGCCGAGACGGACACCCAGCTGGCGGTGCTTCCGCTGGGCACGGGGCAGGTGCAGCCCGTGGACATGGCCTACAACTCCGTGAACGGACGCGTCTACACGGCCAACCGGCTGACCTACGCCATCGGGGTGCTGGACACGGCGGCGCCGTGCCCGGAGGACTTCGACGGCAACGGAAGCGTGGATGGGATCGACCTCGGCGCGCTGCTTGGCGCGTGGGGCACCCCCGCGTGCGACCTGAACGGCGACGGCCAGACCGACGGCATCGACCTCGGCATGCTGCTTGGGGCGTGGGGGCCGTGCTGAAGGACATGACGGGTCATTAGGCAGCAGGCGCGCTTGCCAAATGTTGTGATCCGCCGCTACATCACAAGATGTATATTCCGTGCGCCGTGCACAGGAAGAAGGTCCACGTCGTATCCGGAGCCCAGGCATGGGCCGTGATGATGGCCCCGGTCCGCTTCGAGCTGGTCGAGGTGATGCGGGACATTGCCCCATGCTCGGTCGGGGAGCTGGCGGACGCGGTGGATCGTCCGGCGGACTCCATCTACCCGCACCTGCGACAGCTGGTGAGGATCGGCGTGGTGGTGGAGGCCGGGTCCCGCGCCAGCCGCACGCGGCCCGGCAAGGTCTACGACCTCGTTGCGGACGACTTTCGCCCGGGCTTCCAGCGTGTCGGTGCCCGCGCGAAGGCGACGGCCATCGACCGGACGATGCAGGGCCTGACGCGGATCGTGTCGAGCACCTCGCGCAAGGCCGCGGCCGCCGGGCGCTTCTCGTACGACGAGGACTTCCGGAACGTGGTGGCGAAGCTCGAGCAGGCATGGCTCACGCCGCGCGAGCTGGCCGCCGTGCGCAGCCGCCTGCAGTCGCTGAAGCGGTACCTCGATGCCCGCAAGGGGCGCCGCGCCGGCGAGCTCTACCTCGCCGCCTTCTTCGTGATGCCGGTCGTCCGCAAGCGCGGCGCACGGGCCGCCCGGGCCTGATCTTCCGCACGGCATGCCCCTCCAGGATCCAGTCGCCATGAACGTTCGCTCCATCGCCATCCTCATCCCCGCCCTGCTCGCGCTCGTGATGGCCGCGTCGTCGCCCGGGCAGTCCGCATCCCCCCTTCCACGGCGCGCGGGGCCGATGGGGATCCGGCTGGCGGACGCGCCGGGTGGCGGCATCGCGATCACCGAGGTCGTTCCGGGATCGCCGGCCGCGAAGGCAGGTGTCGAGGGCGGATGCACGGTGCACGCCGTGAACGGCCGCGAGGTGCGGACGCGCGAGGAACTGCGCGACGCGATGCGCTCGGTGATGGCGGGCGCCACGGTGCAGCTGTCGGTGAAGCGCGGCGACGGTGCCGTGCAGACCCTCGCGGTCACCGCCGAGGCGGCATCCGAGTCGCTGCCCGGGAGCACGGTGAGCTACGGCAGCGTGCAGGTGCCGGCGGGATACCGGCTGCGCACCATCGTCACGGAGCCCAAGGAATCGCCGCTCGCGAAGGACGGCAAGGTGCCGGCGTTCCTCTACGTGTCCGGCATCATCTGCGACACCATCGACCGGCCCACGGACCCGACCGCCGCGGACACGCGCATCGTGCACGCGATGGCCGACGCCGGCTTCGTCACCATGCGCGTCGACAAGCCCGGGGTCGGTGACAGCGAGGGACCGCCCTGCTCCGAGATCGACCTGCAGACCGAGCTGGCCGGCTACGCGGCCGCGCTGCGGCAGCTGGCCGCGATGCCGGGCGTCGATCCGCAGCGCGTCTATGTCTTCGGCCACTCGATGGGCGGCGTGCTGGCGCCGTACCTGGCGAAGGAGGTGCCCGTGCGCGGCTCCATCGTCTACGGCACGATCGTCCGCACGTGGTTCGAGTACCAGCTGGAGAACGTGCGCCGGCAGGCGGCGCTGCAGCCCGGCGCGTCGGAGGCGGACATCACCGAGGCGGTCCTGGCCGAGGCGAAGTCGAGCTCGATGATGCTCGTCGAGAAGAAGACGCTCGGTGACGTGTGGGCGCGGTGGCCGGAGCTTCGGCAGCCCACGCAGGGAACCATGCTCGACGAGAACCACATGTCCACGCGGAGCATGGCGTTCTTCCACCAGCTGCAGGACCTGAACCTGGCGCGCGCGTGGCAGGAGGCCTCCGGCGCGGTGCTCGCGATCTACGGTGAGTACGACTGGGTGACCTCGCAGGGCGACCACCAGAAGATCGTCGACATCGTGAACGCGCGGACGAAGGACGCGGGCACCTTCCTGCTGCGGCCGAAGGCGGACCATGCCTTCACCACGCACGCGAACTTCCGCTCGAGCGTGGCCATCATGGGCGGCGGCGCGTGGGACGAGGGGCTGCCGGGCGAGATCCTGAAGTGGGTCGCGTCGGTGGAAGGCCGCACCTTCGAACCCCCCGCCGAGGGCCCCTCGGCGCAGCTGCGCACCTGGGAACGGCTGCCGACCGAGGCGTACCCCGGCAAGCAGGACGACATCTTCTTCGCCAACGAGCGGGTCGGCTGGTACGGAAACGGCGCCGGCAAGGTGTTCAAGACGGAAGACGGCGGAGACTCCTGGACGAAGGTCTGGGAGAAGCCGGGCACCTTCGTGCGCTGCCTCGCGTTCTTCGACGAGCAGGTCGGCGTGCTGGGGAACATCGGGCCGGGCTACTTCCCCGGGGTGACCGACACGGTGCCCGTCTACCGCACCGAGGACGGCGGCGCGACCTGGACGCCGGTGACCGCGATCGAGGGTGCGCCGGTCGTGGGACTGTGCGCCTTCGACGTCGTGCAGGTGCCGTTCGTGAACGCAGGGACTCTCGACCGGCGCCCGCGCATCATCGGGGTCGGGCGCGTCGGCGGGCCGGCGGCATACATCTGGTCGGACGACCTGGGGAAGACCTGGAAGCAGGGCAAGCTGCCGGAGATCGGCGCGATGGCGTTCGACGTGAAGTTCCTGGACGAGAAGCGCGGGTTCATCGCCTCGGCCACGAGCACCGAGGTGGCGAACACGAACGCCCTGATCCTGGGCACGTGGGATGGCGGAGAGACCTGGGAGGAGGTCTACCGCTCGAGCCGGCCGTGGGAACTGACGTGGAAGTTCTCGTTCCCGGATGACGAGACCGGCTACTGCACCATCCAGTCGTACGACCCCGACCCCACGGCGTCGCAGCGGTTCGTCGCGAAGACGATCGACGGCGGGCATTCCTGGTACGAGGTGCCGCTGGTCGACGACCACGCGGTGCGCGAATTCGGCATCGCGTTCCTGGACGACCAGGTCGGCTGGGTGGGCGCGATGCCCAGCGGCTACGTGACCGTGGACGGCGGCATCAGCTGGCAACCGGCATCGATCGGCAGCGCGGTGAACAAGATCCGGCTGCTGAAGGGCGACGACGGCGTCACTGGCTTTGCGATCGGGACGGGCGTGCACCGGATGAGGATGGGTGCGGCGCCCGCCGCGCAGGCGGCGCCCGCCCCACCGGAGGCGCCGAAGGCCCCGCCCGCCGCGGCCACCATGAAGGCCGTCCGGATCCACGACTATGGCGACCCGTCGAAGCTCGTCTACGAGGATGCGCCCCGGCCCCGCCCCGGCACGGGCGAGGTGCTCGTGCGTGTGCGTGCGGCCGGCGTGAACCCGGTCGACTGGAAGATCCGCTCGGGCATGTTCAAGGGCGGCCTCGACTTCGCGATGCCGGCGACGCTCGGCTTCGACGTCGCCGGCGAGGTGGAGGAAGTCGGCGAGGGCGTCACGGCCTTCAAGCCCGGGGACCGCGTGTTCGCGTTCCTGGCGCTCACCCGCGGCGGCGGCTACGCGCAGCACGCGATCGTCGCCGAGGGCGAGGCGGCGGCGATCCCGGCGGACCTCGACATGGCGCGTGCCGGGGCCACCCCGCTCGCCGCGCTCACGGCGTGGCAGTGCCTCTTCGACATCGCAAGGCTCGGCAAGGGCCAGACGGTGCTCGTGCACGGAGGCGCGGGCGGCGTGGGCCACTTCGCGGTCCAGATGGCACGCTGGAAGGGCGCGAAGGTGATCGCGACAGCCTCGGCGGAGAACGCCGAGTTCGTGAAGGGCCTTGGCGCGGACGAGGTCATCGACTACCGCACGACGAAGTTCGAGGACCGGGTGAAGGACGTCGACGTCGTGCTCGATGCGGTGGGCGGCGACACCACGAATCGCTCCGCCGCGGTGCTGCGTCCGGGAGGGATCCTGGTGTCGATCGCCGGGGACCCCGATCCGGCCGTCTTCCAGGCGCGCGGGGTGCGAGTCGCCATGCACCTCGTGCAGCCGAGCGGAGCCCAGCTGAAGGAGATCGCCGGGCTCATCCAGCAGGGAACGATCAAGCCCGACGTGACCGCCCGGTTCCCGCTGAAGGACGCGCAGGCGGCGCAGCGGCGGAGCGAGACCGGCCACTCGCGCGGGAAGATCGTGCTCGAGGTCGACTGACCGCCGACGGGGTATCGTCGACGGCCGACATGCCCGCGATCCTCGGCGTCCACGAGACCATCCTCTACGCGAACGACCTCGCGGCGGCGGAAGCCTTCTACGGCGGCGCGCTTGGCCTCCGTGCCCTGCCCCGCAGCGGCGACCGCGGGGTGGTGCTCGACCTCGGAAACGACGCGGTGCTCATCGTCTTCGACGCCGCGAAGACTGCGCTCGCGCGCCCCGAGGTGCCAAGCCACGGGGCGACCGGTCCCGGGCACGTCGCGCTGCGCATCGACGACTTGGACGGATGGCGTGCGCGGCTGCAGGCGCTCGGCATCGCGATGGAGCGGGAGGTGTCGTGGACGCGCGGCGGTCGGTCGATCTACCTGCGCGACCCGGCGGGCAACTCGGTCGAGCTGGTGGCGGGCGCGGTATGGGACCTCGGCCCAACCCACGTGCACGCCGCGCAGGTGTGGGACGCCGTCGACCGCGCGTTCGAGGCATGGCTCGGACCGCAGGACCGCGTGTTGGACGCGGCGTCCGGGGCCGCGGCACGGGCGGGGCTTCCGGAAATCGCCGTGGCGCCGGCGCAGGGACGCCTGCTCGAGGTGCTGGCGCGCGCGATCGGGGCGCGGCGCGTCCTTGAGGTGGGCACGCTCGCGGGCTACAGCACGCTCTGGCTGGCGCGGGCGCTGCCGCCGGGCGGCGAGCTGGTCACGCTCGAGCTCGAGCCCGACCGTGCGCGGCTGGCCCGCGAGAACATCGCACGCGCGGCGTGTGCCGCGCAGGTCACGGTGGTCGACGGTCCGGCGACGGATTCGATGGATGCGCTGATCGCGCGCGCGACGGCACCCTTCGACTTGGTCTTCATCGACGCCGACAAGGAGCGCTGCGTCCCCTACCTCGACCGCGCCGTGGCGCTCTCGCGGCCCGGAACGCTGATCGTCGTCGACAACGTGGTGCGCCGCGGCCGCGTGGTGGATGCGGGCACGGGCGATGCCAGCGTCGACGGGGTGCGCGCGATGATGGAGCGCATCCGGGAGCATCCGAGGCTCGCGGCGGCGGGCGTGCAGACGGTTGGTTCGAAGGGCTACGACGGCATGCTGCTGGCGGTCGTCGGCGCCGACGCCGCGCGGCCGTCAGCCTGAGCCGAGGATCGCCTCGACCTCGATCTCGATCCTCATGCGCGGGTCGGCGAGGCCCGCCTCGATCATGGTCGCCGCCGGGCGGATCTCGCCGAAGGCGTCGCGGAGGACGGGCCACGTCGCGGGAAAGTCGGCTGCCACCGGCAGGATGTAGCGCACCCGCACCACGTCGCGGAGCGAGGCGCCCGCCTCGTGCAGGGCGGCCTCGATGTTGGCGATGCACTGGCGTGCCTGCACGGCCACGTCGTCGGAGATGGTCATGGTCGCGTAGTCGAACCCGGTGGTCCCGGACACCAGCACGCGGTCGCCGCAGACGACCGCGCGCGAGTAGCCGATGTCCCGCTCGAAGCTCGAGCCGGAGGAGATGAGGCGGCGAGGCATGCGGCGATCGTACGTGGCAGCGGTCGCGATTGAGGAAGTACGCTGACGCCGTGACATCAACCGTGGCCCCCGTCCCGAGGCTCGAGCGCAACGCCGGCATCGACTTCGCCCGGGGCATGGCGCTGCTGGGCATCATCCTGGTGAATGCGCGGTTCTTCTTCCTGCCGATCGGGTGTGCGCTGGGGCAAGGTCCGCTGCCGGAGGGGCTCGGCCGATCGACCCTCGACTGGGCGGTGCATGATGCGGTCGATGCGCTCGCGACGTTCAAGTTCATCTCGATCTTCTCGCTGCTCTTCGGGTTCGGGCTCGCCCAGCAGGCGGCGCGGGCGGCCGCGAGCGGACGGTCTCGCTGGCCGAACGCGCTGCGCAGGCTGGCGCTCATGCTTGCGATCGGCGCAGTGCACGGACTGGTCATCTGGTACGGCGACATCCTGACCCTCTACGCGCTGCTCGGCGTGCTGGTGGTCGCGTGCATCGGGCTCGACGACCGATGGCTCCGGCGCGTCACGATCGGCGTGCTTGCGGTGATCCTGCTGATCACGCTGGCCGGCATGGCGCTGCAATGGGCGTTCGCAGACTCAGGGGCGGCGGCCGCGACGGCGGATCCGGCCGCCGATCCGGCCGTGGGGCCCGTGCGGGGCATCGATGCCATGCTGGCGGCGAAGTTCAACCCGGCCAGCCCGGCCTGGATCGAGGCCGAGACGAGCGCGTTCCGCGCCGGCCCGTGGCACGAGGCGCTGCTCTTCCGCGCGGCCGGCTACCTGTTCGGCACGCTGGCGGCACCGTTCAGCTACGGATGGCAGTCCTTCATGATGATGCTGCTTGGCGTGTGGGCGCAGCGATCCGGGCTCTTCGCGGCGGACGCATCGGGGCGGCGGCGCCGACTCGCCACCCGACTCATCCTGGCCGGGCTTCCGTTGGCCGTGCTTGCGGTGCTTCCGTGGTGGCTGCTCGGGCGCGAAAGCAACGCCGCCACGGCGCTGACGGGGGTTGGGCTGTCGCTGAGCGCGATCCTGCTTCCGGTGGGCTACGCGTGCCTGGCGGTCGAGTTCGGCCCGCGGCTGCCGGCCATCCTGCGCGCGCCCGTGCAGGCGGCGGGATCGATCGGCCTGACCGTCTACCTGGGCGAGTCGATCGTGTGCACCATGATCGCATCCTGGTGGGGGCTGGCGATGTTCGGCACGATGGGCGACGCGCGATTCACCATGGTCGCAGCGGGCGTGTGGGCCGCGCTTGCGGTTGCCGCACTGGCATGGACCCGGTTCGTCGGCAACGGCCCCATGGAACGCCTGTGGCGCTGGGGGACGTACGGGGCGCGCTGAACTGCGTTCCCCCGGAGCGCACCATGCACCGACGCAACACCAACGTGCCGCGAGTTCGATCGGCGGCCGTGCTTGCGTGGGCGCTCGTGATGAGCTCACTGCCAGCCTGCAACCAGCGTCCGACCGTGACCGCCCCGCCAACCCACGCTGCCGGCGGGCCGTCGACCGTCGCCGAGCTTCCGGGGACTGCGGTCGACCCGAAGCCCGGGATCACCGGATCGGTCCGGATGCACGCGGACGTGCCATCGTCGACTGCGTCCGTCCGGGCGCGCAACGTGGTCGTATGGCTGCCTCCGGGCTACGCGGACGCGGCGCAGGCCATGCGGCGATACCCCGTGCTGTACATGCACGACGGCCAGAACGTCTTCGACCCATCGACCGCATTCCTGGGCCGCGAGTGGCACGCCGATGAGGTGGCCGACCGGCTCGTGCGCGCGGGCCGCATCCCGCCGGTGATCATCGTCGGGATCTGGAACACGCCCGACCGAGTGGCGGACTACACGCCCGACCAGGACCCCGACGAGCATCGCGGTGACCGCAAGCCCCAGGGCCGGGGTGGGAACGGGAAGGCGTATCTCGACTGGATCGCCACGGAACTGAAGCCCATGATCGACTGCGCGTACCGGACGCAGCCGGACCGCGCGTCGACGGCCATCATGGGAAGCAGCCTCGGCGGCATCATCTCGCTGGCGGCGGCCGAGCATCGGCCCGAGACCTTCGGCCGCATCGCGGCGGTCAGCCCGAGCCTCTGGTGGAACGGCGGCAGCGTGATCGATCGATGGACGAAGCATCCGCCGAGGCCGGATCGACTCTGGATCTGCATGGGTGACCGTGAGCGAGCGGGACTCGATGCGCAGCTGCGGCAGTTCGAACGCGCGATCCTCGACGCAGACCCTGGCCTCGGCGAGCGGCTGCACGCCGAGGTCATCGCAGGCGGAACGCACGACGAACCGAGCTGGTCGGCGCGGCTCGACCGCATCATGGAGTTCCTGCTGTCCGAGCCGCCGGGCGGCATGCCGGGACGGCGCGACTGAGTCCGGCCGCGTTACGATCCCGCCCAATGCACGACTTCCAGCGGCGCTTCGTCGACTTCATGGTGGAGGCCGGGGTGCTCACCTTCGGCGACTTCGTCACCAAGAGCGGCCGGCGGACGCCCTACTTCGTGAACACGGGCAAGTACCGCTCCGGCGCGCACCTTTCGCGGCTCGGCCGTGCCTACGCCGACGCGATCGAGCGGTCGTTCCCGCAGGGGTTCGACTGCCTGTTCGGCCCCGCGTACAAGGGGATCCCGCTGGTGGTGGCGGTGTCGATGGCCTTCGCCGAGCGCGGGCGCGACGTCGAGTTCTGCTTCAACCGCAAGGAGGCGAAGGACCACGGCGAGGGCGGCGTGCTGGTGGGCCGCCCGCTGAAGGACGGCGACCGCGTGCTGATCGTCGAGGACGTGACCACGGCCGGCACGTCGATCCGCGAGACCGTGCCCATCCTCCGCGCCGCGGCCAACGTGTCGCTTGCGGGGCTCGTGGTGTCGGTCGATCGCCAGGAGCGCGGGAGCGAGACGTCGACGCGCAGCGCGCTGAGCGAGGTGGGCGCGGAGTTCGGCATGCCGACGGCGGCCATCGTCACGATCGACGAGGTCGTCGAGCACCTGGGGAACCGCCTCACCGACGCGGACCGCGCGCGGATCGCGGACTACCGGGCGAAGTACGGGGCGGTCCGGGGAAGCTAGGGCGCGCGGTTCGAGAGGAGCACGACGACCGCCTCGGCCGTGCCGGTCGCGGAGGCCGGGTTCTGGCCCGTCACGAGCCGGTCCGAGACGGCGACGCGCGCCTCGAAGTTCGGCGACTCGACGAAGGCCGCACCGCGTTGCCGCAGCGTCGACTCGAGCGCGAACGGCACCACCGTGTCCAGCTTGACCGCGGCCTCCTCCTCGTTGGTGAACGCGGCGACCTGCTTGCCCGCGACGAGATAGCGGCCGTCGGACAGCCGGAGGTTCACGAGCGCCGCCGGGCCGTGGCAGACGGCCGCGACCACGCCGCCGCGCTCGTAGACCGACCGGGCGAAGGCCTGGAGCGACGCGTCGCCCGGGAAGTCCCACATGGTGCCGTGGTTCGTGAGGACGATGGCGACACGCCGGGTCGCCCAGGCGGAGGGCTCACCCTGCCCCGCGGCTCCCGGCGCGGCGCACGCCGTGGCCAGCACCGGAAGTGCGGCGATCAGGAGGGACAGCAGGAGTGACGACGAGGGACGCTGGGCGCGCGCGATACCCATGCGCGCGCGAGGCTACTGCACCGGCCCCCACGCGCCGAGCAGGCGACCGAGGTCGACGCCGTCGACCGTGCCGCTGCCGTCGAGGTCACCGGTGCCGTGGCCCGGGCCCCACTGGGCGAGCAGCTGGCCGAGGTCGGTGCCGTCGACCCATCCGCTGCAGTCCACGTCGGCCGCTTCACGGCACGGCGTGGCGAACGCGTCGTTGTAGAAGTCCCAGCCGGCGGCCGCCAAGGCCTGCAGCGTTCCCGGGAGCGAGTGTCCAACGCCGGG
>Ga0169931_10009329_pt1 | contig 14163 bp, 5 predicted proteins | sample Kivu_15m_20L_FD_129675 | JGI IMG/M metagenome (GOLD analysis project Ga0169931, IMG submission 129675) | Freshwater microbial communities from Lake Kivu, Western Province, Rwanda to study Microbial Dark Matter (Phase II) - Kivu_15m_20L... | ecosystem: Environmental > Aquatic > Freshwater > Lake ...
CGATCATCGTGGAGCCGGAGTCACCGCTGCCGGTCGCCAAAGGCTGGCGTTTGCAGATCGCCGAGACGCTGACGAACGCCTCCGGCCACAACGCGCTCGCCACGGGCGATGACATCCAGATCGGCGAGATCACGCCTTTCACGGTGCGGCGAGCCGAGGCGCACACGCCCTTCGACAGCGACTACTACATCGACATCGACTTCAACAAGCGCCTCCTGCCGCCCTCTGACACTGAGATGACGAAGGAGATGATCGAGGCCTTCGTGCAGAAGATCACGCCTTTCATCACCGTGAAGCGTGTGTCTATCGGTCAGAAGATCGCCGCCGTGGTGAACAAGGACGAAGGCCCCGTGACTGGCCTCAAAGCCGAAGTGCAAGGCTGGACGCTGCGTCTCTCCGGCCCCTTCGAGGTGAACAAGAAGTACGAGGTCACCGTGGCGCAGGCGCTCACCTCCGGTGACAACCTGCCGCTGCAGGCCGCCTACAAGAGCGAAGTCACCTTCGTGCCGAACCCGCCCTACCTTGCCGCGCCGGCCTTCATCAATGCGCAGCTCGCCAAAGGAGCGGGCGCTTACGAGTTTAGCGCCGCGAACGTGAGCCAGGTGCGTGTGCGTGCGAAGCGCCTCACCGGTCCCGAACTGTTGAAGGCGCTCGACCAATACCGCGCCTACGAGACCGCCTACTACGGCAATGAGAAACAAAAGGCCGCCTACAAGACGCAGCCCATCGACGCCTATCCTGGCACGCAGGTCTTTGACCGCACCTTCCCGGTGAACAAGCCGCTCGACCAGAGCGAGATTTTGAAGCTGAACTGGCGCGAAGTGCTCGGCGATTTCCCTGCCGCGCCGCTGTTCATCGAGCTGGAAGGCACCGCTGCCGCCGGATTGAAGGACAAGGGCGTCATCACCCAGTCCCTCGTGCAATTCACCGACCTCGGCATCATGCAGAAAAGCAATGGCCGTGAGTCGGTCTTCTTCGTGACCTCGCTCGAAAGTGGCAAGCCCGTCCCCGGAGTTCGCCTCACGCTCGTGGATTCCGATTTGAAGCTCGCAGGCTACGGTGACACCGACGCCAGCGGCATCGCCACCGTGCCCGGCAATTCGCCCGCATTTGTGCTCGCGGAGAAGGCGGGTGACTGCGCCGTGATCGAGGTCAACGAGAGCGGCATCGGCGTTCCGTATGAGATCAACCAGTCTTATGAGAGCGTCTGGCAGCCGCAGCGCCGCACCTTTGTCTTCACGGACCGCTCGCTCTACAAGCCCGGCGAGACCGCGCACTTCAAGGCGCACACACGTTTGCTCACCGGTGATGATTTGAGCCTCGATGCAGCGCCCGCCGAAGGCCGCCTCGTCATTCGCGACCCGCGTTACCGCGTCGTCATCGACAAGCCGGTCACCTTCACCGCCTCCGGTGGCTGGGCGGACGACATCGCGTTGCCGGCCGGCCCTGCGGGATGGTATCAGGTCTCGCTGAACCTCAAGGCTCCGAACGAAAACAGCCAGAACAGCGACGGTGGTCACATGAGCTTCCGCATCGATGACTACAAGCCGAACACCTTCGAGGTGAAGCTCGACTCCAAGGCGCTCAAATTCCAGGCCGACCGCATTCATCTGCCGCTCAGCGCGAACTACCTCATGGGGAAGGCGCTGTCCGTCGCCGACATCTCATGGAGCGCGAATTCACGCCGCGACTTCATGCCGCCGGAGGCGTTCCGGGATTACCACTTCGGCGAAGCACCCGCATGGTCGCACTATGCGCAGGATCGCGATTCAGACGGTGACTACATTTACGGCGAGCAGGAGGAAAGTGAGGACGAGTGGTTCGTGAACGGCGATCTCTTCCTCGGCGAGGACGGCACCGCCACGCTCGAAATGCCGCGCCCGCCGCCAGATCTTGCCGCACTGCCGCAAATGGTGCGCGTGAACGCGGAAGTGACCGACATCAACGAGCAGACCATCAGCTCCGCCGTCGAGTTCGAGGTTCCCGGCGCGGATTTCCTCGTCGGGCTGCGCGGACCGCAGTATTTCGCCACCGCCGGCAAGCCGGTGAACCTGGAGGTCGTCGCGATTGATTCCAAAGGTGCTCCTGCCGCCGGGAATGTGCGCGTCGAGGTCAAAGTCGAGCGCCAGGAGTATCACACACTGAAAATCGCCACCGCAGGCGGCGGCACGACGACGAAGGACCAAGTCGTGCTGCGCGAGGAATTGAAGCAGAGCGTTGATCTCAAGCCCGTGACCGCGAAATCCGCCCCTTCGGCCACTCTCGCCTTCACCCCGGCACGTGGCGGTGTTTACTTCCTCACCGCCGAGTCCATCGACGCCAAAGGCACCAAAGTACTCTCCCGCATGCCCTTTTACGCGGTCGGCGGCGGTGAATTCCCGTGGGCGATGGAGGATGGCAACCGCATGAACCTTCAGCCGGAGAAAACGAAGCTCAAACCCGGCGAGGATGCTGTGATCGTGGTCAAGACCCCCATCGCGGGCACCGCGCTTGTCACGCTGGAGCGCAACAAGATCCACCGCCAGTTCGTGACCGAAATCTCGCCTGACAATCCGATCATCCGCGTGCCGCTGGGCGAGGATGAGTTCCCGAACGCCTATGTGTCCGTGATCGTTATCCGCGGCTCCGCCGCCAGTCCAAAGCAGCACAAGATGCCGGAGTTTCGCACCGGTTATTGCGCGCTCACCGTCGAGTCCGATGCAAGAGACCTGAAGCTCGCCGTGAAGCCGGACCGCGAGGAAGTCCGCCCCGCCGAGAATGTGAGCATCACCACCACGATCACGGATGCGAAGGGTGCGCCTGTTTCCGGCGCGGATGTGACGCTTTACGCCGTCGATGAGGGCGTGCTCAGCCTCATGAAGGATGAGACGCCGGACCCGTCCGCATTTTTCCACGCGGAGTTCCCGCTCGCCATCGACAGCTTCACGTCTTTCGACAGCCTGCTCTCCGAGGAGCTTGCGGCCAGAGATCGCGGCAATAAGGGCTTTGTCGTTGGCGGTGGTGATGCTGAAGCTTCGATGGGTGGGAAAATCGAAGTGCGCAAAAACTTCATCGCCACGCCGCTCTGGCTCGCGTCGGGCATGACCGATGCGCAGGGCAAATTGACCGCCAGCGTCACCGCACCGGACAATCTCACGCGCTACCGCATCATGGCCGTGGCCGCGCATGGTGTGGATCGTTTCGGCAAGGGCGAGTCTGCCTTCAAGGTCAACAAGCCGCTCATGATCGAGCCCGCGGTGCCGCGTTTTGCCCGTCTTGGCGATGAATTCCTCGTCAAAGCCGTCGTTCACAACACCACGCCGCATTCCGGCGCAGTCGAGGTCACGCTCGACCTCGACAGCACCGCGAACTTCATCGTGGAGAAACGCGATTTCATTCCGGCATCGCTCAATGCGGCTGATCGCGGCACTGCGAAGCAGCAGAAGGTCATTTTGCAGATCAAAGCCGGCGAAACCGCCGCCACCGCCTTCCCCGTGCAGTTTGTGCAGCTCGGCACCGCGAAGTGGAAATGGACCGCGAGGGCCGTGAACTGGCCGGTGGAGGCCAGCGACGGCACGGAATCGACCTTCGATGTGAATCATCCTGTGCCTGAGCTTCGCCATGTGGCTTACACACGGCTCAAGGCCGAGGAACCGGTCGAAAACCTCATCAAGGAGGTGAATCCAGCGCTGCTGGAAGGAGAGGGCGAACTCTCGGTCGGCATCAGCAACAGCCGGCTCTATGAAGCCCGTGACGCGCTCGATTACGTGCTGAATTATCCGTATGGCTGCGTCGAGCAGACGACTTCGGCCACGATGCCTTGGCTCGCGCTTGGCAAATACGAAACGCTGTTCCCGGACCAACTCGGCGGCGGCAAGGCGAAGCAGGTTATTCAGTCTGGTGTGAACAAGCTCCTGCAAATGACCACGGATGAAGGGGGGCTGGCCTACTGGCCCGGCGGGCAGGAATCCAGCCTCTGGGGCAGTGCTTACGGCGGTCTGTTGCTGCTGCGTGCCCGCGATCAAGGCGCGGACGTCCCGGCGGATGCGATCAACAAGCTCGTCGAGTTTCTCTCGAAGAAACTGCGCGGTCTCGATGAGGAAAAGGACTTCTACATCGTCACCGATTCGGCCCTGGCGCTCTACACGCTCGCGAAGGCTGGCAAATCCGAGCCTGCGTATCAAAACCTGCTCTTTGGCCGCCGCGACAAGCTGCCTGAAACCGCACGCCTCTACCTCGCGCTCTCGATGTGCCTGAGCAACACGCCCGATCAGCAGATCAAAGACACACTCGGCTGGAAACCGCCCGCACCTCCCGCTCCGCCGAAACCCGAAGGCAAAGGCAAGGTGGCCAAATCGAAGTCCAAGACAGAGACGAAGGCCAAAACGACAACACCAGCGCCCGCACCGGTCATTTGGAGCCACTGGGCCGGCAATGGCGCGAACAAGGCGCTGCGCCTGATCTGCTACACGCACCTCGGTTTGACCGAGGACGCCGAAAAACTCGCCGTTTCCATCCTGCAATCACGCAACGGCCGTGGCGAGTGGGGCAATACGTTCACGAACGCCTGGACGCTCACCGCCCTGTCCGTGTATGAGCGCAGCTTGAAGAAAACTGGCGAGCCGCTGGCTGCCACCGCCCAATGGGACGCTCAGAACCAGCCGCTAAACCTTGGTGCAGGCTTCTCCAGCGCGAAGGTGGGCTTCGCGCTCAATCAAACACTCAGCGCCGCGCCGCTCAGCATCGCGCTTCCGGCAGGACGCGAGGCATTCGCACGCGTCGAGGCCCGCAGCTTCCCGCCGCAGCGCAACTTTGCCGGTGAGAACAAAGGCTACGCCATCGAGCGCAGTTACGAGGAACTGAACATGGATGGCACCACCACAGGCACCGAAGACCTCCGCGTCGGCGATATGGTCGTCGTGACGCTCAAGATCGAAATTGGCGGAGGTGACCGCTATCTCGCAATCGATGACGCCCTGCCCGCTGTCTTCGAGGCCATCAACCCCGAATTCGGCACCCAGAACGAGCGCGACTCCGACCAACTGCCCGATGGCACGCAGGCTTGGTTCTGCGACCACCGCGAGATCCGCACCGACCGCGCGCTGTTCTTCACCGACTACGCGCCTGCGAAGGGCAAGTTCACCCTGCAATACCTCGCTCGCGTCATCGCCGAAGGTGACACCACCGCCCCGCCCGCAAGAATCGAAGCCATGTATCAACCCGACAAATACGGCCTCAGCCCGACACAGCGCGTGCGCACCTTGCCGAGCGGCAATGCGAAGGTTGCAGAAGTGAAGTGAAGCAGGCACTCCTGCCTGCTGTATCTGCACTCAATGTCCGTCGCCGAATCGATCTCCCGCATCCGCGCCTCGTTTCCTGAGCAAGGTTTCTTCCAGGACAAGGAGTGGGTGCTGTCGCCAGAGGCGTTTGTGTTGGATGCGGCAACGGTGGAGCTGATTCGATCGCTTGGACCGGCGTTGCGGGCGTTTCAGCGGGCGTGCAACCGGCTGTACTTCGATGAATCGCATGCATGGGTGGCGAAGCTGCTGGATCAGGGCAAACCACAGGGGGTGATCGACCTTGGTCGGAATCCGCGGTGGCATAAAGACCTTCCACGTGTGCTTCGACCGGATTTGGTGCTCACTGAGACCGGCGTGAGCATTTCCGAGCTCGATTCATTGCCTGGCGGCATTGGCTTGACGGCGTGGTTGAATGAAACGTATTCGGCGCTTGATCAAAATGTGATCGGTGGCGCTGCGGGCATGCTGGAGAGTTTTGCGAACGCGTTTCCGAGCGAGGACATGCTCGTCTCGCGTGAATCAGGCGATTACGCTCCCGAGATGAGCTGGCTGGCGGAGCGATTGGGCCGCCGCGTGTTGCGTCCGTGGGAGATTCAGTCGCATGAGCTGAGCGGCGCTGCGATTTACCGCTTCTTCGAGCTGTTCGACCTCGAGAACGTCGAAAACGCCGAAGCGATGCTGCGCATGGCCGAGCGCGGCGAATTGAGCTTCACACCGCCGATCAAAGCCTTTCTCGAAGAGAAGTTGTGGCTCGTGCTTTTCTGGTCGCCTGCTTTGGAAGACTTCTGGAACCGGGAACTGCGAACCGAGCACCGCGAACTTCTGCGTAAGTGCATCCCCATGGGCTGGGTGGTCGATCCGGTGCCGCTGCCTCCCTTCGCAGTGTGGCCGAAGCTCGACATCCAGAGCTGGCATGAGATGAAATCGTTCGGCGGGAAGCAGCGGCAGCTTGTTTTGAAGATCAGCGGCTTCTCGGAGCGCGGTTGGGGTTCGCGTGGCGTGTTCATCGGCCACGATTTGTCGCAGGAGCAGTGGGGCGCGGCGATTGACGAGGCTCTGGCGAGTTTTCCAACGAATCCGTTCGTGCTGCAGGAGTTTCATCGCGCGAAGGTGGTCACGCATCCGGCCTGGGATGAAGAAAAGGAGGCCACGCGAGCGATGCAGAGCCGCGTGAGGCTCTGCCCGTATTATTTCGCCACGTCGGAGCAGGACGATGATCCGGCGCTGGGTGGCGTGCTGGCGACGGTGTGCCCAGCGGACAAAAAAATCCTCCATGGCATGCGCGACGCGATGATGCTGCCTTGCGTTGCGCGGTGATTTCCGCTCCATTGGGGGCACCATGAAGCTGATTACCGCCTTCCTCCTCATCTCGTCGTCGCTTTTCGCGGCTGAACCGATTGTTGTGAAACTCTGGCCCGGCGGCGCCCCGGAAAAGCCTGGCGTGAAGATCGAGGCGGAGAAGGAGGTGCCGAAGAAGAACGCCGAGGACGTGCAGCGCATCACGAACGTCACGGATCCGATGATCACGGTGTTCAAACCCGAAAAGCCGAATGGTACGGCGGTGCTCGTGTGTCCTGGCGGTGGTTACGGCATCCTGGCTTATGAGCATGAAGGCTCGCAGGTGTGTGAATTTCTGACCAAACATGGCGTGACGGGCATCCTGCTCAAATACCGCGTGCCGAAGCGCGATCCGAAGGATCCAGGCCGCGAGGCGCTGCAGGACGCGCAGCGGGCGATGGGCATCATTCGTCATCATGCGGCCGAGTGGGGCCTCAAGCCGGACCGCATCGGCATTCTTGGTTTCTCCGCAGGAGGTCACCTGACGATCATGACGACGCTGCATGCCAATGAGCGCACCTACACGACCGATCCGGCGCTGGATGTGGATGACGCGACGCCAAACTTCGCGATTCCGGTGTATCCGGCTTACCTGGTGAGCAAGGAGGAGCCAGCGAAATTGCTGCCCGGCTTTCCAGTCACCGCCAAAGCGCCGCCAATGTGCTTTGTGCATGCGAATGACGATCCCTGGCCCGCCAGCGGCAGCGCCCTGCTTTACCTCGAGTACAAGAAGCTCGGCCTTCCGTCCGAACTGCACATTTATGCCAAAGGCGGTCACGGTTTTGGCATGCGCAAAAGCGGCGGCCCCGTGAATGACTGGCCAGACCGTGTGGCAGAGTGGATGAAATCGATGGGATACATTCCATGAGGACATGAGCGAAGGTCTGTCATCCTCCAGCCCAAAGGTCGCGCCAGATGCTCATCGTCTGGCGGTGGAGGATTTGACGGAGACCATCTGCCGATTTCTGCCCGACGGCACGCTTACCTATGTGAATGAGGTGTTCTGCCGGTTCTTCGGCCAAAAGGCTGACGAACTCATCGGCAGACGCTGGCATGCGGTCCTCGTGAGCGAGGACCTGCCGATGATCGAGGAGCGGCTGAAGGCTGTTTCCGCCACCACACCGGTTGTCCAAATCGAGGGGCGTGTTCACGATGCAAAAGGCGAGATGTGCTGGATGCAGTTTGTGAACCGCGGGTTCTTCGACGAGGCGGGCGATTTGGTGGCGATGCAGTCGGTCGGCCGTGACATCACCGAGCGGGTTTTGGCGAAGCAAAAGCTCGAGGAGAGCCGGCAGCGCTGGCAATTTGCCTTGGAGAGCTCGGGCTTCGGCATGTGGGACTGGGACCTGGTGACGAACGAGACCTTTTTCTCGCGCCAGTGGAAGGCCATGCTCGGATATGAAAATGATCTTGAGATCCCGAACAATCTGGAGAGTTGGAGACGGCTGATGCATCCAGAGGATCTCAAGGTCGCGGAAGAGGCGATCGAGAGGCATCTGAAGGGCTGGAAGAAGGAATACACCGTCGAGTTTCGGATGCGTTGCAAGGACGGTTCCTGGAAATGGATTCGCAGCCGCGGCCAGGTGATCGAGCATGACGCGGCCGGCAACCCGCTGCGGATGACCGGAACCCATGTGGACATCTCTAAACGAAAGCAGGCGGAGGAACGCGAGGAGGCAAGCCTCAAACTCGTGGCTGAAGGTGCCCCTGCATCAGCGGTTCTGGAGGCGATTGTGCGCAATGTGGAGGCCTCGTATCCTGGCATGCGCTGCTGCGTGATGCTCGTGGATGGAACTGGCACGCGTTTGCGGTTCAAGACGGCGCCCAGCCTCCCGGATTTCGTGACGTCTGCCATCGATCACATGGAGATCCGTCCTGACCTGACCTGCGCCGGCGCTGCGGCACATTCCGGCAGCCGACAGGCGTGCCCGGATGTGATGGCGGACGCGCGAATGGAGGCGTTCCACAAGATAGCCTTGAAGGCGAACCTGCGCGCCTGCTGGTCGGAACCGATCTTAAGCACACAGGGGAAGGTGCTGGGAACTCTGACCAGCTTTCACACCGATGTGCACCATGCATCGTCTGCAGAAATCCAGAACGTCTCGAATGCAGCGCGGCTCGCCGCGCTCGCGATCGAGCGCGAGCAGAAGGAGCACGCTCTGTTCATCAGCGAGGAGCGTTATGCGCGCGCCCTGCGTGGCACAACGGACGGTCTGTGGGACTGGAACATCGCCACGGGAGACGTCTATCTCTCCCCCGCGCTGGAAGCAGATGCTTGGCTATGCGGAAAACGAACTGCCGAACAACCGGGAGAGCTTGTTCCTGGCTCGTCTGCACCCGGACGATGTGCCGCGCGTGCGGGCGGCCCGACAGGCGCACTTCGAGCAGCACGTGCCCTACCAGGTGGAACTCCGCCTGATGACGAAGGCAGGAGACTACAGGTGGTTCCTGACACGCGGGCAGGCGGAGTGGAATGACAAAGGTGAGGCCGTGCGCATGACCGGCACCATTTCGGACATCGAGCAGCGCAAAAGAGCGGAGCAGGCGCTGGAGGAAAGCGAGCAGCGCCTCCGTGTGGTGTTTGAGCAGGCGGCGGTGGGCATCGCGGTGCTTGAAACAGCCACAGGACGCTATTTGGAGGTGAACCAGCGGATGTGCGAGATCAATCGTCGCACCCGTGAGCAGATGCTCGGGCTCACTTTCATGGATGTGACTCATCCCGATGACTTGAAGCCCGACCTGGAGCAAATGGAGCTCTTGAAGGTCGGCAAGATCAGCAGTTTCCACATGGAGAAGCGGCGTGTCGCGCCCGACGGAACCATCGGATGGATCAATCTCACCGTCGCTCCAATGTGGCGGCCGGGCGAGCCGCTGCTCCGCCACATCGCCGTGGTGGAAGACATTGATGAGCGTAAAAAGGCCGAGCGGAGCTACCTGCGCGAGCTGGCGTACAACCAAGCGTTAGTGAACAACACCTCGGCGATCATTATGGTGATGGATGCGCAGGCGCGACTGGTACATGGGAACACGGCCTTCTTCCAAACGATGGGCTATGCCGAGGAAGAGGTCTTTTGCAGGACCGTGTGGGAGATCGGGCTCATGGATGACCGGGAGGTCGTGAGGTCCAAGGAACGCTTTGCCCGCCTCCTTCGCGGGGAGGACAATGCTCCCACCGATGTTCGTCTGCGGACCAAGCACGGCGAGTGGCGCACGCTGGAACTGCGAAGCACCTCCACGCGCAGACCGGATGGAACCGCGGACCGCATCATCATCACCGGCATCGATCTGACCGAGCGCGAGCGGCTGCAGCGCGAACTGCTGCGTGTGGTGGAGCAGGAGCAGGCGCGCATCGGGCACGACCTGCATGATGGCGTGGGCCAGACGATGACTGGCGTGCTGGTGATGATGGAAGCGCTGGAGGCCGGACTCAATGGCGAAGACAAGGCGTATGCAAAGCGCATCCATGAGATCATGAATGAGTCTGTGGCTGAAGTGAGGCGCATGTCGCACGGACTTTCCCCCGCAGGAATCAAATATCGCGGTCTGGCGGGCGGGCTGCAATTGCTGGCTGAGACGGTGCGGACCAATTTTCGCACGCCCTGCGACTGCGAACTGGACGCGTCTGTCCATGTCGAGGCGGCGGAAAAACAGGCGCACCTTTTCCGCATCGCGCAGGAGGCGGTTAACAATGCCCTGCGTCATGGAAAGCCGGGCAGGGTGAGCCTTCGCCTGCGTCAAGTGAAGGACCAGGAATGCGAACTCGTGATCGAGGATGACGGGCGGGGCATCAAGAAAACAGCACGGTCCTCGGATCGCGGCGGCATTGGCATGCGGGTGATGCAATACCGCGCCCATTTGATTGGTGCCCGGCTGAAGATCGAGAGCAGGCGAAAACCAGAGCGTGGAGTCGTGGTGACCTGCCACTTTCAATGCGATGACCCTGAGACGAAGACGCGGAAAACACGGAAGTCGCGATCCAAGAAATAGGACGAGCTGCGGGCTACTCGCGCGTGATCAGCTCATCGAGATTCAGGATGATGCGGGCGGTCGAGACCCAGGCGGCGTTCTCGGTCGGTGACACAGTCGTGGCAGCGTGCGAGCCGGTCGCAGCCTTGGCCTCTTCAGCGGGTCCGTTTTGGTAAGTGTAGCGTGATTCTTCGAGCAGTTTCTTCAGCGCGGCGATTTCTTGCGCGGACGGAGAACGTGAAACACAGAGGCGGAAGGCGTGGGAGAGCCGGGCTTCATCGTTCTTGAGCGAGGCTTCGGACAGAACACGCTTCGCGAGCGCCTGGGCGGCTTCCGCAAAGGCTTCGGCATTGAGCGTGGTCAGGGCTTGAAGCGGGGTGTTGGAGACCGTGCGCTTCACGTTGGTCGTGTTGGCATCAGGACAGTCGAAGGTGGTGAGGTCGGGATGCGGAGCGGTGCGTTTGAAGAAGGTGTACATGCCACGGCGATAGCGATCCTCGCCCTTGTTCGTGGTCCATTTGAAGTTTCCGGCATAGCTGAGCGCGTCGATGCCCTCGGGAATCGGCGGGAAGACACTGGGGCCACCAATCTTCGCTGAAAGCAGGCCGCTGGCGGCGAGGTAGAGGTCGCGCACGACTTCGCCATCGACACGCAGGCGATTTTGCCGCCAGAGTAGCGCGTTTTTCGGGTCAATCTCCATGACCTTCGGCGACAGGTCGGACGGAACGGCCGAGCTTTGGCGGTAGGTGGCCGACATCATGATGGTCTTTAGGATCGTTTTCCTGCTCCAGCCTTGTTTCATGAACTCATCCGCCAGCCAGTCGAGCAATTCGGGATGCGTGGGCGGTTCGCCGCGCACACCGAAGTCGGCGACGGTGCGCACGAGACCCTCGCCGAACAAGCGGCCCCAGAAGTGGTTCACCGTGACGCGTGGTGTGAGCGGGTTGCTTTTGCTGACGAGCCAATTCGCCAGATCGAGGCGTGAGGAGCCTTTGAGCGGCGGCAGAGTCGCCAGAGCGGCAGGCGTGACCTCATCCGCAGGCTGGAGGAAGTCTCCGCGATGCAGCAGGTTCGTTTTGCGCGGATTGTTCACGCGCTGGCCAATGACACGCACATCCATGAGCGGCGGTTTGGGGAGTTTGGCTTCTGCTTCCTTCAATGCGCGATCCGCGGCGACGACTTCGGGATCGACTTTCTCCATCCAGGCCCACAGCGGCATGATGACGACCGGATTCTGACGTTTGGGTTCCTCACTGAGGATTTTGCGCACCTCGGCGGGAGCGATGCTGTCCTCGGTTTCCTCGCTGGCGGCGAGAACGCGGAAGCGGCCGATCGTGTGGCCAATCTGCTTGTAGTTTTGCTCCAATTGAAGGGTGAGCTTGTCACCGTGCTGCAACGCAACGGGTTCGGCCAATTGCAGCGTGAGCGTGTGCTTTTTGCCTGTGGCACCTGAGACGGCCCAGCCGGTCTGATCGTCGGCATCCAGCGTCTTGTCGGCGGTGAAGGTCTTCTGCTCAAAGTCGGCCTTCGGCGAGTGCAGGATGAGTTCTCGCGTGGTTTTGTCGCGTTGGAGCATCGCTGAGAGCTTGGTGAGTACGAAGTTGCCGTTCTTGTTGAATCCGGGCCCCTGACCGGGCAGCGAGGCATCGGGAAGCACCTCGATTTGCAGCGCTGTGACGGGCTTGGCATGGCCGCTGACCTCAAGCGTGTAGCTGTCGGTCTTGGGCGCTTTGTTTTGAGCGAGGAACGAGCCGTCTGGCCGCTTTTGCAGCTTCGCGGAAAGCGCCTTGGCATTCGCAACCGGCAGCGGCTCGAATTTTTGCACCACCTTGGCCGCCGTGGCCTTCGCTAGGCGTTCGTGGATGCTTTTCTCCCATTCGGGTAGTTTGACCGGCAGCTCCGCCTTCGCGGCGTCGAGGGCTTTGCGCATTGGGATGAGCTTTTTCACGGCGTCGCCGTTCTTTTTCTCGTATTCGCTCCAGGCTGCGGGCGAGCTGGGCACCTGGCGGCTGACTTCATCGCCGTTGTTGAAGTAGGCGAAGAGCTGGTAGTACTCCTTCTGCGTGATCTGGTCGTATTTGTGTGTGTGGCAGCGTGCGCAGCCGACGGTGAGGCCGAGCCACACGGTGCCGAGTGTTTCGGTGCGGTCCATGCAGGCCTCGACGCGGAACTGCTCCTGATCGGTGCCTCCTTCGGTGTTGGTGAGCGTCTGGCGGTTGAAGGCGGTGGCGACGATTTGCTCGGGCGTGGCCTCGGGCAGCAGGTCGCCGGCAAGTTGCTCGATGGTGAATTGATCGAACGGCATGTCGTTGTTGATGGCGCGGATCACCCAGTCACGAAAACGCCACGCGTCGGGCCGTGGGCGATCTTTTTCGTAGCCATCGCTGTCCGCGTAGCGCGCCATGTCGAGCCAGTGGCGGCCCCAGCGCTCGCCGAAGCGTTCGGAGGCGAGGAGGCGGTCGATGAGTGCTTCGTACTTTTGTTCGGACCAGCCGGACGCGTCAGCCAATTCGGCGGGTGTCGGTGGCAGGCCGAGCAGATCATAGGTGGCGCGTTTGATCAACGTGACCGGATCGGCTTCCGGCGAAGGCGAAAGGCCTTTCTCGGTCAGTTTGGCGCGGATGAAGTCGTCGATGCCGCCGGTTTTGGGACGCACAACCGGCTTGTAAGCCCAATGCGCCTCGAATTTGGCCCCTTCGCTGATCCATTGCCGCAGAACCTCGATGTCGCGGGCTTTGACAGGATGTTTGGCGCGGTGCTTCGGCGGCGGCATCTGCTCCTCGGGATCGTCCGAGGCAAGGCGGGCGATCATTTCGCTCTGATCCGGTTTTCCAGGCACGATGCCGTGCGCACCGCTTTTCAATGCCTTGAGCGCAAGTTCACGACTGGTGAGCACGAGGCCGCCTTTGGAGTCATCCGGCCCGTGGCATTCGAGGCAGTGCTCGGCGAGGAGCGGCTGGACATCGCGCACGAAATCCACCGGCGCGGCGTGGAGGGACGCGACAAGGAGACATGAAAGGCTGAAACGCAAAACGGGCATTCGGGGTAAACGCCGCATGCCCGTCCTGTGTTGCGCTGACGCGCCTCAGGGAATCAATGCTTCAGCAGCCACTCCGTCGTGCGCGGATTGAAGTCGCCCATCTGTTCCCAGTGGAAGGCGTGGCCGGCGTTATCGTAAAGGTGCAAATCGGCACCGGGGATGGCGGCGGCGACTTCCTTGCTCATCCACTGCGGCGTGAAGGTGTCGTCCTTGCCGCCGATGACGAGGGTGGGGCACTTCACGTTCTTGAGCTCGTTGAGCGTGTTGTGCGTGACGGCGGCGGCGCTTTGGGCCTCCATCGCGTGCACGGGCTGCGGCGCTGGATTGGTGGCGGCGTCTTTGAGGCCCTGCTGCATGTTGTTCCAGCAATCGTCGTTGTCGAACCAGGGCTTGGTGAAGATGAGCATCTGCACGTAGTGCATGAAGTCCTCAGGGCGCATGGTGGCTTTGCATTTTTGCAGGTGCTGCCACGTATAGAGGCCGAAGCGGTCCTGCCGCGCCCAGGTGCACATGAGGATCATGCTTTTCACCTTCTGCGGA
>Ga0169931_10009330_pt1 | contig 14162 bp, 7 predicted proteins | sample Kivu_15m_20L_FD_129675 | JGI IMG/M metagenome (GOLD analysis project Ga0169931, IMG submission 129675) | Freshwater microbial communities from Lake Kivu, Western Province, Rwanda to study Microbial Dark Matter (Phase II) - Kivu_15m_20L... | ecosystem: Environmental > Aquatic > Freshwater > Lake ...
ATTTCGTCGCCCACGTTGACGACGTCCTGGGGATTCTCCACTTTGTGATCGGCCAGCTCGCTGATGTGGAGCAGGCCTTCGAGGCCGTCTTCCAGTCCGACGAACACGCCGAAATTGGTGATTTTGGTGACGGTGCCGCGGACCAGTTGGCCCTGCTGGTAACGACTGGGAATGTCGTTCGCCCAGGGATCCTCGTCCATCTGCTTCAATCCGAGGGCGATCCGCCGCCGATCCTGGTCGACTGACAGCACCTTGCACTCGACCTCTTGGCCCTTCTCGACCACTTCGCTGGGGTGGCTGACTTTTCGGGTCCAGGACATGTCGCTGATGTGGAGCAACCCGTCGATGCCTTCTTCGATTTCAATGAAGGCGCCGTAGTTGGTAAGGTTGCGGACGCGGCCCTTGATCAGGCTGCCAGTCGGGTACCGGTCGGCGACTTTCTCCCAGGGATTCGACTGGGTCTGCTTCATGCCGAGCGAAATTTCCTGCTTCTGCTCGTCGATCCGCAGCACGACGACGTCGATGAGGTCGTCGATCTGCACCAACTCGCTGGGATGGCTGATCCGCTTGGTCCACGACATCTCGCTGATGTGCACCAGGCCCTCGATGCCGTCCTCGAGCTTGACGAAGGCGCCGTAGCTCATGACGTTGACCACGGTTCCCTTGACCTGCGAGCCGACGGGGTACTTCGTGGCGACGTTCTCCCACGGGCTGGGCTGCTTCTGCTTCAGTCCGAGAGCGATTTTTTCCTTCTCGTAGTCGATGTGCAGGATCATCACTTCCAGTTCGTCGTCGATCTTCACCATCTCCGACGGGTGGTTGATCCGGCCCCAGCTCATGTCGGTGATGTGCAACATGCCGTCGATGCCCCCCAAGTCGACGAAGGCGCCGAAATCGGCGATGTTCTTCACGACGCCGCGGCGGACGTCGCCCACCTTCAATTCCTTGAGCAGTTCGGCCTTCTTTTCGGCCCGCTGCGACTCGATCAGACTGCGGCGGCTGACCACGATGTTGCGCCGGGCCTCGTCGATCTTCAGCACCATGCACTGGATGGTCTTGCCGATGTACTCCCCGATGTCGTGGGGACGGCGAATGTCGACCTGACTGGCCGGCAGGAACACATTGACGCCGATGTCGACCAGCAGGCCGCCCTTGATTTTCCGGGTGACTTCTCCGGAGACCACGTCCCCCTCGTGGACGCTCTCCATCACCTTCATCCACTTTTCGATCTTCTCCGCCTTGCGCTTGCTGAGCACGATCATGCCGCGCTCGTCGTGGCGGCCCTGGGAATCCTCGACGTCTTCCACCAGGACGCGGATGACTTCGCCGATTTCCGGGATCTTGCCGTCCCCTTCCTCGTCCTCCCACTCGCTGCGCGGAACGGCGCCCTCGCTCTTGTAGCCGACGTCGACCAGCACGTAGTCGTCGTCGATGCGAATCACCTTGCCTTCGACGATCTGGTTGACGTCGATATCCTTGCTGTCGAGCCAACTGATATCGTCTTCCGCAAGGTGCCCGATGGCCTGCGACCAGTCCTCGTCGGAAACGTCGTACTCGCGAATGAGATTGCGATTAACCATGGAACACAAATCGGGGGTGGGTAACCGGGCGACGCACCCGAGGTTTCCGCGGGAAACCGGCGTCGCGCCGATACGCAGCAGTCCGCATGCAAGCCGCGATCCGGTCGCCGACGTCGACGACCTGGGGTGAAGGGATCCGCAGCCGAAGCCCAGCATCCTAGCAGAAGGCCCCCCGGGCGGCAAATGCCAGCCCCCGCCGCCCCACGGCAGGCCAAGCCCCCCTCGCCACGGCGGGCAGCGGCCCCTCCGTTTTCGGTCCGTCTCGCCCGCCGGCCCGCCCCGGGGTGCGGCCGACGCGACGCCAACGGGGCCTGCGCTGCCGCGAGAGCGCGGAGCCGCTCAGCCAGAACGCCGTCGACGACGCCAGCGACGACGGCCCGCCCCGTGCCCGGCCGCAGCTAGCTGTGCATGCGACTGCGGACAATCGCCTCGAGCCGGTCGATCACCTCCTCCGGCGAGAGGCCGTCGGTAGCGACCTCGATCGCCCCAGGGGCCTTGACCAAGCCTCCCACGGCGCGGCGGACGTCTCCCTCGTCGCGGTCCTGCTGTCCGCTGAGGACCTCCCCGAATTCGAGCCTCTCGCCGCGTCGCGCCAGATCGCGCTGGCGGCGCCGCGCCCGCTCCTCGGGTTCGGCCGTGAGGAAGAATTTGCACTCGGCGTCTGGGAACACCACGGTCGCCTGATCGCGGCCTTCGGTCACCACGTCGCGGCCCCGGGCGTAGCCGCGTTGGCGCTCGACGAGCGTCTGCCGCACCTGCGGGTTGTCGGCGGCGTGGCGGGTCAAGGCCGTGATTTCGGAGGTCCGAATGGCAGCGGTCACGTCGTGTCCGTCGAGCCAGACGCGGCCTTCCTCGAGCCGGAGGCAGATCTCGACGGCGAGTCGGGCGAGCAGCGCGGGCTGGTCCCAGTCGAGGCGCCGCTGCACCGCAGCCAGCGTGACGGCGCGGTACATGGCGCCGGTGTCGAGAAAGGCGAATCCCAAGCGACTGGCCAACCCTTGAGCGGCGCTCGACTTTCCCGCACCGGCCGGACCGTCAATGGTAACGATCATGCGGATAGGGAGGCTGGCGAACCGGGGACGGACGACAAGGGAAACGCGGACTACGGGAGCGACGCAAACGGCGTGGGCGGCAGAGGCGGCAGAGGCGGCGTGGGTGGTAGAGGCGGTAGAGGCGGTAGAGGCGGTAGAGGCAGTAGAGGCGGTAGAGGCGGTAGAGGCGGTAGAGGCGGTAGAGGCGGCACAGACCGCAGGACGGCACGGGGTCGGCAGCCGTGCGAGGTCGGGGATCCTGTCAGCGTCCTGGATCAGCCCCCAACTTACCCCGAGCATTCGGCAGTCGAAAGCCCCTGGACGGGTCGCGAAGCTATACACGCGGCGGGATCTGACTAAAATAAGAGGGCGGGGAAAGCTCTTGGCGGCTGGCGCGGCGACGCGGCACAGAGGCTGTCTTCGACGGGCACGGGGCGGGGCGGGAGGGGCTGCACGGCGAGCGGCGCTCGGCGGCCGCCTGCCGGCGCGCGGGGGGGCGGTCGGGCAGCGTCTCGAGGGCGCGGAGCGGTCCCAGAAATTTGACGCAGTTTGCGCGGCCGCAGTAGATTGTCGGGCGGCACGGAACCGGGGAAATGTGGCATGGCGCAAGGCAATTCGGCTTGGGGCATCGACATCGGCCAGTGCGCTTTGAAGGCGCTGGAATGCCGCCCCCATGAGAAGGAGGACCGCCAGCTGGTGGTCGAATCCTTCGACTTCATCGAGTATCCGAAGATTCTCACGCAACCGGAGGCCGATCCCGCGGAACTGGTCCGCGAGGCGCTCGAGCAGTTTTTGTCGCGGAACGATTTGCGCGGCAAGCGGGTGGGGATTTCGGTCTCGGGGCAGAGCGGCCTCGCGCGGTTCATCAAGCTGCCGCCGGTCGAATCGAAGAAGATCCCGGACATCGTGAAGTACGAGGCGCGCCAGCAGATTCCCTTCTCGCTGGACGACGTGGTCTGGGACTACCAGCAGCTGACCGGGGGGAGCGAGGCCGACGGCTTCGCGCTCGAGCCCGAGGTCGGCCTGTTTGCGATGAAGCGCGATCAGGTGCACCGCGCGCTGGCGCCGCTGGAGAAGGCGGGAATCCAGGTCGACTACATCCAGTTGACGCCGCTGACGCTCTACAACTACGTCTGTTTCGATCGGCTGGAGAGCATCGCTTCGCAGGCTTACGATCCCAGCAAGCCCCCGCCGTCGACCGCCGTCATTTCGCTCGGCACGGACACCACGGACCTGGTGGTGACCAACGGTTTTCGCGTGTGGCAGCGCAACATTCCGATCGGCGGCAACCACTTCACGCGGGCGCTGAGCAAGGAACTCAAGCTGACCTTCGTGAAGGCCGAGCATTTGAAGCGCAATCCGGCCTCGGCGGACGATCCCAAGAGCGTCTTTCAGGCGATGCGGCCGGTCTTCAGCGACTTGCTGGCGGAAATCACCCGGTCTCTCGGCTACTTCATGAGCCTGGACAAGTCGGCCCGGATCGGCGACGTGATCGCGCTGGGCAACGCGATGAAGCTGCCGGGCCTGCAGCGCTATCTCGCGCAGAACCTCGAGCAGGAAGTGCGGCTGATCGAGTCGTTCAACCGCCTCTCGGCGGGCAGCGCGGCGGCCAATCCGCAGTTCAAAGAGAACCTGCTCAGCTTCGCGCCGGCCTACGGCTTGTGCATCCAGGCGCTCGGCAAGTCGGAATTGCGGACCAACCTCCTGCCCGAAGAGATCGTCCGCAAGCGGCTGATCCGCGTTAAGAAGCCGTGGGCCGTCGCCGGCGTCGCGGCCCTCCTGGCGGGCCTCTCGTTCAATTACCTCTCCCACGTTTCGGCCTGGCAGGGGGCCAATGTCGGCCGCGACGACTTCAAGAGCGCCATCGGCAAAGCAACGTCGACCAATTCGACGCTCACCGCCTTCGAAACCGAACGGACCGGCATCAAGACGGCGGCCGAAACGATTCGCACCACGCAAACCGCCCTGACGAGCAACATCGCCGGCCGGATGCAGTGGCTGGAATTGTCCAAGGGTCTCTCCGCGGCGCTGCCGCGCGACGAACGCCCCCGCGAAGAGAACGCCGAACACGTGATGGACCGCAACGAACTGCACATCGCGTCGATCGACGCCCGCCGCTACGAAGATCTGGCCGGCGAGTACGTCGCCGCCGTCGAGCAGGCCTATTGGGCATCCAAAGGGGTCCGCCCCGGCGGAGAGGCCGGCGCCGGCGACGCGTCGGCCGCCTCGGAGCCCGCCGCGACCGGCGGCGCGCCGGCCGGAGGCGGAGGCGGCGGGCCGGGCTTTGGCGGAGTAGGCGGAGGCGGAGGCGGAGGCTTCGGCGGAGTGGGAGGCTACGGCATGGCGCCTGCCTCCGCAGACGCCGCCGCAGGCGGCGACTCGGCGGGCGCCGGCTGGGTCATCCAGTTGACCGGTCACCACTACCACAACGCCGACAAAAACAACCAGGCCGCACGTTTCGTGCAGAACACGCTGATCAAGAATCTCGAGGAAATGACGGTCGAGCTCCCCGACGGTCCCCAAGGCGCCCTCGTCCCAGTGCTCATCAAGGATTTGGGAATCTCCCGCGCCTGGCATGTCGTCGGCAAGCCGATCGTCGAAGAACCGGTCAACCCCGACGCGGAACTCCAGGCAGCGGGGGGCGGCTTCAGCGGCGGATCCTTTGGCGAGGGGGGATACGGACGCCCCTCGTTCGGCGAGGGGGCCTACGGCGGCGCGCCGCCCGCCGACGGAGCGACAGCCGACGGCGAACGGCCGGAGTCCCGCATTTTCAAGGTGAAACGGTACGACTTCATCGTCCAATTCTGTTGGCAGCCGACCAACCCCGAACAGCGTCGGGCGCTGGTCGAGGCCCGCGAAGCGGAAGCCCGCGCCCTTGAGGAAGCCGCGCAGGCCAACGAGGAGGCCGGCGCCTCCGCCGACGAGGATTCGCAACCGTAGCAGTCCCCCGCACGCCGCGCCCCCGCGCGCCGTACGGCACCGGAGTCATCGATGGATAAGGTTCGCAAATTCTTGGGCGTCGTCTGGCAGCAGCGCTTCTGGGTGCTCGTCGCGCTGGGCGCGCTGCTGGCCGTCGCCTGCTGGGCCGTGGCGTCGGGCAACCTGCAGAAGCAGTTCGCCGCGAACGTCTCCGCGATCAAGGGCCACCACTCCAGCATGGACAAGCTGACCGGCGCCCCGGTCCACGGCAATCCGGACGTCAACCAGAAGGAACTGGCCGGTGCGCGGGAGGTCCGCAATCAGGTGCTGCGACTCTGGCAAGGCCTGTTCGACCACCAGCGGGAAAAGGTGCTCACCTGGCCGGCCGTGCTCGGCGACGAATTCCTCGCCTACGTCGCCCAGAAGAGATTTCTTCAAGACATTTCCGATCCCGACCTGCGCGACGTCTACTGGACCTACATCAAGAATCGATTCGACGCGCTGGTCGACATCGTCCACGCCAAGAAGATGGCCGAGACCGACGCCGCCATGGGCATGGGCATGGGCATGGGCATGGGAGGCGGAGGCGAGTACGGGCGCGGCGGAGGAGGCTTTGAAGGAGGCGGCCGAGGAGCCATGGGCGGCGGCGATTTGAGCGGCCTGCTGGCCGACGGGCAATCGCCTTACGAGCAGGAGCAGGACTATCTCGTCCAATGGCTCGATCAGGCCGCCGTCAGGCAGAAACTCACCTTCCCCAATCGCCCCTCGTCCCTCCAAATTTGGGTCACGCAGGAGAACCTCTGGGTCTATGAAACCCTCCTGCAAGTCATCGCCAACGCCAACGAGGCGCGGGGCGCCACCCGCCCCGACAACGCCGCCATCCGCGCCATCCTCGCCCTGCAGCTGGGCGCCGAAGCCGCGCTCGCCAGCCGCATGGGAGGCAACATCATCATGCCCGCCGGCGCCGAGGGCGCCGAAGGCGGATTTGGCGAACCAGGAATGGGCCCCCCCGGCGGCATGGGCATGGAAGGCGGCCGACCAGGGATGGGCGGGCCGGGCGGAGGCTACGGAGAGGGGGGCATGGAGGGGGGCATGGGCATGCGAGGCGGTTACGGAGAACAGGGCGGAAACGCCGATGCCCTGCTGCTGACCAACCGTTACCTCGACGCCACGGGCCAACCCGTCGCCGCCACCCCCGAATCGCCTCCCGAAGAGCTGGGCGTCGAATTCCGCCGACTTCCCGTGCGCATGCAGCTGCTGATGGACGAACGCTGGATCCCCACCGTCCTGGTGGAGTGCGCCAACGCGGCGCTGCCGATCGAGATCACGTGCCTCCGCGTCAATGCGGAGAAGTCGGGCGTCGGGTTCGAGGGGGCGGCGGGCGGAGGACGCTACGGCGGCGAAGGCATGGGCATGGGCCGCGGCGGCGGGGGCGGCGGCATGACCGATCTGGGAACCAGCCTCCCCGCCGGACTGGCGACCGTCGAATTCCAGGGCGTCGTTTACATCTACAACCCGCCCAAAAATGAAGCCCTGGCGATCCCGGGAGATGCCGCCGAAGAAGGCGCCGACGTCGCCGAATCCCAACCCGCCGCAGTCGTCAGGTAGCGTTGTCCCTACGTTTCCAGGCAGGAAACCACCGATGAAGACCAAGCTGAAAAGCGGTAATGCGCTGGTGCGCCTGTTGCTGCTGCACGGCGAGAAGCTGCTGATTCTGCTGTTTGCCGCCGCCGCCGGCATGCTCTTCTACGGCTCGCTGGGACGGGAGCGCCTGTCGCCGGACTTCGAACCGAGCAGGCTGGTGACGAAGGCGAACAACGCCGATTCGCACATCCGCGGACTGCGGTGGGAAGGCTTCCCGCCGGAGGAAAAAATCGATCCCGCCGATCTCGCCCCTCCGGCCAGCACCATCGGCATCGTGCCGCGCGACGCCTTTCCCAACCTCGCGCAGTCCATCAACCCGCCCGTTATCGATCCGGTCGCCTTGCGCACGGATCCCGTTCTGTTGCCGGTGGCCGACCTGGAAGTCCATTCGGGATCGGGCCTCTGGGCGACGGCCAATCCGGAACTGATCAAGCAGAAGATGCGCGATGCGATTCGCCAGCAGCAACTTGCCGAGCAGGAGCGGCAGCGCGAGCAGGAGCGTCTGGAAAACGAAGGACAAGACGCCCGCGGGGGACCCGGAGGCGAAGCAGGCTACGGTCGCGGCGGCAGAGGCGGCTTCGGCGAAGGGGGCGGCATGGGCGAGGGACGTGGCATGGGCGGCATGGCAGGTTTCGGGGGCCAGATCACCGACAGCGGCGCCGTGGTGGTCCCCCCGACCAGCGGCGCCCCGGTCCAAGGATTCGAGGACATTCAAAGCCGATCGTGGGTGACGCTGCTGGCCCGCATTCCGATCATGGACCAATCCAATCGGTACGAAGACGCCTTGGAAAACGCCCGCGGCTTCAGCGGCGAGCGCGACCTGCCCGACTACATCGGCTACCAGGTGGAACGGGCCGAGGTCTCTGCCGAAGGGGCCGCCGCCTGGCAGGTCATCGCCGCAGTCAACGAAAAGGCGCTGGTCAAGGTCATGGAAACCTGGCCCGTCCAGACCCCGGAAATTGTCAATCCAAAATTCGTCCACCCGCTGCTGACGTATCCGCTTCCTCCGATGGTCTTGCGGACGTGGGATAAGCAGGTGACCCACTCGGCGATGCCGCTGCCCGATCCCAAAGACCAGTACGGCGGCGCTGCCGAAGAGGAGCAGCCGCGGGCCCCGACCGAGGAGGAGCAGCCCGCCGATTCCGACGATCCATTCGCGCGCCGCCGCGACCGCGTCCCTCCCGGCGGCATGGCCGGCCCCGGCTACGGAGAAGGCATGGGCCGACCCCGAGGCTTCGGCGGCGAAGGCTTCGGCCGCGGCATGGAAGGAGGCATGGGCCGACCCGGGGGCTACGGCAGCGAAGGCTTCGGCCGCGGCATGGAGGGAGGCATGGGCCGACCCGGGGGCTACGGCGGCGAAGGCTTCGGCCGCGGCATGGAGGGAGGCATGATGGGAGGCATGCGGATGGGCGGCGCGGGAGGCGTGACCCTCCCTCCGTTCCAATGGGATCGCCGCACCAAGCAGTTGCTGTTCCGTTACTTCGACACGAGCGTGCAGCCGGGCAAGAGCTACCGCTATCGGGTGCGGCTGGTCCTCAAGGATGTCAACGACGGCGTGCCTGAAGCGAACCTGGAAAAAACGGTGCAGGAGCGCGTCCGCGCGGAGAAGGAAAAACGGGGCAAGGATTTCGTCCTCTACCGCTTCACCGACTGGAGCGAACCCAGCCCTGTCGCGAGCGTTCCGCAGGTCGGCCTGCTGTTCGTCGCCGGCGCCAAGCCGCTCAACGAGGCCAACTTCGCCAGCGAACCCGAGGTCGAGATTCTGATCAAAACGCTGGACGCCCAACACGCCGCACAGGTGGGCATCGCCCAATGGTTCAAGCGGGGCAGCGTGTTGAATCTGCTGGAGAACGCCAAGGTCATCTGGGCCGCCCAATTCGCGAGCGAAGGCGAGGAGGAACCCAAATTCAATTTCCGCACCGGCGTGACGCTGCTCGACTTCGACGGCGGCGCCCCGCTCAACAACAATCGCGAATTGCCGGCTCCGACGCGCGCTCTGTTGATGGACGCCGCAGGCAGGTTGATGCTGCAAAACGAGCTTGACCATCGCGATCAGGTGGACGAATACAAGAAATACGAGAAATTCGCGGAGGAAGCGAAGCGGAGTCAGGCCGAATCCGCGCCCGCCGGCGAAGGCAATCGCGGACGCGGTCCCGGCGGATTCGGCCGCGGCAATTAGAGCGGCGGGCCCCGCAGGGCGCCCTCGCCTCGGCAACCAGACCGGCGAACCCGACGCGCCGGCGGCTGACGCCCTTCGACCGCTTCTCGGAGCCGCGGCATCTCAGGTCCGCGTCCCCGCAGAACTCCCGACGGCAGACGAGCCGCAAACTCCCGCGGCGTCGGTCGGAACCTTCTTCACGGCCCTCGCGGTGCGTCGCCGACAGCAGGGCGACCTCCGTCCGCGTCACGCGGCGTTGCGACGACCCCGCGCGGCCCGCGGGAGCCTCGTCGCAACGTCTCGCGGGAGAAGCCCCCGCCTCCCGATGGACGTCGGCGCGGCGCAAGAGCCGCCGCTCGTCGTGGGCCTCCGGCTTTTTCCTCCGTGAGGAGCGGCGGACGGGTTCATGGACCGCGCCGTCGTCAAGAGGCGAAACGCGGCCTTGTTCGACGGGCGGCTCCCCGCGTCGCGTACGCCCTGAGCGGCGGCCTCTGCAGACCAGGCTCCTCGGCGAGCTGGCCCTCGATGCATGCGCGACGGGCGCCAGCGTTCTCCGGAGGGCCGCGCGCGGAGGACCGCCGGACGGATCGGTGACAGTTCGGACCAAGTGCCCTTGACCGTGCTGGGGACCGCCGGTATTCACCCCGCACGCAGCAACGTTTTCCGACGCTCTGGGACGCAGGAAAACCTGTTCCGAGGGGGTTGAGGAGCATCCGTGTGCCGCCGACGGGTCGGAGGCAGCCTGGCCCACGTCGCCATGGATGGCGGGAAGGACCGGAAGGTTCGCAATCAGGGGAGCCGCCGCTTTGGTCGCGGCGCCACTCGAAAGGAGCATCGAGTTGAACCGGACATCGCGAGGAATCCTGGGCATCTTCATGGCTGCCGCCTGGCTGCCATCGACAGCCGGGCCTTTGAGCGGAGCGGCATGGCAACAGGGACTGGCACTGGTCTCGGCCGGACAGGTCGCCGCTCCCGCGAGCCCGGCGGGAGCTCCCAATCCGTTCCGCGCGGCTCTCGAGGGCGTGCAGAAGTCGCTGAACGCTCCCGCGGTCGTCGAGAAGCCGGCGAGAGCGACGCAGCTGCTGCCCCCTTCCGCGCGGCAATCGAGCGACGACGCCTTGAAGACGGCGCGTCAAGCGTTGGCGATGGGAGATCTTCCCCGAGCCCAGCTCATGGCGGAGCGGGCGCGGCAGTTGAACGTGGCCTACGATTCGCAAGCCGACTCTCCGGAGGACGTCGCGGAATCGATTGAGGCATTTCGGCAGTTGCAGGCGTTGAAGGCTTCGCCAGCGGGTTCGGACGCCTGGCGGAAGGGCTACGCGAAGTTCCTGGTCGCCCAGTCGAAGGCTCTGGCGGAGTGGAGCGACTGGGAATCGGCGGAGCGTGCGGTGCGCGAAGCGGAGCAGTTGTCGGCGCCGGCGGCACAGGAGTCGGGCAGCCAGGAGCTGCTGCGTCAGATCGCCCAAGCACGGACGCGGCCGGCCGCTACGAAGATCGACCGCGCGGTGCTGCCGGCCTCGGCGGAGTCGCCCGTCGCTTTGGCCATGCAGCCGGCCGGCGATTCGGCTCTGCCAGCGGCGGGAGGGCCGCAGCGCTTTCCGGAGGTGGAGGACGTGAGTCCGCTGCCGATCGATCCCTTCCAGTTGCTCGAGAAGGGAGAGCAGGCCTTGCGCAACGGCGACCGCACAGGAGCCTTGCAGTCGTTTCGCGCGGCCTACCAGCAACGCAACCAGTTGGACCTGGTGAGCCAGCAGCGTCTGCAGGGGCATCTGCAGATGCTATCGGCGAACACCGGCGATGCTCCGGCGGCCGGGGGATCTTCGTCGGCGAAGCGGACCGACTCGGGGCTGATGGACTCGGCGGGCGCGGGTCAAAGCGTCCTGGCCAAGCAAATCTGGACGGACATCAACAAGCGTCAGGCGGAAGCGGCGAAGATCCGCGAGAGCGATCCCAAGCGATCGCTGGAGCTGCTGCAGGAAGCACGGACTGTCGTCGAGAAGTCCGAGCTGGACGATAGCATGAAAAAGCAGCTCTACAGCCGCCTCGATTTGAGCGCCGGGAGCGCCGAGCAGTACCTCCGCGACAACGAAGCGGAAATCGAGCTGGCGACCCAAAACAGGGAAGTGCTCGATTCGGTGGAACATGACCAGAAGGTCAAGCTCGACGTGCAGCAGCGAATCGCCAAGCTGGTCGACGAATTCAACGGCCTCGTCGACGAACAGCGGTTTGCCGAAGCCGAAGTCATCGCCAATCGTCTGTACGAGATGGCCCCCGAGGAAATGGTCGCGCAGCAGATCTGGCGGCAAGCGAAGATGATTCGTCGCGAAAAGCTCAACCGCGACATCATCGAGATGACTGAAGACGGCGTCGCACAGAGCTTCCTCGACGCGCGGCTGTCGGCCGCCGAAGCGCTCGCCGACTCGGCCAATCCCATCAACTACAAGGATTGGGTAGACATCGTCAAGGACCGCTCGGGTTCGAGCGGCCTGCGGTCGCGTCGGTCCCCCAAGCTATTGGAAATCGAGCAGAAGCTGAAGACCCCCGTCCTGCCGAAATACGACGAAACGCCGCTGACGGAGGTCGTCGACGGCCTGTCCAAGCTGGCCGACGTCAACATCCACCTCGATCCGCGAGGCCTGAGCCAGGAGGGGGTGCGGAGCGACGTGCCCGTCACGCTCAATCTGCCGCAGGAGGTCTCCCTCAAGAGCGCTCTGACGCTGATTCTGGAGCCGCTCCATCTGACCTACACGATCAAGGACGAGGTGCTGAAAATCACCAGCGAGCAGATCCGCGACGGCGAAGTCTATCAGGTCGTCTACAACGTGGCGGATCTGGTGGTCCCCATCCCGAACTTCGTGCCCAGCAACAACATGGGCCTGCAGGGCCTGATCAACGACGCCTACGCCGCCATGGGCTACGGACCGGCCGGCGGAGTGCCAGGGCCCGTCGCGCTGGCCAGCGCCCGGCGGCCGGGCCAACCGGCGACCGGCCCGGACGCTCAGGTGCTCGCCCAGCAGTTCGGCGGCGGAGGGGCCAACGCCACCTCGGGCGCGGGAGGCTTGCCCCTCTCGGCAGGACCCGGCGGAGCCGGCGGCGCGGCCAATGCCGACTTCGATTCGCTGATCGACCTGATCACGTCCACCGTCGAACACGACAGTTGGATGGAAAACGGCACGGGCGAAGGCGAGATCCAGCCGTTTCCGACCAATCTGAGCCTTGTCATCAGCCAGACGCAGCGGGTGCACGAGCAGATCGCCGATCTGCTCGAGCAGTTGCGGCGTCTGCAGGATCTGCAGGTCACGATCGAGGTGCGGTTCATCCGCCTGACCGACAGCTTCTTCGAGCGGATCGGCGTCGACTTCGACTTCAACATCGAAGACGGCACGTACCTGTCCACGACGCCCGGCGTGCCCGGAGCGCTGTATCCCGGCGCCACCTTCGAACCGCGCCGAGGCAGCGCGACGGTGGGCTTGAACTCGCCCACCGGACTGGGCGACTTCCCGAACTTCACCGTCGACCTCGACATTCCCTACCGCAGCGAGTCGTTCGGCCTGGCCGCGCCGCAGTTCGGCACGCCGCAGGAAGTGGCTACCTTCGGCTTCTCAGTGCTCAGCGACATCGAAGCCTACTTCCTGATCCACGCGTCGCAAGGCGATCGTCGATCGAACGTGCTGCAGGCCCCCAAAGTGACGCTGTTCAACGGACAGCAGGGAGTCGTCGTCGACTCGTCGTTCGTCCCCTTCGTGATCAGCGTGATCCCCGTGGTCGGCGAGTTCGCCGCCGCCCAGCAACCGGTCATCGTCGTGCTGTCGGAGGGCACCATGCTGACCGTGCAAGCGGTGGTGTCCGACGACCGCCGCTACGTCCGCCTGACGCTGGTGCCGTTCTTCAGCCAGATCGGGGAGGTGCGGGAGTTCACCTTTGAAGGATCGGAAACGATCAGCGCCTCGAGCAATACCAGCGACGCCGACGGCGACGACGGCTCCGAGTCGTCGGAAGAGCAGGCGCGGACGACCGTTCGCAGCGGCACGACCGTGCAGTTGCCGACCTTCCAGGTGATTTCGGTCTCCACCACCGTCAGCGTGCCCGACGGCGGCACCGTGCTCCTGGGAGGCATCAAGCGTCTCCGCGAAGGACGCAACGAATTCGGCGTCCCGCTGCTGAGCAAGATCCCCTATCTCGATCGACTCTTCCGCAATGTCGGCATCGGCCGCGAGACCGACAGCTTGATGATGATGGTCACGCCCCACATCATCATCCAGGAAGAGGAAGAAGAACGACTCGGCATTTCCGCGGAGTAACGCCGCGTCGCGCACCGTACCCCCCTGTACCGCCGCCTCGGGCTGCGTTGGCCCGGGGCGGCGGTTTTATTTCCCCGCCAATCGCCGCCGCACGAATCGCTTCCGATGTGGTCCTTGCACGCCATCGCCCGCACCGCAGCCGTCCTGGGCGGCACGGCCGTCGCGCTGGGAGCCTTCGGAGCGCACGGCCTCGAGCAGCGGCTGGTCGCCCTCGGAAGAAACGACGACCTCGCCCAACGTCTGCAGTGGTTCGACACGGGGGTGCGGTACCAGTTTTTTCACGCGCTTGCGCTGCTGGTGCTGGGCTTTTCCGGACGGGAACGGACCCGGACCCTCCGGTGGGCGGCCGCGGCTTTCGTCGCGGGGATCGCGCTCTTTTCCGGGTCGCTGTACGGAATGACGCTGCTCAGCGCGTCGTGGCGTTTCCTGGGCGCGGTCACGCCGCTTGGCGGCCTGGCCCTGATCGCCGGCTGGACAATGCTCGCGGCGGGCCCTGCCGAGCGTTCCCAGCCCTGAAGCCGCCCTCCGC
>Ga0169931_10009332_pt1 | contig 14158 bp, 12 predicted proteins | sample Kivu_15m_20L_FD_129675 | JGI IMG/M metagenome (GOLD analysis project Ga0169931, IMG submission 129675) | Freshwater microbial communities from Lake Kivu, Western Province, Rwanda to study Microbial Dark Matter (Phase II) - Kivu_15m_20L... | ecosystem: Environmental > Aquatic > Freshwater > Lake...
ACTTTTTAATTTTAATAATAAATATATTGTTTTGTATTATGCTTTTATATTTAATATAAATAATATGTATATATGCCTACTATTTATATTTAGTATAATACTTTTCTTAATGCCTATTTATTGTAAAAAAATTGATTAATAAAAAGAATATAAATATAGATAATATCATATTATATTGTAATGAACACATCATCAATTGACAATATGTTTTCTGCAGAAAGCGAAGGAATAATAAGTATTAATGAAGAAACTAATTCAATATATTTTAATGCAGGAATAAATGCAAAAACAATATCATCATTAATAGATAAATTAATTAATATGGAAAATAATATTCTCAGAAAACAAAAAAAATTAAAAAGAAAATTAAAAAAAATGAATGAAAATTTATCAGAAGATGAAGAACATTTTAATATTAAAATAGAATTCAAACCAATAAAATTATATATAACATCAAATGGTGGTTATGTTTATCAAGCATTTTCTGCAATTGATACAATTAATGAAATGAAAATACCTGTACACACAATATGCAAAGGTTTTGTTGCATCTGCAGGAACATTATTAAGTTTAGCAGGTAAAAAAAAATATATTACTGAGAGTTCTTATATGTTAATACATGAATTAAGAAGTGGATTTTGGGGAAAATATACAAATTTATCAGAATCTTTTGAAAACTCAAAACAATTAATGGAACATATTAAATCATATTATATTTCTAAAACAAAAATATCTCCTGAAGAATTAGATGAACAATTAAAAAAAGATATAAGTTGGAATGCTCAAACATGTTTAGAAAAAGGTTTAGTTGATGAAATTATAAAATATTAAAATAAATGATTTAAATAATATTAAATATAGTACAACATAATATTAAAAAATGGAATGGAAATTAGAAACAAAATATTTAAAAAAAGAATTTAATGGAGAAGAATTATTTTGTATTGAATTATCTAATATAAAAATAAAAGAAAATGAAGAAAATGAAGAAATCAAATCAATTATTTTATATTTATATATTAAAAAAACAATTAATAATGAACTATGTATATTTGCAGACAATACATTGTTAACTAAAATAACAAATATAATAAAAAAAGTTCATCCAATTATGATAATGGCTTTAAATATTATAATTCCAATTTTTAAACCAATACAATGTAAATTTGATGTTGATAATTTTAAAATATTGGAATTATTTTTAAATAAACAATCAATAAATATTAATGATTTATTATCTAGTTTATCAAATAATGATTTTACAAATTTTAATCAATTTGACAAATTATTTAATATAAATATGTTTTCAAATAATATATTAAAAAGTGTAAATGAAGAAAATCAAGAAAAAGAAAAAGAAGAAGAATATGAAGAAGAAGAAAATGAAGAAGAAAATGAAGAAGAAAAAGAAAATGAATATATAAATAAAAAACCAGATAATTTATTAAATATGTTAAATAATAAAAATATAATTAATAATTTTAATAATTTAAAAGATACATTTAATATTAAAGATATTTTAAATAAAAATACAGACAATAAATTAAATAATAATTTATTTAGCAAAATAAATAAAATATGGACAAATGATTATTATGATGATAATGAAAATTTAGATGATTATTTAATTTCAAATAATAATGATAATTTAACAAGATATTTAAAATTAAACAAAACAGAAATAAGTTTAGAATTAAATTTAGGAAATATTAAAAATTACAGTGCTAATAAAAAATTATTAAATGAACTAATAAATCAAGATTTATATAATAAATGTATAGAATCTGATATTAATATACCTGGAATAAATAAATGGACTGAAATAGACTCTGATGGTAATAAATATATAATGTATTGTTTTAAAGATGACAGTGATAAAAGATCATTTAAATATGAAAATTTAGAACAAATAAAAAATATTTTATGTGAATTTATTGATTGGATTGAAATTCAAGATAATTATTAATTATAATTGTTTAAAAAAATTATAATATTTATAAGTAAAATTATAATAATAGGGGAGATTTATAACTATTTTTTGAAAAAATTTAATAATTTTATTAAAGTTATTAATATTAAATCATTTAAATAAAATACATTTTTGTATTTTATATGTCCAAACATATAAAAATATTAATCATAAGAAGAGAAGAAAAATAATATAATTAAATTTCTTATAAAATTAAAATTAGTTTTTGTATTACTTAAAAAATTGATTTTTTAAATTATTGTAGTATTATCTAAGGTTATAGTGATATATAAATATGAATAAACAAATAGATAAAATAAAAAATTTTGATGCTATTATATATCATGGACCTTGTTTTGATGGTACTAGTGGTTTGTGGTGTGCTTGTTATTATAAATCAATTAAAAACAGATTTGCATGTAAAGCAGGTATAAATCCAATTGGTGATTATACTGGGATGAATGTATTATTTGTTGATATTTGTCCAAAATTAGATTATTTACTTGATTTAGTAAAAAAAGCAAAATTTGTTGTTATATTAGATCATCATAAAAGTTCTCAACAAATGATTATAGATAATGAATTATTGTTATTATCAGTTCAAAATCTTTATATTGAATTTGATATGAAACGTTCAGGTTGTCAAATTACATGGGATTATTTTTTTGATTCAAAACCAAGACCATTTTTTATTGATTATATAGCAGATAGAGATTTATGGACTTGGTTACTTCCTTCATCCAAACAAATAAATACAGCATTATATGAATTAAATTATATTGATTCTTATAACTTAGATAAACTTACTGATTTATTAGTAAATTCTGATGAAAAAATAGAATATTTAATTAATGTTGGAAATATTATTGAAATTGGTATTAAAAAACAAATTGATATTTGTTCAAATAATGCAATTGAGGCAAAAATGATTTATAAAAATAAAACTTTTAAAATTTGGTTAGCTGGTAATATTAATCCTGGATTAAAATCAGAAATTGGTAATGTTCTTTGTTCAAAATCATTTAAAGATGGTACTTTACCTGATTTTTCTGCAATTTGGCAATTTGAACCTAAAACTAATGAATGGTGGATTAGTTTAAGAGGAATTAAACCAAATTCTCCTGATTTATCACTTATTTCTACTAGTTTTGGAGGTGGGGGACATCCTTTAGCTTCTGGTTTAAGTATTAAATCAATTAAAGGATTAAAAGAAATTTTTATTTATTAAAAAATATATTATTATTATTCCAATAATAATTAATGGTAAATAATTATAATAATTATTATTTTCATTATTAAATTCTTCAAATTTATTTGATTTATTTTTTATTTTATTTTCTAAAAATTTCATAATATTTTCATCTTTTATAATATTTTCAGATTCACTCTTATATTTTTCTAATGAATTTAATTTTATTTTTAATTTCATAATTTCATCTATTAAATATTTATTAAATTCTTCAAAATTATTTATTTCTTCTTTATTATTTATTTCTTCTTTATTATTTTCATTTTCAATTAAATATATATTTTGATTTTGTATATTTGTTGGATAATCATAATTATAAGGAAAATAATAATCATTATAAGGATATTCTAAATAATTATTATATAAATATGGATCTTGAAACCAATATCCATTAATCCATATATCATTATTTAAATATCCATTTTTTGTTTTATATTGTATTGATTTATTATTAATTTCAAAATTATTTAATGAATTTTTATTTTTTGTATAATTTGATTTATCAAAGGAACTATTAATAGAATTTGTAATAGGTGTACTGGTAATTATTGAATTGTTTATTAATCTTTTTGTTAAATTATTTTTATTTTTTGTGTTATTTTGTTTATTAAAGGAACTATTAATAGAATTACTAATAATAGGTGTACTAGTAATTATTGAACTTTTTATTAATCCATTTGTTAAATTATTTTGTAATTTTATTGGTTTTTTATTTTTATTAATTTTTGATGATAATAAAGAATTTGATGAATTTGATGAATTTGATGAATTTGAAAATAATTTATTTTCATGTTTATTATTTTTTATTGTTTGTTTTGTTTGTTTTGTAGAATATTTTCCATAAAAATGTTCTATATTTTCATAATAATTTTTTTTATCCAAATTATCATTTTCTATTAATGTTTCATAATTATTCATTTAATGAATTTTATATATAATACTAATATAAAAATGATATTTTATGATTTTTTTAAATTTATTTAATTTTCATTAAAATAGTTATTATCTAACAATTTAGTAATTTGAATTGGATTTGTTGTTAATGAAAATATTCTTTGAGTTATATAATTTATTACTTCATCATTTACCTCAAATATACTTGTTCCTAATTTTCCATCTAATTCAGATGAAAAATATATTTTGTCATATTTATGAATATTTATTAAATTTATAATTTCATTAAATGATTCATCAATTTGAGTTTTTGTAATTTCATCTAATTCCTTATATCCTCCATATATTAAAGAACCAGTTGGAATTCCTGCACTTATTGGTTTTTCTAATTCTGAATATTTATTATATTTTCTCATTATTGCATTTCCTCCACCACTTATGTTTGTTTTATGATATTCTATATTGTCATTGAATATAAATAATGAATTTTTATATTCATTTTTTTTACACATCCAATTAAAGTCACCATATTTATTTAAATTACTAAATTTAATTCCTATTATTTGTATATCAAACATTTATTATATAATATTTTTAAAATATTTATTATCTTTTTAATTCAATTTTTATTTTTAAAATAATTTTTATAAATTAAAAATAATTATATTAAATAATAATAAATTTATTTAATAAAAGTATTTATGTTTTATATATTCTATAATTATTAAACTGGATTTTTAGAAAAAATTTACATTCTCTTAGAAAAACTGTATTTATTATTAATAAAAAAAATAATATATTAATTTAACACTTAATTATATTTTTAAAATTTATAAAAAATTAAATCTTACAAGAAAAAAATCTAAATGATTTAATTATAAAAAGATAAGAATTTAAAAAAAATTATAAATATGATTTAAATAAAATTATTTCCATTGATGAATTATTATTTAATAATTTAAATAATAATTGTAAAGGATTAAGTAAAAAAAAAGTTATAAATATATCATGTAATAAAATTAAAGTAAAAAATAATTTATTAATTTATGCTATTACTGTTAATAAAATATTACATTATAAAATAATCAATAAATTTCAAAATTATTTATAATTATATTAATAATTTAATTATAATAAATAAATTAAATGGATATTATTTTATGTTATATAATGTAAGATTTCATTATTTAATATATTCTTCATATTTCTAAAGTATGTAAATTTTTAAAATTATGAATATAATAACAAATTTAATTAAATATAAAATAAATTTGTTATTATACTTTTTTAATGTATTTATATTAATTTTTTATTAATTTTTTATTAAATTAATTAATAAAAATAATTTAATAACGCTCCCTACAGGACTCGAACCTGTGACCTAACGGTTAACAGCCGTTTGCTCTACCTACTGAGCTAAAGGAGCAAAATAATTTATATTATTTTGCTTTTTATAAAAAAGATTTAATGTTTATCAATTATAGAAATATATAAAATATGATTTTTATTATGTTATAAAATATAATTACATTAACTTTTATAGATAAGAATAGTATAAAACCTATAAAATTTTTTAATTACAATTAATTAAAAATAAAATTAACTTTATTATTCTAATTATATATTAATAATATTTCTTTAAATAGTTTTAATATTTATTTATTTTTTTATTTATTTAGAATTTGTACTTGATTCTATTTCTGATTCTGTGCTTGATTCTGTGCTTGATTCTATTTCTGATTCTGTATTTGATTCTATTTCTGATTTTGTATTTGATTCTGTATTTGATTCTGTGCTTGATTTTGATTGTTTTTTATTTTGATTAATTTGCGAATCATAATCTTCATTCCAATATTTAATTTCCCATATATTTAATTTATATTTTCTACCAAATCTTTGTGCTCTTCCAATTAATTGTGTTTTAAGTTTTTCTTCAATATTATGAAAAAAAATAATATCAGTTGTATATTCCATATTTAATCCAATACCAAAATATGCATTATCAATTAATAATATTTTAACTTTTGGATCATCTCTATAAGAAATTAATATTCTATCAATATCTTTAATATTACCTGCATTTAATTCTTCAATTTTAATATTGTAATCAATTGAATAATTTTTTAAATAATTATTTAAACCTCCAAATTCTGAATATATTATAATTTTTTTATCACAAATTTCTAATACATTATCTAATATTATAAATTTATTATATTTTGTTTTTGATATAAAATTATTTCCTTTTATATTAGGATATAATTTTTCTTCCTTATATGTATCTATATTATGTATTTTATTACATGTTAAACATATATTTGACATATTAGATTTTTTTTCTTTACTATTTTCACATATTTTTTCCCAACATTCCTCACATATTAAATCATTACATGGTGATTTATAACATGTATATTTATTTATATTTGTAAAACATTGAATACATAAATTATAATTTAATGATAGCAATTTTATTGATTCTAATCTTTGTGTATATATTTGTTTTTTTCTTAAATTTTTTGTTATTGTATCTGATACTTCAATTTTATTTTTTTGTAAATCATTTAAAACTCCATTTGTATCTAAAATAATTTTATTTGAAAATTCATAAAGTTGTTTTAAAAGTTCTTTATTTGTTTTTATTAATTTTCCTCCACATTCTTGTCTTATATTTGAATAATCATGAGCATTTATATATTTAATTTGCTCTTGATTAAGAATTTTTGATAAAATTAAATCAATGTAAAAATCTTTACATACAAATTTTTCAATATTTGGTTTTGGTAATTTAATATTTGAGTCAATAAATTCATCCAAACACCAACATTCATTTCTTAAAAGTGTTGGTAAATATAATTCATATTTACCAATTGTTGCTTTCATATTTGAAGAATTAAATACACTTGATATTGAAGCACTTATAAACCATGTCATATATGAATTAATTGCATTTACTAATAAATTTTTCATGCTATCTGCTTCATCAAAAAATACTCTTCTTACAAATATATTTAATGAATTTATTGTTCGTGCAAATATATCATACATTAATGGTGTTGTTATTATTATATCATATTTGTATAATAGTTCAGAATTAGTATATAATTTATTAATTTCATCATAATCTACTAAACAATTGTATTTTAAAGATTTTCCTAAAAATATTTCAATTGAATTTATCCATTGTGTATATATATTATGTGGTACTATTATTATATTTGCACCTTTTGAATTAAAAAATTTTATTGATATATATATTAAAGCTAATATTACAAATGTTTTTCCAGATCCAGGTTTATCACTCATTATTCCAAATGGTAAATTTGTTTTTGGTGCTTTGTCATCTAATTCTAATACTCTATATAATAATGCTTCTTGATGTGATTTTAATTTAATTTTGAATAAATTTTCATTAAGTGGTAATTTTTTTGAATTATTATTTAATCCATCAACTCTTCTTAAATTACCTATATATTGATTTTTTTGTTCTGTTTTATTTATATTATTTATATATTGTTGATTATTATTCATAAATTGTTGATTATTATTATTCATAAATTGTTGATTATTATTATTCATAAATTGTTGATTATTATTTGAAAAATTTTGATTATTATTTGATAAATTTTGAATTCTAGAAAGTTCTGGATATGGATTCAAATTATTTGGATTGTATGATAAATTTAAATTATTATAATTCATAATAAATATAATATATTAATAATATTAACATTTTTAATAAGATTTTTATTTTTTAATATTAATATAATTATATATTTAAAAAATGTTTTATAAAATATTAATTTTTATTTTAATTTTAATAATTATGTTTATAATACTACATATTTATAATAAATATTTTGATTATACAGTAGTAAATACAACTACTAATGCTAATACTAATACTAATACCAATAATAATACAGATAATATCAAAATTTTAAATGACTATATAAAATCAAATAATGTTGATAATTTAATGAGTTTAAATAATTTAAAAATATCTTTTCCTAAAGACAATGAAGAATGTTTAAACTCTTTAAATCATCAATTACCAAATATAAATATTATAAATAAATATTTAGAAAATAGTTCTCGAAATATTGATAATATTGATAATACTGATAATATCAATATTTTAATGAATCAAAATAATTTAAAAATAAATTATCCTGAAAATAATAAAGAATGTTTAAAACAATATATAGATAATACAAATATTTTGAATAATTATTTAGAATTAAATTCTCATAAATTTGACTCTGAATTAAATTATATAGAAAATTTTAAACCCAATATGATTCAAGCTACAAAATATATTTGGGTTTATTGGGAAAATATTAATAGAAAAACTTTTCCAACATATATTAAATTATGTATGGATACAATGAAAAAACATTTATCATCTAAATATAATTTAATATTTTTAAATGAACAAATTATTAAATTATATTTACCAGATCTACGTGATGATTTTAATAATTTAAAAATTGCTCAAAAAGTTGATTATTATAGAATAGCATTATTATATAAATATGGAGGAATATGGATTGATGCAGATATTATTGTAATGAAAGATTTTGATTTAATTTTTCAAAAACTTGATGAAGGTTATGATTATGTTGGGTTTGGTTGTACAGGTATGACTTGTTCATTTGGATATTTTAGACCATCAAATTGGGTAATGGCTTCAAAACCCAATAGTATTTTAATGAAATTATGTTTAGATAAATTAAATTATAAATTAGATAATAGAAATAAAAATGAAACTCAAAATGATACAACTTATCATGATTATGGAAAAATTATTTTATGGAATTCTTTAGATGAATTAAAACATAATGGTTATAAATATTATCACTTTTCATCAGAATTTGATGGTGCAAGAGATATAAATAAAAATTGGATTCATGTAGATAATTTTTTTAGTACAAATAAAACTTTATTTTTAAATGAATCTAAATTATTGTTTGTTGTATTATACAACAGTGAAATTTCTTCTAATCCAAAATATAAATGGATTTTTGATACTGATGAATCAAAATTATTATATGGAAATGAATGGATTTGTTATCTTTTTAGAAAAAGTTTAAATATTCAATAATATTTTTATATTTGTTGATTTTTAATATTTATAAAAAATGTTTTATAAATTTATATTTTTATTTGAAAATAATAAAATATTCAATTTTATTATTGTATTTATTAATTCATTTATTTCTATATATAAATAATATCCATTAATTTTATTATTTTTTCTATATAAGTTTTATAATTTAATTTATGTATTATATATTTTTATAATAAGAGATGAATTATCATAACCAGAAAATTTAAAACAAAAATTAAAATTTTCCAAATTACTTATAAATAGTTATTTTAAAATTTATATTGAGAATAATAACTTGCTTCAAATAATTTATTTGTATTGGATTTTATATTTTGTTAATGCAATAAATTTATTAAAAAAATAATAATTTACTAAATTTCTTAAAGTTTTATCAAAAAAATATTGCTATTTTTATTATACATATTTAATTAGTTAAATTATTTAATTTTTATTATATATATTATAGTAATTTAACAAAATTTTTGTACTAAATTATATAAAATAAAAAATGCATTACTTGAATAATTTATTATATAAATATTTAGTACAAAAAATTCTTAGATTATTATATTAATATTTTTTAAATATTCATTAATTTAATATTATTTTTCTTCATTAATTATTATATAATAAAAAGTTAAAAAATTGATTTTTTTTTATAATGACTATATTTAATATATTAAAATAATATAATGTTAACAAGTAGTAATCAATTTATTAATACAAATAATAATTATAATTACAGAAATAAATTAACAAGAATTAAAATTATTTCAGAATCTGATAATGAAGATTCTGATTCTGAAATAAATAATAATAGTGAAGATGAAGATGATGAAGATAAAAAAAAAGATAATGAAGATGATGATGAAGATAAAAAAAAAGATAATGAAGATGAAGGTGAAGATGAAGATGAAGATGAAGATGAAGATGAAGATGAAGATGATAATACAGAAAATAAAGAAATTATAAATGAAAAATTATCAAAATATAATTCAGAAGCAATAATTAAATATATTATAAAAGATACAATACATGATTTCAATTCAAAATCAATTTATTGTCAATATTTATCAAGTGGTATTAAATTATTAGATAGATGGGAATTAAATAGAAAAATTGATAAAGAACATGTTAAATTAATATATAAAGATATGATTAATGATTATAAAATAAAACAAAATTATATATTTTATGATCACATACATTTAGGTATAAAAAATAATAATATTATATATGTGATAGATGGTCAACATAGATTATTAGCATGTGAGAAAATATATAAAAAAAATAAATATCCAATTCAATCTATTCCTGTTATATTATGGTTTATTGATTCTGACGAAGAATTTATTGAAATTTTTGATAAAATAAATTCTAGAAAACATATTGATAAAACTAAATTATTTAATTATAAAATTAATGATATAATTTCATGGATGAATAACAATTATGGAAAAAAAGAATCAATCTGGGGGAAAAAAAGACCTAAAATTGATAAAGATTTATTTGTTGATAAAATGCGTAATAATGATTCTATTCATAAAATTGAAACTTCAGATATTATTAAAAAAATAAATAATTATAATATTTTATTAAGAGGTATGACACGAAATAAAAGATGTAAAAAAAAATTAAATGATTCTATTCATATTTATGCAGAAAATATGGATTTTTATTTGGGTTATGATAAAAATTATAATTGGATTAATGAAATAATATAAAATTATATGTTATCATATAATTATAATAAAAAATAATCAAATATATTTATACTGTAATTGGTATAATTAAATCAATATTTGGATGTCTTCCTAAAATTTGTATTTTTTCAAAATTTTCACATTCTCCAAAATTAAAATTTATTTTAGTGTAATCAAACATTATTTCTTTATAATGAATATAATTTAGCTTTTTCATTTCATTAATTTTTTTAACAATATATGGATTAATATTAAAAAAATATATTACATGAGACCAATCATCTGCAATTTCTTCATTATTATTAGTTATATGCATAGGTAAATTATTTATTTCATTATAATTATTTACTGCTGCATAATTATTTTCCATAAAATTATTTGAATATTGGAAGGGTAATGCAAAATCCAAATTATTAAAACTAATTAATTTATTTTCTTGATGATAATGACGTGTTGGAATAAATATTTTATTATCTATTATATTATGTGAATATCCAATTTTCTGCTCCTTCATCTAATTTACATATTATAAATCCCCAATATTCTTGATAATAATATTTTTCTAATATTTTTTTTAATCCTTTTGATAATTTAAAAATATTTGAATTTACATTATTTATTTCTTTTAAATTTTTAGCAAGAGATACCTTATAACTTCCTACATTAAAAATTTCTAATATATTATTTGAAGAACTATCACATTTTCTTGTACTTCTTGTATTATTATAAAAACATTTTTCACAATCCTCAAATAAATTTTCATATTTTGATAAATTTATAAATTCAACTGTTTCAGGTAATGGTACAGGAAGAATCATTGCATTTGATTCTGATAAATTATCAATAAAATTTGAATATATTATTATTTGTTTTGTTTTATTATAATTAAGTCCAACTAATATTTTAGTTTTTGATACTTTTAAAATTTCATTACTAATCATACACATTTATTAAATATATAAAATATTATTATTATTATTATTATTTTAAATAATTTTTATTATTTTTATCAAAAAAGATATAATATTTTTATGAATATTTGTATATTTATCTATAAAATTATTATTACTTATTAAAAATCTGATAATTCTTTAATATTTTTTCTTTTTCAATAATATCTGTTGGTTGACATTCTATTATATCATATTCAAAATTTTTATTTTTTGTATAAATTGAAATCATTGATGATAATTCTAAATATATTAAATCATCAATCATATATTTATTACTACCAATTATATGAATTTTAATAATTTTATAAATTGTTTGATTTTCATTTTCTTTTATAATTTCAAATAAATTATAAATATCATTTATATCTATTTTATTTTTATCTTTTTTATCTATAATATTTTTAATATTAGTATTAGAATCTTTAAATAATAAATTAATATCACGAGATAATATATTAAGTTTATTAACTAAATTAAAATTATTATTTTTTAAAAAATTTAAATAAATATTGTCTAAAAAATTATAAATCATAATTAATTTATAATAATAAATTAATTATATCTAAAACATGCATTTAAAATTGCTATTATACTTTTCTTAATACAAATGTATTAATTTTTTTTAGTCCAAATATTCTACTATTTTACATTCTGGATATTTGATATTTACTATTTGTTTTATTTTATTAATTTTTTCATTATTAAATAATATTTTAATTTCTTTTAATGATAATGGCAAATTATTTATTGGTTGATTGAAATATTTAGATAATGTCAAATGTGTTATTGAATTTGGTAAATTATTTATTGGTTGATTAAAAGCTCTACTTAATATTAAATTTATTATTGAATTTGGTAAATTATTTATTGGTTGATTAAAAAGAGAACTTCCATAAAATTCTAAATGTGTTAATGAGTTTGGTAAATAATTTATTGATTGAATAAAATTTTCACCTAATGTTAAATGTGTTAATGAGTTTGGTAAATAATTTATTAGTTTATTAAAATTTTCACCTAATGTTAAATGTGTTATTGAATTTGGTAAATTATTTATTGATTGATTAAAATCCGCACCTAATGTTAAATGTATTATAGAATTTGGTAAATTATTTATTGATTGATTAAAATATTCATCAAATTCTAAATGTATTATTGAGTTTGGTAAATCATTTATTGGTTGATTATAATTCTTACCTAATGTTAAATGTGTTATTGAATTTGGTAAATTATTTATTGGTTGATTAAAATTCCAACCTAATGTTAAATGTGTTATAGAATTTGGTAAATCATTTATTGATTTATTAAAATAATAACCTAATGTTAAATGTGTTATAGAATTTGATAAATTATTTATTGGTTGATTTAAATTTTCAGCTAATGTTAAATGTGTTATTGAATTTGGTAAAGAATTTATTGGTTGATTAAAATCTTCACCTAATATTAAATGTGTTATTGAGTTTGGCAAATCATTTATTGGTTGATTAAAACAATAATCTAATATTAAATGTGTTATTGAGTTTGGTAAATTATTTATTGGTTGATTAAATTTCCAACCTAATGTTAAATGTGTTATAGAATTTGGTAAATTATTTATTGGTTGATTAAAACAATTATCTAATGTTAAATGTGTTATTGAGTTTGATAAATTATTTATTGATTGATTAAACCAATGACCTAATTTTAAATGTGTTATTGAATTTGGTAAATTATTTATTGATTGATTAAACCAATTATCTAATGTTAAATGTGTTATTGAGTTTGGTAAATTATTTATTGGTTCATCAAAACGATAACCTAATGTTAAATATGTTATAGAATTTGGTAAGTAATTTATTGGTTCATCAAAATAATGACCTAATGTTAAATGTGTTATTGAATTTGATAAATTATTTATTGGTTGATTGAAACGTGTACCTAATGTTAGATGTGTTATTGAATTTGGTAAATTATTTATTGGTTGATTAAAATCCCTACCTAATATTAAATTTATTATTGAATTTGGTAAATTATTTATTGATTCATCAAATTTACTTCCTTTCCAATAATCATCTTTATAATCATCATATTTATTTTTTGTTTTTAAACATGTTTCAATATCTTCATAATTATTAAAATATATTGTATCACATAATTTTATTACTTGAATTATGAAGATATTGAAACATGTTTAAATATCTTCATAATTATTAAAATATATTGTATCACATAATTTTATTACTTGAATTATTTCATTATCTAATATTTCATTAAATTCACAATCAAATACTATTATATTATTTA
>Ga0169931_10009333_pt1 | contig 14158 bp, 12 predicted proteins | sample Kivu_15m_20L_FD_129675 | JGI IMG/M metagenome (GOLD analysis project Ga0169931, IMG submission 129675) | Freshwater microbial communities from Lake Kivu, Western Province, Rwanda to study Microbial Dark Matter (Phase II) - Kivu_15m_20L... | ecosystem: Environmental > Aquatic > Freshwater > Lake...
ATCCGTCACAAAACATTCGCTGGGTCACGCCAGAAGGTGCCGGCGGGCCTAACTATCCTAATATGTAATAAAATCACTGCGTAACCCATGCTAAATCCGCGTTTAGGCGCGGATTTAGCATTACAGAAGGCTTTAATCCCTTCCAGTCTGCGGTTAAAATTTAGTTTTTGCCTGCAGGTAATGTTCTATGTCGTTTTCTCTGTCCTTATTGTTCGTTGCTACTGCTGCTGTATCGTCACAGACGCAGGCCGTACCGGTACACCCAAATCACAATGCGGTGTTGTGGTACCAAACATCTGCAGAATTTAATGCCAACAGCGTACAAACGTACACCGCAGCACGTAACCAACTGTTGCGCGCTATTGCCGACCCAAACTGGACTGCCCTGACTAACCAAACCGGGCAGTATCAACAGTTACCACCGGCTGTTATCGTTGATATCGATGAGACTATTCTGGATAACTCACCTGCAGCGGCGCAGGCTGTGTTGCAAGGCAAAACTAATTTTGATGCGGCACTGTGGGACGCTTGGGTTGCCAAAGCCAGCGCACAAGCAGTGCCGGGCGCGGTAAAGTTCCTCAATCTGGCGGAAGCCAATGGCGTAAAAGTACTTTACATCAGTAACCGCGAGTGCGCGCCACGTAAAACAAAACCGACCGAGCAGTGTCCGCAACACGCTGACACTTTAAAGAATTTACGGGCTGTTGGCATCAAGCAGCTGCAAGACGACCAATTGTGGCTCAAAGGTCAGCAAACCGACTGGAGCTCAGAAAAAGAAAGCCGCCGAGTGCTGGCCGCTAAGCAATACCGCGTCGTCATGTTGTTTGGTGATGATTTCGGCGATTTTTTACCGAATGTAAAGAAAAACATTACGCCGCAGCAACGACTTAAGTTATCTCAGCAATATGAACATCAGTGGGGCGAAAAGTGGTTTATGTTGAGTAACCCAACTTATGGCTCATGGCAGACTATCTTAAACCAGCCAGACAGTCAGTATTTGCAAGGGTTTTAATCCTGCGTTGGTAGCCAGTCCAGTTTATAACTGGCTACCGCTATGCCTTTTCCATTTAATCTTGACCGCTCCTGTCAAAATGAAGTGGGACGAGTATTGGTTATGGCAACCGGTTGCCCCTACTTGCAACGTACAGTGCATACCAATGTTCTCGGCTTAACGTCACATCGGTAGCCTGCGCACAAGCTTTAATTCTTGCCGGATTTGTAGTACCAATCACTGGTTGGATACCTGCCGGATGTCGACGCAACCAGGCAAGTACTATCGCTTCGGTACTAACCTGATACTCAGCTGCCAGCTTTTTAACTAATTCAGCGGTATATTGTTCTGCGACGGTTAATGAATGTGCACCACCGGTGTACTTACCTTGTGCCAGACTGCCCCACGCCTGAATTTGTACTTTATTTAACTGACAGTACTCGACCGCACCGTAAGCAAAATAATGCTGGGCACCCTGCGGCATACCTGTCAACACATTGGCTTCCAGCCAATCAAGATTATTGAGACTCATCTGGAGCTGATTGACCACCAGCGGTTGGGATAAAGCCGCTTGCAACAGATGTTGTTGCGGCGCGCCAAAATTAGATACACCCACATGACGGAGCTTGCCACTTTGTTGCAACTTAGCGAGCACGATTGCCACCTCATCCACCACCATCAGCGGATCTGGCCGGTGCAATAACAAGATATCAAGTTGCTCGATACCCAGCCGGCGTAAACTGGCTTCCACTGAACTTTCAATATAACCAGCGCTAAAATCATAACGACCAACGGTGGTTTCATCGGCAAAACGAATAGCACACTTACTTTGGATAACAATTTGATCCCGCAAGCCAGGCTGAGTCTTCAGGAACTCTCCAAACAAGCTTTCGGCTTTACCGCGGGTGTAAATATCAGCATGATCAAAACAATTAAATCCTTGCTCCAACGCTGTTTCCAGCGCTAAGAACCCGGCTTCACGCTGCTCAGCCGTCGTGGCAGAAGCATCCCACTCTCCACCTAAGCCCATACAGCCAAACACTAAAGGACTGACATCAGGAAAATACTGTGCGAGCGGTGTTTTGGCATTAAGAATCATGCTGAATTTCCTTTTAATGGTAATCAGCTGCAGTCTACGCGCCAGTTCGGCTGCCAGCAAGGCCAACAGGTGCCAGCAACAATGATTACGTATGCACAAAAATAGGATGCAATATCTGATTTAAATCATAAGGTTAAATGGGTTTAACCGCCTGATAAAATGTTTCGACAAGCGCAGTACACTCTTGTTACGCTGGGAGAAACAAAAGGATTCGTCATGCATCACCTGAAAGTAAATATAAAACAGTGGCTATTACTAGGCAGTGGCCCATTGCTGCTGTGGCTCTGCAGCCAACTCAACATTGATGGGTTGTCGGCACAAGCAATGCTGGTCGCCGGCGTTAGCGGTTGGATGATTATCTGGTGGGTCAGCGAAGCAGTTCCTCTGCCAGTCACATCATTATTACCAATGCTCTTGTTCCCGCTGCTGGGTGTCAGCAATGCCGAGGCCGCAACTTCACCTTACGCGCACCCGTTAATTTTTTTGTTTTTCGGTGGCTTTTGTTTGTCGATTGCAATGGAGAAAACCGACCTACACAAGCAAATTGCCGTGCGTGCATTAGCATTGGTAGGACCAAAACCTGCGGCACAATTGGGCGCCATTATGCTGGTAACGGCTTTTTTGTCGATGTGGATGTCTAACACCGCAACAGCGGTGATGATGTTGCCGATCGCCCTAGCGTTAAGTTCAGCTGCACCTGTTGCGCTACAAGCACAACTGATACCGGCCTTACTACTTGGAGTCGCGTATAGTGCCAGTATCGGCGGGATAGCGACGCTCATCGGTACACCGCCCAATGCTTTACTGGCGGCTTTTTTAGCAAAGACCTATCAAATTAACATCGGCTTTGGTCAATGGATGCTGCTCGGGGTGCCGCTGGCGATTATTACGCTGTTTGCCTGCTGGCTTTGGCTGAGTCGTTGGCACTTCAGGTTACATTTAATCGCTGCAGTGCAACCATCCACCACATACACTGGCACCCAATCTGCTAAGTCTGCGGAATTCGCTCCGCCTGAAAGCGCGTTGGCAACGACGCCTTCTTCAGCGCTGACCGCAGGTTTACTCACTGCCCAGCAAAAATGGCTTGCCATTGTTTTTGTGCTGACCGCCTGCTGCTGGATCTTTCAACCGCTTCTGAGCAAATGGAGTGGTCTTGCACTATCTGACACTGTCATTGCGTTACTAGCAGCCATGGCATTGTTTGTCTTGCCTTGCCAGGGCAAACCACTGATAAATTGGCAAGACAGCGATAAAATTCCCTGGGGTGTACTGTTATTGTTTGGTGGCGGGTTAAGTATGGCTGCGCAGATCCAACAATCAGGACTCGCTGATTACCTTGCCGGGCTGCTGAATGTGTTAGACGGCGTCAGGCCGGTTTTCGTGGTACTCGCCGTGGTGGCTCTGATCGTCTTTTTAACGGAGGTGACTAGTAATACCGCGGTTGCCGCAGCGTTTTTGCCTTTGCTTGGTCCAGTCGCACTGAGTTTACAACTATCCCCATTGTATTTGACTGTACCTGCAGCGCTGGCAGCGAGCTTTGCATTTATGATGCCGGTAGCGACGCCACCGAATGCGATTGTCTTTGCCAGCGGGGAGCTGCGTATTATTGATATGGTAAAAGCTGGCTTTATACTAAACCTGCTTTCTATTGGTTTAATCACCGCTTGTTGTTATCTGATTTTGCCTTACTGGCTTTAGCAACAGAGCTATTGCAGTCTTGTGAAACCACAAGCTGCAATAGCGTCCACAACGCATTATTTAGCGTCAGTCTGAAGACTTTTGTAATACTGCCAAAGCCCGATCAGCGATGCGGCAATCCAAAACAACTCAATAACAAAGCTGGCCAGATTGAAATTGATACAAAGACTAAATAATAAAAACAGTGCACCAATCAGGTTCATCACGTTATACAACAAACCTTTCGGGTTTACTTTATTAAGCTGCAATAAAAAAAACGCACCGACGACCAGTGAAGTACCGGCCATACCGACGATATCGGCGATCAGTTCCATATTGAATTCCATAACAAGCTGAAGTTCGTCCAAAACAGGCTGGCCCTTTCCATGGGGAGGACGGTTCTCTGTCACCGTATCCGGTGATTCCATGAGACAGCTTGGCTGAGAGTCGCTGACAATAATCAATACCCATTAATCCGACTGGGTTTGTGTAAGCTTATCCCATAAATGCAAAAACCACTCATATGAGTGGTTTGCTGAACTTGGAGCGGGCAACGAGACTCGAACTCGTGACCTCGACCTTGGCAAGGTAGCGCTCTACCAACTGAGCTATGCCCGCTTATTGTATTTAACGCTGGTGCGACGTTAAATGGTGCCCGGGGCCGGACTTGAACCGGCACGGGGTTACCCCCGAGGGATTTTAAATCCCTTGTGTCTACCGATTTCACCACCCGGGCAGACAGCTGTGTGAGTCCCTTTTCAAACGCAGGCCAAATCTTATTATTCGAAATGGAGGCGGGTCCCGGAGTCGAACCGAGGTGGACGGATTTGCAATCCGCTGCATGGCCACTCTGCCAACCCGCCTGCGTTTGTGTTTATTTGGAGCGGGCAACGAGACTCGAACTCGTGACCTCGACCTTGGCAAGGTAGCGCTCTACCAACTGAGCTATGCCCGCATCCTGTAGGGTTCCCCCTCAACACGTCAGGCATTCTACTGGGTTTAATAAATCAGTCAACCAGAAACTTCTACCGTTTTAACTGTTTGCTCAATTTTTAGCAAAATGGCTTGCTTTCTGAGCAAATCCAGCGACTTAGCAGCTGCTAATCGCTACTAATTTAAATCCTGCCAGGCAGCTTGCAGATAATCCAGCATCGACCACACGGTCAGCACAGTTGCGATAAACAACAACAGCATACCGAGGTCGGTGACCCACTGCACGGGCTGCCAAATCAAACCAATTAACGCCAGCATTTGACCTGCTGTTTTGTATTTACCAATCCATGACACCTTAACCTGAGCGCTTTTACCAATACCTGCCATCCATTCACGTAAGCCTGAAATGATAATTTCACGACTAATCATGACAAAAGCTGGGATGGTCACCCAAAGCGTTTGCATATCGACAGCGATTAACACCAAGGCAGCCGCGACCATGGCTTTATCAGCGACTGGATCCAGAAACGCACCGAAGGGAGTACTTTGCTCAAGTTTACGCGCCAGATAACCGTCCAACGCATCGGTGATAGCAGCCAGCCAGAAGACAAAAGCGGCCATGAATCGCGCATGCTCATGCGTAGAATAGAAACAAAACAGAAATACCGGGATTAACAGGATCCTGAACATGGTCAGAATATTGGGCACATTCCACATCAATGCGTTCTCAACTTGCTGTTCTAATTTTTATGACAGGCCTGATAAATCAGTTCCGCCTGCGTTTTGGATATGCCCGGTACTGAGGCCAATTCCGTGACCGTTGCTTTTAACACGCCCTGCAAACCACCGAGGTATTGTAACAAAGCTTGTCGGCGGATGGCCCCTACTCCCGGAATATTTTCCAACGGGCTTTGCAATAACTTTTTACCACGTTGTTGACGATGGCCAGTGATGGCAAATCGGTGTGCTTCATCACGGATATGCTGGATTAAATGCAAAGCAGGATCATCAGCGGGTAAGTTGACACTGGCATGGATACTGTTCACCAACAAGGTTTCCAGACCTGGTTTGCGGCTGGTGCCTTTAGCAACGCCTAACAACAGCGGTTTTTTTGCCAGCGGCCAATCGGCAAAAAACTCTAGTGCCTGCGTTAACTGGCCGGCGCCACCATCAATTAACACAATATCCGGCACTCGGCTCTCATCGGTCAGTTTGCCGTAGCGTTTATGCAAGGCGAAGCGCATCGCCGCATAATCATCGCCGGGCGTAACACCTTCAACATGAAAACGCCGATATTCTGCTTTATCAGGTCCTTTATCATTAAACACCACACAAGAAGCCATTGTTTGTTTGCCCATGGTATGGCTGATGTCAAAACATTCCATCCGGGTAATAGCGCTCAACTCTAAGCGTTGCTGTAAAGCGAGATAACGACCAAACATATGCGCGGCCTGGCTTACTTTACTCTCGCACGCTGTGCGGGCATTTTTGGCTGCCAGTTCAAGATAACGCGCCCGCTCCCCTCGTTTTGCCTGTACCAGCGTGATTTTGCGCCCCGCGGCCTGCGAAATAGCCTGCGCCACAGTATCAGCGTCTTCAATAACGTCATTCACCACGATTTCCCGTGGTATTTGCTGCCCACCCAAATTATTCAGGTAAAACTGTAATAAAAAGGCAGGAAATATTTCGGCAGGCTCCGTCTGTTGTGGCAATTTCGGGAAATAGGTGCGCGAACCGATGATTTTTTGCTCCCGCACATATAACACATGTACGGCCGCCACTCCGTGCAGGTAACAAAACCCCAATACATCCATCTCAGGGTGATCGCCGCTGACAGACTGCTGCTCCTGCACAGTGCGCAGCGCAATAATTTGGTCACGCAGTTGCGCCGCCTTCTCAAAATCCAGCTGTTGGCTGGCGGCGTCCATTTGCCCAACCAACTGCTCAATCACTTGCTGATTTTTACCTTGCAGAAACAACCGAGTAAGTTGAACTTGCTGCTGATATTCGTCATCACTGATTTTGCTCACGCAAGGCGCCGAGCAAAGTTTTAGCTGATGTTGCAGGCATGGTCTGGTTCTAGCTCGATAGAACGAATCTTCACATTGGCGGATTGGAATGATTTTTTGTAGCAGTTTCAGGCTTTCCCATACTGCACTGGCCGTTGGATATGGACCAAAATACTGGCCGGCTACTTTGCGCGGGCCGCGATGGGCCGTGATACGCGGGTGGCGATGATCGGTCAGCAAAATGTAAGGAAAGGATTTATCGTCTCTGAGCAATACATTGTATTTCGGCATGTATTGCTTAATCAGATTGTTTTCCAGAATTAACGCTTCGGTCTCACTATTGGTGACCGTGAATTCGACATACCGGATGTTGCTAACTAACGCACGGGTTTTAATGCTGTCGACCTGAGCACGAAAGTAACTCGACAAACGCTTGTACAGATCTTTGGCTTTACCAACATAGATCACCTGGTCCGCCGTACCGTACATCCGGTAAACACCCGGTTCATGCGGCACGGTTTTTAAAAAAGCTTTTGGCTCAAATACTACAGACATCAGGCAATACTGATCATTCCATGGCGGATCGCTAAGTGGGTCAACTCCACATCGCCGCTGATCGCCAGTTTTTCAAACATACGGTAGCGATATGAGTTGACTGTTTTCGCACTCACATTCAGCTTCTCAGCAATATCATTGACTTTTTCACCACGGGTGATCATCAGCATGATCTGCATTTCACGCTCTGACAATTCGTCAAATGGGTTATTGCTGTTCGATTGGATTTTGCTAAACGCCATCTTTTGCGCCACTTCATCCGAGATATATTTGTGGCCATCAAATACCTTGCGGATAGCGGTCACCATCTCAGATGGTGCGGCATTTTTTGAGATAAAACCAGAGGCACCCATCTGCATGACTTTAGTTGGTACTGGTTCTTCGCACGACACTGACAACGCGAGCACGCGGATATCCGGGCAATAATGCAAAATTCGCTTGGTCGCATTCATCCCACCAATGCCTGGCATATTCATGTCCATCAGCACGACATCCGGCGGTTGATGGCCGGCCGCTTCATTACGACAAAACGCCAATGCTAATTCACCTGATTCCACTTCGCCGACCACGCGGATCCCACGCTCTTCTTTTAGAATGCGGCTTAAGCCCGTTCTGACCAACTCGTGGTCATCAACAATCAGAACATTAATCAAAGCGGATGCCCTTAGAACTGCAGATATGCTAAACCCCACTAGCATAGCCGAGTGCGTTTTGATTTTCTATGGTTTACTGCGCGGACAAGCACAGCGACAGGTCACTGTTTATACAAACAAAAACATGAAAGAAACGCACAAAGAGACTGACTGGCGGAACTAGTAAAAACAAAAAAACCACCTGACGGTGGTTTTAAAGTGGCGGAGAGAGAGAGATTCGAACTCTCGGATGGCTATTAACCATCGCCGGTTTTCAAGACCGGTGCATTAAACCGCTCTGCCATCTCTCCGCGATGCGATGCATATTAGTGACAGCCCTGGACCTTGTAAAGAATTTTTTTAGCTATTTGGTTTGTTTGCTCAGCTTTTACACAAACCGCCTGAAAAGCCGCCATCGCGGCCTGACAGCTGAACAGCGCACGGGTACAATACAGCTCTTACTTGCTCTGAATTGGCCCTCCATGAACAAAAAACGTATCTATGTCGCCTATACCGGCGGCACTATTGGTATGCAATACTCCAAAAACGGTTACATCCCGGTGCCAGGTTTTTTAACTGATACCGTGCGCGCTATGCCGGAATTTTATCGACCCGAAATGCCTGAGTTTGTCATCCACGAATACCATCCGGTGATTGACTCGTCCGATATGACTCCTGCACATTGGGTTACCATTGCTGAAGATATCCGACTGAATTATGCCGATTATGATGGTTTTGTTGTTTTACATGGCACTGATACCATGGCCTATACCGCCGCAGCGCTCTCTTTTATGCTGGAAGATTTATGCAAACCGGTGATTATCACCGGTTCACAGATCCCGCTTGCGCAATTGCGCTCTGATGGCCAGGTCAATTTGCTCAATTCGTTATATCTGGCGGCCAATTATCCTATCGCTGAAGTGTCGTTATATTTTAATAACCAACTGTTTCGCGGTAACCGCGCGACTAAAGCAGATGCCGATGGCTTTAATGCCTTTGCATCACCCAATTTTCCGCCGTTGCTACAAGCTGGTATCCATATCGAACTGAAAGCGGGTCAGTTGTACCAGGGGGTCATCAAACCAACACTGACGGTGGCGCAAGTAACACCGCAGCCAATCAGTGTCGTCACGTTATATCCGGGCATTCGACCCGATGTAATAGCCAATATGGTGGCGGCGCCAGTACGTGCGCTTATTATCAAATCCTATGGTGTCGGTAATGCTCCGCAAAACCCGCAGTTATTAACCGCGCTGACGGAAGCCGCCGACCGCGGGACAGTGATAGTCAACTGCACGCAATGCTTTAAAGGCAAAGTCAATATGGGCGGTTATGCCACCGGAAATGCACTGCGTCAGTGTGGCGTCAGTAGCGGTTTTGATATGACGTTGGAAGCAGCATTGACCAAACTGCATTATTTGCTGAGCAAACCCTTGTCGGTTGAACAAGTGCGGGAGCAACTGCAACAAAGTTTACGCGGTGAGCTAACCCTGTAAGCGTAGAGTGTGCAACTCAACGGCGTTGTTGCAGCCTGTAATGCAATCACTAAGCCCTGCATCAGCAGGGCTTAGTATTCCGACCAACCGGTGTTAGCGTACGGCAACGCTTAGCTGCAACATGGTAAGCACTAACCGTGTGGGTGAGCCAAAAACAATTGCTGCACCCGTTGCAACAGGGGTTGTTCTTCGGCTGTAACCGGCCCATGACTGAGCCAACGCCCCAACAATTGGGCTAGATTGTCAGCTTCACCCTGATTGAGTTTTTCACTAAGCAACAACATCTGCACTTGTTGTCGACGCTGCAGCTCTGGTGCAGGCGAAGCGCTGCCAGCTGCCCACTCTATTGCGAGTGTCAAATCGGACCGGCTTAGGGTGTCATTTTGGCGGTTGAACAACAAGCGATACACAGCTGGTAACTGCTCTGCCGTCACAGCCGGATCTATCAGGGCGGCAAAAAGCTGCTGATACTGTTGTTGCTGTCCCTGTAAAGCCTGAGACTGCAGTTGCTGGCGGATCTGGTTTAACAGTTGTTGTTTACGGGCTTGCAATTCAGCGTCAATACTGGTGTCGAGCTGCTGGATAGCTGCCAATTGCTGACCTAACAGCTGCTGATTCGCAGTCGTCAAATCCACTGCAGCTAATTGTGCGAATTCAGCGGCCAACTGTTGACGCTGCAGCGCTAAACGCTCAGCTTCTTGTTGCCGGAATTCATTACGGCGGGCAAATACGGCATCACACTGTACGCGAAATTGTGTCCATAACGCCTGATCCTGCGTGGGGCCAGCGAAACCAACTTGTTTCCAGGTTTGCTGTAACTGTTTAACGTCATTCAATGCCTGTGGGTTATCCATTTGGCTGGCAAGCGCAGTGGCAGTCGCTATAAGCTGCTGCTTCTGCATGGCAGCTGCGGAATAAGCGTGCTGTTGACGCGCTTTCAGCAACGAGAGTTGCTCCTGATAAGCAGCCTTTAACGATTCATGTGCGTCTTTGTCAACCTGCCCACTACTACGCCACTGTTTTTGCCAGTGCTGTAAAGCTTTATCTAACGCTTGACCTGATACTTCTTCAGCCACTAACTGTCTGAATGCATCAATGATCTGTTGCCGCTGAATAACGGCAGCTGCGCGTAAAGCATCTTGTTCAGCATAATAGGCGCGGCATGGCGCAAACGCCTGCTCGATCAACTGATCAAACTGACTGTTCAGTTCGGTTTCAAGACTGGCTTCTGCCCGCCCCAAGCTACCCCAAATTTGACGGATTTGACGGACCCTTTTAGACCGCTCCGCGACCGCTATGTGGGTATCGTTGATAAGCGCTTGTAAATCAGCCAATAAGGCTTGCTTACGCGGTGTAGCAATAAAGGTCTGCAAATCGGTCAACTGCAGCACAAGCGCGCGAGTTTGCTCTAATTCTTTATCAAGACCTTGCGCAAGCACTGGCTCGTTGGCCAACTGCTGCTCCACACTGCGCCATAAACCAAAAATCACATTATATCGACCGCTGTCGTGCAGACGTCGGATCTCGCTAAGTTTGCCGCGAAGCTGCCGCTGACGTTTTTTGCCAGCTTCCAGCAACGGTTCACAATGTTGCTGCCACTGCGTACTTAGTTGATTAAAACTATCGCGGAAGACTTGCGGCAGTGACTGACCTGACAAACGCTGTAATTGTTGCCATTGCTTACGCCATTGTTGAAACATCTGCCAAGCGGATTCAACTTGCTCTGCCGCTGGTAATTGATGTGCACTCATTTCGGCCAGTAATCGACCCGCCTGCGCCATCGCTTCCGCCAGCTGAGGAACATCAGCAAGCCTTGCTGCCAGCTGGTCTGCACGTGCCAGCAATTTGTCACGCGCCGTCGCTGGCAAGTCAGCCACTAGCTGTTGCCGCCAACTCGTTAACGCTTGTCCCAATGGTTCAAGCTCTGTCAACTGATTGGCCGATAACAACTCACCTAGCTGTTGTTCGATTGCAGCGAGTTGATCTTCCAGTTGCTGTAACAGTTGTTGACGTGCCTGTTGCTGTGCCAACGCGGCCTGCTCGCGGGCAAGCTGAGCTAATCTCGGCGCCAACGCTACAGTGGTTAATTGACTGATTTTTTCGTATTTGGCCTGTAACTGCAGCTGCTCTTCAGATGGGAGTAGACCAATCTCGCCGACGATTTGCTGCCACTGGGCAGACAAGGTCGAAAACTCCTGCTCGGCAAGTACTGCATCAGTCTTTTCCCTCACAGCATTTAAGCGTGCTAACAACAATGTAGTGGTTCTACGTAACCTATCCGGACGAGCCTTTGTTTCCTGGCGTCGTTGCAAATCAAGAATGATAGCCTGGCGCATCGCCTCATCTGTTTGTTTGAGCAACCGCTCCAATGCTTTGTCATCAGCGATTTTTTCAAGCAGCGCCTGACGCTGCTGCAGCGGCAGATTAGTGTCAACCAGTGCTTGCAAATACAGGTCCTGACGTTCCAGCCGGTGTAACAGTTGGAGCCTGAGCTCAGTATCTTGTTCTGTTTGCGCCAGTTTTTCCAGCACACTGCTGCGCTGGCATTCTGCAATAAACTGCTTTTTTAACTGAGCGCTCACTTGGTTTTTCAGCAGCATATCGACCAACTGCTGCTCGGCAAACTGCCGCAACCTGTCCGCGTTGTCATGTTTGCTTGCCTGCCACCACAAAGAAAATTCATTTAAGCGGCACAAAGCAGCACGACGCACCGATTCCGTACCGTCGTTAAATGCTAGCTCGTGTAAAATTTCTTTTTGTTCTGTAGTTTTATCATCCAGAGCATTAATTGCCGCCATCCGAACTGCAGCATCCTGATGCTGCCACTTTGGTTTAAACCACCGTTTAAATATCATCGTGTGCAAACCTTGCAATAGACTGGCCTTGTTCAAACTGGGCCTTCATTTCTGTTTTTGACTTTAACACCATCTGGCCGTCGGCACCCACGGTAAAGGGTTCGTCCGATTTCAGCACCAGTGACTGATAGGCAAGCACCAACTGCATACATTGTTCGTGTTGCGCTGAAGACAGCGGCTGCCCATCGGCCCAACGGCCGGTTGCGGCAGCCTGCGCTACTTTTTGATAGGCATCAGCGCTCATTGCACTGACTACTGCTTTAAAATTCACAAGATACCTGCTATTGCCGCTTATGCATAACCATCCGGACTTTGGAAATCATGTAACCCAAAGCACCTGCTCCCAGACTGATATACGTTGCGTACCATTGAACAGTTTCCACCAGCGGCTCTTTGTAATACAAATACAGTACAGAGCCAAGGAACACCACAATGGCAATCATCGCGTGGTTGTTGATTGATTGCGCCTTTGCCATCCGGCGGTCGCGCTCGACCTTCATCAGCTGCTCTGGAGATACGTCGGTCAGACCAGCACCACAATGCTGACAAGTTGCCGCTTTGTTTGACACTTTTTTGCCACAAAATGGGCAGGATACAATAGCCATAACACACTACCTGTTAAAATTGCTCGCACTATAAAACAAAAGGCCGGTTTTTTAAACCGGCCCTTTGTAACCAGCAAGCTTACAACTGGTCAACAACAGCCCGCACTGCAATCAGAGTGTCCTGTCCTAATTTCATCGAACGTACATCTGACCAGCCATATTGTTCATCCGGCAGGTTTGCATTGTCTTTAAATGGCATCTCAAACGTGTAAGCCAGACACTTAAATTGCTCGGCAACCCAGGTTGAGCCAATCGTCAGGTTAGCCTGGCCTGGTGCATCCTTCTCGTAACCATAAACGTCCTGGAACTCTGGCGTCACGGCTAACAAAGCTTGTTTAAACGCTGTTTCCAGAGTTGCCATTTTTGTGCTGTAGGATGGCACGCCTTCAGCGCCCGCCACAAAGTTATATGGCAGGTTTTCATCGCCATGAATGTCTAAAAACATATCAACGCCCACTTCGAGCATTTTCTGCCGGACCAGATAGACTTCAGGACTTTTTTCTAGCGACGGTGTCTGCCACTCACGATTCAAATTCACCCCAGCCGCATTGGTCCGCAAATGACCGCGTACACTGCCATCCGGATTCATATTCGGCACAACGTAGAATACCGCTTTGTTCAGTAACTCGCGGGCAACACCGTCGTCCTGATCAAGCAAACGATCCAGTAAGCCTTCAACAAACCATTCGGCCATTGTCTCGCCGGGATGCTGACGCGCGGTGATCCAGATTTTTTTCTTGCCATCACTCGGTTCGCCAACCACTAATAACGACATATCACGACCATCCAGCGTGTTGCCAAGATCGACTAATTGCGCCAGGCCACTGTTTTGTACCTGACTCAATAAATCCATGTGACGCTCGTAGCTGTAAGGGGCAAAATAAGCGAAATAACAAGATTCTGCTTCAGGATAGTGAGTGATCACGAGTTGCTCGCCATCAAAACTGGTGTCAACACGAAACCAATTCTGCCGATCGTAAGATGCCACCGCCTGATAATCAGCCCAGCCTTTTGGATAAGCTGAACCAGCAGCATTGACAATTTTCAGCGTGTGCGGTTCAAAACTGTCGCTCTGTAAGCGAAAATGAAACCATTGATAAAATTCAGACTCGTTGTCTTTACGGATCGCCAGACGAATATCATCTATGCGTTCAGCCGACAAAACTTCGATATTGCCACTATCAAATTGAGCAGTAATTTTCATTGTTATTTACCAAAAGGACCTGAGTTTGCGCAAGGCTACCACAAGGACGGCCTGCTGTCTTGGCTGTGACTGGCGCAATTGCGCCAGACTGCAGTTTAGTGC
>Ga0169931_10009334_pt1 | contig 14158 bp, 22 predicted proteins | sample Kivu_15m_20L_FD_129675 | JGI IMG/M metagenome (GOLD analysis project Ga0169931, IMG submission 129675) | Freshwater microbial communities from Lake Kivu, Western Province, Rwanda to study Microbial Dark Matter (Phase II) - Kivu_15m_20L... | ecosystem: Environmental > Aquatic > Freshwater > Lake...
ACAATCATAATCCAATAAGAATTTGATGTTAGTATCACCACGTAAAAACCATAATAGTTCAGTGACAATTGTTTTCCATGCCATTTTTTTGGTGGTTAGCAAAGGGAAACCCTCACTCATATTATGACGGATCTGACGACCAAAAATTGATAGTGTACCAGTTCCGGTCCTATCTTTTTTTTCTATACCACAATCAATAATATCCTGTAGAAGTTGTTGATATTGTTTGTCTAAATTATTCATGGTTTTTTTTAAAATATCCACAGTGTAGTTTTGCGTTATCTAAACTAAGTTTGATGGCGTCGTATTTCTCCATTTTTGGATTTTGGTCCATAATTTTTTTACAAAGATCCAAAACATGTTCTCTTACTCTAAGCTCTTCTGCTTCATATAGAAGATCTTCAATAAGTTCTTCATTTGCTCCCATTTTGATTCTGATTTTTCCATTCGTCGATTATGTAGTTCATGTTGTCAGACAGGTAATCCATTTTAGATAACCAAGTAAGAACATCATCAACTCCTTGATTATAACATTTTTCCATTGCGTTAACAATTCCGGTTTCATTTAAGAACATGTTATGATTATTATGTTCTTTAATTAATTGATAGAAGTCAGGTTTCATTTTTTAATAAACATGTTGGTTGATTGAATACCTAAACGGAGCACAGGAAACGCTCTTTCGAATTCATCTTTTTGCATTACTTCATAATACCCTTCTTGCGGTTTAACAGTGGGTACGTTTGATAATTCAATTAGAATGGATCCAATATCAATTGGTCCATCATAAAGTTTGATTGTTTTGGTTGTTGTGTTAAAAACTAATGTTTGCATTTTTTTTATTTTTTTGTTAATACCCAAGTTACTTTCCCAAATACGTTAGATTGTCCTGAGAACTTTCTAATTTTAAAATGATTTGAATCAGTTAAAACACAGAGGTCCCCAACCTCAGGATCTTCGGCTTTAGAAACTACCAAGATACTATCGGTCGAGACCCCGAGAGTTGAGGGGCCTTTGTATTTCAAATAAAACGTTGAATAAACATCATTTATTAATAAATCATTTAGATCCAATCTTTTAGACACGTAAGTTTCCGCAGGAGAAGCAAATCCTGTTGTTCTTGTTTTAACTTCTAACGGATCGTGAACCATATGACAAAATTAAGTCAATTTTTTGAATACGTCAAACAAATTTATAGTTATTTTCATCAATCTGAATGTATTCATAATTGAAAGATTTCATCAAATTGAAAATTTCTTGAGAGGTATGTGCGAAATAATATCTTCGTAAATTACTTCGAAAAAATTATTGTCTTCAAGGACGTAAGTACCCTCACTAACCCAAACACCCCCAATAATTGAACTCTGATCAGTGATCACCAAATCCAAATCACCAAATAGTGTTGTATTATTCATTTATGAAATATAAAGTATTTATAGGAAATATAACCTATGAACGCATATTTTTTCAATGTCTCAAACCAAGAGAGACAAAACATTTTAGATCAACACAAACATGTTTACGATGGTCTACAAACTATCGGATATGACATGAAAAATCCAAGAGATCTTTACGTACAAGATTTTGCTAACGACAAAAAAGGTATCACTCTTAACAACCAAGGAACCTTGAAACCTTTCTCTCACGTAGGTATCAACGAACAAACTAACGAATACGTTGATATTGGACTTTTAACCCATAACGATCCTGAAATGACAGAAATGGAAGAAGGTAATATGTGTGAACAGTGTGGATCCGGATCAATGGCTGAGGGTATGTGTAATGAATGTGGTTATAGAATGGAAGAAGTTGAAGAAATGACATCCCAAGAAGAAGCTTTGGACGACGTTGAAGATTTGAATATGGGTAGTGAGTTTGATTATGTTGGTGGTGCAACAAACGCAACCGATACTTTTGAGCAAGATGAGATGAATGGTGACTCTGAAGATGGTGAATTAGAAGTCGATTTCGATGAGTTTGATCCGAGAGACAAATCTTGGGAGGAAATCAAAGCTCATACGGGAACCGAGGACTTTCCTGGTATGGATGAGGAAATCAGAGAGTCTGTGGAGAACGAAAGACAAAACATTATGGAGATGTTTAATCGTATGTATGTAATCAAATAGTTGGTTTATAACTATTTGTATTAAAAATAAGTTGATGGCCGTGGATATCTAAATTCATGGCCATTTTTCTTTCTACCTCTTCTCTCGGAATTTCACGTAATTCTTGGTGTGCAAAACTTGAAAGTTTATTCATGACTGAATCCACTCCACCAAACCAAGAACAATGCCAACCATAAAAATCATTTGTTCTGAAATGATTTTCTGAATATCGATTCTTTCTTATTTCTTGGGGTGTTGTTTTTTCCAAATTTTTCCATTTGATTGCGGCAGTACCTGGCCACCAATTGTTGTGAAATCTATCAAAGTCCCAAATACACCATTTTTGGTTTTGGAAACCATATCCATCTTTAGGTATTTGATTTAAAAAAGAAATCAACTTATTAGAATCAGGTATTTCATCAACATCAGAAATCAAAATCCAATCTTCCAAGTTCAAATCCAAATTATACAGACCCCTCAAAATTTCATTTCTTTGATAGTTTTCACGAAACCAATGTATGTGTAAATTCTCAGGAACATCAATTTCAGATGGACTGTATATTATTTTTTCAGGGAAGTTATCAACAATAACATGCTCAATTTTGTCCAGGAAATCTGCAAACAAATGTTTGTTTTTCTCAAAATTTAATTCTTTTTCTAATCCCGAGTGAGTAAGCCTGCTTTCAACCAAAACGAATTTGTGAACTAAGTTATTCAATTGAGTCAGTCTTAGTTTCAATAACTCTATTTCATCGTTGAATACAAAACAATCTATAATGTTGCTATCCATCGATTGTTCGGTGTTTTCTTTATAGAACCCACCCTGTATAACGTTCAAGTTTGATGAGTTTGATCTTTTTTCCATTTGAGTAATCAATTGGAAAAAATCCTTTTTTCTTAATGTATATTGTGAATAATTGAAAGTTAATGAACCTAATACCATTTCCTTTGTAACATTCTTCACTAACAAATGGAAAGTGGGGTGTGATTTAGTTGATTCTACAATTAAATTCTTTTTGATAAAAGGGTAATCTCTTGATGATGAAATAATTATGTAATCCCAAAAATCGATATGAAGATCTGAAAATAATTTTTGAAAGTTGTTTTCAGCAAAACTTTTGTTACTCGAATTGGTGAAATTGTAAACCACTTTCACTTTTTGTTTCAAATTCTCAAAAAGATCGACCTCAATCAAGTATTTTGTAATTAATATGAAATGATCTACGTGATTTGATGTAAATTTTATTCGATTTATCAATTCCTCCGGTGAGCTCTCAACATAGATTATTTCAATAAGTTTTCCTTTCATGTAATAATTTATTTTCTATTAAGAATAATAGTGTTATAATTGAGATATTAAACCATTTAACATGTATCACGAATCATTAAAGTACATCACAAGACATCGTAATATGAATTTCAATTATTCAAATTACTACTATTTCACAAAGGCTTTTTCGGACATAGAACTTGAAAAAATAAAACAAATGGGTCAAACTGTTCAAAAAGAAAAGGCAAGTGTAACTCAAGAAGGTCTTATCACAGACACTCGAATAAGTGAAATAGGTTGGATTGTTAGTTCTGAAGAAAGTATGTGGTTGTACGATAAAATTTCAGACATGGTTCTCGAAGCAAACGCCGCGATGTGGGAATTTGATTTACTTGGATATCATGATAGTTTTCAATACACAACTTATTATGGTGGCGGTGGACATTATGATTGGCACACTGACGTTGGGCCTGGTATGGCTAACAGAAAGGTTTCAGTTGTAGTTCAACTATCAGATCCCACAGATTATACAGGAGGAGATCTTAACCTCAATGGAGGAGGAGGAATTCTTACAGCTCCAAGGGAAAAAAACACGGTTATCGTTTTCCCATCTTTTGTACTTCATCGTGTAACTCCAGTTCTCACTGGTAAAAGAACTTCTTTAGTAACATGGATAGCGGGACCACCTCTCAGATAAGAAAAAGAATAAGTTTCTTTGAGTTCAAAAACCTTTTGAGTCAACATGAAACATTTTTATTACATCTTTATAATGATGATTATGATGGAATGGAGATGGGGATTTCCGTTGCCAGTATGAGCTTAATTGAAAAGAGAAAGGACATTGCTAATTTTGAAACTGATCCAATGAATTTATTTTTATCCTACATGAACCTTCCTTATTTCGAAATACCGATGGAAGAAGGCGTTGAGATCATGGTCGACTTCGGATATCCCTCAAATAGGATAATGCACACAGTGATTAATAAATTTACTTACGCAAGAGCGGTTTTGATCATACATCAAGGTAAAGTATATTTCAACACTCAGGATAGATGTTACTGTTTTGAAACAATTATTGAGAACTTGTTAGAAATTAATGAAAATTTTGTGACCGTACCTGATTAATATTCAGTGTTAAAAAAGAAAACTTGAAACAATCTACCATCGTAGATGTTTTTACCGAAATAATCTAAAGATACGTGAAAATTATCTGCACGGTAAAGAATCAGTCTGTTGAACACATTTCCGATTCTGTCAACCATTTCCCATTTAGTCATGTCTTGACATTCGTCCCACGCTTCTTGAGCGTCCTCAGGTTTTTCGGTTTTATAATCGTACCTACTTCTTCCTGTTTTAATGTGTTTGAACAATCCTGTTCCTGATGATAATGGTGCTTCAGGTGTCAAATAACATACACCGGCCCAATCAGTAGTAGAATCGGCGTGAATCCAAGATCTATCTGTTGCAATCGTATATTGATATGCTCCTGTATATTCATTCTCACTCCAATATGTTACATTACCGGCAAAAGGACCCACAATTGATTGAATCGTTTGTTTCAAACTGTCATTCAAAAAAGACACAGTTCTTTGACCAGGATAATTACCTCTCACTGCAAATTCTTGTTTCAGGGCGAAATCTCTTACTTCCCAAGGGTTAACATAGAAATCATCAACAACAATAGAATTAACTCTCATAAAACTTTTTTTAAAATATAATTATGAAATTTTCTATTTCAAATAGACTTTTCAGTCATTTTAGAATATTTCTTATAAAAAGTTATGGAAATCAAAGAAATAGTTTCTTACACGTTTTTACCTTCGGCTAATATATTGGAGGTAAGCTTCAGAACAATTGATGATTCAGAGGATCAAGTGAGAAATTTTCAAATAGACTATTCTGAGGTTGAGAGTTACGGGTTCAAATTGGAAACTGAGTCAATAGATTTATTCTTCGACGAGTACGATGAAGAGAGTGAAGATGAAATATTTGATGATGAAATTGAACTCGACGAATACGAATTGACAAATTTTCTCAACGAATATTTTATAGTGAACCCTGAAAAACTACCCGAATCTACGATATTTTAAGGACCTACTCGAGTCAAATTAATAATCATTATTTTTTTCTCACCAAAATTATAAGAAGGCCAAATACCGCTGCTGGTCAATTCCAAACTTTCTAATTTATCTTCTGTTATTTGGAAAGTAAATTTGTGCCAAGCGTTTGTTTTCACAACATCTTGATAAGAAAATTGAATATAACCTGACTGCCATTGGTTATTTCCCCAAATCCAATACGAGGTACGATATCTTGTATCCCAAACGTCTCTACCTCCATTTGAGTTGTCAACTCCCATATATCTGAGATTGATAAGTGAGTAATCAAAATGAAAAAATGTGTAACCTACTCTTATCCTGTCAAAGGGAATGGGAGCGTAGGAAGAAGAATCAATGTAGATATCTCCGGCTCTATATGTTGAATCTATGGTTACATTTTGATCGACAGATTTTATTGTAATCCTATTTATGAGGTATTTTCCACTAAGAGTGACGTTTGTACCACTAACGTATTTAACACAACTTGTTAAAGATGTAAGAAGTGCGATTATCAGGATATAAAATATTGTTCTCATACCACAAAAATATGGAAAAATTACTTTCCTAACAAATAATTATTTATATGACTTTGAACATTGATAGAATAATTTCATTTATGGAAAAATTTATTGGATCTTCAACCGATGAATTGAAAGAGCAGGAAGCGGCGGCCTCGGGAGCTCCGAGTGGTGGATCGGCTTCATCTACAGCACCAGCTGGTAAGCCTGTTAAAAAGTGGGAGTCGGGAAGAACGTTTGGTAAAACATATATGAACGATCCAAAATATAAGTGGGAGTCGGGAAGAAAGTTTGGTAAAACATATATGAACGATCCAAAATACGGTTGGAAAAGTGATAGGGTGATTGGCAAGACCGGAGGAAGTGATTTTGCATAGTTAAGATATTTATAAGAAAAATTCGCATGTATCATAAAAAACATAATCCCGAAGAATCTTTGAAATTGATCAAACTCAGAATGAATTATGATTCGAAGAAAACCCTTAATGAGAATATTGAAATTGTTGAGCAAATTGATATAAGTGGTCACATCAGAGACATTAACGATGAGGTCAGAGCATTTAACTCGAATGAAACAAATGTTATTAAAATCTTACAAAACTATAAAACAAGAGCCAACTTTGATAAATTAGCAAAGGCATATAAAGAAAAATATAATGTAGGGATTGGTCAAGCTCTTTATAGTATGATCAATTCGAATGATCCAAAAGAGTCTCAGGACTTGAAAGACTGGGCCAAAAATCTTGGTATGAATGCCGAGGCCGGCAGTATTCCTGGAACTAACGACAGATACTGGGAGTGGAAATTTTCAAGTGTAGGTTCAGGTGAAAAATCAGGAGAGTCTAAAGGCACACAACCTTCTATACCAACAGAACTCAAAGACATCGAAGGAGTAAAAAAATTCCAAGATTGGTTAGACACAAATAAAGCAGGATGGGCAACAGGGTTCAAAGAAGGGAAACTGAATCGTGGTCAAGGATATGGTAAATTCGGTCCAAGAACATCTAAACAATGGAATGACCCTAAAGTAAAAGATGAATATTTGGGTGGAAAGTCGACCGCAACGAATGACGCATCAAGCGATATCGACACTGGTAACGAAGCGGGTACAAAAGCATTTTAAATATGAAAAAAATTATAAAGCTTACAGATAAAGATCTGTCCAAAATAATCGAAGGTGTTCTAAAAGAACAAGTAAACTTACCCAATTTGAATCAAACGGCACAGGCAAAATTACAAAAAGCCGTTCAGTTGGGATGTATTTCAAAATACGGTTGGTTCAAGTACGGAGGTGTAGGTAAAACAAAGTCCACTGGAGAATTTGTTATTTATGGTACCGATACAGACAATACCGCAACATACTATTTTTATCCGAACATGACAGTGAAGAATATGAAAACACAGGTTACTAAAACATGGACCTGTCCTGATTTGGACAAAACACCTGGTTATTTGTCTCCTGAAATTACAAGAGTTTTGGAAAAAATTAAAAAACCTGAGATGGGTGGTTGGTTTACTGAGCCAGTACCATCTGTGGTGGACATAGAGGATGGAGAATTCACCAAAGATGACATGGCAAAACCGAAAGATCCAATCTTAAAAAAATACCAAACCTATTTCAACGATTACATCGCAAAAGGATTTCCAATTTATAGAAGAGGGGGTGCTAAACCTACACCAGGTCAAACACCGACAACACCTGCCACCCAAACAACAACACCTGCGGCCCAATCGGCAACTCCAACAAACTTGGATCAAGGAATGAAAGACATATTAGACCAAGTGAAAGTTGATTTTAATGAGGTTGCATGTAAGGGACTCATTGATACCTATTTTGAGTTAGCTCAGGCAGGAAAGACCCAAGATGAGAAGACTATGAATTACATCAAAGAAAATGTCTACGGTTGTTTTAGAAAAAATATGAGAAACTTCCAAAACGATACAAAAGATAAATTAAGATGGCTCAGTGGCAACGAAGAAGATGCCAAGAATGTTCTTGGAATGAAAAAATTCAAACAGATAGGAAATATCAGACAAGATGATTCAAGAAGAGCTTATAGATTAGACAAATTACCTGCATTCTAATATGAAAAATTTACAAATGAGTTTAAAAAAATCTCTCCTCGAGATTAAGAGAGAAAAAGAAAACAGAATTATCGAGTCAAAAATTGTACAATCGAGACTTAAGGCCATTTTGGAATCTAACTCAGATTTCAAAAGATTCAATGAACTTCCATTTGAGGAACAATGGAAAATTGGGGTTCCATTACTACAGGAATTGTCTTATTTACACGAATTGGGTGTCGATGAAAAATTGATAACAGAACAGGGATTAATGGACATCTTAGGTAAGATATTAGGTACAACCGCTTCAGCTGGATCGGAGACAATATTTGAAGCCATGCTCTCATCACTTTTCAAAAAGCTAGGTTTTACAGGTTTTCTTGCAGACACTATTACATTTTTCTTTGTTCGAAATCCGAGGAAAATTATGGAGTCATTCAGAGACTGTAGAGCACTTTCAAAAAATTTGGGTCAAGCGGTTATGGAAGCATATATCGCCAAACTAAGTAGAGATTATAAAATTGGTGGTATGGGTTCTGATTTTATCAGAAACGCCCTACTTGAAACTTTAGAGAACAGTAACTTTGGGTCCAAAGTAGCTACTCAGTTCTCTGATTTCATTTGTAGTTTTTTCGGTACGGTGCAATCGAAAGGTAAAGATGTTTTAGCTTCATTAAACACACCTAAACCGGCAGCAGCTTAGGATCAAGGAGGTAATACTCTTGATAATAAAACGGATAAATGAGGGAGGTATTTGAAAGACTTTAAGGAGGGTGTAAAAACCCTCTTTTTTTATAAGAAAAGGTTCTTACGAACCTTTTTTATTTTTAACAATCTCATCGATGATTCCGTAGTCAACCGCTTCTTGAGCTGACAACCAAAAATCTCTTGAGGAATCTTCAGTCACTTGCTCAGGTGTTTTGCCACAGAAGTCTGCCAATAACTCGAAAAGAATCTTGTTGGTTTTCTCCCATTCGACAAAATTGATTCTAGCGTCTTGTATATTACCACCAGCCCCGCCTGAGGTTTGATGAAGCATAGTTTTCGAAAAACGTAATGAAGAACGCTTCCCTTTGGTTCCAGCACCCAATAATACTGATCCCATTGATGCTGCCATACCAGTATTAACTGTGCGAATATCACAACTGATGTAGTTCATAACATCAACAATTGACAGTCCAGATTTAACTGATCCACCAGGACTGTCGATGTGCATGGTAATGTCAGTTGATTCGGAATTATCCAAAAACATAAGTTGAGCCTGAACGATTGTTGACATATGATCATCTACAGGCCCAGCAACCCACAACAAACGGTCTCTCATTAATCGAGAGAAAATATCAATTTGCGTTGCTCTCAATTCTCGTTCTTCAAGAATGTAAGGAGTCATTGAAGATGAGATTTGTTTTTCGAAATAGTCCAAGTTTGAGCTTGGTTTACCTAAATGTTTTACGTAGTAATTTTGGAAGTCTAAATTCATATTCTTTTTATTTTAATATTCAAACTCAAAGTTAAGCTTTTTAATTAAGAAATTACCTATTACTAATAAATCTAATTTTCTACTCAAAAAAGTTTTTATTGCATCAAGGGGAGTTTCAACGATTGGTTCATCAGGCCCATTAAAACTTGTATTCAAAAGAACAGGGACTCCAGATAATTTGTAAAATTCGGATATAATCTCGTGGAATCTTGGATTGATTTCTTTACTAACTGATTGATAACGAGAAGTCGTATCGGTATGAGTTACCGATGGAATCTTTTGTACCCAATCCTCTTTAACCGTTGTTGTTACTAACATGTATGGGGAAAATAAATCAAGATTGAAAATGTCGGTTTGTTTTTCCCAAAGAACAGCGGGTGCAAAAGGTCGATACCATTCTCGGCCTTTCAAAAAGTTTATATTTTTTTCCATCCATGGTAATATAGGAGACGCTATGATAGATCTGTTACCCAAAGCACGAGGTCCAATTTCTGACCCTCCTTGCATCCAACCAACAACCTTATTATTTAAAATTTCTTGAGAAACTAATTTGGTGAGTTGACTGAAATCTTCAAAGTATTCATATTCAATCTCATTGAAATTGTTTAATACATTTGTAATTTCTCCTTTCGTGTAGGTTTTTCCTAAATATGGATATAAAAAAGTTGTTTGTTCGACCTTATTCAATAGTCGATATCCATACCACGCACAACCCAATGGAATACCTGAATCATCGGCGGGAGGAACAAAATAACAATTTTTGTACATGTTAGATTTGTAAATCAATTCATTGGAATTACAGTTTAGGAAAGATCCACCAGCAACACAAATATTGTCCGAGTTTGTTAATTTTTTCGCCATTCGGGCCAAAATCAAAGATGATTGTTCTTGTTCCCTTTGGTATAAACCAGCAACATTAGCTCTCGAGTAAAAATCACAACACTCACCGATTTTAGGATAAAATTCTTTCAATTTTATAGAAATCCCATCTTCTGTTTCTTCAACTGAAAGGGGGTGGGAATCTACGAAATTCTTATCGGCGTAAGATGCTAAACCCATGAGTTTACCTGCAGACCAATTATTTTTTCCCGGGTCTTTAACCAATCTGTAAGCACCCATTCCATACATGGTACCTAAGGAACCCTGATCGTCGGTATTCCACTGATGAGGAAATTTTTGCCATTTTTTATACACTTCCTCATATTCATTTAGTTTGAAATGATAAATTGACACCGACTCTCCCCAACTCAGACCGTTTTCCAACTCGGGCAAGTTTACATTCGGATACCAATTTTCAGTTCTACGTCCAAATGAATTTGTTTCTTCTAATAGACAACCCATAGCATCAGCTACAACGACAGCCGCTTCTGAGAACCCCGAAGAATAAAAAGTTGAAAATGCGTGAGCCAAGTGGTGAGGTATGAACTTTAATTTGTCGATTGGAAGATTGAGTAGTTGTTCAAATTGATCTTCCATTTTGTCAAAACTCTCAGTTGAAGAATACACATATAAATCGACATCTTGGTATGATAATCCATATTTATTCAAACAATAGTCTACCGAAAGTAACGGTAACCCTTCCCCACCATCTCTGAATTTACCACCATCTTCTTTGATTCTTGAAAGGCGTGCTTGGGTTATACCTATTAAGATTTTTCCGTCTTTGATTAAAACAGCACCACGGTCGTGGCCTGTTGACATCCCTAAAACTATCATATCAGAAATATAAAAAATTTTTTTTGTAAAGAAAATGTACCTCGGGCCGGGGTCGAACCGGCACGGACTTTTTCGGTCCACAAGATTTTAAGTCTTGCGCGTATACCTATTTCGCCACCAAGGTGAGAACTATTCTGTTTCTTCTGAAATTATTGTTCCGTACTGATTTGCTGCCTTTGGATTTCTTTCCATCAATATTTGATAAGCAACTTCGTATCTCCCGAGTTCAACTTGAACGGGAAATAATTCCATCGCCAGTGAGTCGGATAGTTTTTGTAAACTGTCGACTCGATTAGTCAAAATTGATACTTCACTTCTATCCTTTTTATTGTTTGAATATTGAACAAAATGAAGTAGACAACAAATTACTAAAATGAGTTTCAGTGATTTTTCAGACATTTTTTTAATTTATAAATGAATTTTGAAATTCGCTCCAAACAGAAATTACATGATTGTCTTGTGTTATAAGTGTTGGGACATGTGGGGTTTTTTTCATTGTCATTCTTGCTTCTTCAGGTGTTCTATCTGCTTTTTTCAGATTACATTTGATACATGAGGTAACTAAGTTTGTCCAATCATTAGTTCCACCTCTAGACTTTGGTATAACGTGATCTAAGGTCAGATTTTTGTACGATCCACAATAAACACACTCATACCCATCCCTTTTATAGATGCGGTTCCTATTGGCTCGTAAACCCCTTGAAAAGTGACGTATGTAATTGAGTAGTCTTATAATTACAGGACGGACGTACGTTTTGTATCCTGTGGTTATGGGATTATTGGATGATTTCACAATTTCAGCCTTTCCTTTGTCAACGAGCACAAAACCTCTTCTAACCGAAGTAACATTCAGTGGGGTGTAGTCATAATTCAAAACTAAAACTCCGTCCATAACAAATTTTTACAAAGATAGTGGTTTATCATATAAAAAACAAAAAAGGGTCAATTTCACTCGACCCTTTGATATATTACAACTTAGCAATAGTTTATGGTTCGAGATATTTCACGTCTCAACATAATTGAGTTCTCATACAAAAATGTCTTTCCCAAAAGACACATTATGTTTTTATCTTGTAACATACTGATAAATATAGTTGAATAATATATTTATTGTAATGAAATTTTTCGATTTTTATGATGATGTAATTTTAGAGGCGAGATATTCGAGTGATGAAAAGTTCGATTGGATTGCATCTAACATGGAAACTTGGTTGTTCGACAAAATGGTTCGAAATCCTGTATTGATGAGATCGATGAGATGGGCTTCAAAGTTCAAAGAATATTTGAAAAATAACACTAACGAACCTTATGATACAGATTCTAACTTGGTCATGGCATTGGATCGTATTGAAGATTTTCTCCAAAAACTTTCAAAAAAAGACAGTCAAGATATTATCAAAGACGTTACAAACGTTTTTCCTGATATAAAATCAAAAATTGCAAGATTTGGTAAGCCCGAAGTGGCGGGAAGGAGAGGAAGACCATTCGGATCGAAAAACAAACCAAGAGCACCTAAGGACGATATTTCAATTGATAAAGTTGTCTCTGCTCCCCAAGTAATTGATCCTGTGTTACCTGAACCAGAAGAAATTACACCACAACCTGTGAAAAAACTAGGAAGACCAAAAATCTATAGTGATGAGTTCACTTCAATGGAAAGGTCAAAATACAAAAGGGAAGGACCTGCCATGATCAAAAGTTTGGAAGCCAAGGCAGAATCATTAGACAACGAAGTCAATCTGACAATTGCTAGAATCAAAAAGATTATGGCTGACATTGAAAAAAGAAAAAAATTTTTTGGAATAGAAAATTAATTCGAAAGTTTTTCTTATTTTTGTGCACACTTAAAAACACAAACATGAAAACAAGAAAAATTTTTATTTGGGTCCTTTCATCTCTCCTTTTAGCCTCCTGTACAAAACAAGAATTAGTAACACCAACAGAAGTTCCACAATCTGTTGAATCGTCCTCGTACCGAACCACATCTCGTGAAACAGCATTCGCTTACGTTTTCATCGAACCTCAATCAAAAAATGTAGATGTTAGCAACGCTATGAGATTAGTAAATCCCGCAACACTCGGATTTCGTGGTTTCACAAATGGTATCGGGATATCCGCAACCAATCGTAACGATCTACTTGGATACATGAATATGAGTCTATGGACAAATGGAACACTTCCTACAATCAAATCAGTGGAAATCCCACAAACAACCGGTGGTGTCGATAGTTTCGCACTTCGTACCTATAAACCTACATCAGGTAAATTTAAAAAAATCCGTATCAATAAATCCGAAGTAAACGGTTGGGCTTGGATTACCGTAGCTGTACCATCCACATACGCAACATCAAGTACAATTTCTTATTGTGCGGTAAAGAATAACAGAGTTGTTTCAAGTGGAACAGGTAATCCAACAACTTTGAACATGAACACCCTAATTTACTCGTATAACTTCAACTATACAGGTAACAAGATACCCTCAGGGTCCTATAAAATCTATACAACATTTACCTCAACACACATGAGAATATCATTCAACAATTACGATTACATCGAAATCAGAGGTCTATAACAAATAGATATATTTATACCAAAACCCCGAATATTTTTTTGTTCGGGGTTTTTTACTATATTTGTGAAGTATTGGGAAGTGGCTCAGCCCGGTAGAGCACCTGGTTTGGGACCAGGGGGCCGCAGGTTCGAATCCTGTCTTCCCAACATGACAAAAGAAAGACACCCCTTTTGGAGTTGGTCAACCTTATTCCTATCAATAATCTTGATCTTGATATCACCTCTGATAATCCTATGGTATGTTTTTCTTTTCGTTTATGTCTCCCTAGCTCAGCGGTAGAGCACTTCGCTGTTAACGAAGGGGTCCTTGGTTCGAAACCAAGGGGGGACGCAAAAA
>Ga0169931_10009336_pt1 | contig 14157 bp, 16 predicted proteins | sample Kivu_15m_20L_FD_129675 | JGI IMG/M metagenome (GOLD analysis project Ga0169931, IMG submission 129675) | Freshwater microbial communities from Lake Kivu, Western Province, Rwanda to study Microbial Dark Matter (Phase II) - Kivu_15m_20L... | ecosystem: Environmental > Aquatic > Freshwater > Lake...
CTTTATTGAGCTTAAACGCACCGGAGCGGGTGTAACTCATATCCCGTGACGCTAAATCCGGTGTGGTCGCGAAAAAACCATCGCCGGTGATCGCCATATCCAGTGAGTTATTGGTGAACTTCAACGCCCCCTGGCTGAATTGCTGGGCGACTTGCGCAGTCGTCACACCATCCCCCACTTTGGTGCGGCCAGGAGAAAAAATTGAACCGGCATAAACATCAGCAAACTCAGCACGCGACTCTTTAAAACCCGTGGTATTAACGTTGGCGATGTTGTTGGCTGTGGTGTCCAAATCTTTTTGTGAAGCAGCAAGTCCACTTAAAGCGATGTTAAAACTCATAATTCACCTCTTACCGGCATTAACCGGCAACGATTTCCAGAATGTCTGACATTTTCTTGGCGCCAAGGCCAAGTAGATTCACTTTCATGTCCGCGGTGGATGACCCCACGGTTACACTGGTAATAGGTACATAAGCTGATGTGGTCAGTGCCTGATTTTTGCCAGCAACGGCTGCATCAACTTTAATTTTGTAGCTACCGGCCGCCATCGTTTGACCCGCCTCGTTTTTGCCATCCCAGCTCAGCTGGAACTGGCCGGAGGCCGGTTGTTCTTTCGTGACAGAACGAATCAGGCCACCAGCAGCGTCGTAAACAGAAAACTTGATCACACTGGTATTCGCCGGCACTTCAGTTGATGCAAATGCATTGTTGCTACCATCGAATACCAGCGAGTCGGAGTTCACGCGCACCCGCCGGCCAACCAGACTTGAAGCCTGCAGTGCCTGATTCGAGTTCATGCCACTGGCAAAATCTTTAAAGTTCGTATTGAGCTGGCTGATCCCGTCCGCCATGGTAAAGCTGGTCATCTGGGCTATCATCTGATCGTTTTCAACCGGTTTGGTTGGATCTTGAAACGCCAGCTGCTGAGTTAACAACGAGAAAAAATCCGCTTGCGTCAAAGCACCGCTGTTTTTCTTCTCATCGACAGTTTTTGTGCTGTCTTTGGTTTGCCAGCGCAGGCTGTCAAGGTAACTACTATCGTTTACAGTCGTCATCACTCACTCCTTAACGCTGACCAAGCGATAACGTTCTGGTGAGCATCTGCTTGGCGGCATCGGCCACCTGCACATTGGCATCATAAGAACGTGATGCTGAAATCATGTTGGCCATTTCTTCGACCACATTGACATTCGGTTTGTAGATAAAACCCTGCTCGTCAGCCAGTGGGTGCGACGGGTTATATTCTTTATTCAGTGGCGCATCACTTTCGACCACGCCCAGTACTTTGACACCGGCGCCTTGCTCGGACAGCGCGTTGTCAAACTCGGCAGCAAACACCGGATGGCGGCCACGATAGGTTTTATCGAGACTTGAGCTGACGCTTTCCGCGTTGGCAATGTTACTGGCGGTGGTATTAAGACGGACCGACTGGGCCGAGAGCCCACTTGCTGCTATGTCAAAGACCCTGTAGAGACTCATGCGCCTTGTCCTCCCAACGCCTTTTTCAGACCTGCGATTTTACCGTTCAGAAATTGCAGAGAGGTCTGGTATTCCATGGCATTTTCGGTAAACGCGTTGCGCTCACGATGGATGTCCACGCTGTTACCGTCACCGGTATCTGTCTGGTCAACACCACGAAACAACACCTCGTGCCGGCTTTTCAACTCAATGTCAAAATGTCGACTATCGGTCTTGGCAATAGTCGATTGGCGCTCCTGCGCATTTAACAAAGCGGCATGAAAATCGATGTCACGGGCTTTGAAACCGGGTGTGTCAGCATTTGCGATGTTATTTGCGAGCAATTCGGTACGCTGCTCACGCAGTAATACCCCTTGTTCATGCACCCCAAAAGCGTTGCGGAAACTGATAGCCATAGGACCCTCCCCTTGCTGTTAAGATTATTAAGCAAAAGGCGGGCCAATATTGGCAGAAAGAGCTGGGTTAGTTTTTCTTGCGGTAAATAATGCCGGGATTACAGCGGATCATTTCAAAATCGCTGTTCGTGCTGGACAGTGACTCCGACGCGCCAAGCAACAAATAACCTTTGGGATTCAGTGACTGGGCAAACTGGCGGATAATTTTTGCCTTCACATCGGCAGAAAAATAAATCAACACGTTCCGGCAGAAGATAATGTCGAATTTTCCGAGCAGGGTATAACTGTCTAATAAGTTCAGGTGACGGAAACTAACATGCCGGCGCACTGGCTCCTTCACCCGCATCATGCCGTTACCACTGTCTTCGAAAAACTTACTACGGCGCTCTGGCGACAAACCACGCGACAACGCAAGACCATCGTATTCTGCCCGCTGACAATGCTCCAGCATCGTATTAGAGATATCAGTGCCAAGGATTTGCACACCAAGACCAAAAGCGCCGGGTTTACTTTGCTGATACTCCAAAGCGGTCATCGCAATAGAGTAAGGCTCTTGCCCACTCGAACTGGCAGCTGACCAAATTTTGACGTTGCGATGATCTTTTTCCAGTTCCGGCAAAATCATTTTTTTCAGCAGCTCGTACGGATAGGTATCACGAAACCATAACGTTTCGTTGGTCGTCATGGCGTCAATCACCGCTGACCGCAATTGCCGTTCAAACGGGCTTAGCGTCTTAGCCACCAGCTCAGACAAGCTATTCACGCCAAAACGTTGCATCAAAGGCGCCAGACGACTCTTCACCAAATACTGTTTATTATCGCCCAGCACAATGCCACATTGCTGTTCAAGAAAATCGCGGAACGTCTTGTACTCGCTGTCATGCAGCTCTTTATTCACAAATCAGCCCCTGTATGCTAGCTGGCGTGCAACCATTTCCGAACCGACTCAGCCAGCTCGTCCGGATTAAACTTAGCAATAAAGTCATCCGCGCCAACTTTTTGTACCATCTGCTGATTAAACACACCACTGAGTGAGGTATGCAGAATCACATGTAATGGTTTTAACTTAGGGTCGAGGCGGATTTCCGCAGTCAGGGTGTACCCATCCATGTCCGGCATTTCGATGTCAGAAATCAGCAAACCAATTTTTTCGGTGACGGAGGTTTCACAACCGGCGGCAACTTCCTGCAGGTAGCTTAACGCCTCACGGCCATTTTTCACCAAATGCATGGCAACTCCAAGCCCCTCAAGCGCCCGTTTAACCTGATTGCGGGCAACTGCAGAATCATCTGCAATCAGTATTAAGCGATCGCCGAGATCCTGCTGAATCGTTTCAGTAGCAATAACGTGGGTTAAGGTAGTCGGCGATGGCGAGATTTCTTCCAAAATTTTCTCAACATCAATGATTTCGACCAACTCTTTGTCGATTTCAGTCACCGCTGTCAGATAGCTTTGTTTACCGCTGGTGCCTTTTGGCGGCGGCATGATGGCTGCCCAGTTAATGTTAATGATCCGCTCTACCGAATTGACCAAAAACCCCTGCACCGAACGATTATATTCGGCAATGATGATAAAGCTATCTTTAGTGTTTTCAATCGGCCGACCACCAGTTGCGAGGCTCAGGTCTATCACCGAAATCGTCTGACCACGAATGTGCGCGATGCCTTTGACAAATTTATTGCGTTTAGGAATGGCGGTCAGCGGTGGACACTGTAGCACTTCCCTGACTTTAAATACGTTGATGCCAAATCTTTGACGGCCAGCCAGCCTGAATAACAACAGCTCCAAACGGTTTTGCCCAACCAGCTGTGTCCTTTGGTTTACCGAATCAAGTATTCCTGCCATCTGAAACTCCACGCATAACCGACGGATCGATTCTTGCAAAGCAGTTAATAAAGTTGAAGAGAGCTCGGATTTGCCGCGGCATCCGGCTCGTTATGTTAGTTCCGTTCGCCGATAAAGCATAGCTGAAACTATATGAAAATGTACGACTATTTTAAAAAGCTCCCGCTGTTATGGTTCGTTTTTGCCGGTTTAAATCCAGCAAACGCAAATCCCGTGTACAGCCCGGCTCAAATCAGCCAGGAAGGCCAAACATGGCTAACTGACTACGTCAACGACAGCACAGTTAAAGTTGCAGTGTATCCGCTGGATAACCGGTTAGCCGGGCGAAGCTGTACCGAACCACTGCAGTTTAGTCTGGTAAACCCGAAAATACAGACACAAAACAGTATCCGTGTGCTTTGCGCAGGCCCTGCCGGTTGGCAGCTTTATTTAAGTGCCAAAGTCAGCAGAATGATTGAAGTGGCGGTCTCTGAGCGGCAACTTCCCAGCGGAACGGTGCTAAGCCATGATATGTTTCGGCTTGAGATGCGTGACCAACTGAGTAGCAGAGGTTCTGTGATCCAAGACCCGCAATTACTCAGCGGCGCCCGCAGTAAACGTAGCTTGTCGGTGGGTCAGGTGGTCACTCTGCAAGATCTTTGTTTAGTTTGCAAAGGGGATATGGTTACAATTGAAGGGATCTCTGGTACATTGATAGTAGCGACCGCAGGAAGGGCTTTAGCGGACGGCAGTTTGGGCGAGAATGTCCAGGTACAAAACCTGCATTCAGGTCGAACGGTCCAGGCCAGTGTAACGGCAGTAAAAAAAGTCGCTATTGAGCTGTAAGTTTCACTAAAGTTTTTGTCGATTCTGCCGTTACAGTGTTCAAGGAAGAGACCAGCAGGTCTGAGGGGGTTAAAATGTCAATCAATGTCAATCAAGGGGTTCAAACTAACCCCAATGTAAAAACTGATAAACTTGATCAGAGTTTGCAAAAACAGCAGGTTGTCCAGCAACAGCAAACGACTGTTGCCCAACCGCAGGTCAGACAAGATTCTGTCTCACTGACGCCGCAAGCGCAGCAGTTCAGTAAGGCGCAAGAAAAAGCCGCCAGCAGCAATGGTGTTGATCAGAAAAAAGTTGATGAGATCAAGCAAGCGATTGCTGAAGGCCGTTATAAAGTGAATGTTGAGCAACTGGCGCGTCGTATCGTCCAGTTTGAAGGTGAGCTGTTCGGTAAAAAATGACCAATCAGCTCCCCCCACTCCTTCCTTTGCTGCAACAACAACAAGAGCACCTGTCGGTGCTTTTGGCGCTTTTAGAAACTGAGCGCACAACACTGGCAACCAATCAGTTCGATTTATTTGAGCAAAATACCGAGGCCAAGCTGGAATGTCTGCAAACAATCCGTCAGCTGGATGATGAAATCGCCAGTCATGCGACCTTGCAACAAGTAAAAACTGCCGATTGGTTTGTTAAAGAAGTGCAGGCTATCGATAACATCCTGGCGCAATGCAAAGAGCTCACTGCAATCAATCAGCAAATTCTGGAGCAAAGCCAATTACGGGTTGATGCGCTGAAATATCAACTATTACAAGGTTCTGGTAAGTCAGGTCTGACCTACAACGCGAAAGGCAAACCTGCGCTCGATTCGATTGGCAAAGGCATCAAAGCCTGAGCCGTTGCCCCTCTATCCAGCAGGATAATTCTTGAAGCTGCTGTCGGATTTTTAAGTAATATGGTCTGGCCAGCAACCTGGCGGTTTGCTAATAATACTTCACCGATTTAATCCGCCGCACTGGCTGTGAGTTCTGGTATAAGTCATACACCTGACGGAAATCCAGTTCCATTTCGGTGGCATAGAACTCCCCAACCGGGTAGCTTTTAATCACGCGGGCGCCTTTAATAATGCCCTGTACTGAAGCTCGTAACTTGTCATTGCCAACGATGGCTTGTTGCATGGTGACCTGATAATCCAGCTTCTGGCCATAAACCTGCTCTGCTAATTCGCGCATCGCTTCGAGCTTGCTTGCTTTGATCGCATTTAACATTTTTTGTTCGGCACTATCCCCTTTTTGCTCAGCCAAAGGCGCATAACCGACCGCAGTCAGTACCGGGAAATGCTGTGGTGGCACCGTTTCCCATTGAATTTCTTTGTCGTAAAACAAGCTACAGCCACTCTGTAGGCTAACCACCAGCGCCAAAATGAATGCTTTGTATTTGTTTTGCATGATTACCGCTCCACCGATTGACGCAAACCGCGATGCGGCCGCTTATTGAATAAATTTACTTAGCAGGTTTCGCGCCAACATGAACAACGCAGCAGGCACAAACTTTGCTAGAGACTGTTATAGCCTGCTAACGGAGTTGTCTGATGCGTCCTCTTATTGCAATACTGCCTGCCCTTGGTTTGTTGACCCTGCCCGTTCAGGCGCAGTGGTATGAAACCACCGGCAAAGCACTGATCCGTCAGGGCGATGGGGCAAAAGCACGGCAACTGGCAACCGAAGATGCGGTAAAGCGGGCATTGTTATATGCCGGAGCCAGCGTGCGCAGCGTACAGCAGGTGACTGACGGCTTATTGACACAAGAAAGCCTGCAGATTGAAAGTGCCGGTGAAGTTCGGCAAGTACAGCTGGTATCGGAAGTGACCCGCGATGGTTATTTTGAAGTCACCATCCGAGCCGATATTGAACCAGGTAGCGAAAGCTGTGACACTCCAGCCTACAAAAAGAAACTGTTGATCACCCCGTTTAAGTTGCGGCTGCCCGAACAAGCGATTGAAGGGGATTTATTTGAAATCGGCAATGTCAGCGGCAAAGTTTTCAGCGATAAACTCAGTGAAATTGGCAATAGTAGCTGGCCAGCCGCCTACAACAATCCGATAGAATTTAATCAGCTTAGTTATCTTGAACGCAAGGCGCTGCAACAGCAGCTGGGCGCCCGCTACCTGCTGACGGCATCGGTAGAGGACGTTTCACTCGGTGGTCAAACCGGTACTAATTGGACCTTTTGGACGAATGCTGACCGCGATCGCTACTACCATTTACAAGTGAATGTTTACGACCTGTCCGAAGAGCGCACCGTGTTTAGTCAAAAATATCAGACCACTGCCAGCTGGACAGTACGCAAAGGCACCCGCTTAGATCCGAATTACCATCGGTTTTGGGAAACGCCATATGGCCAAGCCGCCGAGCGGGTTCTGAATGCTGCAGCGCTCGATGTAGAAGAAGCGATTCGCTGTGAACCGCTGCAAGCCGACGTTATTCAGGTAAAACAAAATCAGGTATTGCTGAGTATTGGCAAGGCGCATGGCGTGAAAGCCGGCGATCGCTTCCGTTTGGTGCACCGGCGCGAGATACCCGACAGTTTTGGTCGTATCCAACCGCTACTCTCTGTCAGTGAGCTGACTGTACAGGTAAGCCAAACCAGCAGCGAATCAGCCTGGGCGAAAAGTGTTGGTGACAACTTACTGAGTAACATCCAAAGCGGCGATCTGGCAATGCCACTAAATCCGGCAACAGATGAATTTGGCGAAGCAATCAGTCCTGAGCCAACATCGGTGAGCAACTAAAACTGGCTGCCCTGGCGAGACTCGAACTCACGACTGGCGCTTAGGAGGCACCCGTTATATCCAGTTTAACTACAGGGCAATGATGGCAAACAACCACGCAGTCCTGACCGCAAGATGTTGAAAACATCAGCGCGGCCAGCCAAAACAGCGAACCACGGGGTTGGTCACTTTTTGCAGTCTAGCAGATGATACTTAGACTTTGAATCTTAAATAAATCAATAGATTAAAAACTAAGCGCCAGCCCTTGATTCAAGCCAGTTAAGGCTGGATTTGTTGCAGCACCAGGTGCGGTAACAAAGTACTGGCCGAGGCGATAACACCGGCGTCGCGCACTGAAACGACCCGACTGTGCACCTGAATCCCCCGCCGGGTCGCCACTAATGTGCCCACCAACACATAATCCATGCCGACCTGCTCAGATAACTGCTTCACATCACGTGATAATGAAAAATCACCTCGCGGTGATACTTTTATCGATTTGGTCTTTTTAAATTCGACAACCTGCACGCCGAACACCGGCAAGGTGCTAACCAGGGCTTCGGCGAATTGATTGCCAAGCGGTGTAGCATTTTCCAGACTATCGTCAAATTCGACAAAAGTAGTCACGCCGACTTTCGCGCCACGCAGACTTTCAAACGAAGCCAGCTGAAAACCAATTTGGCGGGCATAGTCAGTCAATTGTTTTTTGCTATGCGGCAAGCTTGGATAAGAGGACATACTGCCCGCCTCTATTCCCGCTTGCGGGAATTCTGACGGTAACATCTTGCGAACCAAACGACGCGGTGCTTGTGCTACTGGCAAAAATGGTTTTGCTGTCGGGTCCGCAGCTACTTGTGCCAGTTGATCTATCTGGCTGTTTTCACCAACCGGCATGGCCTCACGATATTGCGGAGTCGTTAACACTGTGCCATCGCTACCCACCGCAGGTTCAGCTGCGCTCATGTCCGAATTCGCTACATGGGTAGCCTGTGTTGGGTCAGACTGCGCTATCTTCTGCTGTGGGCAATCACACAAGCTGGCGCATCCACTGAGAGTCAGCAAAGTGCCCAGCAGAGCCAAACAGTGTTTCATGTTATTCCCCTTGCCGCAGTTGCAACTGCTCAGTGCCGCCGGATTGATAGAGCGCATCAACAATATTTTGCGGGATAAAACCTTGCGCCGAAGCGGACACTTTTTTACTACTGACAGAAACCAGCCGCGCATTGACTAAAGTACCGCCCTGATGACGGACCAGGGTACCTGCCAGCACATAATCAATCGGCTGATCGGCTTTCAGTTCCATAAAGTCGCGACTAAAGACATAATCGCCCGCCGGCGTGACCCGGATGTAATCTGTTGTTTTGAAATCAACTACTTCCAGTCCAAATTGATGCACTTCATGCATAAAGCTTTCAGCCAGCTGATTGCCCAGTAAATCGGATTGATCATACGCTCCGTCCAGATAAACAAAGCTGGTAATGCCGATAGTCATCTGTGGCATCACCTGATCAAGATTGGCCACCAGATCATGCATCATGCCCTGCACGTAATGATTCACGCTGACTTGCTGCTGTGGCATGTACAACGGGCTTTGCTTCAGATGAGTTTGCCGGGTTGCCTGATAGGCTTCACCATCATACAAAGCCGGGCTGACAAAATACTCCGGCCGGCCACTGACAACCGGTTCAGGACTTTGCAGCGGTACCTGAGAGTCTTCCACAAAACCAAAAGGATGCAGAGCTGAACAGGCACTAAGCCCGAGCAAGGGCAAGCTTAACAACAAGACGGATTTGCGCATGATATCTAATCTCTAATTCAGGCTTTGCCGGTAAAGTTTTTGCTGGCGTAGCTGTACCTGTTCGGTCGCCCCTAACGCATTCGCGGGAATCAGATCAGAGGCTGCAGCCATCACCATATTATTCTGTATATCGACCAAACGGGCGTTAACTGTAGTGTATTGTTCAGATTGATTCAGCGTGCCTACGATGACATACCGAACCGCATGCCGCTCAGCCAATTGCTGCAGGTCACGGCTCAACAGCCGCTCGTGATCCGGATAGACCTCAACGGCATTGGCGGCCCGTAACTCTTTGACCTGATAACCGCGTTGTGCCGCCACCGCAATCATACTTTCCTGCAATTGTAAGCCCAGCTGGTTTTGTGACAGGTTATACGGATCCGGTTGTAAACTACGCAGCTCCGTAAAAGTGACGACAGCCATCGCGCCTTTAGTTAACGGCGGCAAATTAGCCAATAAGCGGTCAGCTAAGCGTTCGGTATACATGAGCAAAGGGCCGACGGCGACCAGTTGCCGCTGCGGGGCAGTTTGTTGCCGCTCAGGGGCCTGTTGACAAGCGGTCAGCAGCAGCGGCACCAGCAGGGCCCAACCCCAGCCTAGGCGCAGTTTGTATTGTTTCATCAAATCCTCACCGGGCAGATACGCTGGCCAAGCCAACGCGTGGATACTGTCTTGCTACAGCAATTTTCCTGCCAGAATGGCCGGTGACATTCCTCTTGATCCGACAGCGGGTCAACACAACCGCTCTAAGCCATTTTTTTCTTGCCGGCCGGATGCAAGCTCACGCTTTACGTATAAACTAGCGCGTTTTTACGGTATCCGACATGGACAACTGGTATGCATCCTTATCTAGCCATTGATTTTGGCACATCCAATTGTACCGCTGGCATGATGCAAGCTGGTCAACCAATTCTGTTTCCGCTGGACGGCGGCACCCCCTACCTGAGCTCTGCAATTTTTTTGCCCTATCCAGACAGTTATGACCGCGATGACGACGAGCAAAAAGCGCCATCATTAGCACAGCTGCTGCGTCAGCGCAGTGACGTTCTGCTCGGTGAACAGGCGCATCGCGCCTACAGCGAAGACCCACTGGGCGGCATTTTTATCCGTTCGCCTAAATCAATGCTTGGCTCTCGTTTAACACCGTTACAAGCCAGTTTATATCAGCAGGTTTGTAGCCTGATGCTAAGCCATATCCGCCGGCAAGCCGGGCCGGCGGATGCAGTTTTGCTGGGGCGGCCTATCCATTTTCAGGGCATAGACGGCGCGGAAGGAGATGTCCGGGCGGAACAAATGCTGAAAGAAGCAGCTCAGCAAGCAGGCTTTAGTCAGGTCGCGTTTGCTTATGAGCCGGTCGCCGCTGCCCTGGAATATGAGAGTCAGCTGCAACAGGACCAAATCGTACTGGTGGTGGATGTCGGCGGTGGCACAACTGATATCAGCCTGCTGCACTTGGGACCGCAACGCGCCAAACAAGCGGATCGCAGCGCCGATTTACTGGCCCATGCCGGCCGCCGTCTGGGTGGTGTGGATATGGATATCAAGTTAGCAATTTATCAACTGATGCCATTGTTTGGCCGCGGTTCTCTGGCCGAGGACGGCAAACCATTACCGGCCGCTTTGTTCAGCGATGCCGTCAATATCATCGACATTCAGGCGCAAGAGCGCTTTTATCAACCCGCAACAGCACAACAGCTGGACGCATTGCAATTGGCCGCACGCCAGCCTGCTCTGCTGGGGCGCTTTCGCCGCCTCTACCGTCAGCATCAGAGTTATGCGCTGGTACAACAAGCCGAGCGCGCCAAAATTGCGCTGGCTAGCACACCGCAATACCAACTCACACTGCCACAAATTGACACACTGCTGAGCCATCAAATCAGTGCGGCTGATTTTGCCGATGCGATTTATATTGAATTGGCACAGTTACGACAACTGGTCAGCAGTTGTCTCAGCAGGACAACCATGCAGCCTCAGCAAATTTTTCTAACCGGTGGTGCCTCGCAAGCCCCGGTGATCCAGCAGTTGCTGCGCGAGTTGTTACCTCAGTTGCCATTGGTTTGTGGTGATAACTTCGGCTCTGTTGGCAAAGGCTTGTGCCGGCAGGCCGAACGTTTGTTTGGGTAGCCATGCCACCCAGCTCACAGCAGCCTCTGTGCAGGCAATGGATAGAATTAGCGACTGCGCAGCCCGCCAGTGTCGCACCAGATCGGTTACGGTTGTGGCAGCACCTGCAAGAACTGAACTTAAGTGCAGCACCACAGGCGTGTCTGGTCAATGGCGAGCCTGGTGGCGCATCACGCTGGGTCTATCCAACCGATCAGCTGTTGTTAGCCGGTCAATACTTACCGCCGCTGGCGATGCGACGCTATTTTATCTGCCACAAACCGGTTGGGGTTGATTGTAACGTGCGGGCTGAGCGGGCTGACAGTATCTGGCACTTGCTGCAACAGTTACCTGCGGGCACCTTTCCGGTTGGCCGTCTCGACAAAGATAGCTGCGGTATGTTGTTACTGACCAATGACGGGGCTTTTGCCGCTCGCCTGCTGCACCCTGACGCCAGCCATCAAAAAGTCTATCAGGTCAAGGTTGACCACACCCTGACAGACCAGGCGATGGCGCAACTACAACAGGGTTTGTTGTATCAAGCGGGGCCCAAATCCATTCAGGCCAAACCTTGTCAGGCCAGGTTACTGAATGCGACAACGCTGGAAATCTGCCTGACTGAAGGCAAAAATCGCCAAATCCGCTATATGCTAAAAACTTTGGGTTACCGCGTGCTGCACCTGCAACGCATTGCGATCGGTCAGTTGGCACTTCCCGACTTACAAGCCGGTCAGTGGCGGGCGTTAACAGCGGCTGAGCTGCTGCAGGCGGGCCAGATAACCGCATAACCCAGCCGCGACTAAATAGCCGAGCAAAGCGCCCGTCACCACCCCAGGCCAACCTTGCCATAGCCAAAACGGATGCAGGTAAAAGCCACCGGTACTGGCCCCCAGATAATAAAACACCAGATATAACGCGCTGGCACTGGCCTTCGCCCGGCTGGCGTGTTGATTGACCCAACCGGTCGCCAGGCTATGCGTTAGAAAAAAACCAAAAGCACTGACAAAAAAGCCACAAACGATAACCGCCAGGTGGTTATTGAGTGTCAGCGTCGTACCGGCCATCATAATCAGCACTCCCAACAACATACCGCGGGTTGCCCCTATTTGTCTGGCAATACGCGAGGACAACGCAGAGCCCAGTGTACCGGTCAGATAGGTCAAAAATAGCAACCCAATCCAGCCTGAGCTTAATGCATATGGCGCTGCCGCCAACACAAAACCGATATAAGTGTAAAGATTAAGGAAAATGAAAAAGTTCAACCCGCCCAATAAATAGGTGGCTAGTAACACAGGTTGTTGCAAGTGGTGCCGGTAATCCTGCACGGCCTGAGCGGCGCTAAAGGGACGGCGTTCAAATGCGCTGGACGCAGGCAGATAACGCCAACACAACCAACACAACAGCACGGCTGCAAGCCCCCACAGCCAGAATACTAACCGCCAATCACCGGCCTCCGCCCCAAAACCGGCCAGCAAGCGCCCGGAAATCCCCCCTAACGAACTGGCGCTGATGTAAGTTGCAACGGCACTGACTAACGCAGTGGGAGCCAGTTCTTCCCCCAAATACGCCACCGCAATCGCCGGCAAGCCACCGAGAAAAAAACCTTGCAGAGCCCGACACCACAACAAAGCTTCGTAAGTTTGCACCTGAGTTAATGCCAGCGTACTTAGCACCATGCCCACAAAGCTGATGCCTAATAACAAGCGTCGGCCCATCGCATCAGATAAAGCACTGTAAATTAACAAAGACACGCCAAGCGTTAGGGTGCCGATCGCATAACTCCAGCTGGTTTGTAATTCAGTTAACTGAAACTGACGGGATAATTCTGGCAACAAGGGCTGCAACGCATGTAAATTACCAAACACCACCACTGCGGCAAACCCCAGCACCAGACTGATTTGCCGGTACATCAGGCTATCTTTTGTATACATTTTGGCTGGTTTCTCCGGTGGTGCCGCCGGCAATTGCTTGCAGTCAGTCTGATTCATCCGGTGTATCATACTGCTTTTGTGTACTGTTGAGGATTTTGTTGATGCGTGTCTGCTGGTTCGTCGTGGTTGTTATTCTGTTAACCGGCTGTTTGCCTAAGCCCCAACCACAATCGACCAACACCAGCAGCAGCAGCAACCAGACAATCGCAGCTGACACTTACTACCAACAAGCCACTGCGACCTACTTTCAGGCTCGCCCTTTAACGGCCTCTGCATACAACCTGACGGAAGCGCAAGCTGGCGCGGGTTATCAATCCCAGTTACCGCTGTATCAGAGCAACCGTGAAAACGCACTGCGGCAAACGATGCACGATGCGGCCAATGCACTACTCGCGCAGCCGCTACCAGCCGAGCCAACTGCAGCCCTCAACCAGCAAGTCATGCTTAGTTTGCTGCAATTTTACGGCGGGGCGCCTAAGTTTAGTCAGGGTTATATTGACAGCTGGCTCGGTCATGCCCCCTTTATTATCAACCCGCTCAATAGCCCCGCGATTGAATTGGTTAATGGCCTGATTAACTCCCACCAAATTGCCAACCTGACCGACGCCGAGCATTATTTACGGCGTTTAGCGCAACTGGCACCGTCTCTGCATTCCATAGGCGATAAATTTGAAACAGACGCCCGCCAGGGCTGGTTACCTGCCCGCATTGTGCTGGAAAAATCGTTGCACATTTTTGCCAATTTCAGCCAGCCTGATGCGACTATCCATCCATTGTGGCAGGATCTTAACTACAAACTTACACAAAGCAGCAACATCACCACTGCTGACCAGCGACAATTATTAGACAAAGCAAAAGAACTGTTGCAACAGCAGGTGATCCCAGCCTATCAGCAGCTGAACCAACGAGTGAAAGCTCAGTTACCGCATGCCCGGACTGATGTGGGTTTGTGGGCGTTACCGGGCGGCGCGGAGTTTTACGCCTATAGTTTGCGCCAGCTGGGCGATACCGAATTAAATCCGGCTCAGCTTCACCAGCTGGGCCTATCTGAAGTCAATCGGATCAGCACGCAGA
>Ga0169931_10009337_pt1 | contig 14157 bp, 10 predicted proteins | sample Kivu_15m_20L_FD_129675 | JGI IMG/M metagenome (GOLD analysis project Ga0169931, IMG submission 129675) | Freshwater microbial communities from Lake Kivu, Western Province, Rwanda to study Microbial Dark Matter (Phase II) - Kivu_15m_20L... | ecosystem: Environmental > Aquatic > Freshwater > Lake...
AGCCGCAGATCGGCAATCACAGGACTGTGGTCAGAGAGGCGAGCCCAGGCAGTGCCCCGAGGCACCTGAGCGTCCTCGACCGCAAACCCACGCAGGTAGATCCGGTCCATTCTCAGCCATGGCACCAGGGCCGGGAAGGTGCGAGCAGAACGCACCCGACGCGCCATGACCACCGACTGGCGCTCGACACCCAGGCCCTGCGCCACCCGTTCGCGAAACAGCTGTGGAGCCAGGGTCGAGCCGCGGTCATCCCCGCGTCGAGCGTCGAAGGCCTCGATCACGCCCAGCGCATCGCAGAGTCGCCGCGACAGCTGATTGCGCCAGTCATTGAAATCGCCCCCGATGATCAGCGGGGTATCGGTCGGCACGGCGCGCCCGATCCAGTCGATCAGTGCTTCGAGTTGACGCTCGCGACTTCGCGCCAGCAGCCCAAAGTGAATCACGAAACAATGCACAGCCTTCCCCGAAAGATCGATCACGCAATGCAGCACGCCGCGCTTTTCCAGGGCATGGTCGGAAAAGTCTCGATTGTCCCGATGGATGATCGGGAAACGCGACAGCAGGGCATTGCCATGGTGGCCGTGCAGGTAGGTGGCGTTGGGGCCGTAGGCGGTCTCGAAGCTATGCTTGAGGCTGGGCGAACGCGCCAGAAACTGGTCCTGGGGCTCGCTGGGCCAATGCTCGAAGCGGCCCGCGTGGCGCTTGTGCTCGCCCTGGACTTCCTGGAGCAGGATCAGATCGGCCTCAAGCTGATGGACCCGGGCGCGCAATTCATGAATGTTGGAGACGCGGCGCAGCCCGAAGAGGTCGCGCACGACCCCCTTGTGGATATTGTAGGTCGCCACCCGCAAACGCATCCGGTAGACCTTCAGCGTGGGTGGCCGGACGATCGCAGACGGACCGGCAACTGTCTGATCGCCTCGACATTGGTACAGGAGAAGCAGCGTTCGGCCGCCTGTTCCCAGGGCAGCCACAGCGCGCACAGGTGCTCGCGGGGCGAGATCCGTGCATCGACGGGCCGGTCAAGTTCCAGACCGAACACATGTTCGGTGTTGTGCGTGACGCCCTCAGGATAACGATGGCGCCAGTGGGGGTAGATCTCGTAGCGCTGGGTCAACTGCCAATCGGTGAGCCGATGGCGATCGACCTCGATGCCGGTTTCCTCGAACACCTCGCGTCGACAGGTTTCGACCAGCGACTCCTCTGGCGAGTCCTTGCTGCCGGTGACCGACTGCCAAAACCCGGGATGGTCAGCGCGCTCGAGCAGCAAGACCTGCAGATCCGGGGTGTGAATCACCACCAGCACCGACTCAGGAATCTTGCTGCCCGCCATGCCCGGTCACCCCGCTTGCCTGAACAGGCGTTCAGCCAGGCTGCACATCGACGCCCCGCAGCCGGATGTGCAATTCGCGCAATTGCCGCTCCTCGACGCCTGAAGGCGCCTGGGTGAGCAGACACTGTGCGCGCTGGGTCTTCGGAAACGCGATCACGTCTCGGATCGATTCGGCGCCCGCCATCATCGTCACAATGCGATCGAGCCCAAAGGCAATCCCACCGTGCGGCGGCGCGCCATACTGCAGGGCATCGAGCAGAAAGCCGAATTTGCCACGCGCCTCCTCGGGACCGATCTTGAGCGCGCGAAAGACCTTGCTCTGTACCTCTTCCCGATGAATGCGGACCGAGCCGCCGCCGATTTCCCAGCCGTTCAGCACCATGTCGTAGGCCTTGGCGAGGCAGCGTCCCGGATCGCTTTCGAGATGGTCTTCGTGGCCGTCCTTGGGCGCCGTGAAGGGGTGGTGCACGGCCGCCCAGCGGCCCGCCTCCTCGTCGTGTTCGAACATGGGAAAGTCAACCACCCAGAGCGGCGTCCAGACGTCCTCGAACAGTCCATTTCGACGGCCGAAATCGGAATGCCCGATCCGTATCCGCAGGGCCCCGATCGCATCATTGACGACTTTTGCACGGTCGGCGCCAAACAGGATCAGGTCGCCATCGGCCGCGCCACTGCGCGCCAGAATGGCCGCGACCGCCTGATCATGAAGATTCTTGACGATCGGTGACTGCAGGCCCTCGCGCCCGCGCGCAGCCTCGTTGACCTTGATCCAGGCAAGGCCCTTGGCACCGAAAATCCCGACGAACTGGGTCCAGCTGTCGATCTCGCCCCGGGAGATGCTGGCCCCGCCAGGCACCCGCAGCGCCACGACCCGACCGCCCTCCATGTTGGCAGGGCCACTGAAAACCTTGAAATCGACGTCCTTCATCACGTCGGTGAGCTCGGTGAACTCGAGCTTGACCCGCAGGTCGGGCTTGTCCGAGCCAAAGCGCTGCATGGCCTCACCATAGCTCATCTGCGGAAAGGGTCCGGGCAGGCTCACTCCGATGGCCTTCTGGAAGACCTCGCGGATCATCCGCTCAAAGATGGACCGGATCTCGGCCTCGCTCAGAAAGGAGGTCTCGCAGTCGATCTGGGTGAACTCGGGCTGCCGGTCGGCGCGCAGATCCTCGTCCCGAAAACACTTGGTGATCTGGTAGTAGCGATCAAAACCCGACACCATCAGCAATTGCTTGAAGAGCTGAGGCGACTGGGGGAGAGCGAAGAACTGGCCCGCATTGACACGGGATGGCACGAGATAATCGCGCGCGCCCTCAGGGGTCGACTTCGTGAGCATCGGGGTCTCGATGTCGATGAAACCCTCGGCGTCGAGGAACTTGCGCACCTCCATTGCGACCCGATAACGCAGCTTGAGGTTGTTCTGCATGGCCGGGCGGCGCAGATCGAGCACCCGATGGGTGAGCCGCGTGGTCTCGGAGAGGTTGTCGTCATCCAGCTGGAAGGGCGGCGTGACCGAGACATTGAGGATGTCGAGCTCATGACAGAGCACCTCGACCGCCCCACTGCCGAGATTGGCGTTCTCGGTACCGGCAGGCCTGCGCCGAACCTTGCCTGACAGACGCACACAAAACTCGTTGCGGATACGCTCGGCGATGGCAAACATGGCCGGTCGATCGGGGTCGCAAACGACCTGCGCCAGACCTTCCCGGTCCCTCAGGTCGATGAAAATCACTCCACCGTGATCGCGTCGGCGGTGCACCCATCCGAAAAGGGTCACGACCTGATCCAGGTGCTCGGTTCCGATCTGACCGACATAACAGCTTCGCATCGAAATCTCCGTTCAGTGCCCGATCACGGGCATCGCGCCGCGATCGCCGGGCGCCACGACGCCCATCGATACGACGTACTTCAAGGCCTCATCCACACTCATCTCGAGTTCAATCACTTCTGCACGGGGCAACATCAGAAAAAACCCTGAGGTGGGATTCGGTGTCGTAGGCACGTACACCGCGACCATGTCAGTCTGGATATGGCGTCGCACCTCGGCCGCGGGCCTGCCAGTCTGAAACGCGATCGTCCAGACGCCGGCGCGAGGATACTGTACCAGCAGAGCCTGACGAAAAGCCTGACCATTTGGCGACAAAATGGTGTCGCTCACCTGCTTCACGCTCGAGTAGATGGTACGCACGATCGGGATGCGCCCGAGCATTGACTCCCACACCTTTACCAGACGCTCGCCGATGATGTTTCGGGCAAGCAACCCCGTCAGGAAAAGGACCAGAGCGGTGAGCAGCACGCCCAGGCCAGGAACGGACCGCCCGATCAGCTCCTTGGGCTGCCAGGTCTCGGGCAGCAGGATCAGGCTCCGATCGAGCGAACTCACGATCACTTCGAGCACCCAGATCGTGATGACCACAGGGATCCAGAGCAGCAACCCGGTGATGAAGTATTTTTTCATCGCGACTCCGGTCCTGGTGTAAGGCAGGGGCAAGCGCCCACCCTGTTGATTGAGAGGCTGGAATGAAGGTGGCTGGGTCTGGGGATGCGGACGCGGTCAGGCCGAAGCTGGGCCGGACGCGGTCGAAGCCCCGCCACCCGCAGGCGCAACAGGTGCCGGCACCGGCGTGTCGGACTTGGCTCCGGATGACCCGGCCCCGTCCGCCGATGCCGCCGCCTTCACGCCCTCGCCGGCCGGTTCGGCACCGGACGATCCCTCTCGCGAAGACTCGGCGCCGGCCGCCCCGGGCTCGGAAGGCTTTCGACCCTTGGCACCCTGATCACGGAAGTCGGTGACGTACCAGCCACTGCCCTTGAGCTGAAAGGCCGGAGCCGTGAGAACCCGCGCAAACCCCTGACCGCCACAGGACGGACACTCGGTCAGAGGTGGGTCGGACATCTTCTGCAGATGGTCCTTTTCGAAGCCGCAGTCCTGGCAACGATAGGCATAAATCGGCATGGCAAAAGGCCATCCTTGGATGGCCCCCGGAAACGGAAAACCGGAAATTATAGGAAATTTAGAAAGGAATGTCGTCATCGACATCATCAAAACCGCCGGCGGGCTTGCGCGCGGGCGATGCCGACCCGGCGGCAGGCCGCGTCGCCGCGGGCGCCTCGCGCCCCCCGCCCTCATCGCTCCCGCCTCCACCCATACCCCCACCGCCCCCCTCACGCCCCCCGAGCAACTGCATTTCGGTCGCGACGATTTCGGTGGTGTAGCGATCCTGGCCTTCCTTGTCCTGCCACTTGCGGGTCTGCAAACGACCCTCGACGTAGACCGGCCGCCCCTTTTTGAGGTACTCGCCCGCGATCTCGGCGAGTCGGTCATAAAAGACCACACGGTGCCATTCGGTTTCCTCGCGCCGCTCGCCGGAATTCTTGTCCTTCCAGGAACGGGTCGTAGCGATCGAAACATTGCAGATCGCCCCACCATTGGCCGAGAAACGGGTCTCGGGATCACGGCCAAGATTGCCAAGCAGTATCACCTTGTTCACAGAAGCCATAACGCTCTCCAAAGCATCGGTCAATCGTGAAGGTCAGTGCGCCGGGCCCGACCACCGCCGGTGCCACAGCGCCGCCAAGAGCCAGGCCCCCAAAAGCGCCGCCGCGGCCATGAAGACTGCGGCATCGCCCCAGGTGCTGCGCACCACCCCAGCGGCAGCGCCGCCGACGAAAAGCCCCAGAGACTGGGTGGTGTTGAACAGCCCGAGCGCTGCGCCGCGTACCTCAGCGGGCGAGCGACGCGAAACCATTGAGGGCAGGCTCGCCTCGAGAATATTGAAAGCCGAAAAAAAAACGAACAGCAGAACCGCAAAAAGCACTACGCCCTCGGGCTTAAGCGCCAGGCCGACCAGCACCGCCACGAGCATCGCCACGCTGGCGATGAACACCTCCTTGGCGCGGCCGCGACGCTCGCCCCAACCGACCGCGGGCATCATCGGAACGAACGATAGCAGGACCACCGGCAGGTAGAGCATCCAATGGTCTGCGATCGCAAGCCCCGCCCGCTCGACCAGCCATCCCGGCAGCACCACGAAAATCGCCACCTGCACGGCATGGAGCGCGAAAATACCCAGATTGATGCGGGCGAGCTCCGGATCGGCAGCCACGCGGCCGAACTGCTCGCGGGTGAGCGGCACGCGCGGGCGCTGTGGCGCAGCCGGCACGACGTAGATGACCCAGAAAATCGCCGCGGCGGCGAGCACTGCGGTCGCGGTGAACATGCCACCGATGCCGAGCCAGCGATAAAGCGGCGGCGCGACGATCAGCGACACCGCAAACATTGCACCGATACTGATCCCCACGAGCGCCATCGCCTTGGTGCGCTGGCTCTCACGCGTGGAATCGGCCACGAGCGCGCTCACGGCGGCGGAAATCGCTCCGGCGCCCTGCAGCCCGCGCCCGATCACCATCATGACGAGATCGCTCGCCATCGCAGCAACCAGACTGCCCACCGCAAAGATCACCAGCCCGAGCACGATCACCGGCTTGCGACCGAAGCGATCCGAGGCGATCCCGAATGGCAACTGCAGCATCGCTTGGGTGAGCCCGTAGATGCCGAGCGCAAGTCCGAGCAGCATCGGTTCGCCGCCCTCCTCCATCGAGCGGGCATGCACGGCGAGCACCGGCAACACCATGAAGAGTCCGAGCATCCGCAAAGATTGCACCGAGGCAAGCGAAAGGCTTGCGCGCAGCTCGGCGGGGTTCATGCGCTCGGAGGATATGGAGGCGGGATTCATGAGGACTTTGCCAAAACGATTTATATTAGCCGATTGGCCTCAAGAATCCTGCCGCCTGACCCAAGGGGTCGTGAGCGACGCGCGGACCCGCCCAACGACCCCCTTTCGCTTCATGAATTCGATCAGGATACGCGGCGCCCGCACGCACAACCTCAAGAACATCGACCTCGATATCCCGCGTGAGCAGCTGGTGGTGATCACCGGCCTCTCCGGATCGGGCAAATCCTCGCTCGCCTTCGACACCCTCTACGCCGAGGGGCAGCGCCGCTATGTCGAATCCCTGTCGGCCTACGCGCGGCAGTTCCTGGATCGCATGGACAAGCCCGATGTCGACGCGATCGAGGGGCTGTCGCCTGCAATTGCCATCGAGCAGAAGTCCGGAAGCCACAACCCGCGCTCGACGGTCGGCACGGTCACCGAGATCAACGACTACCTGCGACTGCTCTATGCCCGAGCGGGCACGCCATTCTGCCCGTCGCACCCCGATCAGCCGCTCGAGGCGCAGAGCGTCTCGCTGATGGTCGATCGCGTGCTGGAACGCGCGCCGGGCAGCCGCATGCTGATCCTGGCACCGCTGCCGGCCACGCGCACGCACGACCCGGCGGCAACGATCGCGACACTTCAGGCGCAGGGCTTCGTTCGGATCAGAGTGGGGTCCGAGGTAATCGAAATCTCGGGCCCGGGACCCCTGCCTGCAATCGCGCCGGACAGTCCGGTCGAGGTCGTGGTTGATCGGATAAAGGTTGCCGCGTCGATCCGACAGCGGCTGGCCGATTCCTTCGAAACCGCGCTCGAACTCGGTGAGGGTCGGTGCCTGGCGCTCGACCTTGAGCGCAACGACACCCTCAGTTTTTCCAGCCGCTACGCCTGCCCGATCTGTGGTCGGATGAGTCCGCCGCTCGAGCCCCGCCTGTTTTCCTTCAACAATCCCGCAGGTGCCTGTCAGCAGTGCCACGGACTGGGTCGGGTCGAATTCGTCGATCCGGAACGGGTGGTCGAATTCCCGGAACTGAGCCTCGCCTCCGGCGCCATACGCGGCTGGGATCAGCGTAATGCATTTGCAAGTGCGCTGATCGCGAGCCTTGCTCAGGCGCTCGGATTCGATCCCGCGACGCCGTTCAAGGATTTGCCGGAGGCGATCCGCAAGATTGTGCTGATGGGCTCGGGAGAGCGCGTGCTCACTTTTAATTACGGTGCGGATGGGGGAGGGTCTGTGCCGCGCGAGCATCCGTTTGAAGGCATCGTCCCGAACCTTGAGCGCCGACGGCGTGAGACCGATTCGCACCAGGTTCGGGAGGAGCTTGGTCGCTACCTGAGCACGCGCGATTGCCCGGCCTGCCAGGGCGCACGGCTTCGGCCCGAGGCGCAATTCGTGCGGCTGGGCAGCGGCGCCCAATCGCAGCCGATCCATGCCCTGTCACACCGGACGCTCGCCCAGGTCCATGCCTGGTTCGAGTCGCTCGAATTGAGCGGCGCGCGTGCGCAGATCGCCGAGCGACTGGTCCGGGACATCGTCAACCGACTGCGTTTCCTGAACGACGTGGGTCTGGGCTACCTGAGCCTGGAGCGCCCGGCGGATTCGCTGTCAGGGGGCGAATCCCAACGCATTCGACTCGCATCACAGATCGGCTCGGGTCTGACCGGCGTCATGTATGTGCTGGACGAGCCTTCGATCGGCCTGCATCAGCGTGACAATGACCGGCTGATCGCCACGCTCAAGCGCCTGCGCGATCTGGGCAACACGGTGCTGGTCGTCGAACACGACGAGGATTCGATCCGGGCGGCCGATCATGTGATCGACATGGGTCCGGGCGCCGGCGAACACGGTGGCCAGGTCATCGCTCAGGGCTCACCGGGCGAGATCGCCGCGCATCCCGATTCGGTTACCGGCCTCTATCTGAGCGGCCGACGTGCGGTGGAAGTGCCCACCACGCGCCATCGTGCGGGTGAGCGGATGCTCACGGTGCGCGGGGCTCATGCCCACAATCTGCGCGAGCTGACGGCGAGCTTTCCGATCGGTCTGATCACATGTGTGACTGGGGTCTCGGGCTCGGGCAAATCGACCCTGGTGAACGACACGCTGCAGTCTGCGGTGCTCGCCCATCTGAACCGCGACCCGGCCGCAAAGCTTCAGTGTGAGGCGATTGACGGGGTCGAACATTTCGACAAGGTGATCGCGGTCGACCAGTCCCCGATCGGACGCACGCCACGATCCAACCCGGCAACCTACACGGGTCTGTTCACACCGATCCGCGAGCTCTTTGCCGAAACCCCGGGCGCGCGCGAACGGGGCTACGGGCCGGGCCGGTTCTCGTTCAATGTCAAGGGCGGCCGCTGCGAGGCCTGCGAAGGCGACGGCCTGATCCGCGTCGAGATGCATTTCCTGCCCGACGTCTACGTCGCCTGCGACACCTGCAAGGGGCGTCGGTATAACCGCGAGACCCTGGAGATCCGTTATCGGGGGCTGAACATCGCAGACGTGCTCGAACTCACCGTCGAACAGGCCCGCGGATTTTTCGGCGCCGTGCCCGCCATCGAACGCAAGCTCGCGACACTCGCCGAGGTGGGCCTGGGCTACCTGCGGCTGGGCCAGAGCGCCACCACGCTATCGGGGGGCGAAGCGCAGCGCGTCAAGCTCGCAGAGGAGCTCGCCCGGCGCGACACCGGACGCACGCTCTACATCCTCGACGAACCCACCACGGGCTTACACTTCCAGGACGTGGCGATGCTGCTCACCGTGCTCGGGCAGCTCCGCGATCGGGGCAATACGCTGATCATCATCGAGCACAATCTGGACGTGATCAAGACAGCGGACTGGGTCATCGACCTGGGCCCGGAGGGCGGCGAAGGCGGTGGACAGCTGGTGGCCTGCGGCACGCCGGAATCGATCGCCGCCCACGAGCAAAGCCACACTGGGCGCTATCTGGCTCAAGTGCTGCGGCCCAGGCGGGCCCGGCCGTAGCTCGCAAAGCGCGAGAGCACACGCTCCATCTCCTCGCCGCTCAGCCGCGGCGGCTCGCCCACCGCCAAAGCCTGCCAATAGATACGGCAGAGTGACTCGACCTCGATCGCGAGGTCGACCGCCTCGCGCAAACCCGCAGCGAGCACGATCATGCCGTGATGCGCCATCAGGCAGGCGCGCCGCTCTTCGAGTGCAGCGATCGTCAGGGCTGACAGTTCGGCCGTACCGAAGGTGGCATAGGCCGCACAACGCAGATCGGCGCCGCCCGCAACCGCAATCATGTAATGGAAGGCCGGTATGCCGTCGCGCTGAACACGTGCAAGACAGGCGAGCGTCGTCGCGTAAGGTGAATGCAAATGCAGGACGGCACGCGCATCCGGACGGCTCTTGTGAAGATCGAGGTGGATCTGCCACTCGGACGAGGGCGCATAGGGACCATCGAACCGGGCCGGCGGCTCGAGTCCGCCCGGGGGGGAACCCGAATCGGACGGACGCGAATCGGACGGACCCGAATCGGACGGGCGCGCCGAGGCGCGCGAGCGCGGCGGGTCGGCCATTCGGCCCGCCCACCGATCGCCACGTCCCTGATCGAGCGGCACCCAGGCGAGATCCTCGGCGCCCAACTGATCATAGGGCAGCCCGCTCGGGGTCACGAGCATGCCGGGCTCGCCCCCGCGGTGCCAGCGCAGCGACGCATTGCCCGACTTTCCCTGATTGAGCCCGCTCGGCGCGAGCGAGCGCATCATCGCGACGATCGCTTCGCGTGCCTCGAATTCGCTCGCATACCGTGCCTCAGCGAAGAGCCCTTCCGTCGTCGCCGCGGTCGCCAGCCTTGCCGGCTCGCCACGCTGGTCCGGTGGCTGACGGGGTTCAGACATGGCCACCCTCCCGCCAAGTCCCGTCGTCGAGCCCGATCGCGCGCAGGCCCGCGGCGCTTGCGGGGATCACGCCCCGCTCGGTCACCAGGGCCGATACAAGACGCGCCGGTGTGATGTCAAAGGCGGGGTTTGCGCAGACGCTACCCTCCGGGACCACCCTCATGCGACCGAGCTCACCGCTTTCAAGCTGCCCGACCACATGGCTCACTTCCTCAGCCGAGCGCTCCTCGATCGGGATCGCCGCCCCGCTCGGGGTGTGCGGATCGATCGTCGAGACCGGGCAGGCCACCCAGAATGGAATGCCGTTGTCATGCGCCGCGAGCGCCTTCAGGTAGGTGCCGATCTTGTTTGCCACGTCGCCGTTGGCGGCGACCCGATCACAGCCGGTGATGACTGCATCGACCTCGCCCTGCATCATCAGAAAGCCGCCGGCATTGTCGGCAATGACCGTGTGAGGAACTCCTGAACGCGCGAGCTCCCAGGCCGTGAGACTCGCACCCTGATTGCGCGGCCGGGTTTCATCCACCCAGACGTGAATCGGCACCCCTTCTCGATGCACATGGTAGATCGGAGCCAGCGCTGTGCCGTGGGCGACGGTTGCGATCCGCCCTGCGTTGCAGTGCGTGAGGATGGACAGCGGCCGTCCGGTCGAGGCAACCGGAAGCGCGCGGATCAGACGTGCGCCCTCTGCACCGATCGCGGCGTTACAGGCCTCGTCCTCATCACATATACGGCAACACTCCGCCCAGGCCACCGCGGCCCGCTCGACGGGTGCCACCGCGAGCACGGCAGCCCGCACCCGGGCGAGCGCCCAGACGAGGTTGACTGCGGTGGGGCGTGCGGCCGCCAGCCCATTGAACGCCCGTTCGATTGAATCGGCCGAAGCGTCCTCGCGAGCACTGAAGGCGAGACCAAACGCACCGACCGCGCCGATCAAGGGCGCACCTCGAACCGTCATCACACGGATCGCATCGTGGCACTGCCGGGCATCGGTGAGCCTCACCCAGCGCTCTTCAAAAGGCAGACGGGTCTGGTCGAGGGTGACGATCGCCGAGTCGCCGTCGACCCGCAGGGTTCTTGACATGGTTCAATACCCGCAAGGGATTTATGCTTAGAGTCAATCGTTTGTACCGGCCTTACGGTTTGCCTTGCCCAAACACCCACCTGAGGCCCACCTGAGGGCGGCCGGGCAAGCCAGTCTAACGGAAGGTCGCCCGACCCGTCCCACCATGGCCATGGAGTCAGTCCGCCCCATCATGTTTGGTCCTGCGCTTCCTACCGCCGGAGCGACCGAATGGTCGGCGCTTCTTGCCGTGTTCCTGTTCGGACTCTTGGGCAGCACGCATTGCGTCGGCATGTGTGGGGGCATCGTCGCAACGCTCAACGGACGGCCTCGCACGATCACGATCGTCGCCGACCCGAACGCTCAGGCCCCGCAGCGTCGGGCAGTGGGCCTGCAACTCGCCTACAACGGCGGTCGGCTGGCGAGCTACACGGTGGCGGGACTGATCGCCGGCGCGACTGGCTCGGCCGCAACGCTTGCCGAGCACCTGCTGCCCATCCAGCAGCTTGCCTTCGTCGCAGGTTCGCTCGTCATGATGGTGATCGGTCTGCAGATGGTCGGGGTGGCGGCGGTGTCCTCCGCGCTCGAGCGTGCAGGCCAGCGGGTCTGGCCGCTTTTGCAACCGCTCGCGCGCGCAACGCTCGGCCTGCCTGGTCTGCGTGGCGCATTTGCCGCCGGGCTCGCCTGGGGGTGGGTGCCTTGCGCGATGGTCTACGGGGTGCTGGCCCTGGCAATCGTTTCGGGCCATCCCATATCGGGTGCGCTCATCATGCTGGTATTCGGACTCGGCACCGCGCCCGCCCTGATCGGACTGGGCTGGGCGAGCGCCCAGGGCGCGCGCCGATTCGATACCACGAGGCTGCGCCGTGCGATCGGTCTGTTGATCATGGCATTTGCCCTGGCGGGTCTGGCCCGTCTCGACCCGATCGGTCACATCCACCAGTTCGGCGAGTTTTGTCTGAGCTGGATTCGATGAGCGACACCGCCGCCTCGAAAGACGCCTCGGGCCTGCGCTGCTGGCACTGCGCGGCGCCCATGCACGAGCGTGGTCGTTGGCCCGTCTCGGTCGACGGCCTGGCGCACGACACCTGCTGCGCCGGCTGTCAGGCAGTCGCGCAGACGATCGCGGGCGCCGGTCTGCAGGACTACTACCGCGTACGTGAGGCGGCGGGCTCGCCGCCTCGCTCCGAGACAGACACCGACCCCTCGCTCTACGACCAGCCCGACGTTCAGGCCCGCTTTGTCCGTGAGGCCGAGGGTCGCTGCGAGGCGAGTCTCCTGGTCGAGGGCCTGCGCTGCGGGGCCTGCGTGTGGCTGCTCGAGCAATCCCTGACGCGGGAGCCGGGCGTGGGGAGCGCACGAGTCAACCTGGCCGGCGCACGCGCGCATCTCACCTGGGACCCCTCGCAAACCCGCCTGTCACAGCTCATCTCGGCCGCGCGGCGGATCGGCTACGAGCTCGTTCCGTTTGACGCGCAGGCGCGGCAGGCCCGGCTCGCGATGCAGTCGCGCGCCAGCATGCGACGCCTCTTCATCGCTGGCATCGCCATGATGCAGGTCATGATGTACGCCGTTCCCGCCTATCTGGCAGGTCCCGGCGAGATCGAAGCCGAATTCGATGCCTTGATGCGCTGGGCGAGTCTCGTACTCACCCTACCGGTCATGTTCTATTCGGCCACCCCCTTTTTTGCCGGTGCCTGGCGCGATCTGCTCACCAGACGCCCCGGCATGGATACGCCGGTCGCCATCGGTCTCCTGGCTGCCTTCACGGCCAGCGTGGTGGCGACCCTCACAGGCGAGGGCGAGGTGTGGTTCGACACGGTGACGATGTTCGTCTTTCTGCTCCTCGCTGCCCGTCACCTGGAATGGCTCGCCCGGCGGCGCGCCACGCAGGCGCTCGATCGAATGACCGCGGCGCGACCTCAGAGCGTCGAGCGATTCGTGGGCGAGAGCGATCGACTCGAATCGATTCCCGCGTCACGACTCGCGCCCGGCGACCGCTTCATCGTCGGGCAGGGTGAGACGCTTGCGGTCGATGCGGTGATGCTCGAGGGGCCGTCCCAGTTCGATCAATCGCTTCTGACCGGAGAATCCTTGCCCATCACCCGGCATAGGGGAGAAAGCGTCCCGGGCGGGGCAATCAATCTCGGCGACGCGATCCAGATGCGCGCCTGCCGTTCCTGGGTTGCGAGCACGCTTTCGACCCTGGCCGGACTGGCCGAGCAGGCCGCGCTCGCCCGACCCGGCATCACCGCCTTGACCGACCGGGTCGCACGCTGGTTCGTCACCGGGCTGCTGATTTTCGCAATGACCGTCGGCCTCGTATGGCTTCAGATCGACGCCTCGCAGGCGCTGCCGATCGCGATTGCCGTGCTGGTCGTCTCGTGCCCCTGCGCGCTTTCGCTTGCAACGCCCGCGGCGCTCGCCGCCGCATCCGGCAACGCGCTTGCACGCGGGCTGGTGCTTTCAAGCAGCGATGCGCTCGAATCCATCGCTGCCGCGACCGACGTGGTATTGGACAAGACAGGTACGCTCACCGAGGGACAGCCGGGGCTGGTCGCGGTGGAGCCCGTCATGGCTGCGACCCGCATGAAGGCTGCACCGGACCCGAACACATGGCTCGCCGTCGCCGCGGCACTCGAATTGGGCAATCCCCATCCGCTTGCCCGCTCGATTCGTGAAGCTGCAAGCGCGAGAAGCCTTGAGGTTCCCCTGGCGGACTCGCTCACCAGCCACCCTGGGGAGGGCGTGAGCGGCAAGGTAAATGGGCGTTCGTGGCAACTGGGTCGCAGGCGCTTTGTCGAGCCTGCCGCCGCCGAGCCCGATTCGGCCACCGTGCATGAGGACGAAATCGAAATCTGGCTCGCGCTCGACGGGCAGGCCGTGGCGCGGTTCCGATTCACCGACCGCCTGCGCACTGAGAGTGCTGAGGTGGTACGCAGGCTGCGCGCGAGCGGGCTGGTGGTTCACCTGTTGTCGGGCGACCAAAACGCTCGGGTCGCAGCCGTGGCGCGGACCCTGGGGATCGAGCGCGCTCGGGGCGAAGCCCACCCCGCTGACAAGCTCGACTACGTGCGGGCACTCCAGCGTCAGGGCCGTCGGGTCCTGATGGTCGGCGACGGGATCAACGATGCGCCCGTGCTGGCGGGTGCCGACGTGTCGGTTGCGGTCGGTCAGGCCAGCGC
>Ga0169931_10009339_pt1 | contig 14152 bp, 10 predicted proteins | sample Kivu_15m_20L_FD_129675 | JGI IMG/M metagenome (GOLD analysis project Ga0169931, IMG submission 129675) | Freshwater microbial communities from Lake Kivu, Western Province, Rwanda to study Microbial Dark Matter (Phase II) - Kivu_15m_20L... | ecosystem: Environmental > Aquatic > Freshwater > Lake...
ACCCCAACCCCTCTTATATTATTATCAAATATTAAATCGATTATATAATAAATAGACAAAATCTATATTAAAATGAAAAATATTTTTAAAAGTTGAAGATAGGCAATTAATCATGGTTAAGATGGTGGATCTGATCATTGAAATTGTTTTGCTGGGGCTGATATGAAGGTGGGGAAAGATTGAGTAGGAGTCAGCTTGATTAGTCTAAAAAATAGTATAAAAAATAGAGAATGAATGTATCTATATCATTTTTGAGGATATTTATAGAAAAAGTGATGAGAGGCTTAGGGAAAGATGGATTAATGATGTTATTTATATTTTAGTCAGCGCTGATATTATTACAGAGGCTTTTATTAATCTTAGAGATATTTTAAGATTAAATATAAAGATATGAAAATCAACATCTTAATTATCGCTTTGGCTATAGTCAGTCTCAGCTTTAGTGGAATCATAGTCACACATTCATCAGCACCCACCCTTGAATAATAGGTTCAATCCATCTTATCAAAAGGGTCAAATCCTAATGATGTTTATAATGCTGTAAGATTCAATCCTCTTTCATATGCAAGTAAATATATTATAACACAGCTGTTGTTGTCTAAGTTGCCCCACACTTGCTTAATACCTAATGGCATGTCATAGCTCACAGACAATTCGTTGCACTTTATCCTCATTACAGAAACGCCAATATATTAAGAGTTAGCTATTCAGCATTAGGACTTAATAGATATTATGTTTTTAGAGTCTCACATAATGCTAAAGAAGAATAATGTCAAGTAGCTATTAGAGTTCACAGTGACTTTGTTAAATCTAATTAAACATAAGATGAGACATAAGGTTATTCTCAGGTTAGCTTAGAATGGGTTCAAAAAGATCCAACCGCTTCTCATGCATTGCAATATGTCATAAAATCTAATTGGAATACTATTAAAGCAAACCCTTTGAGATAATGCTGGCAAAAACCAGTAAGAGGAGTATGGAGTTTCAGGTTTTATTTCAGTAATGTTCTAGGCAGATTTGAATATTCAGTTGGATAAAATGTTGTAGTAGCTGATTCTAGTGCTTATTTTGCCTAGGTCGAGCCTGTATATGTCGTAGGAGACGTTGCTTAATATAAAAATTTCAGTATATAAGAATTCAAAAAATCACCTGCCTTTAATAAAGTTGTTGAATAGCTTACTAAAAGTATTGGTCACTTTTAATAGGCCTGGATTCTTCACGTTTCTATTAGTGTTACTAATGGAGTCAATTATATTAAAGTGGTAGTTAATTATCAACCATTCCTTTTGAAGCAAACTTATTAAGCTCATTACTTTGGTAGTGTATAAAAAGCATCATTGTTGAAGGTCGATGAAAGAGTATTCAACCCAACAGGTAAATCTTTTGAGAGTTGGCAATAGATAAAGAATTTTAAATCATTAAAAGCTTTTAATGAGTCATATTCATGTATTCTTCATTCATTCCCATGGTTGAGATTCTACAAAGTAGTAGCTGCATACTCTGCTCTTCATAAAAAAGGAAGAAATATTAGGTTAGTTTTTGCTGGTCTTGGATAATTTGTTGATCCTGGAAATCAAATTAACATAGTTGTCTTCATTGATTAATATGGAAAGTATTTCTTTGATAGAAATGATTTCCATGCTACTCATCTCAACAGCTACGGGAGAAACAATTGGGTATCTCTTTTTGTATCAACACCAGATGTTACAAAAGCAGAATACTATCAAAAAATAGTTAAATTTTTCTAATCAATTTATCCTAAATACTGGTCTATTCATCAATTGGTTGATATAAAATTCAAGGACAATCTTCATGTGATTACATTCCAGAACCCTACTAACTAGAAGAGGATGGGTGTACTTAACATTGAGAAAGATGGTGAGGTGCAATTACTTAATAATCATACATGGATTAGACTGGAATAGAATTCTCCTTTGGTCGGTAGACTTTAGAAATATGTACGTGGTAAATATGATGTTTCTAAGATAATGTTTGTGCAATTTAAGCATTCTAATGATGGTACTCAATTTTAGGTAGCTTATTTAAATGATAAAAATCAATATAGAGCATGCTATATTTTATATATTGACTAAAATGATGTCTTTAAATAAAGTAGTTAATATAAATATGATCCAATTATATTTGATGGTGATGTATACCTGAATCCTCTCCCAAAAGATGTACAACAAAGTGTTATCGCATATCTCTTAAAAGAAAAAATTAGTATCGTTGCTGTCATTGGATTAATACAACTATCAAGGAATTAATTTGCAATCGTTGCATTGATTGATAATTAAAGATGGCAAATCACTGTTAGATGGTAAAATGGAGCATGGAGTGTCCTATCAAAAGTACCATATAATGATGGTTATTTCACAGCTTATGGATATCCATCTGTTACTGTAGCATCTTGCACAGGATTCTTAGCTAAATTGTACCCTGTTCATTTTGCTAAGCCTTTCCTTTATGTAAATATTCAAACTAAATCTGTTGGTGTCTCATTGTATCATAAAATTATCTATGATTTTGGAGACAAAAGCTATGAGGCTAATGTTTAATTGACTTTTGGTGTTAGAAATTCACATATTCATCATTATTGGATGCCTATTTCTTATTACCAAAGATCAAGTGACTATGGATACGGTGCAGTTTATGACTATATTTATGGTGGCAAAAACGATGTTGATGTAGCAGTTGCCCCAGCAGCTAAACAAAGCTTAACTAAATAAAGTGAACCAGCAGTAGCAATTGTTTAAGCTACTCTATCAGCATAATCTAAATGTTAAAAAGGTACAAGACCAGATATCTTTACTGGAAATTGTTTACCAGTCTTCTGAAAATCTTCTGAAAATGATCTATTTATTCCATCATCAATTGTTATATCTTTCTATTTACATTTATAGCAATAATTAAATTGATAATAAATCTTGACGATCAACATAATGAAGTATTTATTTGGGACATCAAAGAATGTTGGAAGATCTGTATATATTGCTGCTGCTAAGAGGACTCCTATTGGATCTTTCAATGGTAGATTGTCATCTTTTAGTGCACCATAACTTGCAGGTTTTGCTATAAGAGGTGCCTTAGATTCGATAAATTTAGATGCTAAAGAGGTCGATGAAGTGATATTAGGTAATGTTATTGCATCTGGAATAGGGCAAGCTCCAGCTAGACAAGCATCTATAAAAGGTGGAATAGGAGTAAATGTACCATGTACAACTATTAACAAAGTATGTTCATCAGGTTTGAAAAGTATTGTATATGGATCACAATCTATCGCATTATAACAGTCAGATATAGTAGTAGCTGGTGGATTTTAATCGATGTCTAAAGCACCATTTTTATTACTAAACGTATATATGCATGTTAAACTAGGGAAGAAAGGGCTTTGGTTATGGGGATCAAAAGTTATTTGATTCTTTGTCTCATGATGGATTGACTGATTCTTTTAATAAAATTAGTATGGGTTTATGTGCATAGAAAACAGCATCTGATTTTAAAATAACAAGATAACAACAAGATTAATTTTGTAAAGGATCTTATAGAAAGTATTTATAAGCTGCTAAAAAAGGCATTTTCGTTGATTAGATAGTCCCTATTAAATTAAAATAAAAAGGAAAGGAATAAGAAATCATCAATGAAGATTAATAACCAAAAAGATATAAATAATAAAAAATATCACAGATTCCACCAGCTTTTAGCAAAACTGGTACCATTACAGCTGCTAATGCATCGAAAATCAATGATGGAGCCAGTAGCATTAGTATCATATCTATTATATAGTTCTTGCCTCTGAATAAAAATTGAAAAAGTTAGGGCTCAGACCATTAGCAAGAATAGTTGGATATGCTGATGCTTAAATATAACCTATTGATTTTTCAATAGCACCTCATTATGCAACTAAAAAAGTATTATAAAGAACTGGATTAACAGTTGGTCAAATAGATTTCTTTTAATATAATGAAGCATTTTCTGTCGTATGTTTAGCGAATCAAAAGTTGTTGGATCTTCCAACATAAAAATTGAATGTTCATGGAGGCGCTGTAGCTATGGGTCATCCTATTGGTATGAGCGGTGCCAGAATTATTCAAAGCTTACTGACTGCATTGAAGATTAGAGGTGGAAAATATGGTTTGGCTGGTATTTGTAACGGTGGTGGTGGATCTACAAGTTTAATTATTTAAAATTTACAATGATAGTATTTTTGATTTGTAATCATTATTTTTATACACATTTTATAGTAAATATTAAAATTACTTAAATTAGTACTTATATTTTAACTTAATAAATTACCATTGTATTAAAAGTGATATAATACACATGTGATCAGCTTTACTCATTTATTAAACTTTAGATTTATATTTTGTATATTAAACTTTATACAGATCATTGTTTGTATCATTAAATCAAGCCTTGTTTTTTCATATCTAGATATGTCCTTTTATTTAATAAATTTCCTTAGTTATCTTAAAACTATTCCTATAAATCAGCTCGAAACTGGCTTTCTTGTGATTCTCTCATCAACTTTTAATGCAAAGCCAATGCATCGCTTATCGTAGTTATATCTTTGAAATGTATTGTATTAGGTATTTTTAGACATTTCATACCGTATGTATGTCTCCATTATTGAAAATGCATTTAAAATGCTCTTCTTCCCCAGTAACTGTAGTTGCCGCAGATCTAGCATTTATATTAGATGCCTAATCCGTGTAGTTTATATAGCCAGTAGGGTATAGGTTTTCCGTCCCAGCCTAATGGTAAATTTTTAGGGTTATACACGGGTGCATCAACCTATTATTACTCTTATGATGATTATGATTGTTCTTATACTTATTAATATCCTCTTGCCTGCTTTTTTCTTACTAAATTCATAGTATCATATATAATTGAAGCTAGTTATTCTCTCATTTTTGTTATTTTGTACTAAAGAAAAGCTAAATGTTTCTTTTTGTTTTAGATCTATGCAATATATTCCTATTTTTTAACTTTGGTCTAATCTTATAGATTATTCTATGCCCCTTGCTGTTATAATTTCAAATGCTTCTTGCCTATCAAATGTCCTACGTATGCTTAAGTGTTGATAAATATCTTTTTACAGAAGTTGCAGTATTGAAGGTTAGTCTCATTAATGAATTATTATTAGTTATTCCAGTTTATTAATTTGCCTTATGAATATTTACTTTAAAAACTTGTAGCGATACTAGCTTATAATTATTTGTGGTTGGACAGTGGTCTTGATTTCTTATAGAAGTCTATTAAGTATTAATAGAGTTTTGTCAAGTACGATACGTATTTATGATGGTTTTTAAACTTTTTGCTGATGCTGAAGTCATCAAATTTATCAATATTTTGTAAGAACCATAGATAATCATGTAGTCTTGCTATTTCTTTGTTTTAATCCATGATTTTGCATAGGTTGAGATAATCGACATAGATAGTGTGCATATCAACATATTTTCCTTTGTTTTATTATATGCTGAAATCTGGTTATTTTAATGGTGGTTTAAATACATTTTATCGATAATACTATACAGTATTTTTTTATGTGACTAATGAATTATCTTGTTTTTTATATATATCTTTAAGTTACTTAGCCTTATCATAAAAATTTTGCCATATGATATCATTGGGTTTCTTTTTTTAACTATTTTTTATGCTTTTTTGACCTTCGATTATTGACAGTTATTATTTCTTTAGTTGATTTTCTTATTTGATAAAAGATAATATGTATGATGATCTTTCTTGTGCCATTAATGCAAAGTTATAGATACGATGTTAACTTATGCATTTATCTTTAGGGTTGTCTTGAAGACCTAGCATTTAGCTTACTATGCTTTTTTATAATACTTATATAGCTTATAAGTTGAGTCTAAGTTCTTAAAGCCAGCTACTATGCATCTCTTATAAATATCAAATATTATTATGTTTATACATATCACATAATACAATCAGAAAAAGTATAGAATATCATGTATCATATCATAAAGTATATATTATAATTTATATTAATATTAATTGATGTCCTTTTAATCGTATCTCATCATACAATAATTGCTTTTTTAATTTATATGACGAAGTAGTGAATTATATAATGTGATTAATTTATATGATATTAATATTGAATACATGATAAATTTTTAATGAATATCATTTTTAAAAGGTTTAATTTCGTATATAGCTGGGATTGAATTATTACTTAGTAAGCCAGTTATTATTAACTCTTAGTTTCGTTGGTTCAAACAGTTGTATACTCGTATATGAAAAACCATTACTATTAACTATTTTGGCCTAAGGGTTAAGGATGCTTATCAAACAATCTTTTTTCAATTTTTAGTCTATTTTCTTATGATCTATATTATATAAGCTCAATGAAAAGAAATTGCCTTAGTTATCGATGAGTAAATATGAACTATTTAAAATAGAATATACTGTGGGATGTCATTATTGTTAGTTATTCTGTTTATTATTTTAGCTGTCAATAATTTTTTATTGTTTTATCGTAGTTTCAATTGCTTTATGTTCACTATCTACAAATTATCTTTGTTGTTATTTATTTTATTAGGAATATCTTTTAAAAGTTATTAGACTTTTGATTTTTTTAGTTAGGCCTACAGTTAAAAAAATATCTACTGCTCTTTAAAATGATAAACGAGTGTATTAGATACGATTTTTTATCATTTAGATCATCTGCAAGCATCCTAATGTCTTGTCTATCTAGTTTGTCTTTAATAAGTCTTATATAGCATTTTGATAGTTTTATATATGAATTTCAACATTAGCCCGGTTTAAATATAAATCAGGGTATTGGCATTTGAAATATTTTTACTATGAATTTATATATGAATACGGCTTAATTATAGGCCTTTATAGCGTTTTACAGCTCATCAAATTTCTTAAAATTTGCTATAAAGTTACTAAAATATGCATTTCCCAAGAAATACCAAGTTACTGCATCTTTTGGGTCAAGAAGAAGAGCACTTTTTATTATCTTCAAAGATTATTCAATATTCTGTCGTCTTTCATCTTAGTTTTCTCATTTAAATAATACATACTGCCTTGCGATCTAAGAAGTACAGATTGATATCTTAAACTTACTTTGTTTTTGCCTTTCTACATGATACATGATAGTACATTTTAGATGGCCATTGATACTGCCTTTTGCGAGCTTTAAATATCACCTTTTTTAAATAAGACATGGGCTAATGTATTCCAGCAATCTCCATTCGTCGGATTTAGTTTGATCTACCTCTCAACTATCTTACACTTTTGTTTAAGAATTCTTCTGAAGATTTCTAATAAGTTGGTAGGAGATCGAGTATTTTTCCTTTGAGATAAAGTAGTTTTGCTTTTTCCTTTTTGTTGGTTTAACCTTGATAAGTATTTGTGGTACTTGTGTCTTCTTGAAGTTTATCGATGATTTTCAAGAAATCATCTACTTGTGTTCTGCACTTATCGACTTTATCAGGAAAGCAATAATATTACCATTATTCATAAAACTAGATAATTTGTTTTTATATATCCTCCATCAAACCTTATTAAAATAAAAACATACCAAATCGCTCTTGATCTCTTCATATATTATCAATAATACTAAAAATAATCATCATCTCCAAAGATAATCATGATCGTCCTAAAATAAACATTAATTAATACAAAAAATGAAGAAAAATTACTCTAAATTAATAAATTACAAATTCAAAACATAATAATTAGAAATATTCAACTGTAAATGGATAATAACTTAATTAGTATCAAAATTTTTATTAATTTACGTATGACTCAGCATTTTCTTGTAATCTTTACACTGCGAAGTTACTTCCTCTAAGGGGTTTAACATCTAGTGTTTTATCTTAATTTCTATCGACTCTTATCTCGACTTTTTTCATTCATTTTTATTAATGAATCTTGGGTACTATTTTTTCGTTGAATCGATGGTAATCGTATACGACTGCCTTTATCAAGACTATTTTTATTCTTAGGAACAAATATACTTTTATTTTCCACGCTATTGATAAACAGATTGCTTTTGTTATTAAGGACATCATTGTTTTTTTATCGTGATTATTTTTTAGCCTTAGGGGGCATGGGAACTAAGTTGACCCATCTTTGTTAAGATTAAGGTATAATAATAGTTTCCATTAAATTATCTATTGGTACTACAGATTATTATGATTATAATTTTAAATTCTTAAGGCATAAAGTTTTTAATTTCTATGCTGAAATTCTTTTTTTTGAATTATATTGAAGCATCTCATGGATGGTCTCATTCAAAATATTACTATACCCATTCGGGATATTTTTTAGTCTAACCGTTTTTTGTTTTTTTATTAATTAATCGATACTATTGGCCTAGAAAGGAACTTTTAGACAGCAGAGTTAATATGCTACTACGCCTAGTGACCATATATCACATTTTTAATTGTATCCTTACTCTTTGTTCCATACTTCTGGGCAGGTGTAGAGTGGAGAGCCTGCTTTTGTTTTAGCAAGATCTCCATTTGCTAATATTTTAGAGACGTTCATATCTGCTAATTTATATTGATCTTTTGATTTGAAAATGTTTGCTGGTTTGATATCGCGATGAATGATTTTATTTTTATGAAGATAATCGATGCCTAAGATAGATGATGATTTACCATCTGCTAAATTTAAGATGATATTCCAGATGATTGACTATGGGATTCTCTTTTTTTTATCTTTAGCTTGTTAGATGAGGGATAGGAGGTCGCCTTAAGAGGCATATTACATAAATATATAAAGATCATCTTCATTGTTATCGAACATTCCTGAGATGAACTTTATTATATTTGGATGATTCAAACTTGCTAATATTCTTACTTAATTTATTGCATTATTTCGTTAGTATTAGCACATACCGAAACAACTTATCTATCATCATTTCATTATTACCTTTTTTACTGCCATCAGCTATTAGCTTTATCGATCCTGAACCAGAAACACTTTGCCAAAAGCGCCCTTCCCTAAAAGCTTCTCATATTTGTATTTAGGAAAAATCTGCTCAATTTACGAGCTGTCAAATTCTGAATCTATCATATGAATATTAGAAAAGTAACGAAAATAATATATAAATAGCCTGAAAAGAGTTTATTGTATAAATATAAAATATATAAATACATATGTCAAAGAATAGATCATCGAGTCAATACATACCACCCATTCCACCCATGCCGCCCATGCCACCCATAGGATTTCCTATAGGCTTTTCATCTTTTCTTTAAACAATCATACATTAAGTAGTTGTCATATAGGAGCTGACTGATGCTGCATCTTCAAGGGCAATTCTAACAACTTTTGTTGGATCAATTATTCCTCTTGCAATCAAGTCTACAAATTATCCTTTGCTAGCATCAAAGCCCAAGTTTAAATTGGTACTTGAGTTAACTTTTTATATAGTTGTAATTCCTTAAAATCCAGCATTATCAGAGATAGTTTTACAGGGGAGAGTAATTGCTTTTTTTATGATTTTTATTCCAAGATCTTGTTAAGGATTTTATCCTTTAAGTTTATCAAGTACTCTTCCTGCATATAATAAAGCACATCCTCCACCAATTACAATACCTTCTTCGATGGCAGCTTTGGTAGCACAGATAGCATCTTGAACTCTGTCTTTAACTTATCCTACTTAAACTTAGGAGGCTCCTCCAACTTTAAAGATCCCAACGCCTCCTGATAGTTTTGATAATCTCTCTTGTAATTTTTATTGATCATAAGTACTAGTAGTATTGGCTAATTGTTCTTTGATTTGATTTATTCTTTAATTGATTGCTGTTCTATGTTAATAAAAATGATACTTTTAGCCGTTTCCGCTTAATAATACTGTATCTTATTTAGTGACTTCTACTTTTTATGCGTTTCCTAAAACAGATTAATCACTTTCTTCAAAGTTTATACCGACTTCTTATGATATAACAGTTGCACCTGTTAAAATAGCGATATCATTTAGTATAGCTTTTCTATTATCACCAAAAGAAGGTGATTTTACAGCAGCCACGTTCATTCCATTTTGTACTCTGTTTAATATCAAACTTGTCAATGGTTAGCTTTCAATATCTTATGCGATTATGAGAAGAGGTCGTTTTTTTTGTAAAGCAAATTATAAAAATTTGAGTATTTGATTAAAGTTTGTGACTTTATGTTATGAAATGAGTATATATGGTTTTTCGAAGACTACTTTTTGGGTTTTGTGATTGTTGATGAAATATGGAGAAATATATCCTCTATCAAATTTCATTCCTTATACAAATTATATCTAATGCTTGAGTGTTTTACTTTGGCCTATGCTAATAACTCCTGTGTTGCCCACTTTTTATATTAGATCAGCCAATAGTCCACCAATTTATTCATCGCCATTAGCTGATATAGTAGCTATGCTCTTAATCTGTTCCTTCCCTCTCACAGGAATAGATATGTTTCTTAATTATTTCACAATATTTTCAACAGCCAAATCTATACCTTTTTTAAGCTCGTTTAAATTAACACCAATTTCAACTTTTTTAAGGGCTTATCTAAATATAGCTCTAGCTAAAACAGCAGCAGTAGTTGTTCCGTCTCCAGCCTCGTCATTAGCTTTACTAGATACTGATTTTATCAAATTTGCACCCATATTAGCAAATCTATCAGATAGTTATATAGCTTTAGCAACAGTTACACCGTCTTTTGTTATTTTGACTGGCCCAAATCCTTGATCGATAAGTACGTTTCTTCCGTTGGGTCCGAGTGTGACTTGTACAGCATCAGTTAATATATCGCAGCCTTCTAGCATTTTATTTCTGGCTTAATTTCCAAAGAGAAGTTCTTTTGAGGCGAAAGAGTATTGATTGACGGCGTTGATTTTATGTGCAATACGAGTTAATCTATTTTGCATGTTATAAATTTTAATTATGATTCTTCAACTATTATATTAACTTATAAGATATCTATTCTAGAACTAATTTTAATACTATTTATATATATTCAAATCTCATGAAAAAATACATAAGAATCTCATAGTATCTTACAATAAATTCTAATATCATATTGTAAAAGAATGCTTTACAACATCATAGAGAATATCATATAACATATAATTATGGCATATTAAAAAATGTTAGACATATAATTAAAATAGATCAAATATACTATTCATGTTCTACTCTTCAAATTATATCTTCTTACTTTCTTTGTCTTTATTTCTCCTAAGTCTTTTCTCTTCTTTCTAAGGTCAGTCTATTCTTAAGTATCCATTCCACTCTAACATGCCTTCTTTCTATATTAACATCAATAAATACGATCCATTATGCATTGAAATCACTTTTTTAGCCTTATGCCTGCTTAGATATACACTCTAACCAATATTGCCATTTTCATCAAATCTTCTCAACTTTTTTTGGGTTTGATTTATAGATATATGGTTGTTTATATATTTTTTAGGTCTGCCTCTTCCTCTTTGACTCACTATCTAGCTTTTAACCTGAAGTTGTTATAGCTAACTTGATTATTGTATCTTCATTATATCTCCGCCTAATTTGCAGTACATAGTCTTAAATTTAGCTATTTTTTAACTTCTTAAACATCTTGTACATGTGCATATTCCTAAACAGAATGGACAAAGCCCATTTTACCTTATATTCTCATGCTGATAATTATCTTTTAAACAGCTAAAACAATATTTTCTGCCGCAGACATATTCATCATCTATATAAATATATTTATACGTATTTTGGCGTAGCTTGTAAGACAGTTCTTTTTTCTGGTCATGAATCTTTGAGAAGAACGGTTTTTAAAGGGCGCTAGATATATAATTGAGTACTATTGTTGTATGATTAGTTAAGATTGGGATCGTTGAGTGATTATAAGTTCATTCTTGGTAAGGATTGTTTATCTGATGAGAATTTACATGTGAATAGATAATTTTCATGGTATAAGAATTTGCAATGATGACACATATTAAAATTTGACATTTCTTGTTGTATTTATATGAGATTAGTTAGGCATGACCCTTTTTTCATCATTTGCAGCATGCATTTATCTTTTATTTTGTTAGTGATATTCAATCTACTGTGTATTAATTCTCTAAAGCCGACGTACTAAGTAATTTTATATGTTACATTATGGCAGATATAGGAATATTTGGACTTTACACCAGTTCTATAGAATTGGTTGAGAGATATTTATCTATGCTTATTGATTTTATTGAGTTCATGCTATGTTATTAACTTGGGTTAGATGTTAATGGCTTTTTAGTATGTTATTTAGAAAAGAGTTTATGCTTTTGTTCGTTCCATCGATATTATTTTAGAGATAGATTATGATATTTGTTTTTATTATAGTGATTTTATGAGATATTAAAGGCATTAAAGATCTTATTTATTGGGATTAGTGTTGGTTTGTTGTGTGACCATCAAGTTATTTTTTAGATATTAAGATTATTATTATTCGATTATTTTTGATTATATTTGATTGATTGTATTGAGGCATTTAGTTTTTATTGAGGATAATTGATGTTATAGTTTATTAATTTAGTTGTTTATATCATCATTGTTGGTTTTTTCTTTATTTTTTATTGAAGATCTGCTAGTTATCGGTCTAATGATACTTTTTAGTTATTTTTTACTACTGCTAATAGGTTTATCAGACTATAATATAATATAATCTATCATAGATACAATAGAATCTTTCTTATATTGATTGTCTACATTATGCTTATTATTATCTTTCATAGGCTTATTATCGATCTTAGTATTATGACTATTCATCATAGATTTATTGTTATTTCTTATAGAGTTATGATAATTGGTTGAGGAACTGTTGATCGACATTGATTTATTATTGATCTGTGCTTTATTATTCTATTCTTATTTTAATTCCTATATCAATCTATTCATTTCTTCTTAGATTTATTTGATCTTATTTTTTTCTTTTTTTTTACATAGTTTGTGCCTTCTACTCTATATTTATTTCAGTTATTGTATAATGTGCTAATATCTTTTAAGTTTTTACCTATTAAAGTATTATTTTTTAAATATTTTATGCAATAATAATAATCTTTTCGGCCAAAGCCTTCCAGATATATCATTATTTATCTCTTCTTACATCGATTTCAAATATCCTTATTTGAACAATTAATGGAGGGTTTTGCTAAATTATTTTTAATTTTAAATCGTACTTTATAAATAAGCTTAGTCCATTTTTTATTAGCTTTTTTATGATTCTAGTATTGTTTTGAGGTATTATAATCGACGTTGTTACTATTGCTATATTTTTTTGAAGTAATGCGAATAAACATGAAACCAGAATTGTCTGAGGAGAGATTAGTTGGAAGTTTTATCGATGTTGATGTGCGGGTACGTGATCTTGAGATAGATGCTAAATGAAATAATGATAATAAAGAAGATGATTGTTGGTAGCAATCATAAAAATAAGATTACTTATTGATACTGTCTTTGATATTAAAATTGCAGTCTCTTTAGTCTAATTTTATTAATTTTTAGAGCAGGGCCATACTTTCATATTCTTTTTTAGTATTGCTTTGCATATTATACATAAATAAAATATCAAACTACTTAAAGAATATACAAAAGCATCAAAAATTATATTAACATATATTTATATCATGATCATAATTAGAATAATTGATGCGAATGTAATATTTATATAAATAATGATTGTCCGTATCTAATAGATAACAGATGTATTTTAAGTATTTATGAAACAGCTTAGGAATCAGTTTGATCTTATTATTCTGATATTCTGTTCTTTATCTTTTCTAATAAGTTAATCGATTGGTATATTTATCTATAATATTAGCTGATCTTAAGGCTATTTAGTTATTATTTTATATTTATTTTTTGCAGTCTATCAATTATTGTTCTTTAAGTGCTAGGTTCTTTATTAGTTTTTAGCATTTCTTCAAAAGAGATGTATGTTTAGTCGAGAAAGCCATGATTCTGATCGATAATGATTTTTATTATGATATTTTGATGTTTTAATTTTATTTATTATGATTTAATTGATTTTATTTTCTAAGTTATTATGTTCTAATACGTATGTATTTCAATCTATCTATCCTCTTCTTTTAGTTCTTTGCTTATTATAATATCTTTAAAAATTATATGTATTCTACCTTGTTGTCACGTTCTCTATCAAGGAA
>Ga0169931_10009340_pt1 | contig 14152 bp, 15 predicted proteins | sample Kivu_15m_20L_FD_129675 | JGI IMG/M metagenome (GOLD analysis project Ga0169931, IMG submission 129675) | Freshwater microbial communities from Lake Kivu, Western Province, Rwanda to study Microbial Dark Matter (Phase II) - Kivu_15m_20L... | ecosystem: Environmental > Aquatic > Freshwater > Lake...
ATTAAAATGTATACGATATTTTTATATTTCATAAGATATTAATAAATGTAAATAAATTATACATAATCTAGTCGTCTTGGGGATTGGGGATTGGGGATGGGGATTGGGGATTGGGGATTGGGGATTGGCCCAATCCCCAATCCCCAATTCCCAATCCCCAATCCCCAAAATATCATCTAAAACATAAAAATTTTAAAAATTATTTTCATCAAAACTTGATGTTTAAAACAATAAAATAGATATTATATTTCCAAGAAGATTAAATAAAATATAATTATAAATTATAAGCATATTGTAATCTTTAAAATTATTTATTCTTCAATAAGGAATATTGCAAACATAACGAGTATTCCAAATAGCATGAATAAAATCTGCAAAACATTATTAAACATTCCTTTCTTTCTCATGATAATAGGAACCATTTCACTAAGAGAAATAAATAAAAAGTTTCCAGCAACAAATCCCAAGCAATAGCATTCAACTCTTTTACTAAACGAGCCTAGTGAAAGCCCAATTATAGTTCCTATAATACAGGTTACATTAACAATGCTATTCCAAAACAAAACTGCCCAGATGTTGAATTTTGAATATAATAAAATGCCGGCATCTCCAAGTTCCTTAGGAATTTCATGAAGAAAAATAGCAAATGTTGTTGAAATGATCAAGGGGGATTTTCTAGATGCGAATGCTATTCCAATTGCCAATCCATCTAGTACATTATGGATTGCAGATGATAGAATAATCATGATTCCAACAGGTTTTTTGTTTTTTAAAGAAAGGCAACATTCATCTGTTAATTTATCAGACATAGAAAAAGTTTCGTTAACACTCACATTACAAATTGGTGCTTCGATATTGTTGTTTTCAGTCTTTATAAGTTCTATTAATTATAAGTATAAAAACTTTAAAACAAATTTATACCTTCTCTAATGTCAGGCTTTTCGTTAAAATTTCTATGACAACTTTCTTTATCGAAATCCTCAGCATGAGTGTGATTGCTATTTGTTAATGTGAATATTTTCTCAATAAAGAAGAATACTAAAAATCCAGAAATTATCAATCCGGAAGTTATTATTCTATTAGGAGACTCTTCATCTTCTTCTGTTTCTGGATTGAATATTTCTGGTAATATATGAATAACAGAATCTCCGAATAGGGACCCGATAGCGAGACTTACAAGAGCAAATATGAGATTCATTAAAAATGCTTTTTTAATTTTGAATTTAAAACAACATACGATAAAAGACGTAAGTACTAATGAAAGAAATAAAAAAACAATCGATGTGGCTATCCCATAAATCCAAACATGATTAGCATCAATTAATTTCGAGGGTTCTGAAAAAGTACAATTGAGAGTACAATTTTTGTATTGGTTACCAACTGAGACTAACATTTATTTTATTGTAAAAATAAGAGTTTTAATTTTAGATGTTTTATATTAATGCGAAAATGTATTGTAGAATTTTATATTTTTATTTAATATAAAAATAATTATTCTATTTTATACATTTATTCTTTAAAAGAGATTGGGGATTGGGGATTGGGGATTGGGGATTGGGGATTGGCCCAATCCCCAATCCCCAATCCCCAATCCCCAATCCCCAATTTAATTTCTAAATTTTATTGTAGGAATTTTTATTAATCTCAATATTATTAAAATTATTTATTATTTTAAATTTCATTAGAATTTAAATGAAAGTCACAAAATTAAACTTTAAATATTTATATCCCCAAATCTCTAAAATTCTTTCCGAATGCGACTACATAGCAATTGATATGGAATTCTCAGGAACAGCATCAAAAAAGGAATTGACAAACACAAAATACGATGATATAAACTTAAGATATTTCAAATTAAAAGAAAGTACCAAAAATTATCTTCCACTTCAATTCGGATTATGCGGAATGAAAATAAAAAATGAAATTGAATTGTTTCCTATGAATTTTTATATATTCCCTCATGTTAGTGAGTCTTCAAGTAGGAAATTCACATTTGACATGGGCTCAGTAAAATTTTTATCTAACAACATGTTTGATTTTAACAAAACATTTTATGATGGAGTCCCTTTCGTTTCTATAAATGAATACGATAAAAACAAATTTCAAAAAAATCAGGATGAGAAAAAAAAAAGGAAAAAGGAAACAAAAATTTTTCCACCTGAAGCAAAGCTTTTTACAATCTCAATTTACAATCCTTTAAAAAAATTTGTCGAGAACTTCGCTAAGAAAAATTTCAATTATCAAAGTTCTGAAAATTTGTTTCAGATTGAGATTAATAACGTAAGGAAAATAATGCTAGAGTACTTTATGGCTAATTTGAATAATTTATTCAAAATAGACGATAAAAATATTTTATTTGATGTTGAAATAGACGAAACAAACATTACTAAAACAATTTTAAAATTGAAGATAACCAACGAAAAACTTTTGAAAGAAAAATCATCTATCTTAGATCATGAGAAAAATTTCAAAAAAATATCAAGTTGGGTTTATTATCAAAGCATGGCGATGATGGAATCAGACGATCAATCTCACGAAATCATATGGAAGAAAATTTTGACAAATTTAGTTTATAAAAATTTAAAATCTGAAAATTCCGAATTCAATAACGCAATTGAAAATTATCTAAATGATAAGAATACAGACATTTTCGAACATCAGAAATACATCAAAGAAATAAAAAACATTTTAAAAAATAATCCAGCTAAAATAAAATTCGATTCAAAATTTTACAAAGATCTTTCAAATTTTATTTTAGAATTTGATAATTTAGATGAATTTCATAAAGTGGGATTTACTAAGGTTATTTCAGATCTCATTAAGAACAAAAAAATTTTGATCTTCCACAACGGAATATTGGATTTGCTTCATTTAATTGATAAATTTATAGAACCTCTTCCTGAAACATATGATGAGTTTGTAAAACTTGTGAATGTTTATTTTCCTGATATTTACGATACAAAATACATGATAGAAAATAATTCTTCTCTTTTCAGCATTTTTCCTCAAAGTAGTCTTGATGTAGTTTATAACAAGATAATTTCAGGGTTGGGTGTGGAAAGTCTTAATAGTATTTCAAACATGGAAGAAATAAAAATAAACCAAAATTTTTCTTATGGAGGAAACGATTATCAATTATTTGATCCTCATTTACAAGGAGTTACAAAAATTCAAAAAAATACGAATCCTATTTCCCCGCCTAAAGTAATAAATTCCACTACCGATGATTCTATTTCTATTCTTGACGAATCTATTCCTATTAGTAATTTACCAAGACATATAAACATAAAGGAAGGTATTGATGAAGAAAATTTATCTGAAATTAATTTTGATTCCGCTTTAAATGACCCATCTAGCGCACTCAGTCTGAGAACACATGAGGCTGGATATGACGCTATGCTTACATGCTATGTGTTTGTATTTTTGTTCAAATACCTCTCAAACAATAAATATCCCTTTTTGGATAAAAATTCACAAATTATGTTGGAGATGTTTAAAAATAAGATGCTATTTTCTGGATTGCAATTTTTCTGTGATTTTAACAGGAAAAAATTGAATGAAAATATTTCAGGTATGTCACAAAGGTTTGAAATTTTCGTACTTCTTGATCTTCCTGAGTTAATAACGGCTGATGAATTGAAAAATAATTTTAAAATTTCTTTTGGGATGAATCCTATTATCTACAAACTTTTCGGCCAAAATATGGCGTATGTAATTTTTACAAAAACTTGGGAAAGAGAGGAGTTCATCAAAATGAAGAAAGAAGGTGAGGATAGTTTTATCCTTGCTAAATTATATTTACATGAATATAAAAAAGATTCACCTATCGTGTCGTATTCTAAGTATGTGAAGACTATTAAATCAGATTTGGATTTAGATAAAATATTTAAAGAGTTTGAAAAATGTTAATAAACTGCATAATTTCATACCTACCTTAATATATAAAATTTTTTGAAAATCTTTTATTTTCGAAATTATTATTTTATATTTCAATTTAAATTACAAATTCATAAACATTTTCTCAATGAAATTAAAGTAAAAAGAATATAATTTTATATTTGAATGCTAAACATTAATTATATTTTTATTTAAAATTATTCAAATGCTGAGCGAAAGTAAACAATTAGTGATGGAAAATTATCGTGAGGCGGATTTTAGAAAGAATTGGACTAAACAAAATGGGAAAGAAAAATGTTTCATCTGTTTAAGGGATTCGGATCCACCCGAACAGAAACTCATAGAAGAAAGTGATTGCCTATCACTATATTACAATAAAAAGACGAAATACATGTTATTCAAAAGTAATCAAGGAAGTGGGAATAAAAACTCAGCATATTCTAATCAATTTGAGATGCCTCAACCCAATCAGAATATAATTATAAACACAAAAAATGTACAATTTCCTAATCTATTCGCACCATGTAAATGTGACAAACTAGCTCATTTGACTTGTTTAACAAATTATTGTATTGTTAATATTACATTTAAATGTAACAAATGTAATTCAAATTACGATGTCAAATTTTCTGAAAAGAAAAACAAATTTAAGAAATTTAAATTACTTTTTCTCCTTACTTTATTAATTATCTTTCATTCCGGAATTTTTCTAATTTTGTTTCTTTTGTTGATTGGCTACTTCGACTTTACGCAAAAGGTGAAATTCTTGGAGTATGTAATAGGAGGTTTCTTTATCTTAGTTAATATTTTTCTTATGTTTATTTCATTCTTATACATTAGGAAAATTTACAAGAGAAAATATTTGAAACCGACATTTTCTATTAATTCAGAGGAAAAGAGAAAAATAGATTCCAAGATAGGAACAGAATTTTATAATTTTATGATGAATAGTCACAAATGTAGCAAAATGGATTTGTTAGAAAAAAAAATAAGCAATAATATATTTCAAGAAACAATTTTCAATGAAAAAAAGAAGATTTCAGATTTTATAAAAGAAAATAATAATTTATGTGTCATAAAACGGTATGGTACAGTAAACAATTTAAATGAGGAAAATTTGTCCTTGAATAAATTTAATAAACCGATATTCTCTAATAAACATACACCAAGATCAATTTATAAAAAAGAAAATCAAGATGATAGTTATAATAGAAAATCTCCTCAAGAAAAATCTAAAATTTTAGAAAAAAATATCAATTTCTTTAATATAGATAGAGAAAAGTCTTTAACTCGCAAATCAGTTTCTAGTAATAGAATTATTGATCCATCTCCAAATAAGGAAGTGGAATATAAAATAAACATCATCTCGGAAGAAAAATATGAAGAAACTATTAAAAAGACCCAAGATATTAAAAAAAATAAAGGGGAATATAAAATTTTAATTAATCATTCTGGAGTAGATGACGAAGCAATATATGATAAAATCAATGAAAAAATGGTGAGTGCAAACAAGATTAGATCACATTTGAAAAAGTTGAGTATTAATCAGAATTTGCGAATGATGGATACCAATAACTTAACAAGTGTCGAAAATATTTTAAACAGACGTATAAGCAATGCTCAAAAAATGAATATATTTGAAAATAAAAATTTTAAGGAAGAGAATCAAGAACCACTTAATTCTGAATCTCCATTAAATCCATGATGTGGGTTGAAAATTTTATTGAAATTTAGTTAACTTATTTAATTTATTTTTTAAAATTATAGTAATATATTAATATCAGTTATCTTAGTTAAATAATAATTAATCTGGATTTGTAAGTGTCTCATTTAAATTTTAATTGTTTTAGTATTTGTTAAAATTCAAATATTAAATTATATCCTCTTTTTTATTCAAATTAGCGCTTTAATATTATTAACCGTTTGTGTTTTCCATTTGAGATCCAACTTGTTTGAATTGAATGTTATAATCAGGATCCCATTTACTGACCCAGGCCCTCATCGCCCCAGGTCTCTTAGGAGCTTCATAATTATTTGGCCACCCAGGTGATTCCCCCGGGACTTCATTTTCGAATTTCTTTCTCAAATTATCGTATTTTTCATAATTTTCCGAATATATTTTGAATGCGTCGGGATAGTTAGTCATATCCATTTCATAATATAAATCCATATTTTCTTTTCTAAATCCCGTTCCAAGAGTAAATTTCATCAATCCTTCTTGCTCGTATTCGTCCAAACCCTCTTGAGCGTTACCATGTTCAACTCCGAAATCATCACCGTCTTTTGCATCTGAATGGAAAGTATATTGCTTCATAAAATTCAAATATTCCTCCTCAAATGTCAATGATTCTATCATTCTTTTAGTTGCCAGATCATTAATGAATTCATAATGAGTTTTTTCAGTATGTTCTTCCATGATAGTAGCAAGTTCTCTCAATTCAGTAGATGTTTCTGCAATTGCAATAGTCTCTTCCGGTTTAAGATCTCTTAAATATTTTCCTGGGTTTCCTGCAAAAATCTGGCCAGATGGAACAACTGTATTAGGAGGTAAGACAGTTCCCGCAGCGACCATTGCTCCACTCTCAATATGACAACCCTTATGGATTGTTGCGCCGTTGCTTATAATCGCTCTATCATCTATTCTACAACTGTCTATTGAACAGTTTACTCCAATAACTACTCTGTCTCCTATAGCAATTTCTGCATTAGGATTATCTATATCACTATTCATTAATAAGGTATTATCTTGTATCACAGTTTTGCTTCCAATAGTAATTTTACAGGTGTCTCCTCTTAAAGAAACACCATGATAAAATGATGAATATTTTCCAGTCGTTACGTCACCAATTATATTACAATTAGGAGCAATCCAGTCGGAAGCAAGAAGTTTTGGGAATTTAGTTTCGGAAATGGGAACACATCTTTGTGATGGAACAACTAAAACCAATTAAAATAAATTAATAAATTTTTCTAAATACGTCTATCCTCAGCAAAATATTCTCCTTGTATTGATGCCCCTGTTCTGTATAATTTTTGACCAATCGAACGAAGTGATGGCCCTAATGTTTTAACTTGGAAATTTTCCCAGTGTAATAACAAGCCTCTCCAAATGAATATCATTTTATTATATTTTTAAATATTTATAATTTAAATTTATTTTAAAATTATGGAAAATATGAAATTCTCTTTATCTGAAAATAAGAAGAATAAATTATGTATAGTCTGTAACAAAGATAATTCCAATTATAAATGTCCGAAATGCAAAGCTTTTTAGTAAAAATATATTATAAAAATAATCAAAAGTTGTTCTGTTGATTGCTGCAAAAATCACAAATTTTCTAGTTGTGTTCAGAATAAAGACCAGTCAGAAAATAATTTTAACGATACAGATAAAGCAGAAAAAGAAAATAAACCATTATTTCTTGACGAGAATGAAGATGTAATTCTTGATAATTCACAATTATCTAAATTGAGGGAAAATAAAAAGATCATGACAATGATAAAAAATAAATCTTTGAAAAAAATAATCAGACACATTGATTCTACGAAATATAAAAAAACATTTTTAGAGAAAATGCTGGCAGACAAGGATTTTAAAGAGTTTACAGATGAAATTTTAATAGCACTTGGATATTTGAAAGATGGAGTGTTTTCTTATTAAATAAAATCTTAATTTAAATTTATCTATAAAAAAAAATTTATGATAGCATTTAATCCCTGGGGTGAATAATAAATTAATATAGATGCTTTGAAATATATATATTTTAATTTTAAATATACATATTTACTTCCAACTCCTAAAAAAATTATATATCAAAAATTTAAGTTTTCATCATACCAAAAGAAAATTTTTCTCACTACTTCAAGAATTTAATCTATTCTATTCTTTATTAATTCCAAAATTAATTTATTGGTGAATTCTCATGTTTAGTTAGACTAATAAGGGTTTCCTTTATTTCCATAATCTGATCCTCTATACAATTATAAAACGCTTTAGTTTCATCAACAGACAGCTCCATCCTTGTCAATTGATCTTTAAGTATATCATTCTCTCCGTAGTGAGGAAAAGTGTCATCAATTTCTCTCATCTTCTCTTTGAGATTATAAATTCCAAGAAGCATATCATCGTTTATCGATTCAGAAACAACTTTTTTGTGTTTTTTAGAATTAACCATATTTTTTAAGTACTTCGTTACAAATTTGGAAGCTATTTCATCTTTCTGTTGATTTAGTTTGATTCTTCGAATTATTTTGAACACGTTTTCTTCGATCGTAGTGAGTTCTAGGATGTTTGAAATCGTAACAATCAACATGGAAATTAAAAAAATTCCGCAAGTACAAGCAAAGATTCCCACAATCCTCCCCAAAAAAGAAGATGGAAAATAGTCCCCGTATCCCACGGTAGTCATAGTAATTATGAGACACCAAATTGTATTCCAAAATGAAGAAAAATTATTTTCGGTTTCTTCGTCTAGAACCCTCTCAAATATTCTTAACGAGTATGAACAAATAGTAAGTATGATTACAAATAGTATTAAATAAGCATTTTGAGGAGCTGCTGACATATTTGCCTTCATACTGAATATCAAGCTAGTCTCGAAATTATTCATTTGGCAGATTCTTTGTGATCTAGGTGAATAGTAATCAGAGTACACCAAATAAAATTTAAAAATGCACCACAGTCTAAGTAAGCATAAAACTGTCATAATAGAGTTTATTGAATGAACTGCAGAAAAATTATATTTATCATTAAATATTTCTATATCTATTCCAATAAAAAATGGAGTAGGATGAAATAGATTTATAAGAAGTCTAATTATTAAGTACATAATTAGATCAGGTTTTTTCCTCAATATTCTTTCAGGGAGATTTTTCCTCAAATAGTAAATTCTGCAATTAATGAAATGTTCATAAATGTAAGTGACCCATAATAAAATGCTTGTAACGAAACAAAACCAGTTAGATATTTTTATAATTGTTTCAGTAGATTTGTAATTAACTTCATCGAATTCGATTGATCGAGATGAGTATTCCCATTCATATTGTATAACCGCACATATTATAGTAGTTAAACTAAAAAAACATTGGAAGAATGAATTAATAAGATTTTGATAATATAAAAATTCAATTTCTTTGGTTTTAAAAAAATTTGTCCCAATCTGTTCTGACAGATCTAATTTATCGCCATCAGGTAGACTTTTTTCTTTTGATTCTTTACTATTTTTAGATTTTGAGTCTTTAATCGATGAATCATTAAACTTAAATTCTTCATTTTCATTTTTATTTTCATAATTCTCATGGTTATCAGAATTTTCTGAACTGCTTGAAAAAAAAATTTTTTCCTTAAAGTTGGGACTTTGTTCTTCTTTGGGAAAGTTGAATGTGGTTTTTTTATTAAGATCTCCTTTTGCTAATTTTTTGGTAGCTTCTTTGAGAGTACTTTTTTTTACTGAAAATATATTCGTTTGTCTTCTACTTCCCACAGATGAGCCTTTAATAAACATCTTATGAATTATTTCAATTATTAAAGAAAATTTATATTTATAAATTAATAAAATATTATTTTTAATAATTTATTGAATTTTTAAAAAGAAAATATGTTAAATTTAATTAATTTAAAAGCATATAAATTTAAACAATAAATGAATGCTAATAATACCTCTAATACTTCTAACATGAAAAATATAGAAACAGATTTGAATCAAAGTACTGTTTTAATGGTATCTAACATCTCAAGAAATGTGACAAAAAAACATCTACAAGAAATCTTTTCTCCGTATGGTGATTTGAAGGGAGTTTATGTCCCACGTCATGAAGAAACTAAATTACAAAAATCATATGTATTTTTAGAATATGGAAATCAAGACAACGCTGAGAAGGCGATGCTTTATTTTTCAGGAGGCCAAATAGATGGATTAGTCGTAAAAGTAGAAATTCTTAATTCTGACAATTTGATTAACAACACGTTGAATCTGAATTCTAAAGAACAGAATAAAACTAAAGAAGAAAATTCAAACAAATATTATGTATCAGGAAAAGACAAAGAAATTAATTCCTATAAACAAAATCCAAATTTGGATGAAAATGAAAATGAGAATAAACGACAAACTAGACCAGAAGCATTAGAAAATACAAATAATGAAATGAAAAAAATAACCAACGATTCGAATCTGGGTTTAAATAAATCAAATTCAAAAAGAAATAGATCGAGAAGTCGTTCTAGAAGAAGAAGCCGATCGAAATCGGGTTCGAGATATAGACGAGATAATTACAAGTATAATAATAGCTATAACAGTAATTATAATTATGGAAGAAGGAGACCTCAAGATTTTCATGACAGAAATAAAAAAAGGTATAAAAGAAAAGATAGTAAATCCAGTGGTAATTCCTCAGTGAGAGTTTCAAGCAGATCCAGCAGGTCATCAAATTAGAATAATCCTTAATAAACTTATTTAAATATTAATTTGATACGAATGTAATTTATCTTAGATACCATAACTTAGGTTTAATATGGTATCATCAATTGAATCATTTTAGCGTATGCTCTAAATTATTTGAATTTTAGTTTTTAATAAAATAATTAACATATTATATCATATTAAAATTAATGGAAGGAAATAAAAAAGAATTAAAAGATAAAAGAAAAGAGGAAGCTGAAGAAATCATAAAAATGGAATCTAGAATGTACGAAAATAAATTCCCACAAGTAGAAGATTTAGTTATGGTAAAATTTTATAGAGATATTCAATTTTATTTGTTTAGTGTTTAATAAGAAATACTTTTGAGGATGGGGCATATGTCGAACTTTTGGAATATAACAGAATTAAAGGAATGATTTTAAGCTCCGAAATGTCCAGAAAAAGAGTTAAATATGTAAAAAAGTTAGTTAAAGAAGGTAGAGAAGAAGTTCTCAGAGTTATCAGAGTAGACACCCAACAAGGTTATATAGATTTATCAAAGAAAAATGTCCAGAGCGAAGAAATCGAAGATTTCAAAGAGAAATACTATAGATCAAAAAAAGTTCACGAAATAATGAAAATTCTTGCAAGTAAAGTAAAGCAAGAATTAGAAAAAGTTTATTCACAAATAGCTTGGCCTTTATATAAAATATTCGGCCATGCTTATGTTGCATTTAAAGAAGCCCTAAAGTAAGGAAGTTTTATAAAAACTTTTTAGTGATGAAGAAGCTGTTTTCAGTAAATTAGATATAGACGAAAATACTAAAAAGGAATTAATTGAAATTCTTAAAGTTAGAATGGTACCTAAACCCGTAAAAATAAGAGCTGATTTTAAATTAACTTGTTACAAATTTGAAGGAATTGATGCAATAAAAGCTGCATTGTTAGAGGGAGAGAAAATTTCAACTCAGGATATTCCCATCAAATTCAGAGTCCTTGGATCCCCAATTTATGAATGCACTACAGAAACAATTAACAAAGCTGAAGGAATTAAATTGATGGGGCAAGCTTTGAAGATTGTTGAAAATTCTATTAGATTGAGGGAGGGGCATTTCCTCCTACAAACTAAACCCACTATTCTTGGAGATAGTGCTGAAAAGGGTATCCAGGAGCAAATGATTCAAATGCAGAAGAAAGATGCTGATATTGATGAAGAGGAATCTGAGGAAGATCACGAAGAAGGAATCAAAGCTAATATTGAAGAAGATGCTTTGGGCGATGAAGAACTAAAGATCACTTCTAAAAAGAAGCAAGACGATAGTGATGATGAAGATATTTAAATAAAATTAAATTACATAAAAACATGTCTATTGATAATGATAAAATATTAAGATCTAATCATTTTACATGAAAATGTGGTTAATTATATAATTTTCGGATAATATTTCAATGTTAATTTATGATTTATATTTTAATTTTTCTTTAAATAAATATTTTATCTATTATAAAATGTTTAAACAAAATTTAAACATCAATTTTAGTTGTAATTCAAAATTCCTTAAAACATCAAAAAAATTCTTTAGAATGTTATCACCTGAGGAATATGTTGTAAATATGACAGAATCAATCAGAAGAACAAATGTAGAATCTTGTAAATTAAGACCTCTTCCAGAAGCGAGTAAGTATAAGTAATATTAAACAACTAATAACATTCAAAATAATCATAACCAATATAGATCATGATCCAAGAAATACAAGGTGTCGTCTATATTCAATTCCAAATCAAAAATTAGACTCAATTAACCCGATAATAGCGGAACAAAGTGCCAGATACTCCCCTGATTTAATTTTTGTTCAAATGGAACCAATGCCATACATCGTCAGACAAAGATTTCTCTCGCATAAATGCGCATTAAATGAGGTAGAAGACTATCACATCAAAGGAGTTGACAATCTTAATGATCCAAAGCCATTATCTTGGCAGGAAGCCATAGTTAATCCACTAATACTAGATATGTCATACTCTAACCAAATTCATTTGAATTTAGATTATACCAAAGGATTTATGACATATTCTTCACCTAATTTGCAAGAGAAGAGTGTTCATGATAATCTAACAGACAAATTTATACAAGCTATTACAGATTATGTTATATGCGACAAATGGTCTTCTTATCATGAGATTAATCAAACTGTGTTTGTTGGAGTTATGGGTAAACAAAAAATTTTATTAGGTGACATGCCTGAAATTTTACTCAGAAGAATTTTAGGAAATACCATCTCAATAAACGAGGTTAGGGACATATTCAAATCTGTTTTGAAATCAATCAAAGATTCAGAAGGGGAATTAGATATTCAGTCAGCAACTTATCTCTTCTACTCCCATGTATTCTTAGCTCCGAAAGATATCTACATGGCAGCAATGCTAAAAAATATTTTAAAAGCATGCTACTCTGTCCTGGCGTTCGTTGGATCACCTCATTTTGTTCCTATTCAGAAATATTGGATACCCCCTCCCGAAGGTATCAATTATACTACAGCAACTACTATTCCTAAAAGAATTATGAACGAAACAGATGAGGATCTAATTGAAAAGCAAGCTATATTCGATGTTATGTTAAACACTAGAGCTTGGGCAGATAAATATGTAATCAATCCTTTCCCCTACATCGAAGAAGATGTTACAAAAATAGAAAAGGCTGATATGGAATATTTTAAGAAAACATTTTTTGTAAATTTGAAAAAGTATGAAGCATTTAGAGATAAAATTTTGGAAAATTGTAAACAAAAGAAACTTGCTAGTGAGGGAGCAAAAGAAATTCCTAAAATTGATAGGTTAACCGATTTCAAATCCATAAGTAATAAATAAGGAAATGTTAATAGTTTATTTAATAATTTTAAACCATATTCAAAAATAGTTCCTCGTATATATAATTACACTAAATAAAAAAGATTTATATATATATCCAACACTCTTATTTAATATCTTTTAATTTTTTTTACATCATACAAAAATATTATAAGACAAAGTTTATTTTCTTAAATAAAATTAATAGAACTATTTCATTTTTTAAAGTAATTCAGTCAATTCATTTCTCTTTCTTGTTGCTCTTTTATGTGTTCCGAGAGATTTCTTAGCTAATTTGTAAGCTTTCTTATTAGAGTTGGCTTTTTTCTGTTTCAACAACTCTATGATTTTTCTTTCGTAAGGTGATCTTCCAGAGATTTCGCCGATGACCTTTCTGATAAGAGTGACTCTCTTTCTGGGAGCTTTGGTTGTCAAAGAGGAGGGGACTTCAATAGAAGAAACTACGTGACCTTTGTTTAATCCAACTGCGAGACCTTTAGCCATTGATAAAAATATATATAATTGATTTAGGAAAATATTTAATTTAAAAATTATTTAATTAATAAAGAAATAAATTTTGATTGGAGTATTGATAAAAAGTTATATTAAATCTAATTAAGATGTTTGGGGATTGGGGATTGGGGATTGGGGATTGGGCCAATCCCCAATCCCCAATCCCCAATCCCCAATCCCCAATCCCCAATCCCCATTACAAAATTCAACATTAAAAATACAAAATAATTTATTAATTTTATACCTAAAAATTATGATACGTAAATTTGATTGGATTATTGGGGATTGGGGATTGGCCAATCCCCAATCCCCAATCCCCAATCCCCAATCCCCAATTGTAACATTTATCTAAAATTTAAAATTTTGAAATATTTTATTTTTATATTCATAGAACATAAGTCATTTTCATAATTTATGGGAATAAACGTAACTTAATTTAAATTAACTAAATTCTTTCTGTTAGGGCAAACTTATCATTTATATTTTTAATGCCCTC
>Ga0169931_10009341_pt1 | contig 14151 bp, 9 predicted proteins | sample Kivu_15m_20L_FD_129675 | JGI IMG/M metagenome (GOLD analysis project Ga0169931, IMG submission 129675) | Freshwater microbial communities from Lake Kivu, Western Province, Rwanda to study Microbial Dark Matter (Phase II) - Kivu_15m_20L... | ecosystem: Environmental > Aquatic > Freshwater > Lake ...
GATAATTATCGAACGGGAGCAACTAATGCCTCTAATTCATTGTATCAAAACTCTGAAAAATACGAAAAGGCTGTACTTGATTGCTTACATTATCATCAAGCCAGTAAAATAACTTATTATCATCAGAAAAATTTGCCAGAGATTTTGGATAATAAATCATTGGCAATTCAAGTGTTTGTAAATGAAAGACATCTAGACCAACAAATTTACGCTAACCGCTCAAGTGAAAAAATATATTCAGATCCAAATTTGTTTATAGAAGCTGCATCAAAAGTATTAAATTCTGATCAGGCTTTTAGATATTTAGAAGCTAAAGCTAAAAAGCTGAAACATAAATCAAACCAGAAAGACAATGTGGTAACCAATATTGAAAACTTAATAGGTATTGTTGGATATTTACAAAATGGAGGCTCTGATAAGTTTAGGCAACAATTTATCTGTAAAGCTGTTTTAGGAAGTCCTAAGCTTTCCATACCAACAAATCGTCTTTGGAAACATCACGAGACTAAAACTTTACAAGATTGGTTAAATTTAGAAATAGTATGTGACGAACAATTTATAGAAAATCAAAGATTCTTAGAGGTCAAAATAATTAAAAGTTTTGAAATGGTAAGGGTTAGTCTTAAAAATATGTGTAACAAACCACAGTTTTTAGCTGATAAACTCAAAGACTTTGAGAAAGATCCTACAGCTCCTAAAAATAAATTTGTTAGATTTGTATTAAGCAGAACTTGGGATTCAATTAAAAACTGTGACTGGTCAATTGTACCTACTCTATATGCTTGGTAGTAGAATCAAAAAGCCTCTAAATTATTGTTTAGAAGTAACTGTCTTAAAATAAAAAGGAAGCACTTAGTGCTTCCTTTTTATCAAAACTGACGACGGGCGAAGATGAGAATCGCGATCGCCAACGTCAACAATGCATAACTCAATATATAAACACCATTGTTAAACATATCTGGCAAGCTTGGCAAAATATTGTAAACTGCCTCATTTTTAAGATTAGCGCGGGACAAATCGGGCAGAATCATATATAAAGTGCGGGTTACGGCTTGTAAACTCGGGTTTTTAGAAATTTCACCCAATAACAACAAATCACGGCTAAAGTTACCAATGAAATAAGCGGCAAGGGTCAGTAACGAGCCAATTAGGGAACCTGAAAAGGAACCAAAGAAAATGGCGATCGCGCCTAGCAGCATGATCTGCCAAAAGATAAAAAAGTTAGCCGTGAGAATCGAAGGGATCGGGAGCGGAATATTTTTGATCGCCATTAGTGCGATAAAAATTACGGTCATAATCGACACCAAAGCTCCAACCACGGCAGTTAAACCTAAATGTTTGCCCAACACAAACTCGGCACGATGCATGGGCTTAGCAATCAAAATAAAAATTGTGCGTTTGTCGATTTCCTTATTGATCAGATTCGTACCAACCAATACTGCCACAATTAAACTCACTACTTCAATCGCAGCAATACCAACATCGACAATCATCTTTGCCGATGAGTCATAGGAAAACTCTGGCAGCATCAACATCGCCGACACCACAATTACGGTATACAGCAAAGATAGGTACAGTACCTGTTCGCGCACAGTTTCGCGAAATACGTTGGTAGCGATCGCCCAAACGCGACCTAAACTTAGACTCAGGTTCAGGCTCAAGTTCATAGGTCTAAAGAATCCTCATACGTCCTAACATGATTGCATTTTATCGCACAAATTTTATCGCACAATTAAAGGGGTACTTCGTAACAACTGTGCAGTATGCTAAAAGCCAAAAGCTATGACGCAAGCACAGCGAGCATCATAGCTTTTGGCATACTATGTCGAGCTACTTAACAACCTATGAACAACTGGCAAACAATTCTTCCCTTTATCCAAGAATTAACTAGGCAGGTAGGCGATCGCCTCCTCGCTGATTTTGAGCAGGCGCGAGTGGCGATCGCTAAGGATGATGGTAGCCTCGTTACTAAAAGCGATCGCTGGGCAGATGCCTATATCAAAGCAGCGTTGGAAAAAGAGTTTCCTGAATATGGAGTTTTGACTGAAGAGTCAACGCAAATTTTGCCTGATTGCGAATGGGCTTGGGTAGTTGATCCTCTTGATGGGACAACTAACTTTGCACGCGGAATTCCAATTTGGGGGATTTCCTTAGGGCTATTGCATCGTGGTACACCTGTATTTGGCTATGTTGCCATACCACCATTACGTCAAAATATTTATGGTTGGTCAGATGAGCATGGCTCAGCCGCATTTCTCAACGATACACCGATTCATTTACCTGAAGTTGCGCCTGATCCTGATGCTCTCGGTAATTATTTCTTTAGTGCCTGTTCCCGCAGCCTCGAAAAAATGGGTCGATCTAAGTTCCCTTTTAAATTACGAATGTTAGGTGTAGCTAGCTATAACATTTTGACAGTGGCGATCGGCTCCACAATTGGTGCGGTAGAAGCAACTCCCAAGATTTGGGATATAGCGGCTGTGTGGGTAATCCTCAAAGCGATCGGTGCGATCTGGGTTCCCTTAGAAGCTTCTCAAAACATCTTTCCATTAGAGATGGGTAAGGATTACAGTAGTCGCAGTTTCCCAACTTTAGTAGTGAGCCATGCTGAAATCTTGCCAATGGCGCAAGAAATAGCGAAGCCATTTATCCCTTAGTCGCAATGCGATCGTCAAAGACAAAACATTCGCCTTCCCAGAGACTTTCTTCGGGAGGAACTTCTGCTAGATATTTGAGAATGCCTCCCTTAAGATGGTAAACCTCATCAAATCCTTGAGCCAACATATAAGCACTTGCTTTCTCGCAACGGATGCCACCTGTGCAGAACATGGCGATTTTTTGGTGCTTGCGATCGCTTAAATTCTCCTCGACATACTTAGGAAACTCATGGAAGAAATCTAAGTTAGGATCAATCGCCCCTTTAAAAGTGCCAAACTCTACCTCATAAATATTGCGTGTATCAATGACCAATACATCAGGATCGCTAATTAATTGATTCCAATCTTGAGGATTTACATAGGTTCCCACTTCTTTACTGGGATCAATATCAGAAACTCCAAATTTTACAAGTTCTTTTTTGAGCCTTACCCTTAGCTTGTTATAGGGCATGACATCACAGTAGTTTTCTTTATGCTCTAGACCTTGCAGCCGAGAGTCAGATCGTAAGTAGCTTAACAGGGCATCAATTCCCTCTCGACTACCTGCGATCGTGGAGTTGATTCCTTCCTGAGCTAATAAAATTACCCCTTTTAGTTCATGACTTTTACAAAAATCCGTAATTGCAGGACGCATCGATACATAATCGGCAAGATCAGCAAAATGATAGAACGTAGCAACAACAAAAGGCTCAGACTTCTCTAAATACTTAGCAAGAGACTTTTCCATGATAAAGTTAGTCAGCTTTTCCCCTCTACAAGTTACCTGCTGTTCCTTAACTACCGAAAACCCTCGACTCTTAAAAAAGGCTCTTGCCGTAATACTTACTTCTACAAATAAACGTTCTATTTGCAATTCTAGAGCCTTTGCCTCGATCGCTCGATATAAACGCGTTCCCACCCCGCAACGCTGATAGTCCTTATGGCAATAGAAACAATCAATATGACCATTAGTTTCTAGTTGAGCAAATCCAATAATTTTGCCTTCTTCTTCAGCAACATAGGTAAATTTGCTAGTACAGTTTTCTGTCCAATTGGTGAAATATAGATCATCTGGAGCCCAAGCTTGCACCTGTGCAGGCGAATAGTCTCGAATATTCACCTCGCGGATAGTGTCATGGAACAACTTAGCGATTTGGTCGCTGTCTTGTTTTTGAAATAGTCGAATTAGCATAGTTTTAACATATGTAAGATGGGTCGCGTTTCGCGCTACCCATCTCTACTCTAGATCAAAAAGGATAGTTCGATTTACCGCAATCACCTATCACTGATGTTTCGTGGAACTCAGATGATGAATCTCTTGCTGCTAGCGAAGTAGGGCAACCACGGGGGGATTGCCCCTACCTGTAAATTTTAGATCTTGTAGGGGCTGCGCCCCCGTGCCAGCCCTAGACTTATGTCATCGAAAGAATTCCTTCCACCTAACATCAGCTATTAAATAAACCACAAGAAATTTAAAAAAATTCTTAATTTGGTTTTGAACGCCCAGCGCTGTAGGTTGTTTATTTACCTATGCAAAATCTACTAAAAATTTGATCTAGAACTGATTCGGTAACCTCTTCGCCTGTAATCTCACCGATCGCACTAATGGCACCTCGTAAATCAATTGTCCAGAAATCAAGCGGTAACTGATCGGCGATCGCGATTTGTACATTGTCTAAAGATTGGACAACCCTTAACAAACAAGCTTTCTGACGCTGATTAATAGCAACATCTATATTTGCCGCAGCGATCGCATCTTGGTGGATACATTGCAAAATTGCCGCTTCGAGATCCTCGATTCCCTGTTGTTGAGAAGCCGCAGTTTTGACAATGGGAATACCCTCACCCCCCAGCCCCCTCTCCTGCAGGAGAGGGGGAGAAAAGATTTGCCCCCCTCTCTCCATGAGAGAGGAGTTAGGGGTAGGGTCTTCTTGCTCTCTGTGACTAGATACAAGATCAATCTTGTTAATCACCAAAATTACAGGGCGATCGCGTACAGTCTCATAGATTTCCACATCCTGCTCAATCCAGCCCACACTTGCATCAATTACCATCAACACTAAATCCGCAGACTGAGCCGCTTGCCGCGATCGCTCTACTCCAATCTTCTCTACCACATCTTCTGTTTCCCTAATCCCTGCGGTATCCAGAACTTGAATAGGAATGCCACCCACCACTAATTGCGAATCAACAACATCGCGAGTTGTCCCTGGCAAATCCGTAACGATCGCCCGATCACTACGGCTCCATGCATTTAATAAACTTGATTTACCAACATTGGGGCGACCAACGATCGCTACTTTTAACCCCGTTCGCAATAGTTCCCCGCGATCGGCAGTTGCTAAGATTTGTTGTGATTCTTGAGAGACTGTAAGAATTTCTGCTTTTACCCATTCCACATCAAGGGTTGGCAAATCATCTTCAAAATCAATCCGCGCTTCGATTTCAGTTAAGACATTCAAGCATTTACCACGCAAATATTTTAAAGACTGAGCAAGCTTGCCACGGAGAGAGGCGATCGCCGTTTGGGCTGCTTGGGCAGATTTAGCGCCGACCAAATCATTAATACTTTCAGCTTGTGTCAGATCGATTCGACCATTGAGAAAAGCTCTTAAACTAAATTCTCCTGCCTCTGCTAGCCTTGCACCCTGCTCTAAGCAAAGATTTAACACCTGCTGCACTGCCATAATTCCCCCATGACAATGAAACTCTACGACATCTTCGCGAGTAAAGGAACGAGGCGCTTTCATCAATAGCAATAAACTTTCATCAACTATAGTTTTCGAGACTGGATGCTTCACATAGCCATAAAGGATACGATGACTTTCCCAAACTTGCTTCCCACCTGCATGGAAAAGCTGTTGTGCGATCGCCATTGCCCGATCGCCCGATAATCTCACAATGCCCACACTCCCCTGTTGTGGTGAAATCGCCGTGGCAATGGCAGCGATCGTGTCAGATAAACTCATATCGTTACTCTCAAAAGCTGAATAAATGGCTTATATAGCGTTTTTCAATCAAGCGAGGTACACAGGTTTGTTTCCCCGCCGAAGGCGGGGAAACAAACCTGTACTTCACTAGCCTGATACAGGCTATAGCAATTACCAATCAAGCGAACCCCCAAGAAATTTTTTGAAAGTGTTGCGAAGCAACACTTTCAAAAAATTTCTTGGCTTGGGCTGGAGCGCAAAGCGCCGTATGATTGCTATAGGAAATAACCTTATAATTGTTATAGAATAAGGAAGAATAAGATTGTAGACCAAGATTAAAAACTAATTTTGTGATGAGGGGATGTATGCCACAAGATAATTTTTTAAATTAACCAAATACATTTTAAGTTTTTTTAACCAAAGCGATTACGAGCCCTGCATTGACTAGATTACAGAGTTTTTTTAAATTGTACTCGATAAATCTACTAACCCCTTATCTATCTTAGATTAATTTCACGTCTGGGTCTTCTATAAATTATGCCTAACTCTACTAATGGCGATTTGCCAACCTACCCAGAAAAACACAGAAATCCTTTAAATAATGGGATGGGAAAAACGGCAAGGAATACAGTCAAAGAGACATTAAAATTGCATCAAGCAATTTTAGATAGTGCCAACTACTCAATTATTGCGACAACAGTTGACGGAATAATTTGTGCTTTCAATACCACGGCTGAGCGTTGGCTAGGCTATACAGCTTCAGAAGTAATCGGCATTTGCACTCCTGAGCGCTTTCATGATTTATCAGAGGTTCAGCAACGGGCGGTCGCTTTAACTGAAGAGTTAGGCACTCTAATTCCATCAGGCTTTGAGGTGTTTGTCGCCAAAGCGAAATTAGGACAAATAGAAGAAAGAGAATGGACATTTATCCGTAAAGATGGATCGCGATTTCCTGTGATGCTCTCTATTTCAGCCCTCAGAAATGAAGATAATCAAATTTCAGGGTTTTTAGGGATTGCTAGTGACTTGTCAAACCGCAAGCTCCCAGAAACCAAGCTTCAAAATACTTTACGCGAGTTAGAATTTCAAAAATTTGCCCTTGACCAAGCGGCGATCGTTGCTGTTACTGATTTTGATGGAGCGATTACCTATGCCAATAGTAAATTTTGCGAAATCTCTGGGTATAGTCAAGAAGAATTAATCGGAAAAAATCATCGATTTATCAATTCCGAGTATCATTCACCAGAATTTTTTGCCAACCTATGGGATACCATTTCCAGTGGTAAGGTTTGGCGTGGCAAAATTCGCAACAGGGCTAAAGATGGCTCATTTTATTGGACTGACAGCACGATCATCCCCTTACTAGATGAGCATGGTAAGCCAACACAATATCTCTCAATTCGATTTGATATTAGCGATCGCAAAAAATTTGAAGAAACTCTACGTCTCCAAGAACGGGCGATCGCTTCTAGTCATAATGGTATCGTCATTACTGATTTTCGCCTCCCTAATAATCCTGTTGTCTATATAAATTCTGCATTTGAAAAAATTACTGGCTATGAAGCTAGTGAAGTAATGGGTAAAAATTGTCGTTTTTTGCAAGGAAGCGATGTATTTCAGCCTGAAAAAGATATTCTCAGAAATGCAATTTTGAAAGGAGAATCTTGCAGCGTAGTCATTAGAAATTATCGCAAAGATGGTTCTTTGTTTTGGAATGAGCTAAACATTTCGCCAATATTTGATGATATGGGTAAAGTAACTCACTTTATTGGTATTCAAACAGATATCACAGCTAGAAAAGTAGCAGAAAAAGACTTAAAAAGACAAATGCGTCTTACGGTATTGCTTAATCGCATTACCGATGAAATTCGTCAAAGTCTTGATATAAAAAGCATCTTTCAAACGGCAGCCCATCAAATTCAGGCAGCCTTTCATGCTAGCCGCTGTCTGATTTATAAGATGGATTATTACAACCATGATTCAGATCCAGCTTTGCAATCTCAAATTCATCTAATGTCCGAACAATTAGCTGAAAAAATTTTTTCGGTCAAAGATATTGAATTACCTTTGTTAGATAGTGCTTTTGGGAAAAGAATTTCTAGTCAAGATCAAGCGATCTCGATTACCAATGTCTACACTGCTCCAGACTTAGATGAATTTGGTGACCTATTCTACCGAATGCAATTGCGATCGCTTTTAGCAATCCGTACTTCATCCCATGGATTAACCAATGGGATTATTTTATTACATCACTGTAATAGTTTTCACGAATGGACAGTTGAAGAAAAAGAACTGCTCGAATCCGTAGCAAATCAAGTCAGTATCGCTCTATCACAAGCAAATTTACTAATGCAAGAAACCCGTCAACGGGAACAACTAATTAAGCAAAACAAAGAATTAGAAGAAGCGCGAGTGAACGCAGAAGCTGCCAATCGTTCTAAAAGTGATTTCTTGGCGACCATGAGTCATGAGATCCGCACACCCATGAATGCCGTAATTGGGATGACAGGGGTTTTATTGGATACAAATTTGACTAGAGAGCAAAGGGAATTTGTGGAGATTGCACGTAATGCGGGCAATACCCTACTGACAATCATCAATGACATTTTAGATTTTTCCAAAATTGAATCAGGACATTTAGAACTAGAAGAACAAACCTTTGATTTGCGAACTTGTTTGGAAGATACGATCGAGCTGCTCTCAGCTAAGGCGTTGGAAAAAGGTATTGACCTCGGTTATTTGATTCATCCTGATGTGGATTTGATTGTAATCGGTGATATGACTCGTCTACGGCAAGTTTTGGCTAATTTAATTGGCAATGCGATCAAATTCACTAGTCGCGGCTCTGTAAATATTTCAGTTACGCAAATGCTTATTTCGCATTATTTGCGTTGTGAACTGAGCGATCATCATGAAGAAACTCAGTTCCTGCGAACCATACAGTTTGCAGTAAAAGATACAGGGATTGGGATCCCTAGCGATCGCCTATATCGGCTGTTCCAGTCCTTTAGCCAAGTAGATGCCTCGACTACTAGACAATATGGTGGAACTGGACTAGGGCTGGCGATCAGTAAGCGCCTATGTGAACTGATGGGCGGCACAATGTGGGTAGAGAGCAGTGAGCAGAAAGGTTCTACTTTTTACTTTGCGATCACGGCTCCCGTTAACATTTTGGAACAGCCTGAAACAATTAATATTAAAGACTCACAACTAATCTCTCCCACTGCGCGATCGCCTCAGTCAATTAGTCAAACCATCAGTCAAAATATTGCTCGAGGCTTAGCTAATCAAACAAATAACGCACGAATTCCTCTAGTCCCATCAAAACAAAGTTTTGCCTTTGATCCACTCATGGCAAGAAACCATCCATTGCGGATTTTGTTAGCTGAGGACAATGTGATTAACCAGCAAGTAGCAATGCATATTTTGCAGCGTATGGGCTATCGGGCTGATGTAGCAGCTAATGGCTTAGAGGTACTATCTGCGCTTTTACAGCAGCCCTATGACCTAGTGTTTATGGATATGCAAATGCCAGAGATGGATGGACTTGAGGCTACTCGACTGATAGAGCAAAATTGGCGAAACGGTAAAATTTTGACCAAACCGAGGATTGTGGCGATGACCGCCAATGCCATGCAAGGCGATCGCGAGATTTGTCTAGCCGCAGGTATGGACGACTATCTCAGTAAGCCTATCCTGAACGCTGAACTTGTGAGGGTTTTACGAGAATGTCCATCTGCTATACCAAATAAATCTAGTCCACTATCTTCGATTAATATTTCTACTCTCTATGAAGCCGCCAATGATATTGGCGGTGAAGATTCAGATTTTATGATTGAACTGATTGAGAGTTATCTGGATAATACGCAATCACTCCTCCAAGAGTTATATACTAGCTTTGCACAGAAAAATTTTGAGGTGATGGAGCGGACTGTTCACACCTTAAAATCCAGCAGTAGTGTAATTGGTGCAGAAGATCTCGCAACTCTATGCCGCGAATTGGAAACAAATCTACGCAATCAAAAATATGAGGACTTAGATATCAAAATCAACAAAATTACTGATGAATATGCAAATGTTAAATCTGCGCTAGAGCATGAAAAATATCACTAAGGGACTAGCGACTTAATAAAATACCAAATATAAAACCAGAATCAGTGGGGCGGCTCCGCCGCCCCACTGATTCTGTAAAATCTGGATTAGTATCTTATTTCCTTACAAGTCCCTAAGTAGCTAAGCTTAAGTAAAATAGAAACTTAGAAAATTGTTACAATCACTACAAGGGCGTAGCAATTTCTGGTTTTAGGATTTAATGAGGCTAAAATACTTAAAATCTTCAGGTAGACGCATGTCTGTTAACGTCAATCTTACCGTCTAACCATGTAATGACAATCGATGATAGTAGCGATCGCCATAAACAGCGTCCTAGCCCAAAAGTAATTCCAGAAATCAATACTCCCGAAATTTCAGCATCCAAGGCTGTGCAGATTTTAATAGTGGATGATGATTTGTTTATGCGAAAAATTTTGGTGCGTTATTTGGAGCGAGAAAATTATCGCGTTATTGAGGCTTCTAACGGGATGGAGGCACTAAAAGTTTATCAAGAATACCTACCAGATATCATCTTACTTGATGCCATGATGCCCATCTTAGATGGCTTTGAGTGTTGTTCAAGGTTGCAAAAACTTCCTCACGGTGACCATACTCCTGTTTTAATTATTACGGCACTAGAAGATCGCGAATCTGTAGATCGCGCCTATGAGGTAGGGGCTTCAGACTATGTAACTAAGCCTATTCATTGGGCTGTGCTACGGCAGAGAGTGCGGCGTTTACTGGAGCAATCTAATCTTCGCCAACAACTTGAAGCCGCCAACCAACAATTAGCAGTGGTGGTGCAAGAGTTAAGGAGATTGGTTTCCATCGATGGTCTAACGCAAGTTGCTAATCGTCGTTGCTTAGATGAATATCTGGAGCAGGAATGTAAGCGAACGTATAGAGAGCAAGTCCCAATTTCATTAGTGTTATGCGACATCGACTTTTTTAAAAACTATAACGATAGTTACGGGCATCAAGAGGGCGATCGCTGCTTACAGGAAGTAGCCCAAGCAATTAGTAAATCAACCAATCGTCCTGCAGATTTGGTGGCTCGTTATGGAGGGGAAGAATTTGCGATTATTTTACCGAATACCGATACTGAGGGGGGAATGAATGCTGATCGAGCCTTGTATCTCGCCAAAGCTGAGGGTCGAAATTGTGTTAGGCAAAATGTTTATGACCCAGAATAATCCTAGAACTCAATAGTGAGAGTCGGCGCGAAGCACAGCCTCTCACTATTGGGAACAAAAATCGCCGCGTTCTCTAAAATAACGTGAGTTCAACGAAATCAAAAAATGGTAAGAATCGCTCAGCGATTCTTACCATTTTTTTGCCATTTGCGGCGTAATACCAATTCGCAGAAGTGTGACTACAATTCTGTGAATTAAAAACCAAACCCTGTAAGGGTTTTGAAAGCACAAAATGGCTACACCATTTTGTGCTTTGGCATAAGAAGCACGCTGCAAATGGCGATATCGAACTCACGTTAAAATATGGTACGGTCATATTTGATTGCTATATCGCTTTTCAAGCAAGCGAGGTACAAGGGTTGGTTTCCCCGTCGAAGGAGGAGAAACCAACCCGTACTTCACTAGACTGATAAACGCTATATATGACTAAACTACGGTAATTGCATAATTTTATGGAATGGCATACTACGGACGCGCAAAGCTTAGCAATAATCGACAGCGAGATTGGTGAACATTCACTTTCCCCATCCGAATATGAAATTGTGCGCCAAGTAATTTATGCGACCGCAGACTTTGAGTATAAAAATCTCGTCAGGTTTTCTGAAAATTCCCTACAGGCTGGAGCCACAGTCCTCGCTACACGCACCACAGTTATTGTAGATGTCCCAACGGTGCAAGCAGCGATCTTTCCTAAAATCTGTGATACTTTTGCCAATCCTATTTATTGTGGTGTTGAAGCGATTACCCGTCCCCAAAAAGGCAAAACCCAAGCTGCTTGGGGAATTGAAACTCTAGCAAAACGTTACCCTGAAGCCATTTTTGTGATCGGGGAGTCGCAAACAGCATTGGCAACTTTGGTGGACTTGATCGAGATGGAGGATGTTAAGCCTGCTCTAGTAATTGGAACTCCTGCGGGGTTTATTGATACCGATGTGATCAAGTCACGTTTAAATGACTCGTTAATTCCTCATATTCGTGTTGATGGTCGAAAAGGCAATGCGATCGCTGCCGCCGCGATATTTAATTCACTAGTCAATCTGGCTTGGCAAGCTTACGGCAATAAGTAATTTTAAAGGTGACGCTTCGCGTCACCTTTATGGCTCCCAAAAAGCGAGTGGCGGCGCTCCGCGCCGCCACTCGCTTTTTGGGGTTTGGTTTGACGACAGCTTTAAAATTTTATGACCAGATAATACCTGTTAAATTTGCCTCTTGAGTCAGCATTCCCTCAGTGGCAGCATCTGCCATTTTCGCTTTACTTAGATTTGCCTTATAAAAATTCACGCGAGTTAGATCAGAACCTTGGAGATTAGCACTTGTAAGATCGGCTTCGCTCAGATCGGCATCACATAAACTAGCACCATAAAGACTTGCAAAAGTTAAATCTACCTCAGATAGCATGGCTTTACTTAGGTTTGCACCATTGAGACTAGATCTGCTCAGATCCGCTCGTTGCAACATCGCCTCATTTAGCCCAGCCCCAAATAATCGTGCTTCCCTGAGAATAGCCTCACTAAGATCAGCCCGATTTAGCTTGGCTTTACCCATATTTGCACCATTTAGTTTTGCCCGAGGTAATTTGGCTTTGTTCAAAATTGCTCCATACAAATTTACCCCATAGAGCTTGGCATCACTGAGATTGGCTTCACTGAGATCCGCCTCTCCTAAATCAGCGCCAATGAAATTAGCGCTGACAAGGTTGGCTCGATATAGCTTCGCGCTATTGAAATCCGCACCATTTAGCTTAGCGTGGCTTAGGTTTGCACCATAGAGACTAGATTCACTCAGATTTGCACCACTGAGATCAGCATGGCTCAGGTCAATTCCATTCATATCAGTTTTACTGAGGTTGACTCCCGCAAAATTGCGACGACCTGCATGGTAGCTATTGATTAGTTCACTGACTTCCATTAGTTTGTACAGTCTATTTAGGCTTTAAGGGATACAGAAGAAACATTAAAAGTGGCGCGGAGCACCACTTTTAATGTTTCTTCTGGGTTTTAAATCAGCGCAAAGCGCTGTACCGTTTCTGTCAGGAATAAACCAGAGCGCGTTATGCTCTGGTTTATTCCTATTGTTCATTGATCTCTGCTTCCATAGCTTCTAAAATCTCTTGTTCTTGAGCCATGAAATCTTCTTCACTAATATCACCAAGATCAAATTTTAGTTGTAAAGTAGTGAGCCGTTTTTGCAGATTTTCGGTTTTTTCTAATTCAGTAGTCGCCCTTTCTTCGATTTGTTCTGCAATCCAGACTAGTCCATCAAGGGGTGCTGTCAGTAGTTGCCATATCATTGGGATATATACTCCTTAATTCCTTATTGCCGCTTTTCTTATTTCGTAAGAAAAGCTAGTTAACCAAACCTATGTTAAGTGCTGCCTATCAATATGGGGTGCGTCCTCTGTTATTTTCCCTCGATCCTGAAACTGCTCATCACTTAGCGATCGCCACTTGTCGGCGGATTAGTGAGTCATCCACACTGCAAGCAATCACCAAGTCCACCTTTTACTATAGCGATTCACGGCTGTCACAAACTTTATGGAATCTAAAATTTGAGAATCCCGTTGGGTTGGCAGCAGGTTTTGATAAAAATGCAGAAGCGATCGGTGCATGGGAACATTTGGGCTTTGGCTTTGCAGAAGTAGGGACAATTACTGCCCATGCCCAGTCTGGAAATCCTCAACCACGTTTGTTTCGCTTACCTAGCGATCGCGCTGTTCTAAATCGCATGGGTTTTAATAATCGTGGCGCAGCGGCAACAGCAGTAGATCTCAAAAATTATTTACAAGCCCATAAGCTAAGTATTCCCCTTGGTATTAATCTCGGCAAGTCTAAAATTACAGAGATTGCCGATGCAAAATTAGACTATGCCGAAAGTTTGCGATCGCTATATGATTTTGGCGATTATTTTGTAGTTAATGTCAGTTCACCAAACACACCGAATTTACGGGATCTGCAAGCAACTGACCAGTTATGCGGAATTCTTGCAGAACTAAATCCAATTAACAGCCAGAACAAACCGATCTTAGTAAAAATTGCCCCAGACTTGAATGATGCTGACATTATTGAAGTGGTCAAAGCGAGTCAAGCCTATGGCGTATCAGGAATTATCGCTACGAACACAACGATTTCACGACAGAATTTAACGACTACGCATCTAGCAATGACGGGTACGCCTGTCACTGAAGAAGCAGGTGGAATTAGTGGTCAACCTGTACGCGATCGCTCTCTAGAAGTAATCAATCTAATCTGGCAGACAACACAGGGTAATCTACCGATCATTGGCGTGGGTGGCATTTTCACA
>Ga0169931_10009343_pt1 | contig 14147 bp, 2 predicted proteins | sample Kivu_15m_20L_FD_129675 | JGI IMG/M metagenome (GOLD analysis project Ga0169931, IMG submission 129675) | Freshwater microbial communities from Lake Kivu, Western Province, Rwanda to study Microbial Dark Matter (Phase II) - Kivu_15m_20L... | ecosystem: Environmental > Aquatic > Freshwater > Lake ...
CATCCCGCGCGCTTCGCCTGCACCGGCAAGGGCAGCGGCCCGAGCCTCTACCACCTGCTCGAAGTGCTGGGCAAAGAGCGCGTGCTGGCCCGGATGGACGCGGCGCTGGCGGGCTGAACATTCCGCCGGGCTGAATCAGAAAAAACCTGACTCGGCCGGGGGATTCCTCGCTTGCTTGGAGGCCGAAAATCGGCATTCTACCGCCACAGTTCAACCGGACGGTAGAGTGCAAATTCAAGGGTGCGGCGCGGGCCGCCTCCTTCCCACGGCTGGTGCCGCCGCAATCTTTTCACACCCATGAGCAGCCCCCCCCGTTTCCACATGACTTGGCTCGTCGTCGCCTTCGGCTGGTGCCTTGCCAGTTCCACCGGCGCGGCGGCCGTGCGGGACTTCGAACTGTTGAGCATCAACAGCGCCGGCACCGCGAGCGGCGGCGGCCTTTCGCGCAACCCGGTCGTCAGCAGCAACGGCCAATACGTCGCCTTCGTCAGCGAGGCGGCCAACCTCGTCGCCAACGACGCCAACGGCGCGCGCGACGTGTTCTGGCGCGACCGCGTGGCGGGCGTCACGCGGCTGGTGAGCCGCACTCCGGCGGGCGCGAGCGGAAACGGCGAGTCCGACGCGCCGGTGATGAGCGCGGACGGCCGCTACGTGGCCTTCCACAGCCGGGCCAGCAACCTGGTGACGGGCGACACCAACGGCCGTTACGACGTGTTCGTGTGGGACTCGCAGAACGACAGCGTCACGCTCGTGAGCCGGACGGTGGCGGGCGGCAGCGGGGCCGGGAACTCGTTCTCGCCACGCATGTCGGCCAGCGGACGGGTCATTGCCTTCGCGAGCGACGCGCCGAACCTGGCCGGCACGGACACGAACGGCACGTTGGATGCCTTCGCGCGCGACCTCGACGCCGGCGTGACTCATCTCGTCAGCGCCACGCCCGGCGGGGCCGCCGGCAACGGCTCCTGCGCCGTGCCGGTCATCAGCGCCAACGGCCGGTTCGTCGCCTTTGCCAGCCTGGCGAACAACCTCGCGGGCAACGACACCAACGGCGTGGACGACATCTTCGTGCGCGACCTCCAGACGCAGACCACGGTGCTGGCGAGCGTGAACCCCGCCGACACGGCCAGCGGCAGCCGGTTTTCCTTCGAGCCGAACCTCAGCGCGGACGGGCGTTACGTGGCCTTCGCGAGCCAGGCGACGAACCTGGTGGCGACGCCGGACACGAACGGCGTGGCGGACGTGTTTGTGCGCGACCTGCAACTGGGCCAGACCAAGCTGGTGAGCGTGAACGGCAGCGGCACGGCGGCGGGCGGCAACGCGGGCGTCGCCACGCTGCGCGCCGAGTCGGTCTCGCCGGTCCTGAGCGCGGACGGGACGAAGGTGCTGTTCATCAGCTTCGCGCAGGATCTGGTGGCCAACGACGGCAACGCCGCGCCCGATGTTTTCCTCCGCGACCACGTCAACAACACCACCACGTTGATCAGCACCAACCGCTTCGGCACCGGCACGGGCAACGGCATTTCCGGCGCGGGCCTGCACGCGATGAGCGCGGATGGCCGCTACGTGGCGTTCTTCAGCGAGGCCAGCAACCTGGGCGCGGCGGACACCAACAACCGCACGGATGTCTTCCTGCGCGATCTCCAGACGGGCGGCACCAAAATCCTCTCGCGCGTGCGCGACGGCGGGTTCGCCGCCAACGGCCACAGCTTCCAGCCCGTCCTCAGCGCGGACGGCTCGACCGTCCTGTTCGCCACCGAGGCGGACAACCTCGATGACCGCGATGCCAACGGCGTGGGCGACGTGTTCGCCGCCGCGACCACGCTGCCCGCGCCGAGCTTCGCGGTGGCGGACGTGGGCGTGGCCGTCACGGTCTTCTCCGGCGTCGTGGTGGGCACCAACTTCACCGCCACCGTCACGGTGACGAACCGCAGCGCGAATTTCGTGACCGGGCTGGTGCTGTCCAACTCCGGGCCGAGCTTCCTCGAATTCCTCTCGGCGACGGCGTCGCAGGGGACGATTGGCACGGACCTCTGGTTTGTCGGCGACCTGGCGGCCAACGCCAGCGCCAGCGCCACGATCACGCTGGTGGCGACCAACGCGGGCACGGGCGCCGTGGCCGCCGCCGTGCTGCGGCTGGACCAGACCGACCTCATCAACGGCAATGACACCGCCAGTTCGCCGGTCACGGCCAGCTTCACCGGGACCGATCTCGTCCTGACCGGCACGGGGCCGACCACGACCTACTACGGCTCCAACTTCCTGGTGTCGCTCGTCGTGAGCAATCGCGGGCCGGCGACGGCGACGGCCGTGGTGGTCACCAACGCGGATCCCGGCGACGTGGTCTTCGCGGGCGTCACGACCTCGCAGGGAACGGTGGACATGGATGGGACGTGGACGGTGGGTTCGCTGGCGGTGGGGGCGACCGCCACCTTCACGGCCACGCTCACGCCGGAGGGCAGCGGCTTCCTGCTGTTCCGCGCGGGCGTCAGCAGCGCGCTGACGGACACGCACCCGCCCAACGACACGGTGAACCTCGGCGTGACGCTGCCGAACCTGCCGCCCAACCTGCGCTTCGCGTCGAACACGCTGACCCTGCCCGAGGACTTGCCGTCGCTGTCCTTCCCGGCCTTCCTCCAGGTGCATCCGACCGAGAGCAACCAGCTCATCACCAACCTCTCCGTCTCCGTGGACAACCCGTCCCTGTTCACCACCGCGCCCGCCCTCAACACCAACGGCCTGCTCACGCTCACGCTTGCGCCCAACGTCAATGGCACCAGCGTCGTCAGCGTGCTCGCCACCGACAACGGCGGCACCCTCGGCGGCGGCGTGCCCACGGGCAGCAACGCCTTCACCATCGTCGTCACGCCGGTCAACGACCCGCCGCTCTTCGGCTTCGCCACCAACCATGTGCAGGCGCTCGAAGACGCGGGGCCGCAGACGTTGCCGGGCTTCATCACCAGCCTGACCACCGGGCCGGGCGACGAGTCCGCGCAGAGCGTGACCAACTACTTCGTCACCACCACCAGCAACGCCCTCTTTGCCGTCGCGCCGGCGGTCGCCTTGAACGGCACGCTCACCTTCACCCCGGCGGCCAACGCCCACGGCAGCGTCACCGTCACGGTCATCGCGCAGGACGACGGCGGCACGGCCAACGGCGGCGTGGACCGCGCCACCAACACCTTCGGCCTCACGATCACGGCGGTGAACGATCCGCCGTCGGTGGCCTTCACCACCAACCACGTCGTCGTGGCGCAGGATTCCGGCGCGCAGCTTTTCGCGGGTTTCGCGACGCCGGGTTTCGGCCCGGCGGACGAGGCGGGGCAGGCGGTGCTGAGTTACACGGTGTCGCCGAACAGCGCGGCGCTCTTCGCCGTGCTGCCGGCCATCTCGCTGGGCGGCGACCTCACTTTCACCCCGGCCAGCGGCGCGAGCGGCAGCACGCCCGTGACCGTGGTGGTGCGGGACAGCGGCGGCACGGCCAACGGCGGCGTGGACCTGGGCACGAACACCTTCACCCTCACCATCAGCGCGCCGACGGCGACGAACTTCACCTGGCTGGGCGGCACCGGCGACTGGCACGACCCGGCGCAATGGACCCCGGCCGGCGTGCCCGGCGCGCTGGACACCGCCACAATCGGCACCGGCACCGTGCAGCTCACCAACGCCGTGACGGTGGCGGGGCTGGCGCTGTCGGTCACGATCACCGGGGCGGGCGACCTGACCGTGGCCTCCAATTTCACCTGGACCTCCGGCAGCCTCGTGGGGCCGGGCATGCTCACGATCCCGGCCGGCGGCGCGGCGGCCCTGAGCAGCGGCAACACCAAGTCGCTGCTCCGGCGGCTGGACAACGCCGGCACCGTGACGTGGACCGGCGGCACGGTGCATGGCAACGGCAACCCGACGTTCAACAACCTCGCGGGCGGGGTGTTTGACATTCAGGCCGACGCCACCTTCTTCAGCACCACGGACAGCAGCGTGCGGACGTTCAACAACGCGGGGACGCTGCGCAAGTCGGCGGGCGCGACCTCGACGACGTGGGAGGGCGTGATGAACAACACGGGGACGGTCGAGGTGCAGGTGGGCACGCTGGTGTTCAACGGAAGCGGCCTGTCCTCCGGCGTGTTCACCAACGCGGTGGCGGGCACGCTCGCGTGGGGCGGCGGCACGCACGAGCTGACCAACGGCGTGGTGTTCGCCGGGGCGGGCACGAACCGGATCAACGGCGGCACGCTGCTCGTGGGCGCGGGGGCGACGGTGGCCGGCTCGGGGACGTTCGCGTTGAGCAGCGGCACGTTCGGCGGCGCGGGGAACTTCACGGTGCCCGCGGGCAGCCTGTTCACCTGGACGGCGGGCACCATCGCCACGGGCGGCGTGCTCACGGTGGCGGCGGGCGGCGCGGCGACCATCAGCACCGGGTTCACCAAGACCCTGCGCCGGCAGGTGGACAACGCGGGGACCTGGACGTGGCTCTCCGGCTCGGTGCAGGGCAACGACGCGCCGACCTTCAACAACCTGGCCGGCGGCGTCTTTGACATTCAGGCCGACGCCACCTTCTTCAGCACCACGGACAGCAGCGTGCGGTCGTTCAACAACGCCGGCACGCTGCGCAAGTCGGTGGGCACGGGCACGACCGACTGGCAGGGCCTGCTGAACAATTCCGGCACCGTGGCGGTGCTGGTGGGGACGCTGGACTCGGGGGGCGGCGGGCTGTCCTCCGGCACGTTCACCAACGCGGCGGGGGCGTTGCTCCTTTGGGGCGGCGGCACGCACGAGCTGACGAACGGGACGACGTTCACCGGGCCGGGCACGAACCGGATTTCCAACGGCGCGGTCAATGTCAGCGCGGGCGCGACGGTCAGCCACACGGGGACGTTTGAACTCACCGGCGGCGCGCTGGGCGGCGCGGGGAATTTCACGGTGTCGGCGGGCAGCCAGTTCAACTGGACGGGGGGAACCATGCAGACCGGCGGGGTGTTCACGGTGGCCGCCGGGGGCGCGATGGCCTGGAGCGGCAGCGGCACGAAGACGTTGCGCCGGCAGTTGGACAACGCGGGGACGGTGACGTGGAGCGGGGGCGTCATCCTGGGCAACAACCACCCGACCCTCAACAACCAGGCCGGCGGCGTGTTCGACATCCGGGTGGACAGCACGTTCTTCAGCACCACGGACAGCAGCGTGCGGACGTTCAACAACGCCGGCACGCTGCGCAAGACGGCGGGCGCGGGCTCGACGACGTGGGAGGGCGTGATGAACAACACGGGGACGGTCGAGGTGCAGGTGGGCACGCTGGTGTTCAACGGGAGCGGGTTGTCCTCGGGCGCGTTCACGAACGTGGCGGGCACGGTGCTGGGGTGGACGAGCGGGATCCACGAGCTGACCAACGGGGTGACGCTCACGGGGGCGGGGACGTGGGCGCTGGCGGGGGCCACGCTCGAGGTGAAGGCGGGGACGACGGTGAGTCCGGCGGGGACGTTTGCCCTGAGCAGCGGCATACTGGGCGGCGCGGGCAACTTCACCGTGCCCTCGGGCAGCACGTTCGCGTGGACGGCCGGCACGATGCAGACCGGCGGGGTGTTCACGGTGGCGGCGGGCGCGGCGCTGACCGCCAGCACCACTTCAACCAAGTCCCTGCGCCGGCAGGTGGACAACGCGGGGACGATCACCTGGACGGGCGGGACCTTTCTGGCCGGCGAGGATCCGACCCTCAACAACCTGGCCGCGGGCGTGTTCGACATCCAGACGGACAGCACGTTCTTCAGCTCCGTGGACGGCAGCGTGCGGACGTTTAACAACTCGGGGACGCTGCGCAAGACGGCGGGCGCGGGCACGACGACGTGGGAAGGCGTGCTGAACAATGCGGGGACGGTGGAGGTGCGGGTCGGGACGTTGAACCCGACGGGGGCCGGGTTGTCCTCGGGCATATTTACGAACGCGGCGGGGACGGTGCTGGTCTGGTCAAGCGGCGCGCACGAACTGACCAACGGGGTGACGCTCACCGGGCCGGGCACGCGGCGCATCGCGAGCGGATTCCTGCTCATCAGCCCCGGCGCGACGGTGAACCCCGAGGGGACGTTCGAGCTGGTCGGCGGCACGCTGGGCGGGGCGGGCAACTTCACGGTGCCGGCGGGGAGCCAGTTCAACTGGACTTCGGGCACGATGGCCACCGGCGGGGTGTTCACCGTGGCGACGGGCGGGGCGCTGACGATGGGCACCACCGCGACGAAGGTGCTGCGGCGGCAGTTGGACAACGCCGGCACGGTGACGTGGACGAGCGGGACCGTGCAGGGCAACAGCAACCCGACCATCAACAACCAGGCGGGCGGCGTCTTCGAGATTCAGGCGGACGGCACCTTCTTCAGCACCACGGACAGCAGCGTGCGGGTGTTCAACAACCTCGGCACGCTGCGCAAGACGGCGGGCGCGGGCACGACGACTTGGGAGGGCGTGTTCAACAGCCTCGGCGCGGTGGAGATGACGGCGGGCACGCTCGTGTTCAACGGGAGCGGGTTGTCCACCGGGTCGTTTGTGAACGCCGCCGGCACCGTGCTCGCGTGGACCAGTGGCACGCATGAGGTGACCAACGGGGTGACCTTCACCGGGCCGGGCACGCGGCGCATCGCCGGCGGCACCTTGTCGGTGTCGGCGGCCTCCGGCATCAGCCCCGAGGGGACGTTCGAGCTGGTCAACGGCACGCTGGGCGGGGCGGGGAATTTCACGGTGCCGGCGGGCAGCCAGTTCAACTGGACGGCGGGCACCATCCAGACCGGCGGGGTGTTCACGGTGGCGGCGGGCGGGGCGCTGACGCTGAGCACCACCGCGACGAAGGTGCTGCGGCGGCAGTTGGACAACGCCGGCACGGTGACGTGGACGAGCGGAACCGTGCAGGGCAACAGCAACCCGACCTTCAACAACCTGGCCGGGGGGCGGTTTGAGTTTCAGGCCGACAGCGTGTTCTTCAGCACCACGGACAGCAGCGTGCGGACCTTCAACAACCTCGGCACGCTGCGCAAGACGGCGGGCGCGGGCACGACGACGTGGGAGGGCGTGCTGAACAACGAGGGCGCGGTGACGGTGCAGACCGGCACGCTCTCGCTCACGGGCAGCGGCCGGTCCTCGGGCGCCTTCAGCGGCGCGGCGGGCACGGTGCTGGCGTGGACGAGCGGCACGCACGAGCTGACCAACGGCGTGACCTTCACCGGGCCGGGCACGCGGCGCATCACGGGCGGCACGGTCGAACTCACCGCCGGCACGACCGTCAGTCCGGAGGGGGTGTTCGAGCAGGCCGGCGGCATCCTCGGCGGCCCGGGCAGCTTCACGCTGCCGGCCGGCAGCCAGTATGAATGGACCTCGGGCACCATCCAGACCGGCGGGGTGTTCACGGTGGCGGCGGGCGGGGCGCTGACGCTGGGCACCACCGCGACGAAGGTGCTGCGGCGGCAGTTGGACAACGCCGGCACGGTGACGTGGACGGGCGGGACCGTGCAGGGCAACAGCAACCCGACCTTCAACAACCTGGCCGGGGGCCTGTTCGATTCGCAGGCGATCAACACCTTCTTCGCCACGTCGGACAGCAGCGTGCCCGTGTTCAACAACGCCGGCACGGTGCGCAAGTCGGCGGGCGGCGGCACGACGACCTGGGCCGGCACGCTGAACAACCACGGCACGCTGGACGTGCAGACCGGGACGTTGAGCCTGACCGGGGGCGGCCTTTCGTCCGGTGTGTTCGCGGGGACCGCAGGCGCTTTGCTGGAGTGGACCGCGGGCACGCACACGGTGACCAACGGCGCGGCCTTCACCGGGCCGGGCACGCGGCGCATCGCCTCGGGCGCGACGCTGGTGGTCGCCGCCGGCGCGGCCGTCAGTCCGGCGGGCGTGTTCGAGCTGACCAGCGGCACGCTGGGCGGCGCGGGGAATTTCACGGTGCCGGCAGGCGGCCAGTTCAACTGGACGGCGGGCACCATCCACACCGGCGGGGTGTTCACGGTGGCGGCGGGCGGGTCGGTGACGGCGAGCAGCACGTCCACCAAGACTCTGAGGCGGCAGTTGGACAACCACGGCACGTTCACCTGGACGGGCGGGCAGGTGCTGGGGGAACAGCAACCCGACCTTCAACAACCAGAGCGGGGCGGTGCTGGACGTGCAGGCGGACAATACGTTCTTCAACACGGGGGACTCAAGCACGCCGGTGTTCAACAACAGCGGAACGGTGCGGAAGTCGGCGGGGACGGGGACGACGACGTGGTTCGGCACGATGAACCAGAACGGCGTGCTGGAGCTGCAGAAGGGGACGTTCTCGTTCGGGGCGACGCCGAGCTTCGGGGGCGGGAGTTCGTTGACGACGTATCTGGGCGGGTTGACGGCGGGGACGCAGTTCGGGCAGTTGGTGGTGGGGAACATGACGTTCGCGGGGACGCTGAACGTGGTGCTGACAAACGGCTTCGTGCCGGCGGCGAGCAACAGCTTCCACATCGTGAACGGGGGGACGGGGAGCGGGGCGTTCGGGACTACGACGGGGCGCGTGCTGGGCAACGGGCTGGTGCTGGAGACGAATTACTCCGGCGGTGACTTGACGCTGACGGCGGTGGCGGTGAACACGGCCCCGAGCTTCTCGCTGACGAATTTCCCCGGCGCGGACGGGACGCTGGAGTGGGTGCGCGACGCGTCGAACTTGTCGGCGCAGGGCGTGAAAGCGGCGGTGGACGGGAACGGGAACGTGATCGTGGCGGGCGACGAGTATCTCGGCCAGGACTACAACATCATCGTGGTGAAGTATGCGCCGGACGGCACGCCGGCCTGGACGAACCGCTTCGAGGGATCCCCCGGCGGCGCGGACCAGGTGCGCGGGCTGGCGCTGGACGGCGCGGGCAACGTGCTGGTGACGGGGTTCGCGATCAGCTCGACCTACGACTACGTCACGCTCAAGTATGCCGCCAACGGCACGCCGGTCTGGACCAACTTCTTCGACGGCGGCCTGGACGACGAGGCGCACGCGGTGGCGGTGGACACGGCGGGCAACGTGTTCGTCACCGGGCAGTCCACCAGCGGCCAATACACCGACTACCTCACGCTCAAGTATCAGGCCGACGGCACGCCCGTGTGGACCAACCGCACCTCCTACTCCGGGCCGGGCAACGATTCCGCCAAGTCCATCGCCGTGGACGCCAGCGGCGACGTGTATGTGACCGGGGAAGGCTCGGACACGGACTACACCTTCGCCTTCACCTTGAAATACGCCGGGGCCACCGGCGTGCCGGTGTGGACCAACCAGTTCGACACCGGGGACAGCAGCTACGGCGTGGCGGTGGCCGTGGATCCGGCCGGCGACGTGCTGGTGGGGGCCAGCCATCTGGACAGCTTCGTCCGCATGGCCGCGGTGAAATACTCCGCCGCCGGGACTCCGGTGTGGACCAACCTGTATTCCCGCACGACCACCGACGAGCACGTCCGCGGGCTGGCGGTGGACGGCTCCGGCAACGCCATCCTCATCGGCGAGACCCACAACGGGACCGACTACGACTTCACCACGCTCAAGATCCTCGCCGACGGCACGGCCGCCTGGACGAACCACTACGATGGCGTGGGCGGCGGCGTGGCCGACAAGCCGCTCGCCGTGACGGTCAGTTCCGCCGGCGACGTGTTCGTCACCGGCCATTCCACGCGGACGAACGGGAAGGACTTCCTCACCGTGAAATACCTGGCGGCCGGCGCCGGCGCGTGGACGAACCGCTACGACGGCGCGGACCATCTCGACGACGAAGGCCGCGCGCTCGCGACGGACGCGGCCGGCAACGTGTATGTGACCGGCATCGTGGGCGACTCAGCCAACACTTCGGTGTTCCGCACCCTCAAGTATGCCGTCGCCACCGCGCAAGGCCCCAGCCAGACCGTCGCCAACACCGTCGGCGCGGTCAGCGTGCCCGGCTTCGTCACCAGCATCAGCCCCGGCACGACGAACGAGTCCGCGCAGACCGTGTCGTTCTCGGTCAGCAACGACAACAACTCCCTGTTCAGCGTCCAACCCGCCATCGGGGCCGCCGGCACGCTCACTTACACGGTGAATACCAGCGTCGCCGGCTCCGCCACCGTGACCGCTACCGCGCAGGACAGCGGCGGCACGGCCAACGGCGGCGTGGACACCTCCGCCCCGCAGATCTTCATCATCACCGTCACCAGCGGCACGCCGGTGCCGACCAGCTACGTCTGGAACAGCGCGGGCGGCGACTGGCACGAAGCCTCGAACTGGACGCCCAACGGCGTGCCCGGCGTGCTGGACTCCGCCACCATCGCGTCCGGCTTCGCCACGCTCACCAACGGCGTCGTCGTGCGCAGCCTCACGCTCTCCGGCGGCGGGCTGATCGGGGCCGGCTCCCTGACGGTGCGCTCGAACCTGGCCTGGTCGGCCGGCCAGATGGGCGGCACGGGCACCACCACCCTCGCCTCCAACGCCGTGCTCACCGTCAGCGGCGGGGCGGACAAGGACCTGCGCCGGCGGCTGGACAACTACGGCACGGTGACGTGGACGGCGGGCCGCATCCTCGGGCACGACTCGGCGATCCTGAACAACTACCCCGGTGCGCTGTTCGACGCGCAGGTCAGCGCGACGATCTTCGAGAGCGGCGACGGCACCACCAAGACCTTCAACAACTCCGGCACGTTGCGGAAATCCGTGGCCGCCGGCACGACGGCCATTCACGGGACGTTCAACCAAAATGGCGTCGCAAACGTGCAGACGGGCGTCATCAACCCCGTTGGCGCGCCAGTGCTGGGCAACTCCAGCTACACCGGCTCGGGGCAGTTTCTGCTCGGCAACTGCACCCTGGCCGGGACGGTGACGATCAGCGGCGGAACCGACATGACCTTCGCCTCCGGCAGCCTGGGCGGCACCGGCACCATCGTCGGCACGCTCAACTGGACGGGCGGCACGATGGTCTCCGGCGGCACCACGTTCATCGCCACCAACGGCGCGCTCGTGGTCAGCGGCGGCGCGGACAAGGATCTGCGGCGCACGCTGGACAATTACGGCACGCTCACCTGGACGGGCGGCCGCATCCTCGGCCACGAAGCGCCCACGCTGCACAACCGCGCGGGCGCGCTCTTCGAGGCGCGGGCCGACACCACGCTGTATGAGAGCGGCGACGGCACGATCAAGACGTTCAACAACGCGGGTGTTGCGCGGCGCACCACGGGCACGGGCGTGACCACCTGGCACGGCCTGTTCAACAACGCCGGCTCGCTGATCGGCGAAACCGGCACCGTTGCCCTGGCCGGCGGCGGCGCCAGCTCCGGCACGTTCACCAACGTGCTGGGAGCCACGCTGGAATTCACCGGCGGCACGCAGACGCTCAACTCGGGCGCGACCTTTGTGGGTGCGGGGACCGCCCTCGTGGACGGCGGCACGGTCAACGTCGGCCCCGGGGCCACGGCCACGGTCACGGGCGCCTTCGGCGTCGCTTCCGGCACGCTGGGCGGCCCGGGCACGCTGCTGGTGGCCGCCGGCGGCCAGTTCCCGTGGACCGGGGGCATGATGGCGGACGCGACGGGCCGGACGGTCATCACCAATGGCGCGACGCTGACCGCCAGCAGCGGGGCGGACAAGGATCTGCAACGCATCCTCGACAACTACGGCACGGTGACGTGGACGGCGGGCCGGATCACCGGCCACGCCACGCCGACACTGAACAACCACGCCGGGGCGCTGCTGGATGTGCAGGTGGACACCACGCTCTTTGCGAGCGGTGACGGGACGACCAAGACCTTCAACAACGCCGGCACGCTGCGGAAGTCCGCCGGCACGGGCACGAGCACCCTGCACGGCGTCTTCAACCACACGGGCGCGGCGGACATCCAGACGGGCACGCTCAACCCGGACGGCACGGTGACGCTGGGCACGTCGAGCTACAGCGGGGCGGGGCGGTTCCTCATCACGGACGGCACGCTGGCGGGAACGCTGACGATTGGCGGCGGGGCGAACGTGGAACTGGCGTCGGGATCGTTGGGCGGCACGGGCACCATCGTTGGCTCGCTCAACTGGACCGGCGGCACGATGGTCGCCGGCGGCACGACGATCATCGCCACCAACGGCGCGCTCGTGGCCAGCGGCGGCGCGGACAAGGACCTGCGGCGCACGCTGGACAATTTCGGCGCGATCACCTGGACGGGAGGCCGCATCATCGGCCACGACACGCCCACGCTGCACAACCGCGCGGGCGCGGTCTTCGAGGCGCGGGCCAACACCACGCTGTATGAGAGCGGCGACGGCACGACGAAGACCTTCAACAACGCAGGCACGGTGCGGCGCACGACCGGCACGGGCGTCACCACCTGGAACGGCCTGTTCAACAACTCCGGCACGATCATCGGCGAGACGGGCATCGTGGCGCTCAATGGCGGCGGCACCAGCTCGGGCGTCTTCACGAACCTGGCGGGCGCGACCATCAACTTCACCGGCGGCACGCAGACGCTCACCGACGGCGCGAGCCTGTCCGGCCTGGGCACGAACAAGATTTCCGGCGGCACGCTCAACGTCGGCGCCGACGCGACGGCCACCGCGTCCGGGATTTTCACCCACGCCTTCGGCAGCCTCGGCGGCCCGGGCACGTTCGCGGTGGCCTCGGGGAGCCAGTTCAACTGGCTCGGCGGCGCGATGGCCGGCACCACGGGCCGGACGGTCATCAACAGCGGCGCGACGCTGACCGCCGGCAGCGGGGCGGACAAGGACCTGCGGCGCGTCCTCGACAACTACGGCACCGTGACGTGGACGGCGGGCCGCATCGTCGGCCACGCCACACCGACGCTCAACAACCACGTTGGCGCGCTGTTCGACGCGCAGGTGGACACAACGCTCTTTGCGAGCGGCGACGGGACAGTCAAGACCTTCAACAACGCCGGCACGCTGCGGAAGTCGGCCGGCACGGGCACCAGCACCCTGCACGGCGTCTTCAACCACACGGGCGTGGCGGATATCCAGACGGGCACGGTGAACCCGGACGGCACGGTCACGCTGGGCACGTCGAGCTACAGCGGGGCGGGGCGGTTCCTCATCACGGACGGCACGCTGGCGGGGACGCTGACGATTGGCGGCGGGGCGAACGTGGAGCTGGCGTCGGGCACGCTGGGCGGCACGGGCACGGTCATTGGAACCCTCAACTGGACCAGCGGCGTGCTGGGCAACGGCGGCACGACAACCATTGCCACCAACGGCGCGCTGGCGGCCAGCAGCGCGGCGGACAAGGATCTGCGGGGGATCTTGAACAACCTCGGCACGGTCCTCTGGACGGCGGGCCGCATCCTCGGCCACGGCACGCCCATCATCAGCAACCAGTTCGGCGCGGTCTTCGAGACGCGCGTGAATGCGACGCTCTTCGAGAGCGGCGACGGCACGCCCAAGCGGTTCGCAAACCTCGGCACGGTGCGGAAGATCGCCAGCACCGGCACGAGCATCTGGAACGGCACGCTCACCCAGGCCGGCGCGCTGGAAATCCACACGGGCATCCTGCGGCTCACGGGCAATTTTGCGCCTTCCGCCGGCAGCTCGCTCACCAGCTACCTCGGCGGGCTGACGGCCGGCACGCAGTATGGCCGGCTGCAGGTGGACGGCAGCAGTGCGCTGGCGGGCACGCTCAACGTCGTCCTCACCAATGGTTTCACGCCGGCGGTCCTGGATGCCTTTCTCGTGGTGAGCAGCGGCTCCGGTTCCGGCTTGTTCTCCACGCTGCTGGGCGGCGTGCTCGGCGGCGGGCTGTCGCTCTCGCCGACTTATCTGAACGGCGACGCGACGCTGACGGCGCTGCTTTCCGGCGGCCTGCCGCCGCTTGCGCCGCAGGCCACCGGCACGGAACGGCTGCTGCGCTGGCCCGGCGCGGAGGGCTGGGTGCTGGAGACGGCCCCCGCCGTCACCGGGCCGTGGACGCCCGTTCTGGTCCCCGTCACGCAGGAGAACGGGGACAGCGTTGTCCGCTTGCCTGCCGAGGACACTCGCTTTTATCGTCTGGTGCCCGTCGCTTCGCCGCGGCCCGGCGACAACCCAACCCAGTAAACCAACTCATCGTGCCTGAGCTAATTTTACACCTCCTCGGCGACTATGTGCTCCAGACGGAGCAGATGGCCGTGCGCAAGCTGCGCAGTTGGTCCTGGGCCATCATCCACGC
>Ga0169931_10009344_pt1 | contig 14147 bp, 12 predicted proteins | sample Kivu_15m_20L_FD_129675 | JGI IMG/M metagenome (GOLD analysis project Ga0169931, IMG submission 129675) | Freshwater microbial communities from Lake Kivu, Western Province, Rwanda to study Microbial Dark Matter (Phase II) - Kivu_15m_20L... | ecosystem: Environmental > Aquatic > Freshwater > Lake...
CATAGGCATGCGAGGCGCGGTCGGTGATGCCGGCGTAGGCCTCGGTCTCGGTGATGATGCCGCTGGTGCGCTCCTCGAACTCCGTCACGAGCACCTTGCCCAGCAGATCGCGCGCGATGCGCGCCACGTCCGTGCTGGTGTAGAAGGACCTTGCCAGCTTGCGGTTCATGCCGTCCCGGAGGAATCGCCGTACTCATCCTTCAGCATCCGCGCCGAGCTCACGTCACGCTCGTAATGAGCGAGCGGTTCGGCGCCCACGCTCCCGGAGCGGCCCTTTGCGGAGGCCTGCCCTCGTTTGCACACATCGCAGCGGCCGCAGGTGCCATCAAGCGTCTCGCCGAAGTAGCGAAGCACGATGCTCATGCGGCAGGTCGACGCTTCATCGACGTACGCGAGCATCGCATCCAGACGGTCGCTCGCGCGGCGTTGCCGGTCTCGGAGCGCGGCGGGATCGAGCGTGAGCCGCGCGGAATCGCCTCGTGGCCGCAGCAATGTGGCCATGGGCGCATCGCTCCTAGGCCGATACACGAGGATGCCCATGCCATCCAGTTCCTTCAGGGATGCGATGAATCGTTCCGTCGTGATGCCGGCCAATCGCGCCAATCGCGCTTCATCGATCAGGGTGGGCTCCTCGAAGAGGCCGCCGTGGGCGCGCAGCAGCGCCTCCATCACCGGGCCCAGGCGTGCATCGTTCACGCGCACGCGATGGACGCTCGCCGGGTCGGTCACGATCATCGCCCGCGAAGGGCTGTGCGCACCCTCGCTCAGGACGAGTTGCTCATCGAGCTCCAGCGCCTTGAGGGCATTGGCCACAACAGCCCCGCGCGAGCCGGTGCGTTGCGCCAGCGCTGCCAGGTCGATGGCGTAAGTCTCGTTCAGTCCGGAGCCCAAGGCGATGCCGTGCTGATCGGCGAAGGCTTGATGCACACGGCGCACCTGTTCCAAGGTCGGGAAACCATCGCGCAGCCGATCGCGCGCGCGGTCGGCATCGCCCGGCCCGGTGAGCAGGAAGGCCCATGAGTCGGTGCCGTCGCGACCAGCGCGCCCGGCTTCCTGGTAGTAGCTCTCCAGATCGGGCGGCGGCTCCAGGTGGATTACTGTGCGCACATCGGCCTTGTCGATGCCCATGCCGAAGGCGTTGGTGGCGGCCACGCAGCGGATCCGGCTCTCGGTCCACTCGCGCTGAATGCGGTCGCGCTCCGCGCTGCTGAGGCCCGCGTGATAGGCCGCGGCGCTGATGCCATGTTGCATGAGCAGTTGTGCTATGCGCACCGTGGCTCTTCGCTCGCGCGCGTACACGATGGCTGAGCCGGGCACTCCGCGCAGGATCCGTAGCAAGCGACCGGTGCGGTCCTCGCCGTGGCTTACCCAGAGGGCGAGCTCGGGCCGCGCGAAGGATCCGCGGAGGAGGCGGCCATCCGTGAACTCGAGCCGCTCCATGATGTCGGCCGCCACAGCTGCCGTGGCCGATGCGGTGAGCGCCAGCACGGGCACGCCGGCTGCCAGCGCGCGGATCTCAGCGATGCGGCGGTACGCTGGCCGGAAGTCATGGCCCCATTGCGAGATGCAGTGCGCCTCGTCCACTGCGATAAGGCCGAGTGGAAGGCGCGGCAGCCGCGCTTTCATGACCTCCGTGCCCAGGCGTTCCGGCGACACATAGAGGAAGGCGAGCTTTCCGAGCGCTGCAGCCTCCAGTGCGTTGTCGATCTCCGCCGCGCGCATGCCGGCCACCAGGGCACGCGCCGCGATGCCTCGCCGCTGGAGTCCTTCCACTTGGTCCTTCATGAGCGCGATCAGCGGCGAGACCACCAGGCACAACTTGCCCATGCACAGCGCCGGTACCTGGTAGCAGATGCTCTTGCCGCCACCCGTGGGCAGCAGCGCCAGCGTGTCCTTCCCCTGCAGCGCCCGCATGATGATGGCCTCCTGGCCGGGACGGAACGCTCCATAGCCCCAATGCGTCTTGAGCACCTCAAGCGGGTCACGCATCGCTCCTCGGGCTGTCATCTGTTGATAAGCACATCACTGGGGGCCGTTACATTGCGCCGTCCGCGCGGGCGGCCCTCTACATTTGAACCGGGTCCACGAACCAACAAGCGCATGATCACCACCGGCCAAAAGATAGCCATCGAGCGCACCAAGCATTCACGGCTGCAGGAGACGGACCTCGAGAACATCAAGTTCGGGCGCGTCTTCAGCGACCACATGTTCATGATGGACTACGCCGATGGAGCGTGGCGCGAGCCGCGCATCGTGCCCTTCGGCGATCTGCGCATGAGCCCGGCCTCGCTGGTGCTCCATTACAGCCAGACCATCTTCGAGGGACTGAAGGCATACCGGAATGTCAAGGGCGGCATCAACCTCATCCGTCCGCAGGACAACATCGCACGCATGAAGCACAGCGCTGAGCGCATGTGCATGCCGCCTGTGCCTGAGGACATCTTCATGGAAGCGCTGATCGAATTGCTGCGCATTGATGAAGGCTGGATCCCCAAGGACGAAGATGCCTCGCTCTACATCCGCCCCTTCCTCTTCGCCAGCGATGAGTACGTCGGTGTGCGCCCCAGCGAAGGTTACCGCTTCATCATTCTCACCTGCCCCGTGCGTGGCTATTACGCCGAGCCTGTGCGCGTGAAGATCGAGACCAAGTACAGCCGAGCCTTCCCCGGCGGAACCGGCGAGACCAAGTGCGGCGGCAACTACGGCGGGGGCCTCTATCCCGCCAAGCTCGGACAGGCGGCCGGCTACCATCAATTGCTCTGGACCGATGGCCTCACGCACCAGTACATCGAGGAGAGCGGCACGATGAACGTGTTCTTCAACATCGATGGCACATTGGTGACGCCCGCGCTCGACGGCACCATCCTTCGCGGCATCACGCGCGACAGCATCATCCGCATCGCGAACGATGAGGGCATCAAGGTGGAGGAGCGGCGCGTGTCGGTGGAGGAAGTGGAGATCGCTGCGCGCAACGGGCGTCTGCGTTCCGCCTTCGGCGCAGGCACCGCGGCCACCATCGCCCACATCCAAGCCATCGCCTTCGACGACGCCGTGTACGAGTTGCCCGGCGTGGAGACGCGCGAGCTCGCCAACCAAATCGGCAAGCGCCTCGACGATATCCGTCGCGGCCGCGTCGCTGATCCTTACGGGTGGGTGGTGCCGGTGTGACGAAGCCTGCAAATCCTATTGACACGAAGGCTCCGATACGGAGCCTTCGTCATTTCGCGCGCAGCCCTGCGATGCTGTCGGGGATCACCGCCAGGCCGGGAAGGAGGAAGAGCAAGGTGTAGGCTGGCCAATCGAGGAAGAGGCAGCCGAAGCATATGCCGCTCACGAGCAGAGCGCCGAAGGCCAGGCCGGTGGCGTGCAGTCCGCGGAAGAGGGTGCGGTCGGTGCGCGTGGCGGCATGGGTCGCATGCCACCGGGGTCGTCCAGGGGCCGGTAGAAGCGGAGTCGCTCGTCGTAGGCGGCACGTGCGCTCGCATCGCTCAGCGTGAGGTAGGCGTCGTGCAGCGCATGGAAGACCTCAGGCGCGCGATCGCTGAGGTTCTTGTCCGGGTGCCATTGCTTCACGCGCTCGCGGTAGGCACGCTTGATCTCCTTCGGCGTGGCATCGCGCGGCACTCCCAGCACCTTGTAGTGGTCGTAGCGAAGGGCGCGATCCATCGATGGCTGGTTCAATGCGCGGCTTGCGCTGTTGGAACGGCCCGTTCATTGCGCGGGCCTTATGCGATCTGCACGCCGAAAGTATCTTACCTGCGTGCATCGCATGCGATCCGCGATTCTTGCCCTGGTGCCCGCTCTGGCCTTATGCGCCCATGCGCAACAGGCCGTGCTGCGCGGCGTGGTGGTGGACGCTGAGACGAGCCAGCCGCTCGCAGGCGCGCACGTTTCGCTCGCAGGGTCCTCGAAGGGCGCAGTGAGCGATGGCGATGGGCGATTCAGCATGCCCGTGCCCGAAGGTGCGCCGGTGAGCTTCCGCGTGAGCTTCACGGGCTTCGCCGAATTGCGACGGGCGGTCACCGTGGAGGAGATCGCCACGGGTGAACCGCTGATCCTCCGCATGCGGCGCGGAGCCATCGAGCTCGACCCGACCGAGGTACGCGCGCAGCCGGCGCCCGAGGTCGTTTTTCGGCGCGCTGACCTGCACGTGGGCGGCTACCTGGTGAACGAGGATGGCATCTGGGTGCTGGGCTACGACAAGCCTCAGCTCTGGCATTCGGAATCAGAGGCCGGCGCGCGGGTGATGCGCGGGCCACGACTCGTGCGGCTCGACACGCTGTTCCGCGAGATGGCGAGCGCCGAAGTGCCCGATGACGCACGCGCCATGCACCGCGACCACGGCGGGCGCCCGGTGATCGAGGGCAGCAAGGAAGGCTGGGTGGCGCGGCCTGCGGCCGAGGGCATCGTACTTGAGCGCATCGACCGGCGAAAGCTGCGCGAGGCCGTGTTGCCCTGGACCGACAGCCTCGGCGGCAGCCTTTTCGGCAACAACCGCAGCGAGCAGTTCCCGGCCTACGAGCATTTCGCGCGCGACTTGAGGACTGACAAGGACCGGCTGCTATGCACCGTGCAGGACGACTTCATGATGGAGCTCTTCCGCAGCCAGTACAAGTACATGAGCGGGCCAGACAAGGTGATCGCCATGGACCTCGAGATCGAGACCGGCATCGACCGCGAGATCATTGCCGGCTTCATGACCGGCTTCCACAAGGACCTCTACTTCAAGGTGCCTTATGCGCCGCTCTTCTTGGTGCGCGACACCTTGTGCGTCTTCGACCATGCCAAGGAGCGGATCAAGCGCTACGGCGCAGACGGGACTCCATACTCCGAAGTGAAGATGCGGCATGCGAGCGAGCGCCATTGGAGCGGGCAATTGCTCCAGGACCGCCACAACGGCCAGGTGCTCGCCCTCTTCCGTCAAGGGCCGCGCGCGTGGCTGCGCACGGTGGACGCGCGCACCGGGGCCTTGGGCAATCCGTGCAAGCTCACGCATCCGTTCCCGGAGGAGGTGCAGGTGAACGGCGGGCACGCGTATTACGTGTACCGTCCCTTCGGGTCGACGGAGAAGCGCACGCTGTTCAGGGAGCAGTTGCGCTGAGCGCGCTAGCGGGCCGCACGCACAACCGGTTCATTCCGTACCGGGAAATTCACCGAGTTGGCGATGAAGCAGTACTTGTGCGCAGCGGCGTGCAGGGTGACGGCCTTTTCGACATACGCGGGATCCTCGATCACCACTTCGGGGCGCAGCACCACCTCGCTGAAATGCCCGCCGCCATCCTTCGTGAGCACAAGCGTGCCTTCTGCCTTGTCGCTGTACCTGAGCACATTGATGCGGGCGCGTGCGCAGAGGGCCAGATAGGTGAGGAGATGGCAGCCACTCAGGGCGGCGAGCAGCAGGTCCTCCGGGTTGTGCAGAGCCGTATCGCCACGGAACATCGGATCAGCGGTGGCGCGCAGCTCGCTCTTGCCATTGATGCGGATGAGGTGCTCCCGCGTGTAGCTCTCGTAAGTGCGCGTGTGGTCGCCGCGCCAGAGCAGGTCGAGGGTGTAGAGGTGCGATTCCGCCATGGGGTGAAAGTAAACGCCCGGACCAAGGCTGGACCGGGCGTTACACTGGTTCGTCGCAACTAGTTCTTCGCTTCCCCAGCCAAGGTCGGCGTGAAGCCAACGCTCTTGAAGAAGAAGGCGTACTTGTCCGCCTGCTCCTCGATGATCTTGCTCGTGGGCTTGCCAGCGCCGTGGCCGGCCTGCGTCTCCACGCGGATCAGCACGGGGGCATCGCCTTGCTGTGCGGGTTGCAACGCGCTGATGAACTTGAAGCTGTGCGCGGGCACCACGCGATCATCGTGGTCGGCCGTCATCACCATGGTGGCGGGGTACTTGGCGGGCTTGCAATTGTGCAGCGGCGAGTAGGCCCGGAGGTAGTTGAACTCTTCCTTGCTGGTCTCGGCATTGCCGTACTCGGGCACCCAGCCGAAGCCTGCGGTGAATTTCTGGTAGCGCAGCATGTCGAGCACGCCCACTTCGGGGAAGCACACGCCGAAGAGGTCGGGGCGCTGCGTCATCACGGCTCCCACGAGCAGGCCGCCGTTGCTGCCGCCATTGATTCCGAGGTGCGCGCTGCTGGTCCACTTCTCCTTGATGAGGTACTCGGCCGCCGCGATGAAGTCGTCGAACACGTTCTGCTTCTTCTCCTTCATGCCGGCCTTGTGCCAGTCCTCGCCGTACTCACCGCCACCGCGCAGGTTGGCCAGCGCGAACACGCCACCTTGCTCCAGGAGCAGCATGCGGCTGGTGCTGAAGCTCGGCGAGAGGCTGATGTTGAATCCGCCATAGGCGTAGAGCAGGGTGGGGTTCTTGCCATCGCGCTTCACGCCCGTCCTGCTCACGATGAACATCGGGACCTTCGTGCCGTCCTTGCTGGGATAGAACACCTGTTCCGTGACGAACTGCGCGGGGTCGAACTTCAACTCGGGACGGAACCACACCTCGCTCTGGCCGCTGGCGTAGTCGTACTTGTAGATGGTGCCGGGATCGGTGAAGCTGGTGAAGCTGTAGAAGCTGAAGGTGTCGTCGCGCTTTCCGCCGAAGCCGCCCGCGCTGCCGATGTCCGGCAAGGCGATCTCCTGCCTGTCACTGCCATCAAGCTTCATGCGGTAGAAGCGGCTGGTGGCGTCCTTCAGGTACTCGGCGAAGAGGTTGCCGCCGCCGGTGCTCACGCTCTGCAGCAGCTCCTTCGCTTCGGGGATGATGTCCTTCCAGTTGGCTTGAGCGGGATTCGCGGGATCCACCTCCACCAAGCGGTAGTTGGGCGCGTCCACCTCGGTCATCACCAGGAACTTGCCCGTGGCGGGAACGAAGTCGATGATGCTGGTCTTGTGGTCGAAGCCGCTCTGCAGCGTCATCCACTTGGTGCCAGGGGTAGGGATGCCGCCTGTACGGAGGTCGTGGTAGTGCATCTCATAGCCGTTCGTGCCCGTGCTGATGTACAGCGTAGCGAACTCCTCTTCCTCGGTGACACCAACGCCCACGTACAGGTCGCCGTTCTCCTTGTTCTCCCACACGAGCGCATCCTTCTCCTGCGGGTCGCCGAGCTTGTGGTAGTAAACCTTCTGGAACTTGCTCGCAGCGCTCAGCTCCGTGCCCTTGGCAGGAGTGGGGTAGCGGCTGTAGAAGAAGCCGTCCTTGTAGAACGATGCGCCGCTGAACTTGCTCCATTTAAGCAGATCGGTGGTGGGCTGCATGGTGCTGAGGTCGTACACCATGATCTCCTGCCAATCGCTGCCGGCCTTCTGCACGCCCACGGCCATGTAACGGTCGTCCTTGCTGGTGCCGATAGGACTGTAGGTGGTGGTCCCGGCGGGGTCGAGCTGGTTCGGGTCGATGAAGACCTTGTCCTCGCCATCGAGCCCTTCGCGCACGTAGATCACGGCCTGGTTCTGCAGGCCGCTGTTCTTCCAAACGAAGTAGAGGTTGCCCACGCGCATAGGGCCGTTCACCTTCGGGAAGTTGTAGAGCTCCTCGTAACGCTTGGCCAAGGCGCCGCGGAAAGGGATCTTCTCCAAGTAGGCGTTGGTGACCGCATTCTGGCGCTTCACCCAATCGGCGGTCTCCGCGCTCGTGTCGTTCTCAAGCCAGCGGTAGGGGTCGGCCACCCAGGTGCCATGCAGGTCGTCTCCAGCCGATTTGTCCTTACGGGTTTCAGGGTAGGTTATCTGCTTCACTTTCGTTTGGGCGCTCACAGTTCCAACGGAAATGGAAAGCAGGGCAAGGATAAGAGGCTTGTGCATGGTGCTTTGCGTTGAGGGACGGCGAAGCTACCCGCAGATAGGAATGCGCCAAGAAGCGCGCGCGTGACGAGCGGTTGGCTCAGGCTGACTTTCGACGGGCGAGCTTCTGGCTCACCAGCTCGAACTGCGTGCCCGGCCCGTCGAGCAGGTGGATGTCGCAATCGAGCTGGCTGGCGAGGGTGTGGATCAGGTCCATGCCCAGGCTGTTGGGGCGGTGGAAGCCATCGCGGCTCTTGAGGCCCACGCCGTCGTCACCCACGCGCATGCGCAGGCCCTCGGCCTCGCTGCCATGCAGGTGGAAGATGACTGTGCCGCTGCTGCGCTCTGGGAAGGCGTACTTGAAGCTGTTGCTGATCACCTCGTTCACCAAAAGGCCGAGCGGAACCAGCGTGTCCACGGTCAAGGTCTTCACGCTGATGTCGATGTCCATGTTCAGCTTGATGTTCACCGAGTAGGCGTACACGAGGTCGCGCACCAGGCTGTTGAGGTAGCCATCGACAGGGATGTTCGCAAGGTCCTTGGTGAGGTAGGTCTGCTCATGCACCAGGGCCATGGCGCTCACACGGTTCACGCATTCGTTGAAGAGCTCGGTGGTGCGTGGGTCCTTCACCTGGTCCATCTGGAAGCGGATCAGGCTCTTCACGATCTGCAGGTTGTTCTTCACCCGGTGGTGGATCTCCTTGATCATCACCTCCTTCTCCTCCTTGCTCAGCATGGTCTCGCGCAGGTCGCGGTTGGCGCGCTCGAGGCTCATGTGGGCCACCTTGAGCTGCTCGTTCCGCAGGCTGCTCTGCGCCAGCAGTTTCCCCCGGGCGCCCACGAGCCAGGCCATGGCCACGGCCAGCAGGCAGGCGGCGATGAGGAGCCATTGGGCCTCGTTCCATTGCCGGCTAAGGGTGGCGCTGTGCGCGCTAAGGCCCTGCTCATGCACCGCGCTCGCGTTGCGGTCGATGGCCTTTTGCGCGTTGTTCATCATGATGTTGAACACGGCCTCATTAAATCGCGGATCGGCCAGGCTCGCACTGCCGGGCAGTGCTTGCTTGTGCAGCGAGTCGGCTTGGACGAGGGCCAGCTCCAACTCTCCGACCAATCGGTCGACGCCGGGCAGGCCATTGTAGGTGGTGCTGATGGCACGGCTCTGGGCGCGCAACCCATCGAGCTCGGCGGGCCATTGGCGCTGCCCGCTTCCGATGTCCACGCGGTGCACCACATCGAGGCGATGCAGGTCGCTGCTGAGCCGGTTCAATTCGTTGAGCAGGCCCACGGCGCGGCCGATGCTGGTTTGTTCACCACGCGAACGCGATACGAGGCTCACGCCATAAATGATGAAGAGCGTGGCGAGCAGGGCGGCCAGGGCGGGCCATTTGCGCCAGGAAGAGAAGAAGGTCCAGGTCATGGGCGCCCGTTGAACGGCTCGGGCGCGGAACGGTTGCAAAACGGCTCAAGGCTCCGCGCTGGCGCGCAGGCGGGCCTCGAAGGCCTGCAAGAGGGCCTGGATCCGCGCCTCGGCCACGGTCTTGATCTCGGCGTAGGCTTGCCGCAGGGCGGTGATGCTGGTACCGGGGCTGTCCTTCAGCGGCCGGTCGCCTTGGGTGAGCAGGCCCAAGTGAACCCCGCCACGCTTGGTGGTCCGGTTCCCGGTGTGGGTCAGTTCGCTCACGGTCACGCGGCATTCGCCCGCGCGCGTGTGCACCACCACGCGGTACTGGATGGCGCCCATGGTCTCTTCGCGAAGCCAGAGCATCTTCGAGCGGAAGTTCACGCGTGCCGTTCCCTCAAGCACGCTCTCCTCGCGCACCAGGCGGAGCATCTTCGCGCCCGGCTCCTTTCCGAAGGTCCAGTTCCATGCATCCGCGGCCTTCTCGCGCAGCAACTGCCCATTCAAGGGCACGTTGATGGATCGCGAGTAGAAGAGGGGAGCTGGCCCGACGGCAGGCGAATCCTGGCCCGCAGCGTCAACGGCGAGCGCCGCGCACAACAGGAAAAGCCCATGGCAGCGCATGGCTGCCAAGGTAGTCGACCGGATTGGCGAAGGCTTTACATTTGCGCCCCTTATTCACGATCAAATGAGCAACAATGCGCGAGGGAACACCGCTCTGAAGGTGGGTGTGTTCTACGATGGGAGCTACTTCACCCATGTCAGCAACTACTACAACTACGTGCACACGCACCGCCGTCGGCTGCACATCGGCGGGGTGCATGAGTTCATCAAGCACACGCTGGCCGAGCGCGAGGGCGCCGCGCCCAGCCTCTGCCACATCATCGACGCACATTTCTTCCGCGGCCGCTTCAGCGCTCGCGATGCCATGGAGAAGACCAATCAGCTCTACTACGACAGGGTCTTCGACGACGTGCTCATGTACAACGGCGTGCAGACGCATTACCTGCCCGTGAAGGACCTCATGGGCCGCAAGCGGGAGAAGGGCATCGATGTGCTCATGGCCCTGGAGACCTACGAGCTGTGCATGCTCAAGCGCTTCGACGTGGCGGTGCTCATCGCAAGCGACAGCGACCATGTGCCCCTTGTACGCAAGCTGCATGCGCTGGGCTGCAAGACCATGCTGCTGGGCTGGGACTTCGAGTTCACCGATCAGGAGAGCGGTGAGGTGCAGACCACCAAGACCAGCACCGACCTGTGGAACGCCGTGAGCTACCCCTTGCCCATGCACGACCTGATCGACGAGGGGCTGAAGGAAGCTGATGAGGTGGTGCTGGACATGTTCGTGAGCCGCGACGCGCGCGACTTGGAGCCGGAGGCCGACCGCCAGTCGGTCACGCTTGTGGACGAGGAGCGCCACCTCAGCGCTATCATGAGCCTGATGAACGGCTACGGCTTCATCCGCTACCCGGACAACAACCTCTTCTTCCGCCACGACGACCTGGAGGGCATCGCCTTCGAGGAGCTCTCGGTAGGCGACGAGCTGGAGTTCAACGTGGGGGTGAATCACCGAGGGCAACGGGTGGCCAAGAAGATCACCCGGCCAGCGGAGCAATAAGTCTCAACTGAGCGGAACGCGCAGCGTGAATGCCGCGCCGGTGCCAGCGCCGCCGCTGTGCGCCTCCAGCGTGCCGCCATGCGCTGCGGCCCACTGCCTGGCGCGCGCCAGCGTAGATCGGCCCTGCGCCTCGCCGTTCGTGCTTCGGCCCTTGAGCACCGCATAACGCGTGAAGACCTGTGCGAGGTCGTCCGCATCGAGGCCGATGCCGTGATCAACGACAGAGAGGACGGCGTTGTCTTCCTCGCGCGCGAGGGAGATGGCGATGGATTTTCCCTCGGCGCTGAACTTCGATGCGTTGCTCAGCAGGGCGCAGATCAAGTCCTCGAGCATGCGCGCATCGCCCTGCACGGTGATGGACGTCGACAGGTCAGCGTCCACACGCTGCTTCTTCCGTTCAAAGCGGTGGGCCAGCGCGTTGATGGCTCGCTGCGCCACCTCATTCAACATCACCGGCTGCGGATCACGGATCACGGGCGCGCGGTCCACCGCGAGGTCGTCGAGCAATTGCTCGGAGCCACGCATGGCCTTGAAGTACTGCTCCTCGGCGAAGGCGATGAGCTCGGCGCGTTCCTCCGCCTTGGCATCGGCCATCTGTGCGATGGCCTGCTGCATGGCGGCGAGGCGGTTGCGCAGGTCGTGGGCGAAACGGTGCAGGCGCTCAGCCTGCTCGGCGGAGGCCTTCATGACGCCTATTCGCGTGCGAAGCGCTGGAGCATGTCCTCCAGGCTGTCGGAGTTGATGGGCTTGGAGAGATAGTGGCAGCCCTTGAGCGCGCGAATCGCCTCCACCACGTCGGGGCGGGTGCTGGCCGTGAGGAAGAGGATGGGGATGGGCACAGGGTCGTTGGCGTGGATCTCCTGGGCGAGCTCAAGGCCGTTCTTCGGGCCCTTGAGGTAGATGTCCATGATGATAAGGTCGGGTCGCTCCTGCTTGAGCAGGGCCTCGGCCTCCTCGGTGCTCTTCGCGGTGCCCAGCACCTCGAAGCCCATGCGCTCCAGTTGCAGCTGATAGCTGAACGAGATGATCGCCTCGTCCTCGATGATCAAGATCTTCTTCATGGTTGGCCGGTTCTGGTGGGTTCAATCATTCAACTTCACCTGCGCGGCGCGCGCCGATCCGCCAATATGCGTTGAAAGCTATCCACGGATAGGGCCTTCTCGACATAGCCCATGACACTGCGGAATGCGAGGGCGCGCTCCAGGTCGCTGGGACGGTTGCTGCTGCTGAACATCACCACGCTGGTGACGGCGTTCGGAAGGAGGCGCTCGGCCTCGCAGATGGACAGGAACTCGAAACCGGTCACTGCGGGCATGTTGATGTCAACGAGGAGCAAGTCGGGGAGGTCGTTGCCGGCGCGGAAATGCGCCAGGGCATCCGCGGCGTTGGTGTAGCAAGTGATGCGCTCGGTGAAGCCGGCCCTCTTCAGCACCATGCGCGTCACGAAGTTGCAATCGTCCTCATCGTCGACCACCAGGATGTGGCGTACCTCCGTCTGCTGCAGGGTCTGTTGCGTCATGGCTCTCCGTTAAGATTGGTTCAAACGATACAAAGCGCCGGAATGTTCCCGCGATGCGTGCGGTATCGCAGGCCATTGCCCGGCGCACCCGCGCGAGCACCTAAACAGGAAGGGCGGCCCTCGGGCCGCCCTTCGCAAGCTGGTTCAGCAGGGCATCAGTTCTCGTCCGGCAGGAAGCTGTGCTTCTCGGCGTAACGGAGCATCTGGCCAATGAAGTTCTTGGGGTATCTCACTGTCACGTCGGTGATGTTGCCTGCCTCGTCGGTCAAGGCTTGCATCTCCGGTTGGATGAAGCCCGCGTAAGGCTTGGTCTTGATCTTCTCCGCGCGGCGAAGCACTTCAGCATGGATGGCCTGGTCCACCTTAACGCCGTAGCCTTCAACGAGCGCCTGGCAGGCCTTGTAATCACCCTGGCTCTTGATGCGCTGCACCTCGCGCAGCAGCTCGCCGAAGATGACGCGCAGCTTCTCGTAGTCCTTGATGTCGTAATACGTGCCGCCATCGCGCACCACCTTCTCGATCACATTCTCAGCCTTGCCGCGCTCAAAGGCCCAGGCGCTCACCCACATGCGGTTGCGCATGTGCGCCTCCTCCACATCCTTGCTGGGCTTGATGCGGCGCAGCTGAACCAGCAGGCCGTTGCGGATGTATGAGTCGTATTCGGCGTGGCCCACCTCCAGGCTCGGCATCACGCCCAGTTCAACCAGCTTCGGGTCCATGATATAGTAGAGCGCCACCAGGTCGGCGCGGCCCTCCTCCAGGGTGCTGGCGTAGCTCTTCAGCGTGGCATCCGTCTCGCCGATGCCCGGCTCCAACTGGCCGCTGGCGTGGCCCACCACTTCGTGCAGCGCGGTGTGCAGCTTGCCGGCCAGCGCACCGTGCGCCTTGGCCAGCGCGATCTCCGTGGAGTCGTGGCAGAAGACATCGAGCGTGCTGCTGCCGCTGCTCTTGTCGTAGGCATCGCTGATGTTGCCCAGGCTCACGCTCTTGCTGCCGTGGGTGGCGCGGATCCAGTTGGCGTTGGGCAGGTTCACGCCCACCGGGGTGCTGGGGGCCGCATCGCCCGCCTCGCCCACGGTGTTGATGAAGCGGTAGGTGATGCCCACCACGTTCTTCTTCTTGTGCTGGGGCAGCAGCGGGCTGTTGTCCTCGAACCACTGCGCGTTCTGCATGATCACGGCCATGTTCCTGGTGGCCTCAGGATCGTTCACCTCCACGATGGCCTCGTAGCTGCCGCGCTTGCCCATGGGGTCGTTGTACACCTCCACGAAGCCCAGGATGTAGTCCACCGTGCTGTTCACGTCCTTCACCCAGGCCACGTTGAAGTCGTCCCAGGTCTTCAGGTCGCCGGTGCGGTAGTACTGTATCAGGAGCTCCAGCGCTTTCTTCTGTTCGGCGTTCTCGGCCACGCCCGCCGCTTTCTCCAGCCACTTCACGCTCTCCTCCAGCGCGGGGCCATACATCCCGCCCACTTTGTAGACGCGCTCTTCGAGCTGGCCGCTCGCGTTGCGCGCGAGCTTGCTGTTGATGCCGTAGCTGAGCGGCTGATCGCCGCCTTGTGCTTCCATCGGCGCGTAGAACGCTTCCACTTCGCCCTGGCTCACATCGTTACCATAGAAGTTCACGGCGCTGGCCAGCACCAGGTCCTTGCTGGCATCGAGGCTCACCTTCTTGGCATCCAACTCCGGGTTGAAGATGGCGTCCATCGCCTCGGGCACGAGCGAGCCCTTGCTCTCGGCCAGGGCTTTCTCGAACCACGCGCGTGAGAAAGCGGGTTCATGCTTGTCGTTGCTGTAGTGGTGGTGTATGCCGTTGCTGAAGAAGACCTGCTTGGCGTAG
>Ga0169931_10009345_pt1 | contig 14146 bp, 12 predicted proteins | sample Kivu_15m_20L_FD_129675 | JGI IMG/M metagenome (GOLD analysis project Ga0169931, IMG submission 129675) | Freshwater microbial communities from Lake Kivu, Western Province, Rwanda to study Microbial Dark Matter (Phase II) - Kivu_15m_20L... | ecosystem: Environmental > Aquatic > Freshwater > Lake...
CGGTCGCGGGGTCACCACTCGATCCGTCGCCGCCATCACCGGACCAAGTGGCGCAGTCACCGGGCTCGACATCTCCCCCACACTGATCGCCGAAGCCAAGACGATCCCGCCATCGCCCAGTTCGGCACCGATCGATTGGATGACCGCCGATGCCACCGTTCACCCACTCTCTCCGGACGCATTCGATGCGGTCGTGTCGCGGTTCGGGATCATGTTCTTCGACGATCCCGTCGCCGCGTTCGCCAACCTGAGATCCGGCGTTCGGTCCAACGGTCGGTTGGTTGCCGCCGTCTGGCAACGTCAGGATGCGTCTGAGTTCCAATGGTTGTCGGTGCAGGTCGCCACACGGGTCGCTGCCGACCACGGTGTTGTCCTGCGGCCCAACCCGCCCGACGCCCGCCCGTTCGCCTACGGCACCCGAGACCACACCGGCCCGATCCTCGAGGCGGCGGGCTGGGTCGACATCAACGTCGAACCACACTCACTGCCGCTCTACGTGGGCGGCCCTGGCACCACTCCGGAGCAGGCCGTGGAGATGGGCCGTCAGGTCGGCCCGTTCGGAATGCTCCTGCGCGACGTCCCAACCCCTGTCGCCGACACCATCGCAGCCGCCTTGGTCGAAGAGATGCACACCCGTTGGGACGGCACCGGTGTCGCCCTGTCCGTCGCGATCGCGATCGTGACGGCCCGCACGCCATGACCGGCTAACGCTGTCTGCCGAACCGCCGCCGGCGATCATCCGACCCGGCAAGTCTGAGCGACCGGCGTTGACCTTCGTTCGAACCCGAAGGTCAACGTTGTTCGCGTTCTGTTCGCGCCGAGCTTCCCAGAACGTCAAAGACCCCTCCCGTCATCTCGGAAAGGGCCTCTGACCTGGTATTTCGTTGGTGGCGGGGGCAGGATTTGAACCTGCGACCTTCGGGTTATGAGCCCGACGAGCTACCTGGCTGCTCCACCCCGCGGTGACTTGGTCAGCCTAAGGGTCGGTCGGGTCGGCTCCAACGCCCCGATCAGGACATGTCTCCGCGCTCGCGCGGAATCAGCCAATCGAGGACTTCCAGCAACTTCTCGCTCAAGCGCTTGGACGCCATCGAAAGGTTGGCGTTGAACTGATCGGCGGTCGCCGCCGGATGGTCGACCAGATCGGTGATCGCTTTCAGCGCCAGGAACGGCACCGACATCTGCTCGCACACGTACGCAACCGCAGCGGCTTCCATGTCCTTCACCGCGGCACCCGAGGCGGAAATCAGCAAACGATCGTCGTCGTTCTCGTCGAGCGAATTGCTGGTAGTCACGATGCCCGTCTTCAAACCGAGCGCCGCCGCCATCTGTCGGGCCGGCAACACCGGATACGCGCCGATTCCGTATTCACGGAATCCGTCGAGCGCGATGCGTCGATCGTGATGTGCCACGCAGCCGTCGCTCACATACACGTCGCCGATCGCACCGCCGGCGCGCTCCCATCCACCGGCGGTCCCGGCCGAAATCACCACGTCGGGTCGAAAGCGATCGATGGCCACATACGTGTTCAGTGCCGCGGGCTCGGTTCCGATCGAGTCGACACCGAAGCGGCGATCACGCCCGTTCAATGCGATGAGGATCTCGGAGCGGTGTCGCGTAGCCGTGAACCAACGAACCACCAACGGCGCCACACCAGTCGCGGCTTCGGCCGAGAGCGCAGTGAGCACCGGGGACGCCTCGGCACTCATGGCCATCACGACCGCGATGCGCTTCATGAACGAATGGTAGAGCCCCGATCGAGGTGCGAACGGCGACTACCGTTCGTACGAGTGGGACTCTTCGGACGTTCAAAGAAGGCCAGACAGGCCGAACTCGACGCGATGCGCGCGCAGATCGCGGCCATCAGTGACGAGGTGCAATCACTCGTTCGCGGCGAAGCCTCGCAACGGGAACAACTCGAGACCCTCCTCAACCGGCTCAACGGGCTCGACGCGCGCATCGTCCAAGTGGGTCACGAGGTCACCCACCAACTCGGCGAATTGTCGGGCGACATCGACACGCTGTCCGTGCGCTCGAACCAACTGGCCGCCGACATGGGTGAGTTGACCGCGCTTCCGCACATGGTCGACGGGGTGAAGAGCGATCAGGCTCGGCTCGCCAACGAGCAGGCGCGCTACGAGATCGCCTTCCGCCAAGATCTGGCCGAGATCGTCGAGAGGCTCACCAAGCGTCGTTCGGCCTGACGACGATCACGCACCGAGCAGAGTAAGGGCCCGCGAGATTCGCTTCTGCGCCTCGCTGACCTTCTCCTGATAGAGACCGAGATCGCCATCGCGGAGAGCCTCATCGGCCTCGTCGAACAGCGATTCGGCTTCCTCGAGCAACACGACCGGATCGTCGGAAGTGGCACCCGGCGTCGTCGGGTTCGTCGATCCACTGCTCGATCCACCACTCGATCCACCGCTCGAACCACCACTCGTGCCACCCGATGTGGAGCCGGACGTGGAGCCCGATGTGTCGGTTCCGGTATCGGTGCCGTCATCGGCCTGACCCGAACCGTCGTCGAACACTTCACCGAGGTCGACATCGGCCAGCGGGAACAACCGATTGATCGCATCCGACAAGGTGTCGCCGATCACCGAACGACCGTCGTACCAAGCGAGCACTCGGCGCACGAACACCTGCTTCGAACCCGGATCGTCGGGACGCACATAGAGAGGTCGCACCCACACCAGGCCGTCGCCAACCGGGAAGAACTGCAACTGGCCGAACACCACGCGTGAACCGCGCTGGTCGAGCAACGTGATGACCGGAGCGATTTCGGTGTCACTCTGCAGTTCGGCCGCAACCGTGGCCGGACCCTCGGGCAACGACCCGTCGATGCGATACACCGTGAGTTGGCCGTAGGTCTCGGGTTCGCTCGACACGACCATCACCGCGCGGAGTTCCTTACGGGCGTCGTCGGACGAGAACGGAACGAACGGGCGCAACAACGAGAACTGCGAGCTGTCGCGATCGGGTGCGTGGAAGAACGTGTAGTACGGCTCGAAGCGATTCACGTTGGCGTCGGCCACGTCACCGGTGTTGGCCTGGCTGGCCTCGTCCACCAGCGCGACTCCAGCCGCGGTGTTCGACACCTCCGGCTCGCGTGGAGCGGCCTGCGCCACACTCCACGCCGCATCACGGTTGAAGAACTGGTCGGCGTCGGCGAACTGATAACGGCCATACAAGTTGGTCTGAACACGGAAGAGGTCTTCGGGGTAGCGGAAGTGCTGACGCAACTGTTCGGGCACCTGATCGCCGGCGGTGAACAGACTCGGAAACGCCTTCGACCACGCGCGAATGATCGGGTCGGTCGGGTCGATCACGTAGAGCGTGACGTCACCCGAGTACGCGTCGATCACGGCCTTCACGCTGTTGCGCACGTAGTTGAAGTTGTGACTGAGGCCTGAGCCCGGCGTGAGTTGATCGGTGTTGGCCCTCTGCGCGTACGGGTAACGCGAGGTGGTGGTGAACGCGTCGATGACCCACTTGACGTCTCCGTCGACGACAACCGGATACGGATCGGCATCGAGATGCAGGAACGGTGCCAGCTTCGAGACTCGATCACGAACGTCGCGTACATGGAGTAATCGCGAATCGCTCTTGATCAGACTCGAGCCGAACAAGTTGAACTCACCGAAATGCACGGCCATCGCCACACGACGAATCGACGAGTTGAGTCGGATGCCGCCGTCACCGGCGTACTCCTCGGGCTCACTACCCGGACACGCCTGCTCGACCTGATCGGTATTGACGATCGCGTAGCCCGGCTGCTGCGTGCCCACGTACAACTGCGGACGATCGACGTCGATCGGGGCGTAGATGGGGCGACCATCACTGGTGATGCGACTCGCCGAAGCGGCCACGACTCCACAACCGTGGGTGTAGATGAGGTGACGAGACACCCAGGTCTTGTTGGGAATTCCGGCCGAGTTGAGTTCGCGCGCCGCGACGAGTGTCTGCTGCACACGACCGTCGATCTCGTAGCGGTCGACGTCGAGATCGTTGATCGAATAGAACGCCAATTGGCCTTCGTCGAGCGAGAAGCGATCGCGCATCTCGGTCACGTCGAGCAGGCGGGCATCGGCCAAGGCGGCCGAATCGGCCACCACCTCGTCGGTCGACACGTCACCGAGCGACACGGCCACCGTCTGCACCTTGTCGAGTCCCATCGCCACTTGCGTGGCGTCGATGTTGCGCTCGATGTACGGCCGTTCGCGCGTCGTGACGTTCGGCTGCACCACGAACCGCTGGATGATGGCCGGATACACGGCACCAGCGATCACGGCCACCAGCGCCCACAACGCCATCGACAACAGCGGCAGTCGCCATCCGCCCCAACGCAGTCCGGCGAGGAAAAGGGCCGCCACGAGCAGGCTCACGAGAATCAACAAGTTGATGGCTGGCAATTGAGCCTTCACGTCGGTGTACGTGGCACCTTGCACCACACCGCGTGTGGACACCGTGAGTTCGAAGCGCTGCAACCAGTAGTCGACCGCCTTGATGGCGGCCAACAACGCGAACATCACACTGAGCTGAATACGAGCACCACGGGCCACTCGCTCACCCGGCGTCTGAACGCGAATCGAACCGTTCAAGAAGTGCAGAATCGCCGACAAGATCACGATGAATACCAGGGCCGCGAACGCCCAGTCGATCACGTACGTGAGGAACGGCAGGCGGAACACGTAGAACCCGACATCGACGTTGAACTGCGGATCGTCGGTACCGAAACTCTGCGAATTACGGAAGAGCAACCACGACTGCCACCGGCTGGTGGCCGGTAGACCGACCAACAAGCCGAACACGATCGACACCGCGATGCGCAGCAAACGCGAACGACGACCGATGATCTGGCGATACCGCTCGACGACTTCTCGTTCGGGACCGGTGGGCAGATCTTTCGGAGCGAGTCGCTCGGCGAGCGTCAGGCTGAAGAGACAGACGATGGCGAACGCGGCGCTGAACATCGCGCCGAGCAGAACCTTCGCCCACAACGAATCCCAGAACACGCTGCTCTGGTCGACCGAGTCGAACCACAGCGCGTCGACGTAGAAACTGGCCAGCTGACGCGCTGAGAGCACGAGCAACAACAGGATCGCCGCAACGAGGATGAGAATGATCCGCCCGCGCGACACCCAACGGGGTCGACCAGTCGACGACGACCGGCGGCGCGGACCACGGGGAAGGTCCGAGGGGATACGCACACGCGCAGGCTAGTTGCGCACAGGTACAAGTGCACAGCGGCAGCCCGCATGTGCCGGTGCGTGAGTGTGACCTGTGGGGAACGCGTCGCCCCCACAAATTGCACCCGCCAACGAATTGTCTTCGGCGTCGGGGCAACCCGGACCAGCCGGATCGAACTTCCAGCACACGTTCATGTCAGGAGTGAGCGCCGACAACGCGCCGCGTCCGAAAGCGGTGTACGCGATGTCGTCGATGTGTTCGTCGACGATCTGGTTCTTCCACTCACGGTACACCGAACGCACGAGGGACGACAGTTCGGCGTTGCTGCCACCGGCCCGCGAAATCGAACGGCTCAGGCGCTCGCGCAACGGTTCGACGAATGCGGTGATGATCGCCTCGTCGACGGCCTTCAACTGCGGAGCCACCATCTCGGCCAAGGCCTTGTCGGACGGAACCGAGCCACTGGTGTGGATCGAGCGGGCGCCGGCGATGGCGGCCGACTTCACCGATGCCGACAACGCCGAGCAGAACCGCTTGGTGTGATCGGACTTGGGTCCGACGATCGCGTCGAGGGTCTTGACAACCGCACGACCGCGGAGGATGTCGAGCACCTCGTTCTGCTCATCGGCCAGAACTCGCTTGATCTTGCGTCCCATCGTCAACACGAGCGGCACCAGGATCTCGTCGCGCGATTCGAAGGTGGTGACCGAATCGGCCAGATCGTCGAGCTTGGGGGACGGAGCGGTCGCCTTCGGAGTCGTCTTCGATGTCTTCTTCGGGCTTTTGTTCGACGTTTCCACCGGATTCGCCTTCGGAGTCGACGCACCCGACTTGCTGTTGGCCTCCTTGGCCACCGACTCGGCGCTGGCGCGACGCAGCTTGGCGAAGATGTCGTCCACCGGAACGGCCGGACGGGCCGCCGGCTTCATCGATTCGGTGTGGGTCGAGTCAGCCGGGGTGGGCTCGGCTTTGCCGAACAACTGAACGACGTTCGACGGCTTGGGAGCCTCGACCACGGGTTCGACGATGGGTGCCGGCGTTTCGACGGCGACCGCTTCGTCGACGTCTTCGTCCTCGTCGACAACAGGGGTCTCGACGACCGCGTGCACTTCTTCCATCTCGGCCACCGTCATCGACGCCGTGGGATCGTCGATGCTCGGGTGACGCACCACGACGTGCTCGTGCACCGGCGTGTCGGCGTCGTCACGATCCTGGTCGTAGAACTGCGTCGGCGTCGGACGACGCATCGACTCGTGCATCTCGTCAGCCTGAACCACGATCGGAACCGGACCGGTTGTGTTGGCCAGATTCACGAACTCGGACGGCTCGTCACCCGCATCGGCGAGATCGCGCAACACGTCGTCGGTCGCGATACGAGCGCGCTCGAACGACTGCACCAACCGGTCACGACCATGGATGAGGTCTTCGATCTGTTCGCGGGCGAGCTCACGGCGGCGCGCCACATCGGCCAGCACGCGCTCGCGGTACGCGCGGGCCTCCTCCACCATGTCGCGACCCTGCTGCTTGGCCATGAGGATTTCGGCCTCGGCGTCGGACGCGGCGTCCTGGCGGCGGCGGGCCGCTTCGAGTTCGGCTTCTTCGCGGATACGCGCGGCGTCTTCGGTGGCGTCACGGAGCAGGCGCTGAGCGGTTTCTTCGGCCCGGGCCCTGATCTTGCCGGCGGCTTCGCGGGCGGCCTGGATGATGCGGGCGGTCTCTTCGCCCAGCATTTCGGTGATCGCGTCGTCGTCGAGGTCGGCCGGAATGAACGGCGAGCCCTCCGGGCGGTTGGCCACTTCACGCTCGAGGAATCGCTCGCGCTCCTGGAGGCGCGACAACTCGGCGGCGACCATACGCAGGAAGTCGCGGACCTCGGTCGGATCGAATCCGCGGCGACTGGTCGGGAACGAGGCCCCGGCAACAGCGGCCGGGGACGACGGATCAGGGCGCGAAAATGAAATGGCCACGGGTCAAGGGTACGGAATACCTGTGGACAAGGGGTGGCAATCGCCGGATCGTCCCAGCGTCAGCGGCGTGTGACTGGTTCGCCACCCCACCGCTCAAGAGTCGCGAGAGCCTCGGCGAGCGTTGCCACCGTCGCGATTTCCACCGACGTACCGACCGCACGACGCGCCGCTTCCACATCGGCTGGGTCCTGGCCGGCCGGAACGATGAAGTAGCGCGCGCCCGAGCGCTGCACCGCGATGGCCTTCTGAACGAGCGCGCCGATCGGACCAACTGAGCCGTCCTCGGCGATCGTGCCGGTGAGGGCCACTCCCCCGGGTGGTGACAGTTCGCCGGGCGACAACTCGTCGATGAGTGCCACCGTGAACGCCAAGCCAGCCGACGGTCCGCCGATCTCATCGGTGTCGATACCGATCTCGAACGGCAACTTCACCGTACGCGTGTCGCGAGCGTTGAAACCGATGATCGTGCGCTTCGGATCATCAGGGCTAGCCATCAGTTCGACCTTCACCGTGCGCACTTCGTCGGCCGGAGCATCGAACGGACGCACCACGAGACGAATCACATCACCGGGCTCGGCGTCGGCCAAAGCCTTCGACAGATCGGTCACCACGTCGATGTCGATCGAATCATCGACTGACCCAGTGTCGTTGACCGAGAGATCGACCTTGACGATCGTGTCACCCACCGACAGCACACGGCAGGCGCGAAGTTCGGGGGCATCGTCCGGACACAGCGCGGGGTCGAATCCACCAACCTGGGCCGGACCCATGTCGAACGACGCATCGAGTCCGAGATAGTCGAGTGCGACGAACGATGCGATCTCCTTGGCCGTCGACATCGCACCGAGTTGGATCGTGCGATTGGCATCGGGATCGCAATCACCGAATCGCTGCTCGCACGTCTGCACGTCGACGTACGGGTCGATCCAACCCATGAACGATTGGAGCGGAGCCAACTCGCTACCGAGAGCCGTGACGAACCGAACGCTGCGATCGGGCTCGAACACACCCACGCCATCGGACGCGCCCTCGATGGAGAGTCGAGGAGCCACCAACTTGGCCCGACCGGGCGCGGTTTCGAAGCGCTGCATCGGCCACACCATGGCCCCGATCACCACGATCATCACGAGAAAGGCCAAGGTGGCGAAGGGAACGCCCCACACCGGACGAGCAGTCCCGGCTACTTTGTCGTTTCGAGTGTCACTCACTGATCTCACCGTTCGTGTCGCCGCGATTGCTGCCTTCGCCTTGCTGGCGCTGATCGCGATCGGCTGGAGACAGCCTGCCAGACAACGTGCGCGGAGCCACCGCACCGAAGCGACGACACACTCTGCCGAACACTCTGCCGACGAGCCCGTGGCCAGCCTGGGTGACAGTGTGAAACAGCGAGTGCTACGAGTCACCGCGCTCGGAGGCATCGCTCTCGTCGCGAGCGCCGTGGTAGCCACCATCGTGTCGGTCGCCTTGGCCTGGCTCGTCACCAACATCATCGATCGGCTCTGACCCGTGACCGACATCGAACACCTCGAACGACGACGTGCGGTCGTGATCGCCGGCCACACCGGTGATGTCGCGGTCGTTCATGCGGGTCTCGACGATTCCGATGCCGGTGTGCGTGAGGCTGCTCTCGGAGCCATGGCTCGACTCGGTGCGTTCGACGCAGAGATGGCACGGCGCTTCGCGACCGATTCCGAACCGCGCGTGCGACGGCGGGTGGCCGAATTGTCGGCCACGCTCGTCGACGTCGATCTGTTGCCGTTGCTCTCCGATCACGACTCGTCGGTGGTGGAGACCGCCGCCTGGGCTTGTGGTGAACAGGTGGAGATTGCCGATGCGACCCTGCAGCGCGTCATCGAATTGGCCACCACACACGACGACGTCCTGGTGCGCGAAGCGGCCGTGGCCGCGCTCGGTGCCATCGGCGATGAACGCGGTCTGCCGGCGATTCTTCACGGCTGTTCGGACAAACCCGCCATTCGACGACGTGCGGTGTTGGCACTCGCCCCCTTCGACGGCCCCGAAGTGGACGCGGCATTGAAGACGGCTCTCGAGGATCGCGACTGGCAGGTTCGACAGGCCGCCGAAGACCTGCTCGGCTGATCAGAGACCTTCGACGATCAGCAGCACGCCGAACACGACGAACGACAACGTGGCGCCGATTCGGATGGTTCGTTCGGGGAGGCGCGCGCCCAACTGCTGGCCCACCACGATCGCCAGTGCATCGGCTGCCACCATGCCGAGTGTCGATCCCACCCACGTGCCCCACGCGCTTTCCTTCGTGGCCAAGGTGATGGTGGCCAACATCGTCTTGTCGCCCAATTCGGCGAGGAAAAAAGCGACACTGGCCGCGACTACCGCGTGACGGGTGGACCGCTCGGCCGCTTTCGCCTCGTCTTCGTCGAGTGAATCTCCGCGCCACGTCCAGGCCGCGAACAACAAGAAGGCGAAGCCGGCGACCACGGCAATGGTGTCGGTGGGAAGTTGCGCCCCCACCACCGCACCGATACCCACGCTGATGGCATGGGTGACAGCGGTGGCAATGGTGATGCCCACCAGCACCGGCCAGGCGCGGTAGCGAGCCGCGAAAGCCAACGCCATGAGTTGGCTCTTGTCGCCGAGTTCGGCCACGAAGATGACACCGAAACTGAGGAGGAGCGCGGACAACATGAGAGCGTTCCGACAGTACAGTCAGCCTGGTGGGGACCCAGTTATTCGCTCGGCACGTGAGCACGCTGCCCGTCGACGACGATCATCCGTATCGCACCGGAGCGTGGCGTCCGCAGACCACTGAATACACAGCCACCGAACTACCGGTGGTCGGAACGATCCCAGACGATCTCAACGGTGTGTATCTGCGCAACACCGAGAATCCGCTGCATCCGAACGTCGAGCGATATCACCCGTTCGACGGTGACGGGATGATCCACATGATGTCGTTCGCCAACGGAGTGGCCGAATATCGCAATCGGTTCGTGCGCACGGTCGGTCTCGACGTCGAACGTGAAGCCGGCGGAGTTCAGTGGGCTGGCTTGGCCGAATCTCCGAAGAAGTCGCCGCGTACCGACGGCTGGGGTGCACGCACCCGCATGAAGGACGCGTCGAGCACCGATGTGGTCGTGCACGCGGGTGTCGCATATTCGAGCTTCTACCAATGCGGCGATCTCTACCAGCTCGATCCGCGAACGCTCGACGATCGCGGTCGCGCGACATGGAACGGAAACTTCCCATCGTGTGGAGTCTCGGCGCACACCAAGGTCGATGAACTCGCCAACGAGATGTTGTTCTTCAACTACCAGACCACCGCGCCGTTCATGCACTACGGCGTGGTCGACGCCAATCACGAACTCGTGCACTACGTGCCGATTCCTCTGGCTGGTGCTCGGCTCCCACACGACATGGCGTTCACCGAGAACTTCGCGATCCTCAACGACTGTCCGTTGTTCTGGGACGCCGATCTCGTCGCCAAAGGTGTCTATGCCACCAAGTGGCATCCCGAGATGCCCACCCGATTCGCGGTGATTCCTCGTCGTGGACAGTCGAGCGACATCAGGTGGTTCGAGGCCGACCCCACCTACGTATTGCATTGGATCAACGCCTTCGAGACACACGATCACGAGGGCCACTGGGTCGTGCTCGACGGCTTCTTCCAACACTCACCTTCGCCGTACATCCCACCCGACGCCGACATCAACACCCGACTCTTCCGATTCCTCGATCTGTACGCGATGGATTCACGTCCGTACCGCTGGCGCTTCAACCTCACGACGGGTGAAACCCGCGAGGGCCCATTGAGCGACGAAGTCACCGAGTTCGGGATGATCAACGGCCGCCACGGTGGTCGCCCGTATCGCTACTACTACTCGGTCGTTCCCACACCTGGCCGTTTCGAATTCGACGGCATCACGCGCAACGATCTCCATACTGGCGAGAAGGAGTCGTACATGTTCGGGCCGGGGGTCTTCGGCAGCGAAACGGTGATGGCTCCGCGCGATGGCTCCGCGTCGGAAGACGACGGTTACCTGGTGACGTTCACGATCGATGTGAACAACGATGTGTCGGAGTGTTTGGTCTTCGACGCTCAGGGAGTGGCCGACGGGCCGTTGTGCCGCATTCGATTGCCCGAGCGGATCAGCAGCGGCACCCACGCCTACTGGGCGCCGGCCTGACGAGTCGTGCCACACTGACGTCATGAGTGACTTCCTCTTGCCGACCCCTCAGGTCGTCGCGGCATACGAAGGTGTGCGGACGCGAGTGATCGAGTTGCTGCGTTCGACTCCGGAGCCCGACGGCGATCGCGTGGTGCCGCACTGTCCGTCGTGGACGGTGCGCGAACTCGCGGCGCACCTGGTCGGCCTTCCCGAAGACATCCTCGCCGGGCGCATGGAAGGTGTCACGACCGACGCCTGGACCCAAGCCCAAGTCGAACGCCACCGCGGCGAGACGCTCGCCCAGTTGGCCGACGCGTTCGAGGCGTCGATCGAGCCGTTCGCCGCGATCCTGCCGCACGTTCCGGTGCCGGTGAATTCGCAGATGGTGATGGACGCGGTCACGCACGAACACGACCTGCGCTTGGCCCTGGGTCGAATCGGAGCTCGGGATACCGATGCGGTGGCCGTGGCCGTCGGGTGGTTGCTCGACATGGCCGAGAACCGGTCGAGCGGACTCGGCCATGAGTTGCGGTCGTCGGGGTTGCCGTCGTTCGATCTGCTGCGCGTGATGAGCGGCCGGCGCGCTCCCTTACAGGTCGCTGCGCTCGGTCTCGACGCCGAGTCGCTGGTCGCATTACTCGCCGGCACGCCACTGAAACCGCCGGCCCAGCCGATCGAGGAGTGAACCCGCGAGGTTGTCGATTTAGTCAATAATTGACTAATCTGCACCGATGCGTGTTCGCGCCGGGATCATCGTCGCGGTCCTGATGGCGTTCGGGGTCGCCTGCGGCAGCAACGACGCCGAACGTTCACGCCTCGATGTGATGGCGGCCAGTTCTCTCGCCACCGCCTTCGAAATCCTCGAATCCGAATTCGAAGCAGCCAATCCCGACATCGACGTTCGGGTCACGTCTGGTTCGTCCAGCAACTTGGCGTTGCAGATCGAGAACGGCGCACCGGCTGACGTGTTCGCGTCAGCTGACGAATCGACCATGACAAAGATCGCCGACTTCCTCGTTCCCGATTACCGAGTGTTCGCAACCAACGAACTGCAAATCATGGTCGCCCCCGGCAATCCGAAGAACATTCGATCACTGGCCGATCTCCAGGCCGACGATCTCATCGTCATCTCCGCGCAGGAAGGGGTTCCGATTCGTGGTTACACCGATGAGGTGTTGACACGGGCCGGAGTCGTCGCGAACTTCCGCTCGTTCGAAGCCAACGTGGGAGGCATCGTCACCAAGATCACGAACGGTGCCGCCGACGCTGGCATCGTCTACCGCACCGATGTGATCGCTACTGGTTCGCGGGCATCGGGAGTCGACATTCCCGCCGAGCAGAACGTCGTTGCGCGTTACCCGATCGCCGTGCTCACGAGTTCGACTCGTCGTGACGACGCCGCGGCGTTCGTTGCCTTCCTCCAGGGCCTCGGACGCGACACCCTCCGCAAGCTCGGATTCGGCACCCCGTGAAGACGTCACGGTCGACTCGACGCGTCGACGACCGCGCCCCCTGGCCGGTCATCGTTGTCGCAACGCTCACCATCGTCTTCTTCGCCCTCCCCTTCATCGGGCTGTTGGGACGCACTCCATGGTCCGACCTGTTCGACGTGCTCGGCGAGAGTCGCGTTCGAACCGCCCTGTGGTTGTCGATTCGCACGTCAGTCACGTCGGCCAGCGCATCGTTGTTGTTCGGCGTTCCCTTGGCCTGGGTTCTCGCCCGCGGTCGATTTCCCGGACGCAGTGCCGTGCGCACGCTGTGCACGATGTCGATGGTTCTTCCACCCGTCGTGGGCGGCGTGGCGCTCTTCTTCTCGTTCGGCCGTCAAGGAGTCTTCGGACGATTTCTCGACGACTGGTTCTCGTTTCAGTTCACGTTCAGCGTGTGGGGCGTGATCCTCGCGCAAACCTTCGTGGCCATGCCCTACCTCGTCCTCACGGTCGAGGCCGCCATTCGACAAGCCGACGCTCGCTACGAGGACGCCGCACGCTCACTCGGGGGCTCGCGGTGGTACGTGTTCCGACGAATCACCGTTCCGGCCATTCGACCCGCGCTCGTCGCCGGTGTCGTCTTGGCCTGGGCTCGCGCGCTCGGCGAGTTCGGCGCGACCATCACGTTCGCCGGCAACTTCCCGGGCACCACCCAAACCATGTCGATCGCCACCTACCTGGCTCTCGACACCGACGCGCGCGAGGCCTTGGTTCTCAGCGTCGTCATGATCGCCACCTCGTTCGCGGTGCTGTTCGGGCTCCGTGACCGTTGGATGGGTGCAGCAACAGGAACGACGCGATGACCATCGACGCCCGCTTCTCGATCGTGCGCGCCAACTTCACTCTCGCTGTCGACGTGCACGTCGCACCGGGAGAAACACTTGCTGTCCTCGGTCCGAACGGTGCCGGCAAGACAACGCTTCTGCGGGCACTCGCAGGTCTGGCTCCCATCACCAGTGGGTCGATCGGTCTCGACGGCACCGTGCTCGACGATCCCGATCGTTCCGTGTTCGTTCCGGCCGAGAAGCGACCAGTGGGATTCGTGTTCCAGGACTACCTGTTGTTCCCCAACATGACCGTTATCGAGAACGTCGCGTTCGGCCTGCGTGCTCGCGGCACCGATCGCGATACAGCACGAGCTCGTGCGAATGAACTTCTCGAGTGGGTGGGTCTGGGTGAGCACGCCGAGAAGAAACCCGGTCAGATCAGCGGTGGGCAGGCTCAACGAGTGGCATTGGCGCGGGCCATGGCGGTGTCACCACGATTGCTGTTACTCGACGAGCCACTGGCTGCGCTCGACGTGACCACTCGCCGCTCGGTGCGCTCCGATCTGTCACGGCTCCTCGGCGCC
>Ga0169931_10009346_pt1 | contig 14145 bp, 6 predicted proteins | sample Kivu_15m_20L_FD_129675 | JGI IMG/M metagenome (GOLD analysis project Ga0169931, IMG submission 129675) | Freshwater microbial communities from Lake Kivu, Western Province, Rwanda to study Microbial Dark Matter (Phase II) - Kivu_15m_20L... | ecosystem: Environmental > Aquatic > Freshwater > Lake ...
AAATAAATTATAAGATTTATAGCATTTAAGAAAACTTAGTACTTTTTTAGTTTTTTAATTTTTCAAAGTTAAACTCTTGCTATGATTGGTAATGTATTTGCCAAATTAAGCCTAAAACTATTTCAATAAAGCATCAGTGCTTTTAACAAAGAGTTAATGAGCTGCATCGTTGATTTAAAAAATTACTTAAGGCCATATTTTCATATACTTTGGTATAAAAAATCTTAAAAAGTTTATCGTGTCGTTAGTAAACTATTTGTTTAAATAATCGATTCTTTCATACTTGAGCTGTTTGTTTATATTTTTTAGAACGCTCATTAAAAATTTACGATAAAATTCAAAATCTTTTTTTTTAATTTAAAACTTAGTTATTTTAGCGAAATAAGTAATCTCGTTTAGCAAAAGCTATCCTGAAGATCTACTTTAGTCAAAAGCGAGGTATATCTATACAAGGTAAGTGAGATTAATGTTAGCTTCATCAAAGCTTTGATTTTTCGCCATATTTATAAATAAGTTAAGAAAATGCTGCATGCTGGTTCTGTATATATTTGTAGTTCCAAAGAATGATTAGGACTGCAAGATTTAAAGATATTTTTTGAAATCAGTATGAGCAAGGAGCTATGGCCTATCCCTAAAAAATTCAAGAGCGTTAGCAGAATTTAGATCCTGAATGGCGCAAAAATCTCCTTTATTAGTTTAAATAAACTTCATTTTAATGTATGCTTGACCTATTTTTTCTACATTAATAAAAAAATCGTTTTTATACAATTAATCTAAAAGCCTATAAGGATATTTGAAATTGTATTTCCATTTCTAATATAGCATTACCATGATTTCAGTTGTTTTAAAATATTTAACATAAGGAACGATTCTATGTATACCAAAAATATACTTTTAAAGATAGATTTAACGAGTCAAATCGTCCATGTATTGAACAAAACAGACTGATCTGATTATCAGAGGAGTTTCCTAGCTTCTCCATAAATTAGTTAGCATCGATTTCATTACTTTTTGGTACTAAGGATTTGTCATAAAAGTTTCTAAGCTTTAATAAATGATATTGATATACTAGAGCTCTAAAAATCGATGAAAACACATGTTTTTTACTATTTCGATATAAGTCAACAGCTATCGAAAACTAATCCCAGATTTCAATTGATTCATTTTAGCTTGATGTTTTTCCAACAATTCTTTAATTGCAATTTTTTTGTTATCTGAATAGACTTTCTAAATACCTTATGAAATTTTTGACTAAAATGTTGATAGCATTTACTTTCCGATAGAATAAAGTAGTTACTATATATGCGATGATGTTTCTTTTGGTAATGTTGTAGGCATATTAGTAGATATCTATTGACTGTTTAGATCTACAGTTTGCCTTTGTTTAGCTTTGAGTTGCTTTATATTTATTACGTTTGCGATAAGTTTGTTTTTGAAAAGAAGAAAGGATATTGGTGATCGTTTAATCAAGGAACACAACATTATAAATTTTACAAAAATAAATAGGGTTATTATTAACTATATTTTACTATCAATAATGATCATGATGTGTATATAAAAGTTACTATTGACTGATTTATGTAATATTTTAAAGATAATTGATCAAGTTACAAGCAATGCCTGAAGACAAATAAAGAAAGTAAAACAAGACAATAAGCAACCTCTAGAATTTTCTTGCATCTTACGGTAATTTCGTTGCTTAAAATGCGACTGTAAACATGGATATCGACAGTGTTCTTAAAGACATCTCCGAAAACATCATGGAGCTTGATACAGATGATTAACAGATCAACAAATTATACCAAAAGGGAAGAGATTTGAATCGAGATATGGGAGTTGATTTACTTGGCAGAATCAAAAGTCTAAAAGAAGATAAAATGTATGAAGTCATTACCTTCATTGAACAGTTGAACACGCAACTCAATAAATAGTATGATTAGGAAATAAAAAGAGGAGTTTAATATGGAGTTTACGATAGAAATGATAAAGGAGCTCTAAAGTGATTTCATTAGTCAAATTAGATATAAAACATCAATAATCATTGAGGACAAAAATAAGAGTCATTTAGTTGTGAAACGGTTATAAGCTACTTAACAGCCGCCTAGCATGCTTGTGCGATCATTGAGACTGATGTTTTTCCTTTGATTTGTTTGCACATTTAATTTATCTATATTTTTATTTTTTGAATTTGATTTAAAATAATGAGCGCTATTTATTGAGTGCTGCTAAACTGGGTTTTTAAGCTATTTAGTCTGTTTAGCTATGCATCTTTCTATAAAATTTATTTACTCAGTACTGTTATTTTGCGATTCATTATGCTAGTCTATGAATCAATATCACGTTACTCATTATTATATATGCAATTCTATGACTTTTCTGTTTATTTTTTGATATTTTTTTATTAAACTTGACTTGATTTGCTCTAAAATTTCTGCTCTTTGCTAGAAGCTAGCTGATTTTATTCATATACTAGTATTTATTAAGAACTTATCAGATTTTCTTTTAGTAAAGTAATTTAAAATGTATTTTGGTTCAATTTTTAATATAAAGAAATAGAAAATTCATAAATTGTTTTTATTTTGTAGATTATTTATAAAGATTTCTTTTAACTTTTTCCTTTAGATTATTTTACTAGTAATATCATTTTAGACGCTTATTCAATAATTTATGAAAGCTTATTAATTAAAGTTGTTGTTTCGAATTCTTGATTTTTTAGTTTATGTTAATTTATTAGTTCTTCTTCAGATTCAGTATGCAAAATATGCACTATACTTTACTACATTATCTTTTATTATATGATATCTATCCTATTTTTGATTATTTTATTTTTTAATAGTTGTTTTCTAATCGTTCCTAATTTATTAAATTGTTTTTTTGCTTGTAAATTTTAGTTAAAGTTATGTTTATGCATGTTTTGATTGGCATTTATCTATTAAAATCTTTTTAACGATGTTTAAAGCTATAAAACTCTTAGTTTTGATTAATCTAATTATTATCGAGCTATGCTATTGTATTGTTTAAGTCTATTGTACTACTGTTCTTGATATCGGATTTGCTATCGACAGCTTTGTAATCGATTATTAATGATCTACTACTTTTTAACACAATTTTAATGTAAAAGTTATAGCTATTTATACAACTTTTGCTGCATTAACAGCTATTATTTTATATTTTGTAGTTGATTTTTTAGTAAATTTATTTATTATTTATTACTTTACTTATTTTGTGATTCTCTAAGCTTTAATTTCTACATTTATTACACTAATTTACTAATTTAAGATTATATCTAAATCATTTTACGTGAAGAAATTTATTTTTATTAAGTTTTTTTTGCTAGTTACTATTAATTTTTTGATATTTTTTAACGATAAAATGCTATTTGTTGTAATAATTTGATTTTCTCATCTATATCGCTCTATGATTTTTATCGATAGCAAGATAACTGCTTTTATAACTATTATTTTTATTTTATCATATTTTCAATTTTTTACTACTGTTCAGCAAGCTGTTAAGATAACTAATTATTCTAATTCTCTGTGTTTTCAAAGTTTTTGCTCAATTTTCGCTATTTTAAATTGATTTAATATTAACTGATTATGTTTTAAAGTTTTACTTTTTCACTGCACATTTTTATCAACTAAGAATTTAGTTTTTATTATTCTTTTTCAAATAAAATAATCTTTTGATTTAATTCTTAATTGTCACTTCTAACATTACTTAATTATAGATAGCTCTAATTTAGTTATTTTTTAGTTTTTTATAACTAAGCCTATGATTCTAAATCTTTAGCTGATATTTCGGACTATATATGATAAAAAATCAAAGAAGATAGTTTGCAAGATATAATTTAAGTTTGAGTTTAGATTTATTTCACATTTTTCAAGGTTTCCGTTTATATATGAAAAAAATTTAAAGGATGTGGCTTACAAAAAGAATCAAACGTTTGAGTTGAGGATTAAAATAAATGTTTTTAAGCAATATGTTGAGTTGCTGTTTATTTTTTCAATCTTTCTGATTGAATCTTTAAGAATATAGAAGAACATATTTGGTATACAGATCTAGAAGTTTGTGTTTAACGCTATAATTTTTATTTCTTTACGATTTGATTTTTTTATAAACGAGAGATGTATTATTGACCTTTATCAACAAATTATGTAAGATCTTCATATTTTTATTTATAATCAGCAAGCTCATATTTGACTGCATAGTTTTCTTATACTTTTTAAGACAGTTCATTTAATAAATCATCTTTAATCGATAAATCAGCTAAGACTGATGCTAGTTTTTTTTATAAGTTATCAAAATCTAGTGAAGTCTGTTATTTTTACCTGGCAGTTTAAGTTTAGAACTAGTTCATTTTTTTCAGCAGCTAAGATAGTTTTTAGACATAAGATTCTAGTAATTAATTGAGTTTACTTAATTATGATTCTTTTTATTTTAATTGTTACTCTAAAAAGATGATTTTTTACCTATTTTTTTAAACTATTTAGTCCTTCTTTTTGTCATAACTCAGCTGATTCATGATTATTTATATTTTTTCTTACTATAATTAAGCTATTCTTTTTTTAGCCATTTATATTTATTCAATCACATTATTTGCTTCATCTTTTTGATTGACATACTAAAATTATATTTTATTTTCCTAAATTTGAATTGATTAAATTGATTAGTTTGGAAACATATCATCTAATTTGTTCTTCCGGATTTGTGTATCTTTTTATCCTGAAAAAGATTAGCTTTGTGAACTTGCATAGTTAACATTAATTGCATAGTTTACATCTTACATGCCATCTTTTACATTAATATTAGAAACGAAATCTTATTTTTACAGTTCGTGTTATGTATTAGCTTGTATTAGTCTTGTTTAGTTATTTATTAAATCTTTTTCTTAAGATTATTTTTACAAAATTGCACTCTATAAATATCTATTCTTCTCGCCTATATTTTACAAATATATTTTTAGCTAATTTAGCTATTACTATAGTAATGTTACTGATTTTTGAATTTTCAGCTGCATAAGTGTATTTAATTTGTTTTTGAAATTGAAAACATTTTCTGAATAGTTAAAGCTGTTATTATTGATCTAATCTGCAAGTTATTAAATGACATTATTGTATTGTATTCTTTATTATTATAAACCTCGAGTTTGCACACAAAGTTATATTTAAGCTTACTAGCACCGTTTAGTAAGTTAAACGAGTTATGCTTTTAACATTACTATTTCTTCTTTTTTCTATCTCAGATTTTACATTATAGATAGATTATTTTTCTTATATTATTGATTTTAATGCTGTATTTCAGATAAAAGCTAAGTTTGTCTCAATATTTCGTTATGATTAAGAGTTTTTTAGTTATAAAGACTGGCATTTTCAGCTTTAACTACTTAGAGCTATTTTTGAATACGGTTTCTTTCTAAAATTGACATTTTTAGCTCCTAACTGTGCTCTTTTGTTTGTTTTTAATCTTCATGATTACTTTTGATGGAAAGCAAATCTTATATTTTCATCTTATATTGTTGAATTTCTAATTTAAAATTTTAAACCTATTAATAATGTTTTTAAGAGATTTGTATTATCTAATTTTAATACTGCTGATTCAATTTTTAAGTTTATTTTTCAAAAGATCTCTTCAAGCTATTTTAATGACTCATCAATTCTTCTATACTTCTTTTTGATTACATTAATTCATGTTTTTGCTTTTAAGATTTATCTGTTAATTCTCGGAACATTGATCTCACTTAATTCAGATCTTCCTAAAGCTATTTGATTCTTTTTTTATGCTGTTTGAGCTACTACTAAAGTTTTTACTTTTGATATAAGTTCTAGTTTTTTATTTATTGATTCAAACCACGAGATAGTGATGAATAAGGTCGACTGATTTTTTTACTTTAACTCTATATCGCGATTTGTTTAGTCGGTATTTGTTTTGTAACTGATTATTAGGCATTTTATCCGCGTACTCTTTAGCCAAGAATATCTTTCATCTAACGACTTCTTTACCTGTTTTTCGATTCATAAAAACTTCTGTGATTCCTTTAAATAAAAGTAAAAGATTTCTAATCTTAGGCTGTTAGTTGCTAGTTTAATGGCCTTTCGTTTGTTTTCGGTGGGCTTAGTTTTTTGAGTTGTTCAAAGTTGTAAAAATCTCTTAGTATAGCTTAGTTTACGTAAAAGATGATTGATCGAATTGGGAAAAGTTCATCGATGACTTAACCATTTTTACAAACTTGATTTAAAATGCGAGTTATGCTTATATTGAACAATACATTAGCTGATTATTGGACTTTACTGAATATAATTTGTTGTTGAGAATGTCGGCCAAATCGACAGGAATTCGCCCTACTAATTTTATTCGATCGGGGTGACTGTGCGAAATAAGATTCAGATGAATGAGACTCTCTTTTTTTAGATAAGATTTGTTGATTTTGTGATAGATCATTTCTGTTGTAAGACTCAGAGTCTAGTCGAGTTAGATTACGGAATCAATAGCTTGCTTACGATCAGCCATTACGACTGAATTTTTACCATTTTTTGTTCTCCATTAAACAAAAAATAGGGCGGGAAATTTGATGTTTATTGTGGCTTTTTAAAAGTATCCCTCGAAAGTACATGTTTGAATTTATACCTACGAGTCTTCTAATTTTTACATAATTTTATAAACTTTTATGTCCAAATATCAAATCTTTAGTAAAAATATAAATTAAGGATGAAAAACTGAAACATAACTAAAAGTATTTTGTCAAATACGAAATAAATACTAGAAGCATGTACAAAAAAAATTTTAGAAGATTATGACATTATTATTTTATTGTAAAAAATATTCTAATTTAATAAAATGAGAGCATCAATTAGTAGATAGGTATGATAATTTTTAGATTGATATATTCCTGATATAAAACAAATTTTATATATCTAATGTTTAAAACATCTGCCTTTATTTGCTACACTTTTGCCCAACACAGCCGCTATCTAGTTATTGGCGGTGGCTCTGGAGGACTTAGTATAAGCTCTCACCTCATACGTTCTGGTGTCAAACCTTGGTAGATCGCTATTGTTGATCCATCACCATATCACTACTATCAGCCTGGATGGACTATGATTGGAGCTGACCAGTGGCAAATTAAATCCACACAGCAAAAAATGGAAGAAACTATTCCTGAAGGTGTCCATCTCAACAAGAACTCTATTACCATCATCAAACCTAAAGAAAATAAAGTGATCTGCAAGAATGGAGAGGAAATCTCATACGATGAATTAATCGTGGCCTCTGGACTGAGACTTCAGTTTTAAAAAGTGGAAGGACTTAAGGAAGCACTCGAGGATCCAAACTCAAAAGTTGCTAGCATTTATATGCTTAATTATGCTTAGAAGATGGCTCGCCTAGGATCTGAGCTGTTTTCAGGCACAGCCATTTTCACTGAGCCACCTATGCCAGTCAAATGTGCAGGAGCTCCTCAGAAAATTCTTTATTTGTGGACTCAAAAATGGCTTGAGTCAAAAAGACCTATCAAAGTGGAGTTTATGAAAAGTATTGGTGTGATGTTTGGAGTGCCCAAATACGCTAGAGCCCTCGAAGAGAACGCTAGACGTCTCAATATCAATGTAAACTTTAAGCACAAATTGATCAAAGTCAGCGGCAATTAAGCAACTTTTGAAGTGGTAGATACCCAGGAAAAAGTGGTAAGAAAATTTGATTTGTTGCATGCAGTTCCTCCCATGGGTGCTCACTCCTACATTGCCGATTCAGGACTAGCTGATGCCGCTGGCTATTTGAATGTCGATCAGTATACTCTTCGCCACAATGAGTATCCTAACATCTGGGGAATCGGAGACTGCACTAGTGCCCCTAATGCTAAGACAGCAGCCGCGATATTTTCTCAAACTTAGACGCTCAATGAGTAAGATTATTTTTATGTAGTAACATTATGGCAGTGCGCAACAATCCTGACCTGAAACAGCTTCCAAGCAGATTCTAAGGTTACGCAAGCTGTCCTTTATTTATGGGTGGACTTAAACTTATGCTTGCTGAATTCAAATACGGAGGAGTAATCGATGAAACATTCTACAATAACCAAGAGAAACCCCGCTATGAGTTTTATTTCATGAAAAGATTCATTTTCCCACTCGCATATTGGTTCTTCGTTCCTAGAGGTCTATGGGCTGGCAGAAAAGGCATAAGATGGGTCTGAAAGTTATGAATGATTCTCATATTGACCTTATTTAAAGATTCAATAATAAATCAAATTTTACAGCAAAACTGCTGAATTAGAAATCTTTTTAAATTATATACTAATGCCGCCATAAGCTATAATTTATGATATCTCAAACAGAGTCAGCTCAAAATAAGCCTATAACAGCATCATCTTAACCGCATTTCACGGAGTAATTCAAAAATAATATAGAATCCACTACAAAGGAGTCAGATAGACTAACTACCTTGAAGACTTTTTGAAATCACACTAAGCTAATGCATCTTTTCTAGAAAAAGTCGGGTCTAACTATTAGGACCCCTTAGCTAAAAAGAGAAGCGCTTTTGACAATATTGGTGACTTGCTTTACAGAAAAGTAATAAAACAAAAATTTAATGAAACTTCTGATAAACCAATACGGCGCAAGAAAAAAGGAGAATAAGGTAATTCTTACAACACAGCTGATGCCTTTATTAACGACTAGAAATCTTTCATATAAAAGAAAGATAAAACTAGCGTCTTTGAAGACTATAAATGCCTGCCTGTAAGTTCTATATAGGCATTTTATCAAAGTTCTTTCTACCAATAAAAAATTGAAGATTTAATTGTATAGGTTAATAAACGTAAATCACCTGATCAGTTCAATCCCAACAACTAATTGGACATCGAGAGGTTTGACGCCATAAAAAAGAAAATCCAGCAAAAATTAATGACACAAGTTCAAGCGGAACCACAGATCTAACAACCGGTTTAAAAATTACAGCCTGTATAGTAGCAAGCAGAAAATAAGCAATAAATCAATCCGTCTGAACAACAATTGATAAAGCCGTCTGAACAGCAAGAAAATATTTAGTGATAGATTTATGATGAGATATCATAGCAATATTCTATATCTTTCTACTTACGGAACGAGGTTGATAGCCAGTGTTGAACAGTCATAGGTGACTGTCGCAAAGACCCACGAAGAGAAGGCACTCCATGACAGTTTGAAAACTGAATCTTCATGCTAGTCGTAAAGCTTCACTACAGAATCCTAAACTCCCTTTTGAGGTGAAGAACAAACAGAACAGAGTCTGAGAAGAGCCACACTTCCATCGTCATATGCACATGCAATAAGCTAGTCATGGCATGGATGGTATTTTGCCTGTACTAATAAATTTTGATGATCATCGTAGCATTTCACTGGAAGACTGCCTTTACGAATGTCCCATATTTTTAAAGCTTCATGATGACAAGTCATCAAGCAAAATTGCTTTGTAGGATTGAATTGAGCCCCTAGTATGCCATCACCTGAACGTCCTTCTAGTCTGTACTTTTAACTGAGTAAATATTCTATTACTTGTTTGATTTTTTATCACAAATCACTATTCCACGGGAGGTAGTGTATGCAGTAAATTAGTGAAGATAATCTACAGCAATTGAGTTTATTGTTTACTCTGATCGCACCCATTGCTAGGAAACTCCTTTCTCTACATCAAAAAGACTTATTGATTTATCTTAACCTAAAAATATTCCTCGCAAATCTTTTTTGAACGTAATTGAATTTATTGCAGTTGATTGTTTGTGAATAGTTTCAGTGCATTCTTACTGCTCGCCTTCAAAAGATGTCAAGTTAAGTTTTTGAAGTTTAAACTCATCTCCTTATTTTACGACAATGCAGCTGAGCTGTTGATTTTCATCTTCGCCTGATTCAAGAGATAAAACTTGACCACGAATAGACCTTGATTGGCTATATGATTTTTTGGGGTTTTCTTATACAAAGTTAAACTTATGAACTTGAGATGTCATATGATCAGAATCAGTGACTCCGCAGGCAAGCAGAAAACTTTTGCTTTTAAGAGGCGTTATGAATGAATTCTACTTATATGAAGCTTTACATATCCCTGATTAGCTATGGGAAAACTATAAGAGTTGATCTATCCTTGCATAAATAACGCGATTATAATAATCTTTAAAAAATATGAAAAAAAATCTCTGATATTTTATAAAACTAAGGATAATACGGCTTAATCAAAAACGTTTTTAATTTTTTAATATTCGAATCATCAATAAAAGATGCGATTTTCTTATTAATTTTTTCAAAATATTTTATATATCAGTTGTACAAAATGGATAAAGTTAGCCTGCCTTTAACCAGTGTAACGGGAGTGCTAGATGTATAAGGAGTATTCGGTGTGCCTGAATAGTGGAAAACAACAGATGATAGTAACCCTGGCTTGTTCACTTATCAGCTTAGATTTATGGAATTTTAAGCCAGTAAAGGTAAAGTGTATCCACGACAAAGCACCCCTAAAGAGTTAAGATAGCTTTAAGAAAAAAACAAGAAAGGTGGTAAAAAGGATTCAAAAGATCCAGCTGAATAATAAAAAATTAGAAAACAGTAGGAAGCTGAGGAACAAGCTCGTGAGGAAAAGTGGTTAGCTCTTCCCTAAGAAGATCAAAAGTATAGACAGTTTGAAGATCCGTTTGTCGCATCTCAGCTTCGCTTTTAAACATTGCCAAGTCAAAAAAGTATATAAGGCAAGCAATATATAATCCTTAAGTAGAGAGTTGCTAAAGATAATGGAGAATGGCTTTACTTTTTCAAAATGCCAGCAGTCTCAGAGGAAGAGCTTGCAAAACTAAGAAAAGCTAAACCAAAGACTTTGAATAATATAAACGACCTTAATCCAGTGATCATGAGAGCGTGGGTTGATCTCTCAGCCTTGCAAAAAGACACATCGCTTAGACAGAGATGCCCTTTAGAGCAAGTAAACAAAACAGCTTAGACTCCGGAACCAAATTTAGAGAAAGCTTACGTAAAGGTAGGATTTCGTATGTAAAGTTTGCTTTGGAGAGGAGATGATGGAGTGAGAGGGTCTGGTCTTATCGGAGAAGCCCCATAGGGCAAAAAAATCAGTGATAAATAAAGAGTTTTAGGAGATTTATCAGAAGAACTACGTGTCGGTATTGAGTCGTTAGCTATGGAATATGCATCAATGTTCTGGAAATAGCTCAATACATACGATTAACTAAGACAAATAAGTCCTTTTACATCACGAAAGGGCGATTCTACTAAACGTAAAGAGCAGTTTCTATATGATTTTAACGTTAGTGGCAAGTATAAGGTTCTTAAAGACCGGCTCAAAAAAACTATCGTCCATCTCTGCGAAAAATATTTTTCAGAACAGATGGGTGGCGCTAAGGCTTTCACTGGAGTCACTTGTAGTATTCGTGATCAGTTCTATAGTCATATTTATAGCTTCCTTGTAGGAAAATACAAAGCTGTGCTGCACCAACTTACCTTTGAAAAAAGATAGAGCCTAAGAGAAGTAGATATACTCAGTGTTGAGGCTCAAAAGAGGGAGGTTGAAAGGGTGCTTAGAGAGTGGAAAGAAGAGGATTTGTCTATGCGTGCTGAGAGAGTCGTGACTTAGTATGAGATAGTCGGACTTGGAAGCTATGGAGAAGGAATTTACCAGCAACTAATACAGCAGGAACCTGAAAATGTTTCTTTGAAATACAAATTCGCTCTTTATGGATTGAGAACTGGAGTCCGTAGTGCCGGCCAGGTCTTACCATTTTTCTAGGACTATCTCGCTTTAAATCGTTAAGATTCCCAAGCAATTATGGAATATCTTTTGCTTTTAATCGCTAGTGACACTCAATAAAATGCACGAAAAGCTTGGGTTTTCCTCCGAGAGCTTATTTAGCAGGATCCAAGCAACACTCGATACCTAATGCTTGCAGCCTTGCTTTTCTCAGAATACCTTAAACAATAACAACAGGGTCAGCTGTTCCTTTTCTTAACTGAGCGCATCTAACTAAGAAACAAACAAAAAATACCAGCATAAGGCCAACAAAAAGAAAATCCTATAGCTTCTGAACTACCTTCGATTCAAGGACCAGCGAAATTCAGCTAGAGCTTATCTCAGTCATAAAATGACGCGCTGTGGATCTAATTATTTAAATTAGTCACGAGCATCAATCTTGATAGTGTGGCACAAAAAATCAAACAGAAAGTGAGCGATCCTAAGCACTAAGCTTTTCAATTAATCGATCTCAAGGAAACACTGAGTCGAAGCAGGCAATAATTTTACACTAAAGCCGCATAAGTATATGCCTAGACAAACTCGAGATCAGTTCTATAGTTACTTGCAGGATAACTGGCAAGCGAGGCATCTTTATAGGCTTAGCAGTACTTAAAAGCATTATTACTAGCATCCTAAGGGTCTAAGCAAGCACAAGTAATGCTAAAAATGGGCTACTACTATCTAAAATTATAAAAATATGGTAATTCACGGGCTTGTCTTTTGAAATATTTATAAAAGCAGCCTGAAAATAGTGGACTATCATGGAGAAGTCTTGGTAATTTTTTATTTATATAGGAATCTGCGAGTTGAATCTAGGATGGTATCTAGACAGTATCGAATGCTTTAAACGAGCAAATCTTTCGGACACTCTGAATCGATAGAACTGGATTTTGTTAGCTAGGGCTTATGCTGCAAGTCAGAATTTTTTGCTGGTCAATCAGTGTCTCAACCAGTATCAAAGATTGACTCCGACCGCAAATTAAAATAATCAGAATCTAGCATCTCTTTTGAAAAAATTGTAGAGCTAAAAATCAGATTCTTTGAATAAGCAAAAAATGAGAACTCAACTCATAGATACGCTATTACAGTTAGTCGAATGCTGATTGATGGCAAAATCATTAAAAAAATAATTTTTAAATTATTGAAAAATTTCTATATCAATGATCTAATTTTTTCTATAAAATCAGTTAAAATTGAAGATAGCTGGCTTCCAGATCGATACAGAAGGCGTTTTGCTATCAGTGCTCATCATCATTTGAGTATTTTTATCATAAGACAAACTTGAGATGCTATCACTATGCTGTAGGTGAACGAACTCTGCTTAATCCTGCCATAGAATCACTTATCCGTTTTATGATCCGCTTGCAAAATATCCTGGTGATTTCGGTCGATTATGATCAAGTTTAAGCAATTTAACCACTGAACCACTATGTTGCTTATATGTATAAAATTTATTAGCATTAGCACGAATGTCCCAAAATCTTATCAAGCAGTCTTTCCCACCAGTTAAAAAACTATGTTCTTGAAAATTTTATATGCAATTAACTTAAATATGTTTTGATTCTATTTTGAAAGAAGGTATAGAAGCGCGTATATCCCAACTATATTATTAAAAAACATACCAGAAAATGTTGCCGTCTAGTGAAACTGAAAGAAAACATTTTTTCTAGGCTTGGTTAAGCCAGATACAGTCAGTTATATCATCACGATGATACCTGAACGTGCATTCAGGTTTATTTACTTTTTCAGTCATTCTGTGAAGAAGCAATTATCCCTTTTCATTCCCGCTTAAAATTAACTCACCTTTGCTTTTTATTGTTGTAATTTAGCTATCATGACCTTACAAGATCAATCGAGGTTTCATTTGTTGAGTCTAAGTCATTTGATTGATAGACTCCATTTTTGATGGATAAACGAGAATAGAATGATTGTTTCGCTAACAAAGAGCTAAAAATATTTAACGAGAACTTTCAGGATTCAATACACATTCTTCTAAGCAAGTGATCTATGATTCGAAATTTAAGTGAGTTTTTGTTTTGAACTGGCATCGAAGTCTAGTATCATCTAAGTCCTTTTAAAGAGGAATTGAAAGCTATATCAAACATAATATACCTAATTGATTGTTAATAAACCATTATTTGTATGTGTTTTTCCTGCCAAAATAGATTTGTACTCTTCGTACTTGAAAGATGATCTTAGTTATATATAGAATTACGAACTGCTGGAATCCTTGCTAAAACGGGCATGAGTTATGGCTCCGTAGTCAGGAATATCAACATAAGCCAGGTAAGAGTACATCAAAGGGATGTTTTGCTACCAATAAGCTGTTTCTGGCAACTTCATAGCTATTTGTATAATATTAGGAGGCAATTATAGCATCTATTA